>Ga0210396_10002940_pt1 | contig 17126 bp, 15 predicted proteins | sample IncBWH17OmetaG_FD_155466 | JGI IMG/M metagenome (GOLD analysis project Ga0210396, IMG submission 155466) | Forest soil microbial communities from Barre Woods Harvard Forest LTER site, Petersham, Massachusetts, United States - Inc-BW-H-17-O ... | reverse complement strand
TTTGGCGATCCCGGCTATGAGCATAAGGAAACACTCGAAAGCGGCGCTGCCGCCGCCGCCGCCGGCGGTTATACCGATGTCTTCGTCCTGCCCAATACCCGGCCGGTGGTAGATACCAAATCACAGGTGGAATATATCCGCCGTACGGCCTCAACCCTGCCCGTCCGCATCTGGCCGCTGGGCGGCATCACCCGCGGGCTGGAAGGAAAGGACCTGGCGGAGATGTATGACATGCGGAACAGCGGCGCCGTCGCCTTCAGCGACGGCACGGGGCCGGTGCAATCCGCCGGTCTATTGCTAAAGGGACTTCAATATGTCAAGGCGTTCGACGGGGTCATCATCCAGCTCCCCGACGACAAGACCGTGGGCGCCAGCGGGCTGATGAACGAAGGGATCGTATCCACGCGGCTGGGGCTACCCGGCAAACCCATGATGGCCGAAGAGCTGATGGTCGCGCGGGATATCGAGCTGGTCCGCTATACCGGGTCAAAACTGCATTTCACGGGGGTCAGCTCGCCGCGGTCCCTGGAGTATATCCGCGCCGCCAAGGCGGCGGGTTTACAGGTCAGCTGCTCCGTGACGCCGCATCACCTTTTCTTTACCGACGCCGATCTGGTCGAATACGATACCAACCTCAAGGTCTATCCGCCGCTACGGGACGAATCCTCCGTTCAGGTACTGAAAAAGGCCGTGCTGGACGGGCTGGTCGATGCCATTGCCTCGCATCACCTGCCGCATGAGTTCGATAGTAAGATCGTAGAGTTCGAGTACGCCAAACCCGGTATGAGCAGCCTGGAAACGGTTTACCCGGTGCTACGCACCAGCCTGCCCGAGCTGTCGCCGGAACGGACGGTCGAGTTGCTTAGCCACCGGCCACGGCAGCTGTTCGGACTGGAACAGCCGATCCTTTCCGAGGGGCAAATCGCCACTCTTACAGTTTTCGATCCGGCCGGAACAACCCGTCTCGAGGCGGGTACGACGCGGTCGAGATCGAAGAACAATCCCTTTATCGGCCGTTCCTTGCAGGGACGCGTCGTCGCGACGATCAGCGGACAACGTCTTTACCTAAACCAACCCGAGCAATAATCCCGATGGCGCAACGAAAACCCATCCCGTTGACTGTTCTCTATGGCGGCATAGCCACCCTGGGCATGATCCTGTTCACGGTAGGCACCTATATGGGGGGCACGGAGACCTTCATCGGCCTCGTGGTCTATTGGATGTACCTGATCCCAATGGTTTGCGGCGTCCTCGCGGCGCTCATCGAACGAAAACGCCGGGGAGGCCACCTGGAGTTCCAGGGATCCCTTAAGATCATCTTTGGCATCTTTGTGGTGGCAATAGCTTTGCAACGGCTATTCGCATGGCTGCTGGTGCATGTCATCGATCCCCGGTTTGGCCAGGCCCTGGGACCCGCCGTGCTGGTGAAAATGGAAACCACGTACCGGCGTTTCGGCATGCCCGAGGGCGAGATCGCCCGGAACATCGCCGCGGCCAAAGGCACGGACCCCTTTAGCATGGGGAGTATATTGCAGGGGCTGGCGCTGGTTTATATCATCGGATTCCTGATCTCGCTGGTCCTGGCGGCGATCGTCAAGCGAAAAAAGCCGGAGGAGCGGCCAACAACAACCATCTAATGGAAATTTCAATCGTCATACCGGTCTATAACGAGGACGAATCCCTCCCGGAACTGCTTGCCTGGATCGAGCGGGTGATGCGGGAGAACGACCTCTCCTATGAAGTGATCCTCGTCGACGACGGGAGCACGGATCGCAGCTGGGAAGTGATCACCGAACTGCGGCAAGCCAACCCCAATATCAAGGGGATCAAATTCCAACGCAACTATGGTAAATCCGCCGCTTTGAACGAAGGGTTCAAGGCCGCCCGCGGCGAAGTCGTCATCACGATGGACGCCGACATGCAGGACAGTCCCGACGAGGTCCCCGAACTCCGCCGGATGATCCTGGAACAGAAATACGATATGGTCAGCGGCTGGAAGAAACTGCGCCATGACCCGATCTCCAAAACGCTCCCCAGCAAATTCTTCAACTGGACGACGGCCCGGGTGAGCAAGATCCCCCTTCATGATTTCAATTGCGGCCTAAAAGCCTACCGGAAAAAGGTCGTCAAAAGCATCGAGGTATATGGCGAGATGCACCGGTATATTCCCGTGATCGCTAAATGGTCGGGATTCAAAAAGATCGGCGAGAAAGTGGTCCAGCACCGGCCCCGGAAATACGGCTATACCAAATTCGGCGGGCTGGGTCGCGGGCTCAAGGGCCTGCTGGACCTGGCGTCGATCACCTTTGTCGGGAAATACGGCAAACGCCCCATGCATTTCTTTGGCCCGCTGGGCATGCTGCTTTGGCTTCTCGGTTTCGCGGAGACCGTCTCGCTGGTGGTCCAGAAGTTCAACAACATGTCGACCTTCACGCTGACGAACAAACCTTCGTTCTATATCGCGCTGACCAGCGTGGTGATCGGCACCCAGCTGTTCCTCACGGGTTTTGTCGCCGAGCTCCTCTCCCGGAACGCGCCGGGACGTAACTCGTATCTCATCGAACAAAAACTGGGGCTGGAAAATCCATGACACCCAGCACGTCCCATCGCCCAACGGCAGGAACGGTCGTCATCATCGGCCCGGGTTATCCGCTCCGCGGCGGCCTGGCCACCTTCGACCAGCGGCTGGCGCGGGAGTTCATCCACCAGGGATATGACTGCCCGATCTATTCCTTTTCCCTGCAATATCCCGATTTCCTTTTCCCCGGCACCACCCAATACAGTACCGATCCGCCCCCCGAAGGGCTGACCATCCTGAGCCGGATCAATTCCATCAACCCCCTGAACTGGTTTTCGGTGGGCAACGAATTGCGCCGGCTGCGACCGGATATCATCGTAGTCCGCTACTGGCTGCCGCTCATGGGGCCGGCGCTGGGCACGATCCTGCGGAAGTCGGTCGGCCGCCCAAGACAGGGGGGCGCCGATGGACCGACGGAAAAGCGGACTAAGATCATCGCTATCACCGACAATATCATCCCGCATGAGAAACGGCCGGGCGATATCCCCTTCACGCGTTATTTCCTAAAAGCCTGCGACGGCTATATCACGATGAGCGAAAAAGTCATGCACGATCTGCGGACCTTCCAGCCGGTGAAACCCGCGCGCCAGGTCGCACATCCCCTCTATGACAATTTCGGGGAGGCGATCCCCAGGGAAGCGGCGCGGCAACAGCTGCGGGACAAAGGGATCGTGATCGGCAACAACGACCGCATCCTGCTTTTCTTTGGCTTCATCCGGAAATACAAAGGACTGGACATCGCCCTGGAAGCGATGGCCGACCCACGGATCAAGGAGATGGGGATAAGGTTGCTGATAGCAGGAGAGTTCTATGAAGACGCAGCTCCCTACAAGGAGCTGATCGCACGACTCGGAATCGAAGACCGGCTGATCCTGCGCACCGATTTCATCCCTGACGCTAATGTCCGCGAGTATCTTTGCGCCGCGGATGCCGTGATACAACCGTATCGCAACGCCACGCAAAGCGGGGTGACGCCCCTTGCCTATCATTTCGAGAAACCCATGATCGTCTCGAATGTGGGCGGGCTGCCTGCCCTGGTGCCGCACGAAGAAGTAGGACTGGTCGCGGAACCCCTGCCGGGCGCCATGGCCGATGCGATCCTGCGTTTCTTTACCCTGGGAGAAAGCTATTTTCTCCCCGCCCTGCGCCGGGAAAAAGAAAAGTATTCCTGGACCCGGCTGGTGGAAACCATTCTCGAACTCGCCCATGGCCCCAACGACGCGGCCATCGCCCCACCGGCCGGCCAACGACCCGCTTAATCATCGAACCATGCTGAATCTTCGACAAATAGACACCACCTGGACCCTTTTCCTCGACCGCGACGGGGTCATCAATGTAGAAAAAGAGGACAGCTATATCTTTCACTACGGCGAATTTCAATTTTATGAAGGCGCGCTGGAGGCCCTAAAGCATTTTGCGGAGGTCTTCGGTCATATCGTGATCGTCACCAACCAGCGGGGTGTCGGCAAAGGATGGATGACCGTCGCCGATCTGCAGGAGATCCACGACCGCATGGTCGCGGCGATCGTAGCCGCGGGCGGGCGTATCGACCGCATTTATTTCGCCGATTCGCTGGACAATGCGCATCCCCTGCGGAAACCCCAGCCCGGGATGGCCCATGCCGCCCGGAAAGACCTGCCGGCGATCGACTTCACCAGGTCCATCATGATAGGCAACAATATCAGCGATATGGAATTCGGCCGCAATGCGGGGATGTACACCGTCTTCCTCAAAACCACCAGCCCCGGCCAGCCCCTCCCCCACATCTCTATCGACTTGGCATTCAATTCACTGTACGATTTTGCAAAACATTTGCGACCGGCATGAAATTTTAGCGGGAAATTACCGTTTGCCCTTCGGGGAACCGACCGATTTCCGCACATTTTGTAACTTTGAAATAGTATGCGAATCAAGCTTACCTGTTGTAACACCCTGGTTGTTTTGTTGGTCATGGGCTGGCTGTCGGGGATATCCTTTGCTGCCGGCGCCCAGACGCAGCTTACCCATGCACAGGAGCAGGTCTTTCAACGACACGAAGACACCCTGAAGGGCTATGCCTTCAATATCGTGAACGCGGAAACGGCCACGCAACGGTTTATCGCCGACAGCTCGTTCATCCGCTCGCTGGTACGGGCGCTACGGGAGCCTAATTCTTTTTATTATCCCTTCGATTCGCTGGAGACCATCTCGCGGTTGTATTCACCCGACAGCGCCTTTCGCATCTTTACCTGGCAATTCAAAAAAGATGACTATCTCTATCTGCAGGAAGGCGCCATTCAGGTGAAGCAGGCGGACGGTTCGCTCAAGCTTTTCCCCTTGTTCGATTATTCTATGTTTACCGATAAACCGCTGGACTCGGTACGCACGCGCCGCAACTGGATCGGCGCCATCTATTACAAGATGATCCTAAAGACCTGGCAGGGCCGGAAATATTATACGTTGCTCGGTTTCGACGACTTTAGTCCGACCTCCAATAAGAAATGGATGGAAGTGCTGACCTTTAACGAGCAGGGAGAACCGCAGTTCGGCGGTCCGTATTTCTCCTTTACCCAGGATTCGTTACACAAACCCATTCAATACCGTTTCAACATCGAATACAAAAAAGAAGCGACGACCCGTTTCAACTATGATCCGGACATGGACCTGGTCGTATTCGATCACCTGGTCCCCGAAGGCGATCAGCCGCAAAAAAAAGATACCTACGTTCCGGATGGGGATTTTGAAGCCTTTCAGTGGAAGAGTGGCCACTGGGTGCATGTCGAGAAAAGCTTATTTACCATGAAACTAAAGGACGGGGAAGCCCCCATGGAGGCAAAGATGCTCGACGACCAGGGAAATATCAACGAAAAACAGCTGCAGGAGGCGACCGACAAGAACCTCAAGAAAAAACCAAATAACAACAACCCCTGACGGGCACGCGGGCGGTGGACGAAGAATGACCCGCGGTCGTCCGCTAATGGCCCAGCAGCCTAGCCTTTGCGCGGTTGTATTCGTCTTCGGAGAGCGCGCCCTTCATTTTCAGTTCAAATAATCTTTCCAATTCCGCCGCGATCTGCGGCGCATCGGCTCGTGGCGCACCCGCGGTATGTCTGTCCATTGCCGCCGCCATTTGCTCGGCCTGGTTGCCGAACTGCAAGCGTTGATAGTCGGCCTGCGCCGCCGTGATGGTATCCTTGAGCCGTTTGGGGTGATTGACGTTGTAGTAATCGGTGGCGCCTACCTGGGCGGCTGTTTGGATCTCCACATGGCCAAAATTGAAGAGCCGCCCCATGAGGGTCTGGTCGTAGGAGACGTTGTTGATCTTATCCAGCGGGCTTTCCTTGGCAAAATGATTGAGCAGGCCTGTTTCGTCGATGACGCGGAAGTTGGTCACCACCCAGATATTGACCTTCCAGGTATAATACCGGATCAGCCAGTACAGGATGGCCAGCACGACCAGCAGCCAGCCCCAGGTCTGCTCAAAATGCCAGACAATGAAGATGCCGGCAGCAAGGGCAACCAGGGAGAATAGCACCGCCCATAACAGTGTAGTCCAGCTGCTATAGGTTACGAGGAGGATCTTCTCCCCTTTTTGCAAGGGCGTACGCATGCTTTATAGTTATTCGTCCAGTTTAAGCACGGCCAGGAACGCTTCCTGCGGCACTTCTACGGAACCGATCTGGCGCATCCGCTTCTTCCCTTCTTTCTGCTTTTCCAGTAGTTTCCGTTTACGGCTGATGTCCCCGCCATAACATTTGGCGGTCACGTCCTTGCGGAGGGCGCTGATGGTCTCACGTGCGATGACCTTGGCGCCGATGGCAGCCTGGATAGCGATCTGGAATTGTTGCCGGGGTAACAGCTCTTTCAATTTCTCACAAAGCTTACGGCCAAAGTCGTTGGACCGGCTCCGATGGATCAGCGCACTGAGGGCATCCACCTTTTCACTATTTAACAGGATATCCATCTTGACGATATCGCTGTCCCGCCGGCCGATGGGATGGTAATCGAAAGACGCATACCCACGGGTCGTACTCTTCAATTTATCGTAGAAATCAAAAACGATCTCGGTGAGCGGCATCTCGAAGATCAGCTCTACCCGCGTCGTCGTGAGATAGGATTGATTGATGAGGATGCCCCGTTTTCCAAGACAAAGCGTCATGATATTCCCGATATAATCGGGCTTGGTGATGATCTGGGCCTTGATATAGGGTTCTTCGATCCGTTCGATGCGGGTCGGGTCCGGCATCTCGGCCGGGTTATTGACGATGATCTCCTCCCCTTTGCTGGTATGCGCCACAAAGCTAACGTTGGGAACGGTGGTGATCACGGTCTGGTTGAATTCCCGCTCCAGCCGTTCCTGGATGATCTCCATATGGAGCATGCCCAGGAAGCCGCAACGGAAACCGAAACCGAGGGCCTGCGATGTTTCCAGCTCATAGGTCAGCGAGGCGTCGTTGAGCTGGAGTTTGTCCATACAATCACGCAGCTCCTCAAAATCGTCCGTATCTACCGGGAAGATACCGGCAAAGACCATGGGCTTGACCTCTTCGAAACCCTGGATCATCTCGGGGTGGGGATTATTCGCCAGGGTGATGGTGTCCCCCACCTTGACCTCCTTGGCATTCTTGATGCCGGTGATGATATAGCCTACGTCGCCGGCCTTGACCTCGTTCTTCGGGTCCAGCGCCAGCTTCAGGATGCCGACCTCATCCGCCCCATAGGACTGCCCCGTGGAGACAAACTGGACCATATCGCCTTTTTTGATGCTGCCGTTGAGAATACGATAGTAGACGATGATCCCCCGGAACGAGTTGAAGACGCTGTCGAAGATCAGCGCCTGCAACGGAGCATCGGGATCGCCTTTAGGCGATGGGATGCGGGCTACGATGGCTTCCAGGATCTCGGGCACACCCAGACCCGTCTTCGCGCTGGCCAGCAGGATGTCTTCGGGTTTGCAGCCGATGAGCTCGATGATCTGGTCTTTGACCTCGTCGACCATCGCGCCGTCCATGTCGATCTTATTGATAACAGGAATGATCTCCAGGTCGTTCTCGATGGCCAGATAGAGATTGGAGATGGTCTGTGCCTGGATACCCTGGGTAGCATCCACCAGCAGCAGCGCACCTTCACAGGCGGCCAGGGCCCGGCTGACCTCATAGCTGAAGTCGACGTGACCCGGGGTATCGATGAGGTTCAGGATATATTTCTCGCCTTTAGAGGCATAGTTGATCTGGATCGCATGGCTCTTGATGGTGATACCTTTCTCCCGTTCCAGGTCCATATCATCCAGGACCTGGGCCTGCATATCCCTTGCGGAAATGGTATTGGTGGTTTCGAGCAGCCGATCGGCCAGGGTACTTTTTCCGTGGTCTATATGCGCAATAATGCAGAAATTCCGTATATTTTTCATTTCGAAGCAAAATTACCAAAATGATCGCGTTTTTCACGAAAATACTGGGTCGCTCCTGGCTCGGCAGGGTATATAAAGTGGATAAACCGTTGTTTCTTGTCCTGGCGCTGTTCTTTGCGGCGACCATCGGCTTCAACGTCCTGAAACTGCAGACCACCCCCTTCTTTGTCTGGCACATGTATTCCGCGAAAATGCCGGAGACGGCCACCTATCCCTATTTCCAGATCACCTATAACCACGGCCGGGTGGTGAACCTGCAGCACACCTGGAACGAACCCCAGAAAAGCTATCTTTACATGCCGCTGTCGCGTTATGTGTACGACAAGGCCGGGGCTGATACCGACCCCTTCAGGCTTTACCTGGAGACCTGGCTTAAAAAACATCCCCGTTTCGCCGGTCTGACCCGCGATCTGACGATCACCCAACACGAGCTGGATAGCTATCCCGCCTGGCTGCGCTCCTATTTATCCACGGTGACAGGCGGGCCCATCGACGAGGTGACCGTCCTGCAAAAAAAGGTCAGCTTCGACGCTTCGGGCGCCCCCGTGGAAGTTTCATCCGATACCGTACTCCATCTACCTCCTTATGAATGATCGTCAACGGATCGTCCTCACCAGATTAGTCACCGGATCGCTGCTGTTCCTGCTCACGCTGCGACTGCTGGAACATGCTACGCTATCGGGTCTGGGCACCCCTCCCCTGTTCACCGTCGATCTGGACCTCACCTACTGGATTTATAAAGATTCCGGCGTACCCGATTGGCTGATGCAACATCACGCGGCAGCTGTCACCTTCGACATATGTTTGTTTGGCAGCGGTCTGCTGGCCTTCTTTTTTCCGCTGCGCAGAGCCGTGATCCTGGTCTTTGCCCTCCTGCTGTTCCTGTACTCCATGACCTTTCTGCTCTTCGTGGTTGACCATATGGGACAGCTCAACGGGTTCATGCTCGTCCTGCTGCCCTTCCTTGTCGCCGGTAACGTCCGGTTCACGCTGGCCTGGGAAGGAATGCGCTACCTGACCTGCCTGATCTACTTTCTTGCGTTTTGCTGGAAGACGATGTGGGGCGACTCCTTTTATTATCTCCACCAGGGAGTCAGCACGTTCAAATACAACCTGGTCGACTATCTCTCGCTCAACCCCGGAACGACGATGACGGCCGTTTACGAATGGTTCCTGCGGCATCCCTGGCTGTTGAACACCGGTGAAAAAAGCCTGGTACTGGTGGAAGGGATCATGGTCGTCGGTTTGTTCACCAAAAGATACGACCGGTGGCTCATCTGGGGACCGGTACTCATCCATGGCCTCACCTATTTCTTTTCGGATGTCTTCTATATTGAATTGCTCGTGATCGATCTTTCGTTCCTATCCATAGCCACGCTGGACCGGCTCGCTCCGTTCCTTAGCTTCGGGGCCGCACCAGGAAGGATAAAAAAGGAGAACATACTCCGCTGATCCGATAGGCCTGCACCGCCAATAAGCCATTATAGACCAGGGTACCCACCAACATGCTCACCGCACCGCCGGTGATGCCCCAGACAGGCACCAGCAGAAGATTCAAAACAGTGAGCAGCACGACATAGATGACGAGACAGCGCACGGCCTGTTTTTCCTGGTTTTGCATCATCAGGATCGTGTTGGCCGGACCAAACAGCGAGTAAAGGAACTGGGATACGCTCAACAACACCAGCGCACTATAGCCAACGGGAAATGCCGTCCCGAACAAGCCGAGAAAAAATCTCCCCCCGACCACTTCGATCAGGATGAGCGGCAACCCGAGGACCGTCATCAATTTTGTAGCAGCGCTATACAACGACTGTTTGTAGGACGTCTCGGCCAAAGTATGGCGGGCGAAAAGCTGGGGCAGCACGGCATGCATCAGGAAGAACGGATAGATCACCAGATCGGCGAGCCGGGAGCAGATATTAAAGACGCCGATGTCCTTTTGCATCGCGAAATAAGGTAGGATGAGCATGCAGATTTTCGTGCTGAACAGCTTCAGCTCCGTGATCAAAAAGAAATGCATAGCCTTTTTCGTGAGTCGTTCTTCCAGCAGCTGCGCCCCCTGCCCTACGGCCGTTGCGTGTGCCGATAAATAGACGCGGGTCTTGCCGAGAACCAGCACGCCAAGCAGCACACAGGATACGCCCAGACTCGCCTCTGCCAGGATGATCAAAGAGCGGCTGTCGGCAGAATGTCCCAGGAGCAAAGCCAGGCCAAAAAACAGGATCAGGAGAAAAGGCCGGACCAGCCGATCTACCACCTGGCTCAGGCGGATATAATTGAGCGTTTGTAAGATGGTCTGATTCAGGGTGAGAAAAGCGGTAAAATAAACTGCGCCGAAGGCGATCAGCAGATCGAACCGGTATTCGTGGAGGGTGGCGATCGGGAAAAGAAAGATGAGCGCGATAAAGGCAATGCCGATGACCAGCGCGGCCAGAAACAGGCGTCCGTTCGTACGACGGATAAACCAGCCGATCCTCCCTTCCTCACCGGCGGTATGATAACGGGTGATCTCGGTGAACACCAGGTCATCCCGTCCGCCGATCACCGCCACGCTGAGGAGGCTGACCCAGTTGAAGACATGGACATATTGCCCATAGGCGTCGGCTCCGGCCCATCGCGTCAGCAGCAGGTTGCCCGCCAGTACCAGGGCCACGGAAACCCCCTGGATCAAAAAAGAATCCACTGTCCCCCGGAGTATCCCTTTCTTCTCCGGATCGGACCACCTGCTTTGGAGATTGAATATATTCCTCATCGGCGCGCGCCGGCCGTACTATTTAAGTGAGCGGATGATCGAGGCGAATTCCGTAGCGTTCAACGAGGCGCCGCCGACCAGCCCGCCATCCACATCCGGGGAATGGAAAAGCTCTTTGGCATTGGCCGCCTTGACGCTGCCGCCGTAGAGGATGGGGATGTGTTCGGCCGTAGCCTGGTTGTATTTGCCCGCGAAAAGCTTCCGGATATGCGCGTGCATCTCCTGGGCCTGCGCTACCGTAGCCGTTTTGCCCGTACCGATCGCCCAAATGGGTTCATAGGCGATCACCATTTTCCGGATCTCCGATTCGGGGAAATGGAAAAGCGATTCCATGAGTTGTGTTTCCACAAAGCCTTCCTGGGCCCCTACTTCGCGAATGCTCAGCGTCTCGCCACAGCAGAAGATCGGCGTGATGCCATTTTCCAGGCAAAGCGTTACCTTCCCGGCCAGCGACAAATTACGTTCCGAAAAATATTCTCTTCTTTCGCTGTGCCCCACCACACAATAATGGATATTGATCGATTTGAGCATTTCCGCCGATACCTCGCCGGTATAAGCCCCGGCTTTCTGGTCGGAACAGTTCTGCGCGGAGGCAGCATAGCCTTTTTTGTCCTTGAGCTTTTGCGCCGCCATGATCAGGTATGGATAAGGAACGGCGAAGACGGCCTTTTGGTGTTCTTTCAATTCGATGGCTTCTTTCAGGATGGCATCCAGTAATTGTTCGCCCTGCTGATAGGTAAGGTTCATCTTCCAGTTCGCGGCCGCTATTTGTTGTCTCATCGTTCGTTGGAGTTGATTTTACATTTTTACAATTCCTCAAAAATATACCTTAATGCCAGTATTTCCCTTTCAGTAAGGGATCGATTTTTCAATTTCTTCCAGTTATCGATATCGCGCAGGGCTTTTTCCCATTCGTAGCGTACCGGTTCCCGGGTTCCCCAGGTAAAATCGGGGACATATTTGGCAGGGACTCCGCTGCCGAAGATGTTGCAACAGACGCCTACGAGCGTGCCGGTGTCGAACGCGGTGTTGATCGCGGCGCGCGAATAGTCACCCATGAGCAATCCACATTTGAGCCCCGCATTCAGCCAGCTGCGCGAGGCGGGATGATAGACGCGGATCTCCGCGGCGTTGTTCTTAAGATTGGAGGCCGTGACGCCGGCGCCCAGATTACACCATTCGCCGATGACGGCATCGCCCAGGTAACCATCGTGCCCTTTGTTGCTATAGCCAAAGAAAACGACATTCTTGATCTCGCCGCCGGCAGTTGTTGACGGGCCCAACGTTGTCGCACCATAGATCTTCGCCCCCATCTTGACGACGGCGCCTTCGCAAGCCGCGAAGGGACCACGGATCAGTGCTCCTTCCATGATCTCCGCGTCACGGCCGATATAGATCGGACCCGTGGAAGCATTGAGCAAACAGTGGCTCAGCCGGGCGCCTTCTTCGATAAAGATGTTGGCAGGGTTGACGGTTTGTACTGTCGGCGGGATGGGTTGCGAGGTCCGGCCCGCGGTGAGGAGATCGAAATCTTCGAGCAGGGCCTCGGCGTTGTGCTGAAAGATATGCCAGGGATACCGGATCAGCCGGCCATGTGTGAGTATGCGATCGATGGAAGCCTGCGTCAGCGGGCCGCGGTTCCACTCTTCCCGGATACGAGCCGCCAACGCGCGGGTCGGCAGGATATTGGCAGGCAGCGCAGGTCTTGCCGTGATAGGCCCCAGTTCAAAGGCATCGGGGCCCAGCAGTCTTGCCCATTTTTCCCGAAAGGTCAGGATGCCCATCCGGAGATCCAGCACATCCCGGATTGCCGTAAAAGGGAGCAGATCATTGGTGCAGGAAATATCTTCCAGTAAAAAGATGTCCATGGAGGGGTAAAACTAAAAAATCCCCGCCAGTTGGCAGGGATTTTCTTGTACAATAAAGTCTTTAGATTCGATGTTCTTATTTCGTTTTCTTCTCGTAACGTTTCTTGAACTTGTCGATACGGCCAGCCGTGTCAACCAGCATATTCTTCCCGGTAAAGAAGGGATGAGAAGTATTGGAAATTTCCAATTTGATCAGGGGGTACTCGTTGCCGTCTTCCCACTTGATGGTCTCCCTGCTCTGAGCAGAAGATTTGCTCAGAAAGGCGTCGCCATTACTCATGTCTTTAAAAACTACGAACCGGTAACCCTTGGGGTGGAGATCCTTTTTCATAACTTGTTCTGTTTAAAGGTTGTACGGATTTGGCCGTACGCTTTTTTTGTATTGGTTTGCGAAGGTACATATTCCATCCCTGGCAACCAAATAAATCTGCCCGCGAACGCCCACCGGCGGCCGGGAGTTTAACTCCGCATGTTGACATATTGCAGGGCGATACCCAAATTGGCGCCACTACAGAGTTTGATCACGGCCTGCAGGTCGTCGATCTTTTTGGCGGTGACCCGCACCAGGTCGTCCATGATCTGGGGCTGGACCTTTAGCCCGGAGTCCTTGATCAATTTGACCACCTTTTTAGCATCTTCCTGTTTGAGACCGTTGCGGACAGGCACTTCCTGCCGGGTGACCTTGCCACTTGGATAAGGCTCCTTGCTCATATCGTATATCAGCGGGTCGAGCCCCTGCTTCATGCTGCGGCTGATCAGGACGTCTACGATCTGCTTGATCTTCATATCGCTCTCCGCTTCCAAGTCGATCTTCATGTCCTTTTTGTTCAGGTCGATCTTCACCGGAGAGTCTTTGAAATCAAACCGGTTCGTGATCTCTTTTTTGGTCACATTTACGGCGTTGTCCAGGACTTGCTGGTCTACTTTGCTAACGATATCAAACGATGGCATACAAGTGGAGTTTTGCGCTTCAGGGTTCATGGCCAAAATAACCCTTCGCGCAAAACCGCTAATGTCGGGCCTTCGGCCAATGGCCCTTGGGCCATTTGGTGTCCGGCAAATCTACACAATTCTTACTGGTTGCCGCCGGCCACGCTCCGATTACTGATTGCCGCCGGCCTTGACCCGGTTTTGCTCGTCGCCGGCGCCATTGTTATGCGCACGGGCCTCCGTCACGCCTTTGAGCGGTTTCCCGAAATTCCAGGTAAAGGTCAGGGCCACTACCCGGCTATCCCGGTGGTTGGAGAAAGTGGCCTCGGTTTCCTGGAAATTGATATAGCCATGCGCACCATTCGTATAGAAGATATCCCGGATCGAGGCCTTGATCGTTGCCTTGTTGTTGAGGATCTTTTTGGAGACCGCCGCGGAAGCCTGGCCCAGCGGGTCGACGATCACCTGGCCTTCCACGCCCTTGGTACGGTAGAACCCGGAGATCTCGCCACCCCAGCCATCCGGCAGGGTGAACTGGTTGTTGATATTCAGGAGCAGCGTGGTAGCCGATACATTGATGTTCTCGCCATAAAGCATCCCGCTGAACTTGTTGTAATTCAGGTTGCTGTATAACATGGCGTTCCACCATTTCGCCACGGGCACCTGGGCGCTTACCGCGATGCCCGCATTCTGCCGGCTACCGATATTGCCGTTGCGGACGATGGTGGCCTGACCGGATTGCTCGAACGTTTCCGTAAAGAAATTCTTGGTATAGCTATAGTTGAGCGTCGTGTTCAGCCAATGGCGATAGCTATGTCCCAGTTCGACATTCTGGGTATACTGCGGTTGCAGATAAGGGTTACCGGCCTGATAGGTATATTGATCCAGGAAAAACAAAAAGGGGTTCAGGTCTGCATATGCCGGCCGGTCGATCCGCCGGCCATAGTTCAGCGTAAACTGGTTCTTGTCGTTCAGGTCGTAGCTGAAAAAGGCGGTCGGGAACAGGTTCACATAGCTGCGGCTAAAAGAGGAATCCTGGCTGATCACCGAGACGCCATTGCCTAGCTGATGACCGGAATAGTTGGTATTCTCAAGTCGCACACCGATCTGCGCCGTCAGCTTTTTGTATTGTTTGGTCATGTTTACATAGGCCGCGTTGATGTTTTCGCGATAAAGGAAATGGTTGGTCTTGGTCGTGTCCACCTCGGCGACATTGTTGACGAGATCGTAATAAGCGGCCGTGTTATCGGTGTTTACATAGCTCAGCTTGATACCCGTTTCCAATTTATACCCTTTGGCCAGGGGGCGGGTATAATCGGTCTTGAAGGTATAGATATTGATGGTGCTGGGCAAATGGCCGGTGAGGATGTTCTGGTCCAGCAGGATCATATCGGGGTTATAGGTCAGGTTATCGAAATATTGATCGCTGATGCTGCTATAGCGTACATAGTCCAGATCGGCGGTCAGCTCGCGGCCGGTGGAGTCATAGGTATGCCGGAAATTGAGGTTGACGGACCCGTTCTTCCACGAAGTCTTGTTGGTATTGGGTGACTGCACCACGGAATCCAGGGTATAGCTCGGCGAAAGCAGCTGAATATTGCTTTGCGAGACGTTGGTTTCGGTATTCCGGAAACCGCTGACGACAAAACCTATCGTGGTCTTTTGCGATAGATAGTAGTCTATACCGAATTTTACATTGAGTTCGGGATTCGTGAAATGCATATCCGTATGCTGGGAGAAGATGGAATTGATCGTCTTGTCGTCGGCGTTGAGGTATTTCCTGCCGATATTCAGGTCCTGGTAGCCTTCCCAATGCGCGTAGCCGGCGTTCAGAAAATAATTGAACTTTCCGTTGCGATAGTTCAGGTTGAGGCTGCCGCTGGGTTTCGGATAGACGCCCTGGGTATGGGTCAGGTTCACATTCCCGTTGAATCCTTTGAGCTTGTTCTTTTTGGTCTTGATATTGATGATCCCTGAATTGCCGGAGGCATCGTATTTGGCACTCGGGTTGGTCATGATCTCGATCACGTCGATGGCGGAAGCCGGCAGGCTTTTCAGATAGCTGGACAGCTGGGAAGCGCTTAGATAGGTTGGTTTGCCATCGATCATAATGGTAACACCTTGTTTTCCCTTCAGGCTGATGTTGTCGTCTTTGTCAAGCGTGATGCCCGGGGATTTCTCCAGGACGTCCATGGCCGTGGCGCCGGCATTGGAGGGAGAAGCGTCTACATTGATGATGGTCCGGTCCGCTTTTGTCTCTATAAACGGTTTCTTCCCGACTACGGCGAAGGCCTGCAGATTGGTGGTGCTGGCGGTCAGCACCAGGGGGGACAGGCTCCGGGTGCCGGTGACGGCGAGGTCAAACGGGGCGGACCAGGTCGATTCATAGCCCACGGAAGAGGAGGTGACCAGGTATTTCCCGGCCGGAACATGGTCGAAACGGAAATGACCGGTCTTGTCGGTGGCCGTGGCTTTGATCCGGGAAGAGTCTTTTGCCTTGAGGAGGATCACGGTGGCGGCTTCGATCGGCTGCCCCTTGGCATCTCCGATGGTCCCGGAGATACGTGCATCGGATTGCGCCGAGACGGGTAAACCGATGATGATCAGGAATATAACAGTCAAAAAGGCGCTGGTGTTTCTCATATAAAGTGCTTTGTGTAGTTCTTAGTTATAGTTGATACAATACAAAGATCAGAACTATATATAACATAGTACATGGTTTAATGTTAGCCGGCTCAATAGCCTGATAACTGGTGCCCATTCTAATTTTGATGATGTAAAACTAGCCGTGGATATGGATGCCGGGAATTTAACTTGACGGGTGTACCGTTTTTGGTGACGACTAGTTAAAACCACGCACGGATGCCCTTTTATGACGTAGCGGGGAATACCGTGGTTACAGCCCGTCTCCATTTCGTGATAAAAGGAGGGATTTCGGGAGGGATGGTGGGAAGTTGGCTGGATGACTCACTCGACCCGGCCGCCGGATGCCGTCGCTGCTGGCTCGTCCCGGTCGACTGCCGGTGTCCCGGGTGGCAGACCACGTTTTTTAAGCCGGAAGTAGAGGATGGTCCCGGTGATCACGAGGGCCGCGGAAATGAGTTCGGCCTGTGTGGGGTGCAGCCCGAAAATATCGTATTTCGTATTGACCCGGATCTTTTCGATAAAAAAGCGCTCGATCCCGTTGATAATGAGGTACACGGAAAACAGGGTCCCGGGGATGCGGAGCCGTTTGCGCAGGCTCCAGAGCAGGAAGAACAGCCCCAGACACACGAGCGTTTCGTAAACCGGCGTGGGGAACACGGGAATGGGCAGCTGGCTGCAATACTGGCCGTTGCAATCGGGGATGCGGACCCCTTCGCTGATCACATTGTGCGGATAAGAATAGGCAAAAAGCCAGTCGGGCAACCACGAGGGGGCCTTTACCGCCAGATGCGGGACCTGGTCCAGGCTGCCGAATTGCGGCAGATAGACCTCTTTGTATTGTTGGAGGGTCCTGCTATAGTCGCCGGGACTGCCGGCCAGGACGGCTTTACCCGAAGCATTGGTGATATAAGCGCTGTTGAGGATGCCCCAGTCGCCATCTCCGGAAACCTGGCAACCGAT
>Ga0210396_10002937_pt1 | contig 17137 bp, 15 predicted proteins | sample IncBWH17OmetaG_FD_155466 | JGI IMG/M metagenome (GOLD analysis project Ga0210396, IMG submission 155466) | Forest soil microbial communities from Barre Woods Harvard Forest LTER site, Petersham, Massachusetts, United States - Inc-BW-H-17-O ... | reverse complement strand
CGCATCTGGCAAACGCTTCGAGACACACAATCCCGCGACCGGTGAATTGCTCGCCACCGTTGCCGAGGGCGATGCCGAGGACATCAACCGCGCGGTCGCGGCGGCCCGCCGGGCTTTCGAAGGACCGTGGAGCAAGGTCAAGCCATTTGAGAGGCAGAATCTCCTGCTCAAGCTCGCCGACCTCGTCGAGAAAAATTTTGAGGAACTTTCACAGCTCGACACGCTCGATATGGGCGCACCGATCAGCCGCACCCGCGGCAACAAGCTGCGCGTGCTCGGCATGCTCCGGTACTATGCGGGGCAAGCCACCTCACTGCACGGCGAGACTATCGAGAACTCGCTGCCCGGCGATATCTTCTCCTACACGCTGAAGGAACCCGTCGGCGTCGTCGGCGCCATCATTCCGTGGAACGGTCCGCTCGGTGCCAGCGTCTGGAAGATCGGCCCCGCCATCGCCACCGGCTGCACGGTCATCCTTAAACCCGCCGAGGAAGCGCCGCTGACCTCGCTGCGGCTGGGCGAACTCGCGATGGAAGCCGGCATTCCGGCTGGCGTCGTCAATGTCGTGCCGGGATACGGCGAGACCGCAGGCGCGGCTCTCGCATCGCATCACGGCGTCGACAAGGTCGCCTTCACCGGCTCACATGTGACCGGGCAATCCATCATCAAGGCGTCCGCGGGCAATCTGAAGCGGGTGTCGCTCGAACTGGGCGGCAAATCGCCCGACATCGTGTTCGCCGACGCCGACCTCGATGCAGCGGTGCCCGGTGCGGCGATGGCGGTGTTCGCCAACTCAGGCCAGATCTGCAGCGCGGGTACTCGGCTGTTCGTCGAGCATAAGGTGTACGACGAATTCGTCGGCCGCGTCGCCCAATACGGCAAGAAGCTGCAGGTCGGCAACGGCCTCGACCCCAACACGCAGATCGGGCCACTGGTGTCCGAACAGCAGATGGAGCGCGTTTCCGGCTATCTCGACATCGGCCGCAAGGAAGGCGCTCACGCGCTGGCCGGCGGCGCCAGGCTGACTGAGGGCGCGCTGTCGAAAGGCTATTTCGTGCCACCGACCGTGTTCGCCAATGTTCAGGACAACATGCGGATCGCGCAAGAGGAGATCTTCGGACCGGTAATCTCGGCGATTTCGTTCAAGGACAGCGACGAACTGATCCAGCGGGCCAACGCGACGACATTCGGATTGGGCAGCGGGGTCTGGACCCGGGACGTGAGCAAGGCGCATCGCGTTGCCAAGGCGCTGCGCGCGGGCTCGGTCTGGGTCAATTGCTATCAGGCGATGGACCCGGCGGTCCCGTTCGGCGGCTACAAGATGAGCGGCTATGGCCGCGAGTCCGGCAAGCAGCACCTTGAAGAATACCTCAACGTCAAGGCGGTCTGGATCAAGACCTGATACAAGGAGTGACCTTTTTGTGCGGCGACGTGTGATCTCGTTCACATAAGCCGCATCGAGGCGGTGCTAACAACGCCTCACCGGACATTTCCCCCGTCCGGACCGTTCCTACGTCGAAGCCGTCAAGCGATCATATTCCGCTTGGCGGCTTTGTCCTTTTTGGTTTCCTATTGTTTTCCTTTACCGCCAATCCGGAACTACGCGCGTGTGCGTATAAGTCCGCTCCGACGGGCCAACGTCGCGCTTTAAAATTTCACAACCCCGGCCTACAATTAATTGTCGGGTTTAATTCCGGGTCGCCATCGTTGGATCGTGACCCTTCCCTGCGCTATCGCACCGCAGCGAACCGATGGCTGGTGATGATCGGCCCCTGAGGAGGCATTATTTCGTCCAACTCATCACAATCAGGAATCACAGTCATGAACCAAGAACACAGCGTTGCTTCAAGCTCGCTTGCACAGGGAGAATTGCTCAAGAGCCTTTGCGCACGCGCGCTCGGCACGGCCGGATTGGCGCTCATCGTCGGCGTCGCCTCCAGCAACATTGCACATGCCCAGTCCGCACCGGTTGGCCTTCCAGACAAGAGCTTTCCGGAAAGTGTGACATCGACCAAGGACGGCACACTCTATGCAGGCAGCTTCAATCTTGGCGGGGTGGTGAAGGCAGCCCCCGGCGGCAAAGCCGAGCAGTTCATCAAGCCCGGCGCCGGCGGCACTCGTTCCGTACTCGGCGTGCTTGCTGACGAAAAAAACAACACGCTCTATGTCTGTTCCAACGACATAACGGGCTTCGGCGTTCCCGGTCCTGGCGATACCAAGGGGGCATGGCTGAAAACCTTCGATCTCGCCAGCGGCGCGCCGAAGGGCAGCTTTCCGCTCAAGGATCCAAAATCCCTGTGCAACGACATTGCGGTCGGAAGCGATGGGACTGCCTATGTAACAGACTCGTTCACACCCAACGTGTACAGCCTGAAACCAGGTGGCACGGCGCTCGAGGTCTGGGCAACAGATCCCCTGCTGGCGCCGGCAAAGGACGGCGTCGGCCTCGACGGCATCGCGATCGGGACGGACGGCAACGTCTATGTCTCGACGTATATCCCGGCCAAGTTGTTTAAGATCGCCGCCAAGGACGGCAAGGCCGGCGCGGTCAGCGAGTTGAAAACGTCTCGCCCAATCGACCACGCGGATGCGATGCGTGCGTTCGGTGACAACTTCCTGTTGATCGAGGGCGCCGGCAGGCTGAATAAGGTCACGGTCAAAGGTGACCAAGCCCAGGTCGATACCATCAAGGACGGCTTTGCTGAACCTGTATCGGTGACACAGGTCGGCAATACCGGGTGGGTTGCGGAAGGCAAGCTGTCCTACATCATCAACGGCGACAACAAAGGGAAGGATCCCGGCCCGTTCGCGCTCAAGCCCGTAGCGTTGCCCAAGTAAGGCGAGCTCCATAAAACTAACGAGGAAAACGAAAACGCGGGCCCTTCGGCCCGCGTTTGATCTTTCACCGATGTCTCTTGCGAGAGCAGACTCCTCAGACGTTGAGGTTCATCCAAACGGCCTTTGGCTCGGTAAAATTATCGATCGCGGCGGTGCCGTGCTCCCGGCCGAGACCGGAGTCGCGCTCGCCACCCCAGGGCAACCGCACATCGGTATAGCCATAGGTGTTAATCCAGACGGTGCCGGCCCTTGCCTTCTTGGTAAAACGCTGCACCCGTCCCATGTCGCGGCTCCAGACGCCGGCCGCCAGACTGTAGGCGGTGCCGTTGGCGATCCGTACTGCGTCGGCTTCGTCGCGGAATTTGATGACGCTGACCACCGGCCCGAAGATTTCCTCCTGCGAGATGCGCATCTCGTGTTTGACGTTGGCAAATACCGCCGGGCTGATGAAGTATCCGCGGTCGCCGACGCGCTCGCCGCCAGTCGTGAGAAACGCGCCTTCCTTCTGGCCGATATCGACGTAGTCCAGGATACTCTTCATCTGCTTTTCGGAAATCACCGGACCCAGCACCGTCGCGCGATCGCTGGGATCGCCGATGCGCAGTGACTTCGCGCGCGCCGTCAGCCGCTCGACTACTTCGTCATACGCCTTCTCCTGAACCAGCACGCGCGAGCCCGCCGAACACACTTGCCCGGCGTTGAAGAAAATCCCGGCCGCAGCAGCCTTCGACGCCGCGTCGAGATCGGCATCGTCAAAGATCACATTGGCGGACTTGCCACCGAGTTCCAGCGACACGCGTTTGAAGTTGCCCGCCGCGCCGCGCATGATCCCGCGGCCGACGCCCGGCGATCCCGTGAACGTGACCTTGTCGACGTCGGGGTGATTGACGAGGGCATCGCCCACGATCCGGCCCGGACCTGTGACGATATTGATCACGCCCGGCGGCACGCCTGCTTCGAGCGCAAGTTCGCCGATGCGTAGCGCCGACAGTGACGTCAGCTCGGCCGGCTTCATAACAACGGTGCAACCGCACGCCAGCGCCGGTGCAAGCTTCCACATCCCGATCATCAGCGGGAAATTCCACGGCACGATCGCCGCCACCACGCCGACAGGCTCCCGCACCGTATAGGTCAGCGCGTCATCACGCGTCGAGACAACCTCGCCGCTGATCTTGTCGGCCCAACCGGCATAGTAAGTCAGCGTGTCGATGGCCGCCGGCAGATCCTGCCGCAGCACCGCCGCGATCGGCTTGCCAGCGTCGAGGCTTTCCAGTTCGGCGATTTCGTTCGCATGTTTTTTCAGAAGATCCGCCCATTTCAGCAAAATATGACCGCGTTCGGCGGCACGCATCGTGCGCCACGGACCCTCGAAGGCGCGGCGTGCTGCTGCCACCGCGTGATCGACGTCGATTTCGTTACCTTCGGCGATGGTCGCGATGACCTTCTCGGTCGCTGGATTCAGGGACTTGAAGGTTCGTCCCGAGGCGGACGGGACCTGCCGGCCATCGATCAACAGCAGCCTGTCCTTGGCGGCCGGAGTGACGGGCGAATGCTCTCGTGAGTAGTCATATGCAATTGACATCATATTTCCTCCGGTACTTGTTATCCAATGTAGGAGGATATTTCCGGTAGAAAATATGATATTGTGTGCCTATAATTCATCCATATATGAAGTTGAATTCATAATACTGGCGCACACATGCTGGATATTGAGATCGAAACCGTCTGGCGATTTCGCAAGGAAGGCAGCCCGCAGACCGCAGTGGTGATGCTCGGTATCCTCAACGAGATCCGCAAAACCGGAAAGCTGACCAGCGCCGCCGAACACGCGCATCTTTCCTATCGGCACGTATGGAATTTGGTCGAGCAGTGGTCCGATTTTTTTGGCGTGCCGCTGGTCGAAACCCACCGCGGCAAAGGCACCAGGCTGACGGCCTTCGGTGAAAAGCTGGTCTGGGCCGGAGAGCGCATGCAGGCCCGTCTCGGCCCACAACTGGAAAATCTGGCGCAGGAGCTTGCCACGGAGATCAAGCCGTTTCTGCATCAGCGCCCCTCCGTCATCCGCGTTCACGCCAGCCACGGCTTTGCCGTCTCGAAGCTGCGCGAGCTGCTCGATCGCGAGCCCGGCATCGGCGTCGACCTGCGCTATGTCAGCAACCAGCATTCCCTGGTGTCGCTGGCACAGGGCGCCTGCGACCTCTCCGGCGTGCACCTGCCGCGCGGTGAATTGCGCCCCCAGGGCATCCAGGCCTGCAAGGAATGGCTTGATCCGCGCGAAGACCGTGTCATCAGTTTCGTCACGCGCGAGATGGGGCTGATGGTCAAGCGCGGCAATCCGTTCAAGATCACATCACTGAAGGATCTCGTCGAGCGCAAGGCGCGCTTTGTCAATCGCGACCACGATTCAGGAACGCGGTTGCTGTTCGACCAGCTATTGACCCTGCACGGAATCGACGAAGCCAAAATCATCGGCGGTCAGCAGATTGAATTTACCCATGCCGCCGTCGCGGCCTACGTCGCTAGCGGCATGGCCGATGCCAGTTTCGGCGTCGAGGCCGCCGCCCGTCAATTCGGCTTGGATTTCATCCGGATTCTGACGGAAGACTATTTCTTTGTCTGCAAACGCGCGTTTCTTGAAACAGAGCCGATGCAGCGAATGCTCGACATCATGAAGGGCAAGGAATTTCACGAGGCCATCGCCACGCTGCCCGGATATATCGCCGCCAACACCGGCGCGGTCAGCACCGTGAAGGAATTTCTGGAGAGCATGGATGCGAGCCGGTGAATCCTAGGCAATCGGCCGATAGTCGCACTGGAAAGCAAATGGCTTTGGCGTCGTCGCGGGCGTCAGGCTGATAAAGCGCCCATAATCCCGCATCAGGGCGGTCAGGTTTATCGCCTTTTCAACCTCGAACAGGCGATCCTTGTGCAGCAGCGACCAGCCGTTGATTTGCGCTATCGCTTTTCGTTTCGCCGAGCCCGCGTCCGGTGCCACGATCAGAACATTCTTGTGCAGCTCGGCAAATTCCAGCGGGCTATACCCACCCAGATTGACAAAAAACAGCTTGGAGGTCGTGTCACCGGGAGGAGCGATTGTCAGCGTTACATCATATCCATCGGCCTGCTCGACCGCCCCCCAACAATCCAGATGCAGGCTTTCAGGTATACCCCACCATTGTTGGCGCAGGTCCTCGTAACAATCCTCCGGCAAGTTTCCGATCGAGAAGCGGACGTCATGCAATTCGACATTTGAATTTCCGCAGTCGCCTCCGATGTAGAACATGAAGAGCTTCATGGTGAATTCCGCTTGACGCTGTTGTTCAACAACAGGCTACAGCCGGTCAATACATACTGGCAAATGCGCCGTCTAGCTTGTCCTTGAACGCGCTCGAGGTACCCGAGAGCACACACGTCGGCAGTAAGGTTTTAACACGTCCTGATCTCGGCTAGTGTGGGTGCAACAAAAAGGAGAACTACATGAGCACGTCCGGCATTTTTGCGCGAATAGTCGCGCTGATCGGCTCCGCCGCGGTCCTGTGGCGCCGATCGCAGGGCGTCGCGCATGAGCCGGCCTGGGGCAGCGCGCCGGTAGTTCCAGCCGCCAAGCCGCAAGGCGCCATCCCGACACTCAAGATGCCGACAGCCAGGGGGTGGAGCGACGGACGGATGCCGGTGGCTGCGCCGGGGCTCAAGGTCAATGCGTTTGCGACCGGTCTGAAACATCCGCGCTGGATCAACGTGCTGCCCAATGGCGACGTGCTCGTTGCTGAAGCGACGCAGGTCCCTGAAAAGGTCAGCAGCCTGTTTGGCTACGCGATGCAAGCCACGATGAGACGCGCCGCCGCACTTGGCGTCAGCGCAAACCGCATCACTTTATTGCGCGACAGGGATGGCGACGGCATCGCCGAAAGGCGCGAAATTTTTATGGAAGGACTGAACCAGCCATTCGGCATGGCACTGCTGGGCGAAACATTCTATGTCGGCAACACCGACGGCGTGATGGCCTTCCCATACGTGGCGGGCGCGGATCGCATTACCGCGCCTGGACGGAGACTCACGACCTTCAAGCCTGGCGGGCATTGGACGCGCAGCTTGCTGCCTAGTCCCGATGGCCAAAAACTCTTTGTCGGGGTTGGCTCGCTCAGCAACATCGCCGAGAGCGGCATGGCCGTCGAGGAAGGTCGGGCAGCCATCTACGAACTCGATTTAGCTGATGACTCCAGCCGCATCTTTGCGAGCGGCCTGCGCAACCCGGTAGGCCTGGCATGGGAGCCACGGACAGGCAAGCTCTGGACGGTGGTCAACGAACGCGACGGGCTGGGTGATGAGACACCTCCGGACTATCTGACGGCAGTTCACGATGGGGGTTTCTACGGCTGGCCGTATTGCTACTGGGGACAGACAGTGGACGATCGGGTACCGCAGGATCCGATCGCGGTCGCAAAGGCGATCACGCCGGACTACGCGCTCGGCGGGCACACCGCATCGCTGGGTCTATGCTGGCTGCCGGCCGGGACGCTCCCGGGCTTTCCGGAAGGCATGGCCATCGGACAGCACGGCTCCTGGAATCGCAGCACGCTGAGTGGTTACAAGGTCGTCTTCGTCCCATTCGCGAACGGCAGCCCGGCAGGGCCGCCGCGGGACATTCTGACGGGGTTTCTCGCACCGGACGAGCGGGTGTCCTATGGACGACCGGTCGGGGTGACACTCGGTCCCGACGGCTCCGTTCTGGTGGCAGACGATGTTGGCGATGTGATCTGGCGCGTGACGGGCGAGCGGCAGGGCTGAGCGAGCCCGCAACCGCTTACGACGGAGAACGCATCCGCGCCCCGCCTATCGCACGTTGATCACGAGTTCGGTCTTTTCTTCCGCGGACGTTTGTTCGAGACGGCCTGCAAGATCCAGGAGCGGAATGCGGAGATATTCGTCCGGCTGACATTGGCTCGCGGCACGACCAGATAGTAGGCGAACTCCGCGATCAGCGCTTGCGCACCCACCGCGACCAATCTGCCATCATCGATATAGGATTCGACCAGGGGCGCCGGCAACAATCCCGCACCCTGCCCCGCAAGCACGGCGCTCCGCAGCAGCGCGGGATCGTCAAATGACGGGCCGCGTACCGAGCCCGGATCGTCGACATCCTGACTTGCAAACCACATCGCCCAGCCGCCGCGATCGGCATCGTGAATCTTGGGCCAATCGACGAGTGCTTCGGCGCAGACCGGACGGCCGAGACGCTCAAGCAAGCCAGGCGTGGCCACCGGAATAACCGGCGGTGCCATCAAGTGATCGCTGGCCATGCCGCGATATGAACCGAGTCCGTGCCGGATCGCGACATCCGCTTCGCCCGACGTCAGATTTGCAAGTGTTGTCGTTGCGATGATCCGCAGGTCGAGGTCGGGATGGCGCGCGTGAAAATCGCCGAGCCGCGGCACCAGCCAGTTTTCGGCGAAACGGCGCGACGCTGAGCGTCAGTAATCCACCATGCGGATCGCCGCGCACGCGCTCCGACGCATCGCTAATCAACCGGAAGGCGTTTCGTACCGGCGGCAATAATTTCTGGGCCGCCTCGGTCAGCGCGATCGCGCGGTTGTCGCGGCGGAACAGGGAGGTACCGAGATCGCTTTCCAGACCCTTGAGCAATTGACTGACCGCGCTGGGCGTTACGCACAATTCTTCGGCTGCCAACTTCATGGACAGGAGGCGGGCGGTTGCCTCAAAGGCACGCAAGCCATTCAAGGAGGGCATTCGCATTAGTTTATCTTACTTGTGACGATTAGAAATGCTCGTTTCTCATCACGGAACGCCAGCATTATTTATCGAATTATCGATACGATATGCAGGCTTCAACAGCGACAATATCGCAAGCCTTCAATGAGACCAAGAGACCAATTTAGAAAAACTTACTATAGGAGAGTTCCATGAATACCGCAAACAGCATCTCGACCGAAAACGACAGCCTCCGTCGCTACGTTAGGGTACGCGGCGTTCCAATGGCCTATGTCGATATCGGTGACGGCGACCCGATCGTTTTCCTGCACGGCAACCCGACACCCTCTTATCTCTGGCGCAACATCATTCCGCATGCGCTGCCGTTTGGCCGTTGCCTGGCGCCGGATTATCCCGGAATGGGAAACTCGGGCGCCGAACCGAATGGCGCCTATCGGCTCGCCGACCAGCAACGCTATGTCGATGGCTGGTTTGACGCGCTCGGCCTGAACGATAATGTGATTCTCGTCGTGCACGATTGGGGTTCGGTGCTGGGCTTCGACTGGGCGCGGCGTCACCCCGAACGGGTCAAGGCGATCGTCTACATGGAAGGAATCGTCCGCCCGTTCCGATCGTGGGACGAGTGGCCGCAAGTGACGCGCGCCTTCTTCACCGGCCAGCGCAGCGATGCCGGCGAAAAGATGATCCTGGAACAGAACCTGTTCGTCGAATATCTGCTCCCGCTACGCGGGATCCCGGCCGACGCGATGGACGTCTATCGCAGCCATTGGCGCATTCCGGGCGAGGCGCGACGGCCCATGCTGACATGGACGCGCGATCTTCCGATCGCGGGTGAACCGGCCGACGTCGTCGCGACGGTCGAGGAGTATTCGCGTTGGCTGTCAACAAGCGAGATCCCCAAGCTCTTCATCAACGGCGATCCGAGCGGCTTCCTGATCGGGCCGCAGCGCGAATTCTGCCGTGGCTTTCCAAACCAGCAGGAAATCACCGTCGCGGGCGCCCACTTTCTTCAGGAAGATTCGCCGCGCGAAGTCGGCGAGGCCATAGCGCGCTTCATCGCCAAGGTGTTGGCCGGACAGGTATCGTGACCACCTAGCGCCGCGTTCCAGCGCGTCACCTCATGGCATCGCCGTCACCGGATATCAGGAGTCAGGCATGAGTGAGTTAGCCGCGAGCTTTCGCGAAGCGCAGATCGGGACCCTTGCCCGCTGGTCAGGTAGCCGCCACGATTGATCGGGCGACCTCGCGGCGTCCGCTTAACGCCAGCGTCAGGTTCCTTCCGCCCAGTCATTGTTTCGCCAGCGGGCATTCGCTTTCCCCGATCGGACGGAAGGCCTGGTCGCCGGGGATCGTCGCAAGTACCTTGTAGTAGTCCCAGGGATATTTGGATTCGGCCGGCGTCTTGACCTGAACCAGAAGCATGTCGTGAACCATGCGCCCATCCTTGCGGATGATCCCTCCCCTCGAGAAGAAATCGTCGACCGGCATTTCACGCATCCTGGCGAGCACCGCCTGGCTGTCGGAAGTTCCCACGGCCTTGACGGCTTTCAGGTAATGCGACACGGCCGAGTAAACTCCTGCATGAGTCATCGTTGGCATCGCCTTGCGCCGTTCGAAGAACCGCTTAGACCACGCCCGCGTATCGTCATTGAGGTCCCAATAGAACCCCTCAACAAAAGTCAGGCCCTGCGCAACCGGCAGACCCATGCTGTGAATGTCCGAGATATAAACGAGCGGCGCGACGATGACGTGATCCCTGGTAAGACCGAACTCCGCCGCCTGCTTGACGGAATTGATGGTATCGGAACCAGCATTGGCAAAGGCGATCACCTTCGCATTTGACGCCTGTGCCTGCAGCAAGAAGGAACTGAAGTCTGAATTATTCAGCGGATGGCGCGCACTGCCCACCACCGTGCCGCCCAGCGCGGTAATGACCTTCGAGGCCTCGGCCTGAAGCGAGATGCCGAGGGCATAGTCCACCGTCATGAAATACCAGCTCTTGTCTCCCTTCGCGACCAGCGCTTTGGCAAGCCCGGCTGCATTCGAATAGGCATCGTAGACCCACTGGATTCCGTTTGCTTGCCGGTCAGTTCGGTCGTGGCGGCGGTGGCATAAAGCGCTATCTTGTTCTTTTCTTTTACGATCTGTTGCACGGCGAGCGCGACCGCCGAGTTCGGCATATCGACCACAACATCGACGCCATCGACGTCGAACCAGTGCCGGACGATGGAGGTGCCGACATCGGTCTTGTGCTGATGATCGGCGGACACAAGTTCGATCGGCTGGTTGCCGATGGTACCGCCGGCGTCCTCAATCGCCATCCGCGCGGCCTCGACCGATCCCAGCCCCGCCTGGTCTGCGTACAGGCTCGACATATCGCTGAGAACGCCGATTTTCACCGGCTTGCTTGGCGTCTGAGCCTGAGCCGCCATTACGCTGAGAAAGATAGAGGAAGCGAGAATGGCGAGAGCGTTCAGTTGAAACTTCATAATCACCTTCCACTATCCTTTTCACACCAATTGTCAGTTCGTCCCCGGCAGCCCGACGACAGCCTCGATCTCAACCTTCATTTCAGGAAGTGCCAGCCGGCTAACTTCGATCAGAGTACTGGCCGGTCTTGCGGAGCCAAAGAATTCCTGCCGCACCGGGTTGATCGCGGCTCGGTCATTGATGTCCGTGAGGAAAACCGTAACCTTGAGAACATCGGCCATGGTCGCGCCCGCCTGATCAAGCACGAGCGTAAGGTTCTTCAGTATCTGCCTGGTCTGTTCTGCCGCATCGGTTCCACCCACGAGGTGCCCTTCGGCATCATGGGCCGTCAAGCCAGAGACGAACAGGACGTTTCCGAACCGGACGGCATCCGTGTAGTGACTAAGCGGAGCCGGCAGGCCGGCAACCCTGAACTCCTGACGTTTGGGCGACTGTGATTCTGACATGAACATCCCTCCCCGCGATTCGCGAATTTAGTCGGCAGCCCTTCTGCTGCCGATCAGACCGCCGCGATCGTCTGCACCTCGACCAGGAAAGGCTCCTTCACGAGCCGATCGACCATGAGCAGCGTGTTCGGCGGATACTTTCCGTTCGGAAACATTTTCGGGAATTCGCGCAGACGGAATTCCATGAACTTGGGAATATCCTGCGAATGGACGAGGTAGGTCGTGAACTGAACGACGTTACCCCAGGATGCTCCCGCTGATTTGAGTGCGGCTTCGATATTGCGAAACACCTGCCTGGTCTGGAGGTCAAAATCGCCCTCACCGATGACATTGCCCGCGGCATCGCCCGATAGCATGCCGGCGATGAACAGGAATTCGTTCGCCTTCACGCGCGTCACGTGGGTGTACTGTCCCATCGGAGGCCCGAGTTCCTCCGGATTGTAGATGTTGATTTCTGCTGACACAGGTTTTTCCTCTCTGCGGCTCAACCGCGGTTACAAAACGAAGGATTGAAGGGCATCATCGAAATCGCCGCGGGGACAGCCAAGGGATGGACGCAGCAATTCGGGCTAGATATTCGACTGCACCGCACGCCACGCAGTGTAAATCGAACCTGTGCGCGACGGAAAGCCGCCATTTCAGCCACCGGCAAAGGCACTCGCCCGACGATCATTTCAAATACCGAGGAAAACCGTTCAGCTTCCGCCTCCGGCCTCTTTTCGGAATTCCGCAATCAGGTCCTTTCCGATACGGGAAGCCATCTCGTCAGCCACCGGCTGCATGGCCTTCATCCATTCGGCCTTTTCGTCGGCCGTCAGTTCGTAGAAGGTCGTTGTGCCGGCCTTCTTCATCGCCGCGATCGCGTCGTCGTTCTCCTGCTGCGCGATTCCGTTGGCATAGTCCGTTGCCTCGTCCATTGCCTTCTGCAGCTGCGTCCGGATGTCATCAGGAAGCCCATCCCAAAATTTCTTGTTCACGATCACGGCGTAGCCGACATAGCCGTGGTTTGACATCGTTGCGTGTTTTTGAACCTCGTGCATCTTTTGGGTAAAGACGTTCGACGGCGGATTTTCCGCTCCATCGACCACACCTGTCGACATTGCCTGATAGACCTCGGAAAACGCCATGGCCTGAGGCACCGCACCCAGCGCCCGCATCTCGGCTTCAAGAACCTTCGACGACTGAATGCGCATTTTCAGGCCATGAAAGTCGGCCACGTGATGCAGCGGCTTGTTTGCCGTCATGATCTTGAAGCCGTTGTCCCAATAGGCGAGGCCTTCGATGCCCTTCGGGGCAAGCTTGGCGAATAACTCCTTGGCGACTTTGCCCTTGGTGACGCGCGCGAGGGCCGCCTTGTCGGGGATGATGTAAGGCAAGTCGAAAACTTCGAATTCCTTGACGCCGAGCGGGCCGAACTTCGCCAGCGACGGAGCGAGCATTTGCACGGCTCCGAGTTGCAGAGCCTCAAGCTCTTCCTTGTCCTTGTACAAGGTCGAATTGGGAAACACTTCGACCTTGACCTTGCCGCCGGTATACTTTTCGGCCAACTCCTGGAATTTCAGCGCCCCCTTCCCTTTCGGGGTATCCAGCGCCACGACATGGCTGAACTTGATGACGATCGGCTGCTGGGCATTGGCCCCACTGCAGATGGCCATCGCCACCACGGCCAAAGCTGACAGGATTGTTCTGCGCATAATTGGCTGCACGTCCGGGTTCCTTCCCTGATCTGTTATCGAACGCTTTTGATCAGCGCTTGCGGCCAGCGATACCATCCGGATTATCGGCTTGATAATAAGGCCTGCCAATGCAAGTTGGCAGTCTAGGCATTGTCAGTCTAGTCGCTGTCAGTCTAGTCATGGCCATCAGGCCACGCAACAAATCCTTCTGGAGAAGATGCCATGAACGCAGGACAGCCTGTTTTGCCCCTGTCCGGCATTACCGTCGTTTCACTGGAGCAAGCCATCGCGGCACCGCTGGCCAGCCGGCACCTCGCCGATTGGGGCGCGCGCGTCATCAAGATCGAACGCCCGGGCAAAGGCGATTTCTGTCGCGATTACGACTACGTGATGAACGGGATGTCGAGCCAGTTCGCCTGGACCAATCGGTCGAAAGAAAGCCTCGCCCTCGACGTGAAAAGCCGGGAAGGGACGGCAGTGCTCGACGCGTTGCTGCCGCAGGCCGATGTGTTTCTGCAAAACCTGGCACCGGGCGCGGCCAAGCGGCTCGGCCTCGATGCAGCGGCGCTGGTCAAGCGTTTCCCTCGCCTGATCGCCTGCGACATTTCCGGCTACGGCAGCGGTGGCCCCTACAGCCAGAAAAAGGCCTACGACCTGCTGGTCCAGTGCGAAGCCGGATTCCTGTCGGTCAACGGCACCCAGGAACAGCCGGCGAAATGCGGAATCGCGGTGGTCGATACCGCAACCGGCATGTACATTCTCAGCGGCGTGCTGATGGCGCTGTTCAACCGCGAGCGCACCGGCCAGGGAATGGCGTTCGAGGTGTCCCTGTTCGATTCGATGACGGAGTGGATGAGTTATCCGGCATACTACACAGAGGGCGCCGGCAAGCCGCTGATGCGCAGCGGCACGCGTCATGCGACCATCGCCCCCTATGGCCCGTTTCGTGCCGGCGACGGCGGCGTGGTCTTCTTTGGCATTCAGAACGAGCGCGAATGGACCGCGCTCTGCACGCAAGTCCTTGACGATGCGGCGCTTGCCACCGATCCGCGCTTCTGCACCAACCCGCAGCGCATGCAGAACCGCGATGCGCTGGAGGCGCTGATCGAACGGCACTTCGCGAAATTATCCGCCGAACAGGTAACGCAACGCCTCGAAGACGCGTCGATCGCGAACGCCAACATGAATACCGTCGAAGCGTTTCTGGAGCATCCGCAGCTTCACGCCCGCGATCGCGTTCGCAAGGTCGGCTCTCCAAATGGACCGCTGACCAGTTTTCTCCCCGCGATCACCATTCCCGGTGTCACCCCTGTTATGGGCGACATTCCCGCCGTGGGAGAGCACACCGATGCCATCCTGGCCGAACTCGGCCTGTTGACGATGGCACGACCATGACCGCGCCGCGACTGACCCGCAGTTACCTCGCGGTCCCGGCCCATCGCACGCGGCTTGTTCAGAATGCCGCGACCTCCGCCGCCGATGCGGTATTCATGGATCTCGAAGACGCCGTCCCCATGGCCGAGAAAGCCGCCGCACTGGCGGCTGCTGCCGACGCCTTGATCACGCTCGACTGGGGCCGGAAAACAGTTGCCGTACGGCTGAACGCGATTGACAGCCCGTCGATCAAACAAGAGATCGAACACCTCGGCGGCATCGAGCGGCTCGATGCCTTTATCGTGCCGAAAGCCGAAGCGGTGAGCGACGTTGCGAAAATCACTCAATGGGTCACCGCCGCCGCAGGCAAGCGCCACGCGCCCGTCGAGATCGAATTGCTGATCGAAACCGCGCGGGGGCTGGTCAATGTGGAGGCGCTCGCCGCGGCGGGCGGTTTGGTAACGGCACTGCATCTGGGCGTCGGCGATTTCGCCGCATCCATCGGCGCCCGCAGCGCCGAAATCGGCGCCTCGCCATCAGGCTACCGGCATGTTGCGAGCGCGGCAGACGGCTACCAGGAGGTCCCTCTCGATCTCTTTGCCTATCCCATGATGCGGATGCTGGTTGCGGCGCGGGCGTTCGGACTGCGCGCCATCGAGGGACCATGCGGTGCCTTCCGCGACGCCAGGGCCACCGCATCGGCAGCGAAGAAAGCGGCCGCGATGGGTTTCGACGGCAAGCAGGTCATTCATCCCAGCCAGATCGAGATCACCCGCGACGCCTTCATCCCTTCCGAGGACGAGATCGCCTATGCGCATCGCGCCATCGCCGCGCTCAAGGAAGCGGAACGTAACGGCCAGGGTGCCGTCACTGTCGATGGCAAGATGATCGATTACGCCAACATCAGGATGATCCACCGCCTGCTGAGCTTCGCGAACAACACGTAATCAATTGAGATAAATCCGATGCAAATCGGCTTCGGTCAGTTCCGATGGCGGTGCGTGCAGCACGATGCGCCCCCGCGCGAGCACGAATACATCACTGGCGATCTTGAGAAGACGCGGCACCGTTTGTTCAGCGATCACGACCGTGAGCCCGATGTCGCGATGCAATCGTTCGATCGCGTCGAATACGCTCTGAATCATCACCGGCGACAGGCCGAGGCTAGGTTCGTCGAGCAGCAATAGCCTCGGATTGCACATGATGGCCATGCCGACCACGAGCATCTGCAGTTGCCCGCCCGACAGCAGGCCGGCAGGGCGGCGTGTCATATCCCTGAGAAACGAAAAATAGCTGAACACCATTTCCAGTCGATCAGCGGCGCCCTCGGGATGGGCAAAGGAGGCCGCGCGAAGATTTTCGCCGATGGTCAATTCGCGAAAGCACTGCCGCCCATCCTGCACCAGCGCGATGCCGAGACGGGAGATATCGGCGGGATGTTTTCTGGCGAGGGAGACGTTCTCAAACAGAACGTCTCCCGCAACCACGTTGCCCTGTTCGAACGGCAACATGCCGGCTATCGCCTTTAACAACGTCGTCTTCCCGGCCCCGTTGGGGCCGAGAAGTGCGACGATGCCGCCTTTCGCGACCGTCAGATTGACGTCCTCCAGGGCAACAATGGCGCCATCGTAATGAGCGGTGACGCCCTTGACGGTGAGCATGGTGATATGTCCGCGGCGAGGGTTATTGCGCGTCGATCCAATCACCGATCGGAACGTATTTTCCGCTCTTGATTACGGCCAGCCGTGCCTGCGTCGTTCCCTGATGGCCGGCATAGTTCAGCGGCGGGGTGATACCTCCGTCGTCGACATTCCTCAGGTTCTCCAATTCATCACGGACGCTTTTGCGGAACGCCTTGATATCTTCCGGAACCTTGCCGCCATTCTTTGCGATCGCAGCCTCGATCGCCTTCGAGATCGCGACACCCTCCATCCAGCCTTTCATGTAGTAGACATCTTCCTTATCGACCTTGTGATTGGCCTTGAAGGCGTTGATGTCCTTCATCGCCGGGATGTCGCTGCCAAAATCGGAATAGACCTGAATGGCGCGAAAGCCCTCCGCGGCTGCGCCGAGCTGCTCCGGTATCGCCGGACTGATGTTGTAAGAGTTGCCGACAAATTTCGTTGCCGGCAGGCCGACCTTTGCCGCATCGCGAAGCGCCACGATCAATTGCGGCGTGGAACCCTGGACGTAAATCAAGTCGGGGTTCCTGGCCTTGACACGCAACATCTGTGCCGTGATGTCTTGCGCATCGTAGGGAAACTCAACGGTATCGGCGAGCGTTAGGCCTAGCTTTTCAATGACGCCGGACTGGCGAACCACCGTCGTCGGGCCGCGTCCGTATTCGTTATCGCCGTGCATGATGACAACTGTCTTGCCTCCGGCCTTGGCAGCGTCGCGCAGCGCGATGATCATCTGCTGCTCGTAAGTCGGGCCGGCCATGAAAATATACGGCAGCTTGACTGGATCCAGCACTTCGCTGGCGTAGCTCTGGGTCATGAACGGCACTTGATCCTGCGTGATCTGATCGCGCAGCGCCTTGACCGAACCGGTCGACCAGCAGTTGGTCACGACCGCCTGTTC
>Ga0210396_10002935_pt1 | contig 17139 bp, 18 predicted proteins | sample IncBWH17OmetaG_FD_155466 | JGI IMG/M metagenome (GOLD analysis project Ga0210396, IMG submission 155466) | Forest soil microbial communities from Barre Woods Harvard Forest LTER site, Petersham, Massachusetts, United States - Inc-BW-H-17-O ... | reverse complement strand
GCCTGGAGCCGATCTTTGAGAAGGTCTTTGATCCGAGCAGCTTTGGGTATCGCAAGGGTCGCAAGACCGCCGATGCCCTGGCCAAAATCTGGCGCGAAGTGGAGGCTGGAAACGAGTGGATCGTGGATGCGGACCTGAAAGACTACTTTGGGTCCGTGGATCACGAAAAACTCATGGCTCTCCTCGGAAAGCAAATCGCCGACAGCGGCGTGTTGAAGCTCATTCAACAGATGCTGAAGGCGGGCTACGAGGCAAAGGGTCAGCGATTCGAGACTCCACGAGGAACCCCGCAAGGGGGAGTCATCTCACCTTTGTTGAGCAATATCCTGCTGACTCCCTTTGACAAGGAGATGAGGCAAAAAGGGTACCGGCTCACACGCTGGGCGGATGACTGGGTTGTGACCTGTCGGACTCGAGCGGAGGCGGAACACGCCTTGGCACGAGCAGGAAGGATTCTCGAAACGCTTGGTGTGACGCTCAACCGGGAGAAAACCCGGATTGTGCACATTGCCCAGGGATTCGAGTTTCTCGGATTTAAGATCGGACGCGGCAAAGGCAGATTTAAGCTGACCCGCGACCGGATCAAATCCAAACTGAACCGGCAGAATCTCTATGCCATTCCCACACAGAAGTCGGTGGACCGATTCAAGGATCAGATCAGGGCCTTGACCATGAGGCGTATACCTCTGCGTCTGGGCGAATTGATCGAGACGATCAACCCGATCATCCGAGGATGGGGAAACTACTACTGTCGCTCCCATGTCAGAAAGCGCTTCCATCAGCTGGATGGTTGGATCATCCGAAGGCTCTGGTCGCACCGCGCCAAGCGGTGGCGGAACGCAGCCTGGAAGGAATACCCGACTGCACGGCTGCGCACAGAGTTCAAGCTGGTAGGGCTGGTCTCACTGATACCTTCGCTTCAGGCCGCAAGAGCCCGTTCATGAAAGCTGGATGCGGGAAAACTGCACGTCCAGTTTGTGCGGCGGACGGAGGCCAGCGCAAGAGCAATCGAGCGCGCCTCCTCCGACCCGACAGAGATCGATTGTCGGGAGGCCCAGGCGCGCGAGCGAACCGTCAAGCGCGCTCATCAGGCGGCGCGGAGAGGTTCGGCCTGGAAAGGGAAGGAATTTCGATGCTATCACCGCGCGGGTGGGACCGGCGCGCAAGCAGTCACCCACGACGCGCTCCGAGAAATAGATCTCAGCCGTGTCGATCATGCAGGGGCCGGCATCATGAATGGTCTTGTACGTTTCCAACACGGCCTCCCGATCGGCACGCCGCCACTTGTTCGTGCCGATGCCCAAGGGCAGCACATCGATGCCGGTTCGACCCAACGGGCGCGTATCATGATCTGCGGGCATCGCGGGACCTCTCACAAGGCGAAAGCGCCGTTTGCTGGTTGGTGTGATGACGCTGGCGTTTCAAGGTTACGCCATAGCGACTACGGCCGCATCATCTTCTGCGGCTACGTCCGTATCAGGACGACGCCAAGCATCAGGAAGGTTGCGCCGGCAAGCCGGATCGGGCTCGCGGGGTGAAGGGGAAATGCAGATCGAGGCGGTCAGATGAGGCAGAATTGATGTCCGCTTGTCCCCCGTCGCTGTCGCAAACCTGTTGGCTGGCGGTTTACCGAGAAATCGGGCGAAGCTGATCTGTAATGAGAGATCGGTTGTCGATCGGTTTCGGCCGCGGGCAGCGATCGAGGCAGAGATTTTGACGTCGTGGCGGCAGATAATTGCTTTGCAACAAACCGCCCACATTTGCAGCGCGCGAATATTCGCAGCCGCCCTTTTTGATGCTCGTGGTCAGACTTACGAAGCGCCCATGACTCTTTTCATCGACTTGGCTGCGTCAAAAGTTCGCGCAGAGAATCCGCGATCCGATCGCCCGAAGTATCGGCGTCGAAAGCGCGGACGAATTTGCCTCCGGGGTCCATGAGGTAGAGGTAGGTACTGTGGTCCATGACATAGTCCTCCGGGCTCGGTCCCGTCTTATGACGGACCGAGTAGGCCCCATATTCCTTAATCACCGTATCGATCTGCTGCGGATTCCCAGTGAGCCCGACGATCCGCGGATCGAACGACCTGGTGTATTGTTCCAGCACTTTGAGCGTGTCGCGCTGCGGGTCGACCGTGATGAAGAGCGGCTGCATCTTGGCGGCGTCGGTACCGAGCTTCTCGAGTGCAGTGGCGATTTCGTTCAGCGTCATCGGGCAAGTATTGGGGCAGAAAGTGTACCCGAAGTAAACCAGCAGCCATTTGCCGCGAAATGTGTGATCGGTCACCGTCGTCCCGTCAGGTGCTATGAGCGTGAAGGGGCCGCCGATTATTACGGGCGACGTTGTTGCCCACGACAGTTGGCCCATATTCAAGGCGATGACGAAGACGATCTTTGAGAAGGTCTCCAAACCAAAAATCGAATGCCGAATGAGTCCGTGCCGGCGATTGATATGGGCCATATAGCACCTCCGGAATGCCACCAAAACCCTTTGAGATCCCAAGCCTGCTGCCGGCGGCCGCGCCAAGCTCAGCATCGCGGTCTGGCATTGTCTCGACCCACTCTCGCCATCCCCGGCCAGTCTGACGTTCCGTCATCCGGCACCACGGCGTGCAGTCCGGATCTGCCCATCCGCGATGTGCAATGCGAACTGACGGCGTCGATCGCCGAAAGCGGCCCGCCCTGCGGCGTACCTTCGTCCGCGGGCTAACCAGCCAATTCTCCTATTCCCTTACCGTACAATTTGTGGTTAATAGATTGTCGCAGATTGGGTTCCCCTCCGGAATTTCGCACAAGGGGATGACCATGAAGAAGCTCCTCACGCCGACTTCTGGACTTGTTGCGATTGTCCTCGCATGGATGATCGGCGTACCCGCGCAAGCCTACGAAGCGGGCGCGGTTGCCGGCGGCGGAACGATCGAGGGCAAAGTCATCTTTAATGGCGCGGTCGAGACGCGTAAGATTATCCCGAACAAAGATCTCCAGGTCTGTGACGGGCCCCGCGATGTGCCACTGATCGACGTTGGACCCGACAAGGGCGTTCAGAACGCGGTCGTGTATCTGGCCGAGGTGGCCAAAGGAAAAGCCTGGCCCGCGCAGGCGCAGGCCAAGCCGCCCGAGCTCAACAATCACAACTGTCGTTTCGAGCCCAACGTTCAGGTGATCCGCGCGGGACCACTCGTGGTAGTGAATAGCGACCCGGTGCTGCACAACACCCACGGCTATTACGGGAAGCGTACAGCTTTCAATATGGCACTGCCGAACGAGGGGCAGCGAATTCCCACGGAGCTGACGCGAACCGGGACTGTGCGTATCGACTGCGACGCACACGGCTGGATGGAAGGTTGGATCTACGTGGTGGACAACCCCTACTACGCCGTCACCGGCGCCGACGGCAAGTTCACCATCACTGATGTCCCGCCCGGCACCTACAACCTGGTGGCGATTCAATCACTTACTGGGCCCCTTCAGCAATCGGTCACTGTCGCGGCGGGCAAGCCGACGAATCTGACCATCGAATTGAAGAAGCAATAGGCTGCTTGGCACCGAGCCGGAAAGTCGCACGTACGAGAAATCTGCGAGGTCCAACAAAACAGTCCGGAGAGATCCTCAAAAAGTAAGCGATCCATCGAGAGGAGATGCCCCATGTCAGAGCTTGACCGTGAACGACGTGAGATGGTCGCGGTGCTCCAACGGCCTGGGGTTCGTCCCGACCCCTCGCTCCGGATCACTCGGCGCACTTTCATCCACAGGTCGTGTCTGACCGGCGCAGCTACGGTCGCTCAGACGTTCGCATGGTGGCCGTTACTTAACACCATCGACGTCGCTTACGCTGCCGAGGCGCCCTTCAAATTTGCATGGGTTTCCGACACCCACCTCTACCCGAAATCCGTCAACACGCGCTTCGTCGAGAAGGTGCAGCGTGCCGCGCGCGAGGTCCAAGCCATGAACCCGCCGGCCGACTTTATGATCTTCGGCGGCGACCTCGCTCAGCTCGGCAGAGCCAACGAGCTCGAGCTCGGGGTTGAGTTACTTAATGAAGTGAAGATCCGGAAGGTCTTCATCCCGGGCGAGCACGACTGGTACTACGACATGGGCGCGAAGTGGAAGCAGCTCTTCGACAAGCCCAATTGGACCTTCGATCACAAGGGGGTGCGCTTTATCGGGCTCGATACGGTCAGTCGCGGCCCGGACTATTGGACGGTGCGGAAGATGAGCCCCGAAGAGCGTATGGACCACATGGCAACCCTCGACGGCAGCGTCGCCGGACCATGGGCCGGTGTGGGCCGCGACCAGCTTGACTGGCTGCAGAAGACGCTTACCGACTGGGACAAGGCCAGGCCAGTCGTCATCTTCAGCCACAATCCACTTTACGAATATTATCCGCCCTGGAACTTCTGGGTGCGCGATTGGCGTGAAGTCAACGAGGTTCTGAAGCCCTATACGAACGTCACCAATATCCATGGTCACGTCCACCAAGTGCTCTACAACGAGATCGGAACCATGCGGTCAATTGGCATGCTGGCGACGGCCTGGCCCTGGCCGTATGCCCCGGAGGGCGTGCCCAAGCTCACCAAGCCGATGATCCGTGTCGACCCCGGCGATTTCTACGATGGTGTCGGCTGGAGCGATATCAGCATGAAAAATGATAAGATCGAGAACGAGTATATCATGTGGGGCCGCAAGCAGGTCTACGTTCAGTCGCTTCCTGACTCCGACCTCAGTCAGCCTGAGATCCTGCGGCCTCGGATCGCCGACCAGATTGGGCCGTACTAACGGAGGATTGGTCATGAAAACCAGCGCACAACTGACCGTCGTCCTCTCTCGCGCGTGCCTCGTCGGGGCCCTAGGAGCGATTGCGCTCGTTGTCGGCCCGGCGGGAGCGAACAAGGACCCGGTAACACCCGAACAGTTGAAAGCTTACGACGAGGTCTTCATGGAGCAGGTCAGAATAGGCGACCTGTTGTTCCACGGCGACGCGGCGATCGCAAAAAAGATGAACGTGACGCTCAGCAATACGGGAATGGCCTGCGCGATGTGCCATCCCTTTGCCTCCGATACGCATCCGCACGCGTTCCCGAAGTTTCAGGTAAGCATGAACAAGTTCGCGACTCTGCGCGACATGATCAACTGGTGTATCGAGAAACCCAACCAGGGCGAGAAGATCGATTCTGATTCGGACGCGATGAAGGCTCTGGAGACGTATATCTATTGGTCGAACACCGGCTCGGTGTTGGTCCCCGGGAAATACTAGCCTTCGTTCCGTCGGACACGCAGTGGCCAGTGAGCGATCCTGACGGGGCGGGCCTTGAAGCAGGACGATTATTCAGGCGACGGATGTCGCAATGATGCCTGAGAAGCCGCGCGGCTGGGGCTGCGAGAACGGCGAGGGGCGCCATGACAGAAACATTACAATTACGTGGCAGGTTCACCGGCGTCGACCTTGATCAACTGGTCGATTGGCGTCTAGTTCGAACTTGGCTTTATTTGGGGATGTTCTGGCTCATGGTCACGCCGTCGATCGGCGTGGCGCTGTCCGGTCTCTTCAATTATCCCGACTATCTTGGCCCTACGTTGGGGCTGACCTTTGGTCGGCTCCGTCCGGTTCATGTTAACGGCGTCATTTTCGGCGCGTTTTCGACACTGTTCATCGGCGAGTGCTATTATCTGGTGCCGCGCTTGTGCGGCGTTCGCGTGCCGTGGAGTCAGTGGGGCGTCCCACTTGCATGGCTGTGGAGCATCGCTCTGCTGGCCGGCCTGATATCGCTGCCTTTCGGGACGAACCACGGCCTCGAAGCCGGCGAGCTCCCGCTCTTCGCGGAAATTCCCATGTTCATTGTCGTCGCGGTCGCGACGGCGCAATTCATCATGACCATCGCGCAGCGGCTCGAACCGCAGCTCTACGTCGCGCTTTGGTACCTGATCGCCGCCTTCATATGGACGACGATGAATCTCGTCTTGGGAAGCTTCATCCTGCCCTACACGATTTCCGGGATAAACAGTGCGGCGTTCCATGGTCTCTATATTCATTACATCGTCGGTCTCTGGATCACGCCCGCGGGCTATGTGCTGATCTACTATTTCCTTCCGGTCAGCGTGCGTAATCCGCTCTACGCTCATAAGCTGTCGCTGGTCGGCTTCTGGTCGCTCGCCCTGTTCTATCCGTTCGTCGGCATCCATCACTATCTTTACAGCCCGATTGCCGACTGGGCCGAGACGCTTGCAATCGTCACCTCCATGTTGCTCATCATTCCAGTATGGACCGTGCTGGTGAACTTCTTCGGCACCGTGAAGGGCCGGTGGGACGGCTTCGGAAAGAATCTTCCGGCGAAGTTCCTGATCACGGGCTCGATCATGTATCTGTTGGGCTGTTTCCAGGGCTCGGTCGAGGCGCTGCGCTCCATCCAGCAACCGACCCATTTCTCGGACTTCGTCATCTCGCATTCGCACCTCACCGTGTTCGGGACGTTTGTTGTGTGGGCGATGGGCGGCCTGGTCTATGTCTGGCCGCGGGTGTGTGGTCGCGAGCTTTGGTCCTTTGCGCTCGGCAATTGGGCATTCTGGCTGATCACTGTGGGTATCTCCACGATGGGCCTCGTCCTGACCGCTGCAGGTCTGCAGCAGGGCTTTGAGTGGATGAACGGCACCGAGTGGGTCGATACGGTTGTGCGGATGAGGCCGTATTGGCTGGTGCGAACCCTCTCGGGCATCAGCATGGACACCGGAATGTCCCTGTTGGTCATCAACCTGATGATGACAGCGTTGACCAGGCCCGCCGAGGCGAGGGAAGTGGCTCCAGCGCCCGGTGTGGCTCCCGTTCCTGCGGGAGGGTCGGCGCAATGAACGCGCGGTTTGTTGCCCTTGTCGCCGGGGTCGGATTCTTCTTTCTCGCGGTCCTAACCCAGGGGATACTGCCGTTCGTCGAACGGTCAGCGCGGACCACTACCGTGACCGCGGTTGTGCGTACAGAGCTGGGTCAGCTCAAATGGATGGTGACCGAGGCCACCGACTACACCCCGATGGAGCAGCTCGGCCGTCGCGTGTATCTGCGCGAGGGCTGCTGGTATTGCCATTCCCAATACGTTCGTCCGGTGACCGGCGAGACGCGCCGCTGGGGCCCGGTGAGCGAGGCGGGCGAATACGCCTTCGATGTTCCGCACCTGTTTGGCACGCGACGTATCGGACCGGATCTGACGCGAGTCGGGCTCAAATACGGCAACGAGTGGCATCTCGCCCATTTTTGGGATCCGCGAATGCTTACGGAAGATTCCATCATGGCACCCTATCGGGAGCTATTTGATGCACCCGCGCATGCAGTGAAGATTGTCGACGATGAGGCCGGCAATCGCACGCTCGAGAAAACGTCGGATACTGCAAAGCTGTTCGACTTCGCGAGCAAGGAGCAGATCAAGCTCACGCCCAACACCGACGGACTGTTGTTCGTTCCGATGCAAGCGCGCGGCAAGTTTCCGATCGTCTGGACGCCAAACAAGGAGTACGCCGGCGATACGGTCAAGATTGCCGCCGAGACGGAAGAGCTCGAGGGTCTCATTGCATATGTCCAGAAGCTCGGCATGAATCGCGGCAAGTGGCGCGATATGTTCGAGCCGCAGCAGCTGGAGGTCACGGAGGCGACGCTTCCGCGCTCGAGCGAATGGATCGCGTACGGCAAGGAGGTCTACGAGCGGCGCTGTATCGGATGCCACGGCGCCAAGGGCGACGGCAACGGACCCGCTGCGACCTTCCTGTTCAAGCAGCGACCGCGAAACATCAATGCGGCGGTCTTCAAGTTCCGCCTGACCCAGAAACCGATCCCCACCGACGGCGACTTGCTGCGAACAATCACCCGCGGCGTGCGCGGCACGGCGATGCCGGCGTGGTATGAGTTGCCACTCACGGATCGGCTCGCTGTCATCCAGTACATCAAGTATGTGCTTGCGGTCGACCGCTCCGATCCCGCAGCAACCTATGCCTTCTTCGTCGAGGAGCCGCCGGGCGCGCCACTGTACGTTGGCAGGCCGCCTGCGCCGTCCGAGCAGTTGCTCGCCCATGGCAAGGAGGTCTGGCAAAACGCCAAATGCTGGGAGTGCCACGGTCAAACCGGCAAGGGCGATGGTGAGAAAGCTCCGGGTCTGAAAGATGATCTCGGCTTCCCGGCGCCGCCCGCGGATCTCACCAGCGGCCAGTTCAAATCGGGGCCGGCCGTTCAGGATATCTTCAGGACCATGAGCACCGGCTTGAGTGGAACGCCGATGCCTTCTTACCGCGACTCGCTGTCGGAGGAGGACCGCTGGGCGCTTGCCTATTATGTTGTTTCGCTGTCCGCCTTCAAGGACCCACTCAGCCTTCAGCCGCTGTCTATTTCGCCCGCGGATCGCGCCGCGCTCAACGATCCCAAGTTGGAGGCTGCCACACCGGAAAATGCCTACGTTCCAGGTGGAGGCCGCATGCAGCACGCCGAGCTGTCTGGCGCCGCCACCGGCAGACCGGCGGGCGTGTCGGCAAGCGGAAGTGCCGACCCATTGAAGAAAGAGTGAACCATGACGGACTTCGAGATCATAGGACCTTACATGGTCGCGTTGCTGATGAGCATCGGTGCGCTGTGCATCTTCATTTGGGGCGTCCTCTCGGGCGCCTTCCATGGAGCGGACGACGCGGCTCTAAGGTTTTATCGCAAGGAGATGGAAAATGACCGAACCGACGAACCGGTCGAACGAGCCCGCAAGTGACAGTTCAGCCCACGAGATGGAGGAATATGCGGGCGGTTACATCCAGGCGCGAGTTGGCCGCATTCCGGTTTGGCTGTTGGTCGTCTATGCCGTGCTGTTCATCTGGGGACTGTATTACATGGTGACTTATTGGGGTGGGGTAGGCCCGGGAAGGCCGGGATAAGCAGGAGGGGGCGATGACGAGGAGCCTGCTGGCGCGGCTGATTGCCATCATCATCATCGCGATTGCGGCCGTGAATCTGATTTTCTTGCTTTCCGAGCTTACCATGAACGTTGTCCGGGTCTACTTCGGCTGAAGGGAAAAGACTATGCTGGCCGATCCAATCTTCTCGCTGGCTGATGCAAGTCCGGAACAGATCGTCGCGTTCATCGGCTTTGCGGTATTCACGATCGGTTTCTTTGCCTGGGTCGCTTATCTCGTTCGTGTGAAATAGCTGCCGCACAGCGGCACGCCCGGCGCAATGCGTTCGGGCGATTTGCGGGACGTCTGCCGTGGCCTACTACATCATGCTCTTCGCCGCAGGCTTCGCCGGCAGCTTTCACTGTGTCGGAATGTGCGGCGGTTTTGCTTGTGCGCTGGGCCATGACCCGCGCGGGGAAGGGGCAACCGCGTTGCGCCATCTTCTCTACAATTCAGGACGATTGACCACCTATTGCTTCCTCGGCGGACTCGCGGGCGCTCTCGGTCAGGTGATATGCACGCCGCAGGGAACGGCCGTCCCGATGTTGAGCGGCAGCCTCGACGCCGCCCAGCGAGGCCTGGCAATTGTTGCCGGAATGCTCATGATCGCCATGGCGCTGCAGTTCTTCGGCCTGCTGCCGCGCTTGCATCGCCTCGCGATCGGCTTCGGTAGCAGCACGCTCGCGTCGTCGCTGCGCGGCCTGCTGACCGCGCATGGCCACGCGGCGCCGCTGGCATTCGGCGTGTTCAACGGGTTTCTGCCGTGTCCCCTGGTCTATGCCTTCCTTGCTGAGGCGGCGAGCACCGCCGGGGCGCTTCCCGGCTTTCTCACCATGGCGTCGTTCGGACTGGGAACCTTTCCGGCCATGCTGATGATGGGTGCCGTTGGTCAGGTCCTCGCACCAGCATGGCGGCAGCGCGGCGTGTGGCTGGCCGGCAGCTGCATTCTGCTTCTCGGCCTTGTCACCTTTGGCCGCGGAATCCTGCCCTTCGCTGCTCACATGGCGCATGGCTGGCCTGGAGGGTATCCCGCATGAACGACCGCGGCGGCATTCTGTGCAGCCATTGCCTGCTTCCCGTCGGCGTACGGGCGATGCAGCGCATAGTGAACGGCGAGAGCCATGCATTCTGCTGTTATGGCTGCTGTATCGCGTTTCAGGTGAAGAACGGCAAGAGCGAGGAATGGGAAGCCGCTTGGCTCCTGATCCGACTGGGCGCGGGTGGCTTTCTCTCCATGAACATCATGTTGTTCAGTCTGCTTTTATACGCAGGGGCGTTCACAGGTGTCGACGCGAAGCTGCTTCCTTGGATTTACCTCCTGCTCTGGGTGTTCGCCACGCCGGCTCTGATCATTCTCGGCGGACCATTCCTTGCTGAGACTTGGCGTGACGCGGCTGATGGACGCGTGACGTCCTCTGCGCTCATCGTCCTCAGCGTCGGTGCCGCCTATCTCTATTCGGCTTTTGCTGTCGTCGAGCGCGGCCCGCACGTCTACTTTGACACCGCCACCATGGTTCTGATGCTGTTCACCGTGGGTCGCTATCTCGAGGCGGCTGGCCGCGCCCGGGCCGCCCGCAACCTCGAACCGTTGCTGGCCGCGGAGAGCGAATGCGCGACTGTGGTCGACGGCAGCGTGGAGACGCGCCGTCCGGTGCGGGAGGTTGGCGCCGGCACGCTGGTCCAGGTGCGGCCAGGGGAGCGCATTCCCCTCGATGGCACGGTTTTGGAGGGCGAATCCCACGCTGACGAAGCAGTGATCACGGGAGAAAGCCGCCTCGTGCCGAAGGGCCTCGGCTCCCCTGTTATCGCCGGCAGCATTAATGTGGATGGTCCGCTCTTGATCCGGAGCACCCGTGCCGGGACGGACACCCGATGGGCCCAGATTTGTCGATCGGTTCGAGACGCGCTGACCCGGCGCAGTCCGACCCAACGCCTTGCTGATCGCGTGGTCGGCCTCTTCGTCCCTCTGGTTCTGTCCCTCGGCACGCTGACGACCCTTTGTTGGGCGCAGTGGCTGCCGTTCGATAGGGCATTGCTCATCGGTCTCGCCGTGCTCGTGATCGCCTGCCCGTGTGCAGTCGGCCTTGCCGCTCCGCTTGCGACCTCGCTCGGCATCGGACGGCTGGCGCGGCGAGGCTGTCTGGTCCGCGAGTCTGGCGCGCTCGAAGAACTTGCGCGCACGCGGCTGCTTGCTTTCGACAAAACGGGCACGCTCACGTCGGGCAGGGCGCATGTTGTGCGGATAGAGACCGACGGAATGGTGGCCGACGAGGTACTCAAACGAGCTGCCGCGCTTGAGCGCCATTCCGAACACGGCTTCGGGCACGCCATCGCGGCGGCGGCGGCAGTGCGTGGCCTCGACCCGGTGATGGTAGAGGCCGTCCGGATCCTGCCCGGCCGCGGCATCCGAGGGAATGCAGACGGACAAGTGGTGGTGGCTGGCAACCGAGCACTGATGAGCGAACTGGGCTGGTCGGTCGCGCCGGCTCTCGGCGAACGTGGACGGTCGCTGGAATCCGATGGTTATTCGGTGATCTATGTCGGATGGGGCGAGCAGGTGCGTGCCGCGCTGGCGCTTGATGATGCGGCGCTTCCCGAGGCGCGATCGACGGTCGAAGCGCTGCGAAGCCGGGGGTTGCACGTGGTTCTGCTCAGCGGAGATCTTGTCCATGCAACGCAGCGAGTTGCGGTCGTGGCCGGGATCGAGGATGCACAATCTGGCCTGTCCCCTGAAGCCAAGCGGGTTGCCCTGCGTCGACTGCGCCAACAGTACGATGTGGTTGCGATGGTCGGCGACGGCCTCAACGACGGGCCGGTGCTCGCCGAAGCGGATATCGGAATCGCCGTCGGTTCCGCGACCGATCTCGTTCGCGAGACAGCCGCAGTCGTCTTGCCTCCGGGTGGGTTGTGGATGCTGCCGTGGGTAGTCGATGTGGCACGCGCGGTTCGCATGACGATCGTCACCAATTTGCTATGGGCGTTTGGGTACAACCTGATTGCGCTGACCCTTGCCGTGCTCGGTCTGCTGCAGCCAGTTCTTGCGGCTGCGGTGATGGCGGGCTCGAGCATTCTCGTGGTGCTGAATTCACTCCGCCTGGAGAGGATGCCCGATCCCGTCAACACGACCTTATCTGGAGGGCGGCCGGGCGGGGAAACGAAGTCTGCCCCTAATTCTTTCCGAGTGATGCCTGTGTCGGCAATCGAGCAGGGCTGAACGACCGCTTCAGCCGAAGATGTCGTGGGTGAATGCGGCGTACCAGCCGTCTGCCTCACGCACGGCCTCGCGCCGGGTTTCGGCATTGTCACCGACCTTGCTGAGGAAGAAGTCGCTGACCTTGATTGTCTCCGGCTCGGCGCGGTAGCTGGTGGCGCTCGCCACCGCGTCGTCGGAAGCAAGAAGAGTGAAGCACGCATTAAACAAGTGAGGCGCAAATCGCTTGGATCCGGTGAGTGCGGCCAGGATTGCGAAGGCGCAGACCTTGGCTTGACTATTCGACGCAAAAGCCGATTTCGCCATATTGCCGGCCTTGGCCGCATCGCCGATGACATGGATGCCGGGCTGCAGCTTCGATTCGAATGTCATCGGATCGATGGGACACCATCCCGACTGATCCACGAGGTGGGTCTGGTGCGCGATCCGGCCGGCCTCCTGCGCCGGAATGATATTGGCGACGTCGGCCTTGAACGTGTCCCCGGCGGTCTTGATCAATCGATCCTTCACATCGACCGCCTTGATCCCACCGGTGAACTGCCCGGGCAGCCACTCGATCATTCCCGGATAGTGGCGGTTCCAACCATCTTCGAACACGTCCTGCGCGAAGAAACTGTCTTTCGCATCAAGGATCAAGATTTTCGCCCGCGGCTTGTACTGCTTGAAATAGTAGGCAATCAGGGAGGCGCGCTCGTAGGGGCCGGGCGGACACCGGAACGGATCCGGAGGGGCGACGAGCACGAACAAGCCGCCATCCTCCATGCTTTCGAGTTGCTGTCGCAGAAGCCTGGTTTGTGGCCCGGCGGTCCAGGCGTGCGGCATGATTTGCGTCGCGGTCTCGTCGTAGCCCTCGATGTTGCCGAATTTGAAGGCAATGCCTGGGGCAAGGACGACGCGGTCGTAAGGCAGCTTGGCCCCGCCCTCCAGCGCCACGGTCTTCCCCACCGGATCGATCGCCGTCACGGAGTCATGGACAACATTGACGCCGTATCTTTGCGCAACTGTCTCATAGCCATGCGTGAGCGATTCCAGCGATCGGAGCCCGGCAAGATAGAGGTTGCTGAAGAAACACGTCGTGTACCGTGCGTTCGGCTCGACCAATGTCACGTCGAGCCTTTCGGAGCCCTTGGCCAAATACTTGGCGGCAGTGGCACCGCCCACGCCGCCACCGATCACAACGACCCGCGCCTTGCCCTGGCCTCGCGCGACTTGCGGACGGAACGCCACTATGCACGTCGCTCCGGCCAAATAATTAAATTGGCGACGTGTCAAACATGTCATCGCCGCTGCGTCTCCTCTCCTTGCGCCGCGAAATAGCGTGCTAGGATCGCGATATCTTCGTTGCTGAGCGAGCGCGCCATCGTGCGCATGATCGGACCAGAACGCTCACCCGACTTGAAGGCCCTCATGACGGTGACAAACTGTTCCTCGCTGAATCCGACAATCGATGGGATACCCCTGTCACGGCCGTCGAGGCGATGACAGGCTGCGCACGTCGCTGCCAGTTGGGCGCCCTGATCATTGTCTGCCGCGAAGCTGCGCTCCGCAACGGAGACAACCAGGGCCGCGACCATCGAGAGCGCAATGATCTCGGTCGAGCCTGCCGACATCACCCGACCGTGAGTTGGTGGGTCAGCGCGTAGGTGTGGCCGCCATCCTCCTCCCAGCTGAACTCCAGCTGGCCACTCTCGGTCGCGCGCAGGTAGAACTCAATGTAGGGGTTGGCGGCCATCGCTTCGTGCAGATCGACATTGAAGACGACAATGTCATTGTAGCGACAGGCAAACCTGTTGATGATCTTGCGCGGGATCACGTCGCCCTGGGGGTCGCGACGCAGCCCTGTCTCCATTTGATGGCTGATCAGGGCTTTGACCTGAAAGACTTCGCCCTTTGCCGCAACGCTTGGCACTTGCACGCGTGGTGTCGGGGTGAACATTCTTGCCTCCCTCTGGGAGATGTCAGGTGCAGCCGTTGGTGGCCACCTCGACCCAGGTCTTGGTCATCAGGAGTGCACCGTCGTTCATTTCCACCACCGCCAGGACATATTGCGGTTCGGCGAGGCGGATCCGCGTCCACACGCGAGGTTCACTGCGCTGCGGGACGAAGTGAAAGGTGGCGACCTCAATGAGCGGGTTTTTCGGCGCCAGCACACGTGCATACCTCATGTGATCGGTTTCAGTCATTGCGGTGTCGACCTCAAGAAAGAGCGGCACGGTATAGCCAGTTGGGAAGACCCGCGGCATCGCAAGGTGAAGGCGATCCGATTCCATTGGAATCTTTCCGTTCAGCTGCTTGATCAGCTCAACCGCATCATCGTTTACATTTGCGGTTAGCGGTGCGACGAGGGCGGGGCCAGCAAATCCCGCACCTCCCGCAACGGCGGCGGTCAACAAGGCGCGACGCGTAAAGCCGACCCTCTCGATTTTCTCCATTGCGCCAACCTCCCGGCGCCGGCTAGGGACCGGCGGAAGCCCCGGCGAACCCCGCTTTTATTACTCCGAACATTATCTCACCTTGGCGCGCCGTCACAAGGTGAAGGCTATGGTAAGTTCCCCGGAGCGGCCCGTCTGTGAGCTCTCGGCGGTTCAGAAGTCGATGTCTGCCCCATGCGGTGGATGAGGGTGCCCGGCCACAGCCGTGCCTTTATCCCGTTCGGCAACCATGGCCTCGGTCGTTATCAGCAATCCCGCGATGGAGGCCGCGTCTTGCAGCGCAACACGCACGACCTTCGTCGGGTCGATGATGCCCTTGGATACCAGGTCGCCGTATTCGCCAGTCTGGGCATCGAAGCCATAGGCGTACGTGCCCGTCTCCAAGATTTTGCCAACCACGAGGGAGCCGTCTTCGCCGGAGTTGATGGCTATCTGGCGCGCCGGCCATGGGATCGCCTTCTTGACTATCTCGATGCCGTGCTTCTGGTCCGCGTTTGCGGCCTCGAGCTTATTGAGCACCTTGGCCGCGCGCAGCAGCGCCACGCCGCCGCCCGGTAGAATGCCTTCCTCCACGGCAGCGCGAGTTGCGTGCATTGCGTCATCGACACGGTCCTTGCGTTCCTTCACCTCGATCTCGGTCGCGCCGCCAACCCGGATCACCGCCACGCCGCCTGCGAGCTTGGCCAGCCGCTCCTGCAGTTTCTCGCGATCATAGTCGGAGGTCGTCTGCTCAATCTGCGCCTTGATCTGCGCAATCCGCGCCTCGATATCGGCTCTCTTGCCGGCCCCATTAACAATCGTCGTGCTCTCCTTGTCGATCCTCACCTTCTTGGCGCGCCCGAGCATGGCGAGCGTCATGTTCTCAAGTTTGATGCCGCGCTCCTCCAAGTTCGTCGTGCCGCCGGTCAGAACCGCAATGTCTTCGAGCATCGCCTTGCGGCGATCGCCGAAGTCCGGTGCTTTGACGGCCGCCACGTTAAGTCCACCGCGCAGCTTGTTAACGACGAGCGTCGCGAGCGTCTCGCCTTCCACGTCGTCGGCGATTATGAGGAAGGGCTTGCCGCTCTGCACCACCGTCTCGAGGAGCGGCAGCAGCTCCTGCAGCCCGGACAGTTTCTTTTCATAGACGAGCAAATACGGGTCTTCCATCTCGATCTGCATCTTGTTGGCGTTGGTGATGAAGTAGGGCGAGATGTACCCGCGATCGAACTGCATTCCCTCGACCACCTCAAGTTCGGTCTCGAGCGACTTTGCCGCCTCGACCATGATTACCCCCTTATTCCCGACCTTTTTCATGGCGTTTGCGATGAACCGGCCGATCTCGGCGTCGCCGTTGGCCGAGATGGTGCCGACCTGCGCGATCTCTTCGTTCAAAGTGACGGTCTTCGAGTTCTTATGAAGGTCTCGAACGACTGCCTCGACCGCGACGTCTACCCCGCGCTTCAAGTCCATCGGGTTCATCCCGGCGGCAACCGCCTTGGCGCCTTCCCTGGCAATCATGTGTGCGAGCACGGTGGCAGTCGTCGTGCCGTCACCCGCTTGATAGGACGTCTTGGATGCGACCTCGCGGACCATCTGTGCACCCATGTTCTCGAACTTGTCTTCGAGTTCGATCTCATTGGCGACGGTCACGCCGTCCTTGGTGATGCGCGGCGCGCCGAACGACTTGTCGAGCACGACGTTGCGGCCCTTCGGGCCGAGCGTTACTCTCACGGCGTTGGCGAGGATGTCGATGCCGCGTAGCATCTTGTCGCGGGCCTCGACTGAGAACTTTACTTCCTTCGCAGCCATTTCGTTCCTCCTTCCGTCATCAGGTCTGCCGCCAGAGGCCGAGCGCTAGGCGGACGATCAGAGAAAAAATATCAGGTCTGCTGGTGTGACGAAAAGCCGTGGCACGCGAGCCGCTCGAACCCCGAAGCGAGCCCGGGTTGCTCATGCGAAGCTTGCCAATCGCAAGTATCCTTGTGATTGGATGACAGTTTTCAACTGCGCAAATTGGCAAATTCGCGGGAATACATGTTTCTCACGGTCCGTGCCGGGAGCGCCATTTTCGTCATCAAGTATCGAATCTTAGGCTTCATCTGTGCCGTTTGCAATTTCGTCGGGGAGCGGTTTACCGCTCCTATCCTGGTGCTGGCCTGGCTTACCGCACCAGTTTCGCACCAGAAACGACCTCTGCGAAGCGCAATGAAGCCTCCAGAGGACGCGGAGGGATTCGAACATAGTAAGCGTTGCTATGCGGCGAGCTGGGGAATCGCCAGTTCGACCAATCGCAAGAATCGGGTGTTACGTGTCCGGGATTGGACCTAATAGCGGACAGTTCAAACGTGCGATGATCGCGCACAAATGGCGGCTTTTGGTAAACTATGCCGATGTCGCCTAGCGAGTTAAGCTGCCCGCCGATGCGAAAACAGGGCTTCCGGGATAGTGGGTCGATGTAGCGCTCCCGCTACCAAATTCTACGATCTTGGCCGCTTTGTTGCGATTTTTTGCGACCCTGCTCGCCCGATGTTAGGGCCTAGCCCGACAGGGCTTGAGCGGTTCTGATTGAATCAGACAGCTCGTATCCCTTCCGGCAAAACGACCAAA
>Ga0210396_10002930_pt1 | contig 17172 bp, 14 predicted proteins | sample IncBWH17OmetaG_FD_155466 | JGI IMG/M metagenome (GOLD analysis project Ga0210396, IMG submission 155466) | Forest soil microbial communities from Barre Woods Harvard Forest LTER site, Petersham, Massachusetts, United States - Inc-BW-H-17-O ... | reverse complement strand
CTACCGGCCACGCCAAAGCCAGCCAATGCGGAGCAAACCTCAAAGCCCCCACCACCCTCACCGCCCACAACAACGCACACCACACCCAAACACTCACCCTCACCATCACCGGCTGCCACAAACACACCACACACAAACACACAAAGAAAAAGTAGCGGCGCCCGGGCCTGGGCAGCGCCGCGCGCTCAGACCCGCGCGAGTGGCAGCGCCGGGCCTGCCGGTGCCACGCCGGCGGGCTCCTCCAGCGCGTACTTGCCGTTGGCCTCGCCGGTGCCATCCAGCGGGTACTGGCCGCTGAAGCAGGCGTCGCAGTGCGTGGCGCGCGTGCCGCGGATCGCCGCGTAGACGCCCTCCAGCGAAAGGTAGTGCAGCGAGTCGCAGCCGAGCTCGGCGGCGACCTCGGCGGCGGTGCGCTCGTGCGCGATCATCTCCTCGCGCGTGGACATGTCGATGCCGTAGTGGCAAGGGTGCTTGATCGGGGGGGCGGAGATGCGCATGTGGACCTCGCGGGCGCCGGCGTCGCGGAGCATCTGCACGATCTGACGCGTGGTGTTGCCGCGCACGATCGAGTCGTCGACGACGACCAGGCGCTTGCCGGCGATCACCTCGGGCAGCGGGTTGAACTTCAGGCGCAGGCCGTGCTTGCGCAGCTCCTGCCCGGGCTGGATGAAGGTGCGCGCGACGTAGCGGTTCTTGACGAAGCCGTCGTCTTGAGGGATGCCGCTGGCGCGCGCGAGGCCGCGCGCGGCGGCGTTGCCGGAGTCGGGCACGGCGATTACGAGGTCGGCGTCGACGGGCGCCTCGCGCCAGAGGCTCTCGCCCATGCGCCCGCGCGCGACCTGCAGTACCTGGTCGTTCATGCGCGAGTCGGGCCGCGCGAAGTAGATGTACTCGAACACGCAGAACGCGCGGCGCTGGCCGGGTAACACCTTGCGGCTCTGCAGGCCGTCGGCGCCGAGCGTGACGAGCTCGCCGGGCTCGACTTCGCGCAGGTACTTGGCGCCGATGATGTCGAACGCGCAGGACTCACTGGCGACGCAGTAGCGGACCTCCTCCGCGCCGGGCTCGTCGCCCCCGAGTGGCGGCAGCGCGCCGAGCGCGAGCGGGCGCAGGCCGTGGGGGTCGCGGAAGGCGATCACGCGGTCCTTGGTCATCGCGACGATCGAGAAGGCGCCACGCAGACGGGGGAGGATGTCGGCGACCGCGTCCTCGATGCGCGCGGCGGGGTTCGTGGCGATCAGCGCGGCGACGATCTCGGAGTCGGATGTCGAGCTGAACGTGACGCCGCGCGCGAGCAGCTCGTTGTGGAGCTGCAGCGCGTTGATGAGGTTGCCGTTGTGCGCGAGCGCGAGCTCGCGGTGCGAGCCGCGGGTGCCCTCGGAGCGCTGCACGGGCTGGGAGTTCTCCCAGGCGTTGGAGCCGGTGGTCGAGTAGCGGACGTGCCCGATCGCGAGGTCGCCGCCGAGCGTGCGCAGGTCGTTCTCGCTGAAGACCTGGCTGACAAGCCCGAGCTCGCGGCGCGTGACGATCTGCCCGTCGCGGTCGGCGGCCGCTATCCCCGCGGACTCCTGGCCGCGGTGCTGGAGCGCGAACAGCGCGAAGTAGGACAGACGCGAGACATCGTGCCCTGGCGCGTACAGCCCGAATACCCCGCACTCGTCGCGTGGTCCGTCACGCATCACGAACCCACGCTAGCAGGGGCGCTCACGGGAAGAGCGCCTGCAGAGCGCTGTGGGCCTCGCGCAGCTCGGCGAGAGTCCATTCCAGCGAATCTATGCGCAGCAACTCGCCGCCGACGCTGCCGAGGACCCGCACGCTCGTCTGTGTGGCCAGCTCCTCGATCGCGCTCTGGAGGCCGCTGACGACGAAGCCCCCGGGAGCCTCGCCGAAGAGGGCTGCGAGCTCCGCGTCCGCTGGCCCGCTCGCGCCCGGATCGGCGGCCCCGTCCAGCGCGACGGTCGCCCCCATTCCGCCCGCGAGGCAGCACTCGGCGAGCGCCACCGCGAGGCCGCCCTCGGCGATGTCGTGGGCGCTGGCGAGCGATCCCGCGCGCACCGCTGCGCGGACCGCCGCCTGCGTGGCGATTACGGCATCGAGGTCGAACGGGGGCAGCCCGTCGGGCAGCGGCTCACCGCGCAGCTTGGCGAGCTCGCTGGCGGCCAGCGAGGGGCCCCCCTCCTCGCCTGAGCCGCCTGTCCCCCAGCCGACGAGCGCGATCGCGTCGCCCTCCTTCGCAAAGCCCAGCCGCCCGGCGCGCGCGGCATCAGGCAGGCGTCCGACCATCCCGATCACGGGCGTCGGGTAGATCGGGCCGCTCGCGCCCTCGTTGTAGAGGCTCACGTTGCCGCCCACGATCGGCGCCGCCAGTGCGCGGCAGGCCTCACCGAGACCGCGCACGGACTCCGTCAGCTGCCAGGCGATGTGCGGCTTCTCGGGGTTGCCGAAGTTGAGGTTGTTGGTGGTCCCGAGCGGCTGCGCGCCGACACAGGCGAGGTTCGCGGCGCACTCGAGCACGGCCGCGATCGTGCCGCGGTAGGGGTCGGCGGCGACGCGGCGCCCGTTGCAGTCGATGCTGACCGCGAGCGCGCTCCCGCCGGGCAGCGCGAGCACCGCGGCGTCGGCCTGCTCGGGTCGGCGCACGGTCCGCGACTGCACGATCGCGTCGTACTGCTCGAACAGCGGGCGCCGCGAGGCGATGTTCGGGCAGGCGAGCAGTGCGAGCAGCGCTGCGCGGGGGTCGGCGCTCGCGGCAAGTGTTGCGGTTGGTGGCGGATAGAGCGGCGTGGCGGGCTTGGCGGGCGCGAGGTCGTACAGCGGGCACTCGTCGACGAGCGCGCGCACCGGCATGTCGCCGACGAGCCGCTCGCCGGCGAAGATCCGCATACGGCGCGTGTCGGTGACGGTCCCGATCGCGGTCCCGCGGACCTCCCACTTCGCGCACAGCGCGAGCACGGCGCCGACATCGCCGGGCGCCACCACGCACAGCATCCGCTCCTGGGACTCGCTGACCATGATCTCGAATGGCGCCAGGCCCGGCTCGCGCAGGGGGACCTTGGCGACGTCGATGTCGAGGCCGACCTCGCCCTTGGCGGCCATCTCCGCCGCCGCGGAGGTCAGACCCGCGGCGCCGAGGTCCTGCAGGGCGACCACGAGGTCGCGCTCGAGCAGCTCCAGCGAGCACTCGAGCAGCTTCTTCTCCGCGAACGGATCGCCGACCTGCACGGTCGGGCGCTTGTCCTCGCCGCCGTCGCCGAGCTCGGCGGAGGCGAGCACCGAGGCGCCGCCGATTCCGTCGCGGCCGGTGGCGGCGCCGAACAGCACGAGGATGTTGCCGACGCCGGCGGCGGCGCTGCGCACGAGCCGCTCGCGCGCGCACAGGCCGAGCGCCATCGCGTTGACGAGGCAGTTCTGCGCGTAGGGGCCCTCGAAGTAGACCTCGCCGCCGACGGTCGGCACGCCGATCGAGTTGCCGTAGTGGCCGATGCCGGACACCGCACCGTCGAGCAGGTAGCGCGCGTGGGAGCCGGTCGCGGGGACGTCGCCGCCGGACCCATCCGCGCCCGGTTCCCCGAAGCGCAGCGAGTCGAGCACTGCGATCGGGCGTGCGCCGATCGCGAAGATGTCGCGCAGGATGCCGCCGACGCCGGTCGCGGCGCCCTGGAAGGGCTCGACGGCGCTCGGGTGGTTGTGCGACTCGACCTTGAACGCGCACACGAGACCGTCGCCGACGTCGACGGCGCCGGCGTTCTCACCGGGCCCCATCACCACGTGCGCGCCCTCCGTGGGGAGCGCGCGCAGCAGCTGCTTGGAGTGCTTGTAGGCACAGTGCTCGCTCCACAGCAGCGAGTACATCGCAAGCTCCACCTCGTTCGGCGGCTCGCCCTGCTTGGCACAGATCAGCTCGTACTCCGCGCGCGTAAGGCCAAGCGCGAGCGCGTCCTGCACGGTGGGCAGGATCGCGGTGTCTTGGGGCCGCGGGTCGACGAGCGCCGTCATCGGCTCTGACTCTATCGGGGCCTCCCTCCGCCAGGCGCCGCGACGCTCGCCCGGGGAGCCGAGCGAGCGTCGTTGGGCAGCGGCTACGGGGCTATAAGAAGCTCCACGATTGGCCGCTTTTGAGGGATAGTAATGTCGTGAAGTGTAGTTTTGCTTCGCTACTGCCGACCTGTAGTTCACCGGGTAATGCCGTCACTAACGTCTCCTGGAAGGTTCCTTCGTCCTGGCCTTGCGCTAGTAAGAACTCTAGTTTGCCTTTCACTGCGTTTACGCCTGTTAGCGCACATTTTTCGCCTTGGTATTGAAAGGTGGCAAAGGCTTTGTTCTCACCTTCGATGCGTCCCCTCACCGCTAAGGTGCCCTCTAATGTGATTTCTGTGACTAAGAGTGGTAAGGTACTTATTCTTGTGGACGACAAGGTGCAGTTTTCGTTTTCCGATTTGCATTCCTGGAATGTAACCTGACCACTGGATTTGGTAGGCGACGTGATTTCACCGCTGCCTTCAAGTGCTGTACCGCTGCAGTGGATGACTAGACCGCTACTTACTGTTATGTTTCCTGGCGTGATTTTTGCTGTCGATGCGAGTGCGGATGATCCTGATAGTTGCGCTTTGTTTATCATCCATCCCGCTTCCGCGGCTGACGCTACAGCCGCTGCCAGCGCGCTCAGCGCCAGCACGGCTGCAAACACCGTCGCCAGTCTGATTCTGGACATGTGATTCGTGATCTCCTTTCGGTGCTTGGGCAGCGGCTACGGGGCTATAAGAAGCTCCACGACTGGCCGCTTTTGAGGGATAGTAATGTCGTGAAGTGTATTTTCGCTTCGCTGCTGCCGAGTAGTAGTTCACCGGGTAATGCCGTGATTAAGATCTCCTGGGAGGTTCCTTCGTCCTGGCCTTGTGCTAGTAAGAACTCTACTTTGCCCCTCACTAGGTTGACGCCTGCTAGCGCACAGCTCGCGCCTTCGTACTTAAAGGTGGCGAAGGCTTTGGTCTCGCCTTCGATGCGCCCTTTCACCGCTAACGTGCCCTCTAATGTGATTTCTGTGACTAAGAGGGGTAACGTGCCGATTTTTTCCGACGAAAGCGTGCAGTTTTCGTTTTCTGATTTGCATTTCTGGAATGTAACTTGACCGCTGGATTTGGTTGGTGAGGTGATTTCGCCGCTGCCTTCAAGTATTTCTCCATTGCAGCGGATGTTTAGGCCGTTGGCTGCTGTTAGGCTTCCCGGTGTGATTTTTGCTGTCGCTGCGAGCGCGGATGATCCTGAGAGTTGTGCTTTGTTTACCATCCATCCCGCTTCCGCGGCCGACGCCGCGGTCGCCACTAGCGCACTCAGCACCAGCATGGCGGCAAATGCCATCGACACCAGTCTTGTCCTGGACATGATGCGTGATCTCCTTTTCGGTGTTTGGGCGGGCTGCCCCGGTAGGCGTCCACTCGCGTACGGGGAATCGCCCGCAATCCGACTCTTAGAATTGTAGCATCAGTCGGAGAGAGTTGTGCGCGTGTCGCGCGCCCAGCTCTCGACCGCGAGCCGCATCGAGGCGAAGATGCACAGCCCGTCGGTCGAGCCGGTCAGCGGATCGACCGCGTGCTCGGGGTGGGGCATCAGACCGAAGACGTTGCCGCGCGCGTTTCGCACCCCCGCGATGTCGCGCAGCGAGGCGTTGATGTTGTGGCCCGGCGCGTAGCGCAGGACGATCTGCCCCGCAGCTTCGAGCTCGTCGAGCGTGCGCTCGTCGGCGTAGTAGCGGCCCCACGAGTGCTTCGCGGGGATGCTCAGGCGTGCGGGAACGTCCGCCGCGCGAACCCGGCCCGCGCAGGCGCGGGTGAAGGCGGTGTCCGCCTGCACGACGTCGAGCTCGACCTGGCGGAACGTGAAGCGCCGGTTCGCGTTTCCGAGTAGCGCGCCCGGCAGCAGGCGAGCCTCGCACAGCACCTGGAAGCCGTTGCAAATCCCCAGGACCAGTCCTCCAGCCTGCGCGAACTCGCTCACGGCCTCCATCACCGGCGCAAAGCGCGCAATTGCCCCCGCGCGTAGGTAGTCCCCGTAGGAGAAGCCACCCGGGACGATCACCGCGTCGACCCCCTTCAGGTCGCGCTCGCCGTGCCACAACAGCTCGGCGTCGCCCACGCGCCGGGCCGCGTGGAGCGCGTCGACCTCGTCGCACGAGCCGGGGAATTGCAGGACGCCGAACCTCATTGCGCGATCGGCGCGCGCGGCGAGGCCGGTGTGCGCTGGCGCTCGCTCACCCGGCGACGATCTCGTAGTCCTCGACCAGCGGGTTCGCCAGCAGCTTCTCGCACATGCTCTCGAGTTGGCTCGCGTCCTGCACGTCGAGCTCCACGAGTCGCCCCACGTGCACGTTCGCGACGCCGGTGAAGCCCAGCGCCGGCAGCGCGCGCTGCACGGCCTCGCCCTGCGGGTCGAGGATGCCCGCCTTCGGGCGGATCAGCACGCGGGCGCGCATCAGGCGCCCGTGCGCTCCAGCCACGCCTGAAACGGCTCGCCCGCGATCCGCTCGTAGGCCTCGACGTAGCGCGCGCGTGTGCCCGTGACCACGTCGTCGGGGATCGCGGGCGCCGGCGGCCGCTTGTCCCAGCCGCTGGCGGCGGCCCAGTCGCGCACGTACTGCTTGTCGAAGCTCGGCTGGCCGTGGCCGACCGCGAAGCCCTCGGCGGGCCAGTAGCGCGAGGAGTCCGGCGTCAACACCTCGTCCCCGACGACGAGCTCACCGGCGGCATCGAGTCCGAACTCGAACTTCGTGTCGGCGAGGATCACGCCGCGCGCGCGTGCGTGCGCGGCGGCAAACGAGTAGAGCTCGATCGAGACATCGCGCACGCGCTCCATCAGCGCCTCGTCGCCGACCAGCTCAGTGGCCCGCGCGAAGTCGATCGTCTCGTCGTGGCCGACGTCGGCCTTCGTGCTTGGCGTGAAGATCGGCTCCGGCAGCTGCTCGGACTCCTGTAGGCCCGCGGGCAGCGCAATCCCGGAGACGGCGCCGGTCGCCTGGTAGTCCTTCCAGCCCGAGCCGGTGATGTAGCCGCGCACGACGCACTCGACCGGCAGCATCCGCAGCTCGCGGACGACCAGCGCTCGGCCGCGTACCTCCGCTGGGACACCCTCGGTGGCGGAGATGAGGTGGTTGGCGACGATGTGCGCGGTCTTCTCAAACCAGAAGACCGAGAGCCCGGTCAGGACCTTGCCCTTGTCGGGGATCGGCGTCGGATGCACCGCGTCGTATGTCGAGATGCGGTCGCTGGCGACCATCAGCAGTCGCGCATCGCGTGCGCCGCCGCCGCCGTTCTCCGCGCCGTCCAGGCGGTAGAGCTCGCGGACCTTGCCGCTGGCGAGGAGGGGCAGATCGGCGAGCGCGGTCATCGTGCGCCGGACTCTAGCGATTGCTCAGGCGATCTCGTCGAGCCGCGCGACGATCTCGTCGGCGTAGCGCACGTAGTGCCCGTAGTCGAAGATCGCGTCGAGGTCGAGCGCGGCGGTGATCGCGTCGGCTTCGAGCAGCTCGCGCAGCGGCGTGCCGGTGTCCCACGCCTGCTGTGCGGCGCGCTGCACGCCGAAGTAGGCGTCGTCGCGGCTCATGCCGCCCGCGACCAGCGCGAGCAGGACACGCTGGGAGAAGAGCGCGCCGTGCGTGAGCTTGAGGTTGGCGCGCATCCGCTCGGCGTCGACGGTCAGGCCCTCGACGAGCGCGATCGCGCGCTGCTGCAGGTAGTCGATCAGGATCGTCGAGTCCGCCAGCACGATCCGCTCGACGGAGGAGTGCGAGATGTCGCGCTCGTGCCACAGCGCGACGTTCTCCAGGCCCGCCTGCGCGTTGCCGCGCAGGATCCGCGCGAGGCCGGCGATCTGCTCGCTCTTGATCGGGTTGCGCTTGTGCGGCATCGCGCTCGAGCCCTTCTGGCCGGAGCGAAACGGCTCCTGCGCCTCGCGGACCTCCGTGCGCTGCAGGTGGCGCACCTCCGTCGCGAGGCGCTCGAGGCCGGCGCCGGCCAGCGCGATCGCGCTCAGCAGCTCGGCGTGGCGGTCGCGCGCGACGACCTGCGTGGAGACCGGCTCGCGTTCGAGGTCCAGGCGCCCCAGGATGCGTCGCTCGAACTCGGGGCTCGTCGCGGCGTACGTGCCGACCGCGCCGGAGATCGCGCCGACCGCGACCTGCGCGAAGGCGCGCTCCAGCCGCAGCGCGTTGCGGTGCGCCTCGAACGCGAAGCCGGCGAGCTTGACGCCGAACGTCGTCGGCTCGGCGTGCACCCCGTGCGTGCGGCCGATGCAGAGGGTCTGCGTGTGCTCGCGCGCACGGGCGGCGAGGGATCGCACGAGCGACTGCGCCCCGGGCACGATCTCCGCGCCGGCCCGGCGCAGCTGCAGCGCCAGCGCCGTGTCGAGCACGTCGGAGGAGGTCAGGCCGTAGTGGATCCAGCGCCCCGCCTCGCCGGCGGCGGCGGCGAGCACGTCGACGAACGCGGCGACGTCGTGGTCGGTGCTGCGCTCGCGCTCGTTGACCGCCGCGACGGTGAACGTCGCCGCGCGGATCGCCTCGAGCTCGTCGGGTGTGGGGCCGTTGCCCTCGCCGAGTAGCCACGGCAGCTCTTCGCAGGCGGCGACCTCGACGCGGCGCCAGCACTCCATGCGCGCCGCGTCGGTCCAGATCGCGCCGAGCTCGGGGCGTGTGTAGCGCTCGATCACGCCGCGAGGATCTGTGCCGCCAGGATCGCCGCGTTGCGCGCGTTGTCGAGGCCGACGCACGCGACGGGGACGCCGGGGGGCATCTGCACGATCGAGAGGATCGCGTCGAGGCCGCCGGCGGCGGTCAGGCGGCCAGAGAGCGGGACGCCGATCACGGGCAGGTCGGTGTGCGCGGCGACGGCGCCGGGCAGCGCGGCGGAGATGCCGGCGCCGGCGATGATTACGCGCAGGCCGCGCATCTGCGCGTTCTTGGCGTATTCGGCGACGACGTCTGGTTCGCGGTGCGCGGACATCACGCGCAGCTCGTGCATGATCTCGCGGGCTTGCAGCTCCTTGGCGGCCTTCTGCATCGCCTCCATGTCGCTCTCGGAGCCCATCACGATGCCCACGCGCGGTGCGTCGGCATCGAGCTCGTCGAGCTGCGCGCGCACCTCGGTCTCGCTCGCGGTCAGCGGCGTCGCGATCGGGGCGACGTCAGCCACGGCCGGCCCCCCGCCCGTTGGAGGGCTCGGCGCCCTCGTCCTCCTCGTAGCCCCACGACTTGCGCAGCCAGCCCTCCATCGAGCCCTCCTCCGCGCGCGGCTCGTGCTCGATGCCCTCGGCGATGTCCCCGCGCAGCTGCATGCCCTCGAAGCTGATCATCCGCGCCGCAGCATACGCCGCGCGGCGCGCGGTCGCCGCGTCGCTGCCGAGCGCGGTCACGCTCAGCACGCGCCCGCCGGCGGTGACGATCTGCCCGTCGCGCAGCGCGGTGCCGGCGTGCGTGACCTCGACCTCCTCGGGGATCGACTCCAAACCGGAGATCGGGTCGCCGCTGGAGGAGCTCTGCGGGTAGCCGGCGCTTGCGAGCACGACCGTGACGGCCCAGTCCTCGGACCATTCCGGCTCGCTTTCGGGGTCGAACGTCAACAGCCCGCCGGGGCGCATCGCGCGCAGCAGCAGGTCGAGCAGGTCGGTCTGCAGGCGCGGCAGCATCGCCTGCGTCTCGGGGTCGCCAAAACGCGCGTTGAGCTCGAGCACGCGCGGTCCCTCCGCGGTCAGCATCACGCCCGCGTAGAGCACGCCGCGGTAAGGGGTGCCGCGCCGCTGCATCAGCGAGACGAGCGGCTGGTGCACGAGCTGGCCGATGCGCCACTCGTCGTCGACCTCCAGGCCCGGCACCGGCGAGCACGCGCCCATCCCGCCGGTGTTGGGACCGGCGTCGCCGTCGCGCGCGCGCTTGTAGTCGCGCGCGGGATCGAGCGGCAGCGCGAAGCGCCCGTCGCAGAGCGCGAGCACCGAGACCTCGCGGCCGTGCAGGCGTTCTTCGACGACGGCCTCGGGGTTTGCGAAGCGGCCTTCGACGAAGATCTCGCGCAGCGCCGCTTCGGCCTCGGCGGCCGTGTCGGCGACGGTGACGCCCTTGCCCGCGGCGAGCCCGTCGGCCTTGATCACGACGCCGGGGTTGGCGAGCTCGGCGACCGCGGCCAGCCCCTCGTCCAAGGTGCGGGCGTGGCGCCAGAGCGCGGTCGGCACGCCGGCCTCCTCCATCGCCTGCTTGGCGAACGCCTTCGAGCCCTCCAGGCGCGCGGCGGCAGCGCTCGGCCCGAACGCGAGGCGCCCGCGGCGGTCGAGCTCGTCGACGAGCCCCGCGACCAGCGGCGCCTCGGGGCCGACGATCGTGAAGTGCACCCCCTCGCGCTCGACCGCAGCCACGATCCCCTGGACGTCGTCGGCGGCGACGTCGAGCAGGCGCGCATCGTGTGCGATGCCGGCGTTGCCCGGCGCGCACAGCAGCTCCAGTTCTTCGGGGGACTCCAGCAGCGCGCGTACGATCGCGTGCTCGCGCCCGCCGCCGCCGACGACGAGGACCTTCATCGCAGCGAGGCGATGAACTCGTCGACGGGGATCGCGGCGAGCGTCTCGTAGCGTACGGTCCCGCGCGACCCCAGCTCGAGCGAGACGCGTGCCATCGTCTGCTCGTCGGGGGCCTGCACGATGCTGAGGAAGTCGAAGCGCCCGAGCGTCGCCCACTGCGCGGTGACCTTCGCGCCGAGCTGCTCGACCTCGCGGTTGACCTCGTGGATGCGCTGGGGGTTGTTCTTGACCGTCTGCACGCCCTCGGGCGTGAGGTTCGCGAGCATGATGTAGGTCGGCACGACGGGTCGCCTCCTCCGGTCGAGTGTCTGCGGCTGGAATCTAGCTCAGACTGTAGTCGGCAGCGGCGCGTCCGCGCGCGCGAACGTGAGCGCGCCGTCTGCGGCGTCCACGTGCACGGTGTCCCCGGTGCGGAACTCGCCCTGCAGCAGCGCGAGCGCGAGGCGGTCGGTGAGCTGCTTCTGGATCACGCGCCGCAGCGGGCGCGCGCCGTAGGCGGGGTCGTAGCCCATGTTCCCAAGTAGCTCGCGCGCGGCGTCGGTGAGCGTGACCTCGATCCCGCGCGTGCGCGTAAGCGCAACTAGGCGCGCGACTTGCAAATCGACGATCTCCCCGAGCTGCTCGCGGCTGAGCGGCGCGAAGCGCACGACGTCGTCGAGGCGGTTGACGAACTCCGGTTTGAAGTGCGCGAGCAGGTCGTCGCGTAGCTCGGTGTCGGAGTCGCCCTGCACGGGAATGTTCGAGGTCATGATCAGCACGGTGTTCTTGAAGTCCACCGTGCGGCCCTGGCCGTCGGTGAGGCGCCCGTCGTCCATCACCTGCAGCAGCACGTTAAAGACGTCGGGGTGCGCCTTCTCGATCTCGTCGAGCAGCACAACGCTGTAGGGGCGCCGGCGCACGGCCTCGGTCAGCTGCCCGCCCTCCTCGTAGCCGACGTAGCCGGGCGGCGCGCCGACGAGGCGGGAGACTGTGTGCTTCTCCATGTACTCGGACATGTCGATGCGGATCATCGCCTCCTGCGAGTCGAACATGAACTCCGCGAGCGCGCGCGCGAGCTCGGTCTTGCCGACGCCCGTGGGCCCCAGAAAGAGGAACACGCCGATCGGCCGGTCGGGGTCCTGCAGGCCCGCGCGCGAGCGCCGCAGGGCGCTGGCGACGGCCGCGATCGCCTCGTCCTGGCCGACGACGCGCTCGTGCAGGCGGGCCTCCATCTGGATCAGCTTCTCGACTTCGCCCTCGAGCAGGCGGCTGACGGGAATGCCCGTCCAGCGCGCGACGACCTCCGCGACGTCGTCCGCCTCGACCTCCTCTTTGAGGAAGACCGGCGCCTCGGTCTGCTCACCGGCCGACCCCTCGGGACCGCCCTCCAAGGCGGCCAATCGCTTTTCGATCTCGGGGATCTCGCCGTAGCGCAGTTCGGCGGCGCGCTGTAGGTCCGCGGCGCGCTCGGCCCGCTCGACCTCAGTGCGGGCCTCCTCCAGGTGGGCCTTGAGGTCGCTGACGTCCTGGATCGCGTCCTTCTCGCTCTGCCACTGCGCCTTCATCGCCTCGACCTGCTCCTTGAGGTCGGCGAGCTCGCGCTCGATCGCCTCGCGGCGCTCGGCGGAGGAGGCGTCGGTCTCGTTCGCCAAGGAGGTCAGCTCGATCTCGAGCTGCATCACGCGGCGGTCGACCTCGTCGATCTCGGTCGGCAGCGAGTCGATCTCGATCCGCAGCCCCGAGGCCGCCTCGTCGATCAGGTCGATCGCCTTGTCGGGGAGGAAGCGGTCGGCGATGTAGCGGTCCGAGAGCGTCGCCGCGGCAATCAGCGCGCTGTCCTGGATGCGCACGCCGTGGTGGACCTCGTAGCGCTCCTTCAGCCCGCGCAGAATCGCGATCGTGTCCTGCACACTCGGCTCGCCGACCGTCACGGGCTGGAAGCGACGCTCCAGCGCGGCGTCCTTCTCGATGTGCTTGCGGTACTCGTCGAGCGTCGTCGCGCCGACGCAGCGCAGCTCGCCGCGGGCAAGCATCGGCTTGAGCAGGTTGGCGGCGTCGACCGCGCCTTCGGCAGCGCCCGCGCCGACGATTGTGTGGAGCTCGTCGAGGAAGAGGATCACCGCGCCGCGCGCCTCGGAGACCTCCTTCAGTACTGCCTTGAGGCGGTCCTCGAACTCGCCCCGGTACTTCGCGCCCGCGATCAGCGAGCCGATGTCGAGTGCGATCACCCGCCGGTCCCGGAGCGACTCGGGCACGTCGCCGGAGACGATCCGCTGCGCGAGACCCTCGACGATCGCGGTCTTGCCGACGCCCGGCTCGCCGATCAACACGGGGTTGTTCTTCGTGCGACGCGAGAGGACCTGAATCACGCGGCGGATCTCCTCGTCGCGGCCGATGACGGGGTCGAGCTTGCCTTGCTCGGCCAGCTGCGTGAAGTCGCGACCGAAGCGCTCGAGCGCCTGGTACTTGTCCTCCGGGCTCTGATCGGTCACGCGGTGCGAGCCGCGGACCTCCGACAGAGCTTGCAGCAGGCGCTCGCGCGAGGCGCCAACCGCGCGCAGCGCCTGGCCGGCGCGGCCCTCCTCGGCGGCAAGCGCAAGTAGCAGGTGCTCGGTCGAAACGTACTGGTCGGAGAGCGCGCTCGCCTCCTGCTCGGCTGCGCGCAGCACAGCGACCAGCTCCGCCGCGGGCGGCGCGTCCTCGCTGGAGGAAACCTCAGTAAGGCGCGGCAGATCCGCAAGCGCGCGCGCTGCCTCCGCGCGCAGCGCGCTTTGAGAGACGCCAAGCTTCGCAAGCACGGGCAGCACGACCCCGCCGGGCCCGCCCCCAAGCGCGTCATCGCCGCCGGCGCTGCCCTCGAGCAGGGCAGCGAGCAGGTGCGCGGGCGCGACTTGAGGGCTACGATCGGCGCGCGCAAGGCGCGACGCCGCGGTGAGCGCCTCCTGGGACTTGATTGTGAAGCGGTCGGCCTGCATCTAAATCTAAGTCGGAGCGTAGCAGATCTTTGGCCTTACGTCTCGTGGATCGTCCTGCTCGACAAGGCATAGCGCTGCGATCTCCCCGCACTTCATGCCACTGCTGTCTCTCATCGATTTAAACTTAGTGATGTTTCTTACTTTTTGGTCCTCGCGCGATGGCCAAGAATTTCTGGGCGGATACAGGGTTTTCTACCGCCCGTAGATCTTCCTGGGCGCCGATTTTCCGCAGTGACACGGCGGCGGTCGTTGACAAGATCGTCTTTGATCGAGTAGAACCGCTGCAACCCACAAGCCGGCCGCAGTGTTGGTCGCGGCGGCTTGCGTGTGGGTGATGACGCGAGAGGAGAGGCTCTTTGTCTGATTGAGTCATAGCAGCACCGAAAGGAGATCAAGCAACATATGTCCAGAATAAAACTGGTATTGATGGTGTTTGCCGCCACACTGGCGCTGAGTGCGTTGGTGGCGACTTCGGCGTCGGCTGCGGAAGCAGGATGGATGGTAAACAAAGCGCAGCTCTCAGGATCAACAGCATTCGCCTCAACAGGTAAAGTAACAAAGGGAAACCTGACTGCGGCCAACGGCATTAACGTCCGCTGTAACGGAGAAGAAATTAAAGGGAGTGGCGAAATAACGTCACCAACTAAAGCGAGTGGGCAGCTTACATTCGAGGATTGCCAATCAGAAAACGAAAACTGTACACTCGAATCGGAAGACATCGGTACGTTACCACTCTTACTTACAGAAATCACATTAGATGGCACATTAGCGGTTAGAGGTCATATTGAAGGTGAGACGAAAGCATTTGCTACGTTCAAGTATCTAGGCGCGAGCTGTGCTCTAGCTGGTGTAAACGTAGTGAAAGGCAAAGTTGAGTTCTTAGCGCCCGAAGGACAGGACGAAAGGACCTACCAGGAGGTCTTAATAACGGCGTTACCAGGTGAATTGCAAGTTGGCAGCAGTGAAGCAAAACTGCACTTCACCGCTTTACTCTCGTTGGCCAGCCGGGAGTCGTGGAGCTTCTTATAGTTTGAAGGAGCTGTAATGCGCTGCGTTGATTGAACGTAGACAAGTAAGGGCGGGTAGGCGGCTCTGGATGTTGCCTGCCCGCCATAAAGCTTGAGCGGTCGTTTAGTCCCTGGAGCTGGGTGAAAGAGCGGTAGTAATGGGAGGCAGAGATGAGGGTTATGCCGGTGCTCGCTGTTCGTAGGTCACTCACTGTTGGCGCCACGGTCTTGTTGGCCTTTGGGTTGCAGCTGCTGTGTCTACCAATGAGGGCAGTGGCTGGGAATGGTGATCAGGCGTCGTGTAATAATGAAAGCTTGCGCTCTGAAGTAGGTGCGACCTGGCTAGCGGATTGTCGGGCTTATGAGATGGTGACTCCTCCATATAAGGAGGGTTACCCTTTCTTCACAAACAGCTATTCCCGGAATGGGAACGAGGCGATTCTTTATAGCCTAGCGAATGTTGCGGGGAATCCAGGTGCTAGTGAATCAATTTTCTACGGCGCGTCGTATTTGGCTTTGCGTACTGAAGGAGGCTGGCGTCTTTCGCCGTTGAATGCGTCGTTGTCGGAGTTTGTGGGGCAGGTTCCGGAGGCATTTGAAGCGGATAGTGGTGAAACGTTGTGGATGCAGCATACGCCGGAGCAGTCGGCGTTTACGCGGGATCTCTATACGCGTTCGTCGAGTGGAACGTATAGCTTGATCGGGCCGATGAGTCCTCCGAGTAGTGTGGAAGAAGAAGCGAGTGATGTGCTTGAAGGTGAAGTCGGTAGCGCTGGCTTTGACTATCCAGTGGCCGCTACACATGACTATGGACATGTGGTGTTGTTCGCAGAAAGCAAGCGGGACTACTGGTCTGGGTTTGATCAGACTGGAGGTGGCAGCGGTTCGCTCTATGAATATACGGGCACTCGCAACGAAAGCCCCACCCTCGTCGGAGTAGAAGGCGCGAAAGGCAGCACGCAGCTCGTGGACCAGTGCGGAGTGCAGCTAGGCGCAGGCAGAGGCCTCACTGCCTATAACGCAATATCGAGCACTGGTGAAACCGTGTTCTTCACAGCTGAGCCGAAGGATTCAGAAAGCTGTGCTTCGCCGATCAAAGGCCCCATGTGGTCTGAGATCTACGCACGCATGAGTGGTAGCCCAAAGGCGCCGGCTCCTGCTGAAACAGTCCACGTCTCTGCGAGCGAGTGTACTGCGGAATGCGGTGGGGAATCCGGCGAATCGGGGAAGAATTTCGAGGGTGCCTCCGAAAGTGGTGAACAAGTTTTCTTCACAAGTACCGAGAAGCTGACCAACAATGCATTAAACGAGGCAGCGTACGGTGATGCTGCTAAGGGAGAATGCGCTAGCGCTGCCTTGAATGGTGGTGGCTGCAACCTATACGAATATAATTTCAGTGCTCCCAAGGAAGCTTCGCGGTTGAGCTTGATTGCGGGGGGTGAAGTGATGGGTGTCGCGGCGATCGCCGAGGACGGCTCGCGCGTATACTTCGTTTCCGCCTCGCAACTAGTACCGGCCGGCCCAGTAAAAGGCGCGCCTAATCTTTATGTTTACGATACAGCCGGCAGGAAGACGGCCTTCATCGCGACCCTAAGCGATAAAGACAAGGGGGATTGGAGGAGAAATTTCGAGCGACCAGTTGAGGTCGCCGGAGAAGCTGGCCGGTATCTTCTGTTTGAGAGCGTCGCCCATTTGACACCTGATGACACCTCGGTACAGCGACAACTGTTTGAGTATGACGCAGTGACGGGAGAACTCGTGCGACTTACTAAAGGCGAAGACGGCTTCAACGAAAACGGCAACAGGGTGACGGTGGGAATAGAACCGATCGCATTCGAAGCCTTCGACGAACGGCTTGGCCATGGTCATGATTTTAAATCTGTAACGGATCGACTGAATGTGTCGGTTGATGGTCGGACGGTGTTTTTTGAAACAGCTGGCGAGTTGAGCCCGCGAGCTACTTCTGCGCAGGTGGGCTGTACGAGCTTGTATGAGTTTCATACGGGTGGCTTGTTGCGGGAAGGTGTTGTGAGTTTGGTCTCAGATGGGCGTGATGTGCAGCCCAATAAAGGGTCGACTTGCGGCGCGCAGTTCCAGGGTGTGGATGAATCTGGTGATAATGTGTTGTTTACGTCTGCGGATTCGTTGGTGGGGCCGTCGGGTGTGGATGGTGTGGAGCGGGATGTGTTTGATGCGAGGGTTGGTGGTGGGTTTCCGCCGGCGGGTGAATCGGCGTTGTGTGGGTTGGGTTCGTGTGAAGGTGGGGTGAGCGTGCCACCGGTGTTTGGTGCGCCGGCGAGTGTTGGTGAGGTGGGGGAAGGGCCGGTGCCGGCGGTTGTTTCACCGTCAGGACACCGGAAGGCTGCAAATCAAAAGAAAACCAAGAAATCTAAAAAGAAGAAGGGGAAGGCGAGGAAGAAGGGGAAGGGTAGGGCTTCTGGTGGGGGTCGGGGGCGTGGTGTTGTGGTTGTTCGTGGTGTTGGTGTGGGGAGGGGTGTGTGATGGTTAGAGGTTTGGCTTGGGTTGCTGGTTGGCGTGGTGTTGGTGGTTTGGCTGGTTTGATGCGGGTTGGTGGGTTTGGTGTGGTGCGTGGTTGTTTGCGTGGCGTGGTGTGTGGTGTTGTGTTGGTGTTGTGTGTGGGTGGTGGTGTGTTG
>Ga0210396_10002929_pt1 | contig 17174 bp, 16 predicted proteins | sample IncBWH17OmetaG_FD_155466 | JGI IMG/M metagenome (GOLD analysis project Ga0210396, IMG submission 155466) | Forest soil microbial communities from Barre Woods Harvard Forest LTER site, Petersham, Massachusetts, United States - Inc-BW-H-17-O ... | reverse complement strand
ACAGCCAATGAATGAGGCACGTTCGCCAGGTCAGCTGATCGACCGCGATGCCGCCGCCGCATTGATCGGGCCCCTGACCGATCTCGTCATCCGGGCCGGGGCGGCCATTCTGGCCGTCAACCGCGGGGCCATGCGGATCGACGGCAAGGGCGACGGATCGCCGGTGACGGAAGCGGATCTCGCCGCCGACCGCATCATTGGCGAGGGCCTCGCACAGCTTATGCCAGCAGTCCCGGCGATATCCGAGGAACGCGTCCCTCTGGCGAAGCCGCCCTATGACGGCAGTTTCTTTCTGATCGATCCGCTCGACGGCACCAAGGAATTCGTCGCCGGCCGGGGCGAATTCACGGTCAACATCGCGCTGGTGACCGACGGGACGCCATTGCTGGGCATCATCGGCGCGCCCGCGCTCGGACTGATATGGCGGGGCCTTGTGGGCCGGGGCGCAGAACGGCTGGCAATCGGCGATGGGGCCATTGCCGGGGCCGAGCCGATCCATACCCGTCGCCTCCCGCCGCCCGGCGCCCCCTGGATCGCGGCGGTCAGCCGCTCGCACGGCGATGTCAGGACCGAAGCCTTTATTGACAGCAGGCCCGGCGCCATCAGGCTGAAACTGGGGTCGGCGGTCAAGCTCGGCCGGGTCGCGGAAGGTGCTGCCGACATCTATCCACGCCTTGCGCCGACGTCCGAATGGGACATCGCGGCGGGACACGCCGTCGTCGCCGCGGCTGGTGGCAGGATCACCGATGCGCAGGGGGCTGACGTGCAATTCGGCCGAGGCCGACACGATTTCATCGTGCCGGAGTTCATCGCCTGGGGCGATCCTTCGGCGGTGCGATGATGGTCATGGCGAGGCATGACGAACTCCCCGACCTCTTCTTATCGCTACTGGGCCAACGCTTGCTCCAGCGCCGGCCAGCGCGCGTTGGCCTCCCGCAGCACACGCTGCGGATCGGCCGCAAAGGCAGCGCGGTTTTCCTCGCGGCCGAACAGATAAAGCCGTTGGCCCGAGACCAGCCAGAACCGGGGGTTACCGGCATAGGTGACCCCACGCGCCAGATCGACCGGGTCGTAGCCTCCGAACTGGGGGCCGTAAATGTCGGGATGGGCGATAAAGCCCGCGCGATTGCCCTCATTATGGAAACGCCAGACCGCCCCGGCCTCGGACGCCTCGAAGTCGGGCAGGCCGATGGTGGGACGGGCGTCGACGAAATACGCGACCGGGTCATAGCCCTCGATGGCCAGACCGCTGAAGCGGTTGACCACGACGCGCTCGGTGGTCGAGGCATGGGCCGCGAATCCGTGAAGGCCCAGCGCGCCAAAACCTATCCAACCAAGACCTATCCAGCCAAGACCTATCCAGCCAAGGGCTCCCCGGAAGAGACCCGCTGGCCCGGCGATCAAGGCTATTCCGGGGCGAACACGGATTTCGTGCCGACTGCCGTTTCTTTCCTGCCGTTGTGCCGTCATAGTTGATGCCGATAACATCCGAGTCGGGGGATACTGGGCGCAACCTAGAGCCATGCTTGTCAGCGTCAGGTTAAGACCGCGACCAGGATTTCGATACCCGGGGGTTTTTCATGATTTTCGCCTCTCGCCTTGCAGCGCTGACGCTCGCCGCGATGATGTGGTGGTCCATGCCCGCTTCCGCGCAGCAGCAGGCGCCGGACCTGCCGCCGCCGCAGCGCCAGCTCGGCCCCAATAATTACGGGCCGGACGAACTGACCAGCGCCGGTCACCGGTTTTTCGGCAACGTGTCGCGCGGCCTCGCCTCGGTGATCGAACGCGCGGTCAGCCAGTGGGGCCTGCCGAACGGCTATATTCTCGGCGAGGAAGGCTCGGGCGCCTTTGTCGCCGGACTGCGCTACGGCGAAGGCACGCTTTACACCAAGAATGCCGGCGATCTGCGGGTCTATTGGCAGGGCCCGTCGGTCGGCTTTGACTGGGGCGGCGACGGCGCGCGCACCATGACGCTGGTGTACAACCTGCCGGCGACCAGCGCGATCTACCAGCGCTTTGGCGGCATCGACGGCTCCGCCTATATTATCGGCGGTTTCGGAATGACCGCGCTGACGGCGAACAACATCGTGCTGGTGCCGATCCGCTCCGGTCTTGGCCTGCGCCTCGGCGCCAATATCGGCTATCTCAAATATACCCCGCACGCGACCTGGAACCCGTTCTGAGGTCGCGCTCCGGACTGGAACGTCTCTGGTTTGCGGATTCATGTTAACGCGGCATTAGGCTGGCGTTTACCCTGTTCCCCATGGCATTGTAATTAAGTCTTCTTTTTCCGGTGGGGAGTAGCGCTCCATGATCGAACCGATCATGTATCTGGCGATCGGTTTTCTGGTCTCGATGCTGTTCGGGCTGATGATCGTGCCGCTGGTGCATAACCGCGCGGTGCGGCTGACGACCCGGCGGCTGGAGGCGGCGACGCCGATGTCGATGGCGGAAATCCAGGCCGACAAGGACCAGCTGCGCGCGGAGTTCGCGATGTCGGCGCGGCGGCTGGAGATGAGCGTCGACCAGCTCAAGCACAAGACCACCAGCCAGCTCGCCGAACTCGGCAAGAAATCCGATGCGATCAATCGCATGAAGCTCGAGCTTGGCGAAAAGAACGCCACGATCTTTGCGCTGGAAGCCCGCGAGAAGGCGGGGAAAGAACAGCTGCGCGCCACCGAAGAGGAATTCACCGCCAAGACCGAAGCGCTGCGTCAGGCGGAGCAGGCGCTGAACGACAAGCAACGCGAGCTTGCGAAGATCAACACCGAATTGTCCGACCGTTCGATGATGGCGGAAAGCCGCCAGGTCGAACTGGTGGCGGTGCGCGCCCAGATCGATGCGTTGAAGGGCCGCGTCGACGATGCCGAAAAGGAATTCGTCACCACCCAGACGCGGCTCGAACAGCAGCGCGGCGAATCCGACACCGCGACGCGCGAACTGACGGAAGCGCGCAGCCGGGTGGAAAACCTGAGCCAGCGCGTCACCGACCTCGATCGCCAGCTGATCGTCCAGGTCAAGGAAGCCGAGATGCTCGGCAACCGCGTCAACGACCTGGAAACGCGGCTGGCCACGCAAGGCAAGCTGTTGGCCGAGCGCGACTATGAAAACAATCAGCTGCGCCAGCTCAATGAGGCCGCCGAGCGCACCGTCAGGGAATTGCGCGACGAAATCGCCGCCATGAACGGCGGCAAATCGCCGGTGCTGGACAAACTGCGGACCGAAAAGGCCGCGGTGGAAGAACAGCTCCGTGTCGCCCGCGACGAGCGTGGCAAATTGCAGCGCGACCTCAACGCGATCCAGCAGCAGGCCGAAAGCTCCTGGGCGACCGAGCGCATGGAAAATGCGCTGCTGCGCGAACGCATCAACGATATCGCCGCCGAAGTCGCCAAACTGGCGATGCAGCTCGAAGGGCCGAATTCGCCGATCGAGGCCATGCTGGCGGCCGAACCGGCGATCCCGGCGAAAACGGCAAGACCGGCCAATGGGGCCGCCCCCCAAGGCGGCATTCCCGAAGGCGGCGGCACGCTGGCCGACCGCATCCGGGCGCTGCAGTCCCACGCCTCCCGCGCCCGCCAGCAGGGCGCGTGAGATACCGGCAGTCGGTTTGACGCGATTAGTGCTTCGCTGATTCATATTTCTAGCTGCCAACGCACAATCTGGACTGCGTCATTCCGGGATGGTGCGTAAGCACCAGACCTCAGATGTGCAATTGCACATCGGGGAATCTCGAGATTCTCAGATGTGCAACTGCACATCGTAGTTCGATGCTTGGCATCGCCCCGGAATGACGTCGCCTTGATTTCACACATGCGTCCATCTTCCCGCGACGCAAAGCGCCCGAGTTGTACAGCCAACATCCGCCATCTGAATCAGAGGGCGCAGGGAATGCCGGGCGTCTGGTGCGCCCGCAGCCGCGCGTGGTGTGTAGAAAGCACGCGCGTTAGTCACCACGGTCACACCGGAAACACCCGGCATTCCCCGCGCAATGGTTTTACGGTTTCCTTCGTGCTCTCCCGGGCGATCGGGCTTGTTTGTCACCCTCGCCAGCGGAGTTGCCTCCGCCAACTTGACGCCGGCGTCGGGGCGTCAGGACCACACGACTTCGCCGTCCGCCTCAGGTGCTCTCGTCAGAAGCGCCATCCGCGTCCACCGCATCCCGCCTCACGTCCGTGACGATCGCGAAACGCCCCTCTGGGAGGCGGGACGGCATGGGATATGCGACTGATTTGGGTCGGGCGCGAAACGGAAAATTTTTTGACGGGGGACTGGACACCCCAAATCACCTTGATCCGCTTCAACAAAACAGCGTTTTGCGTAAATCGCCGGCCGGTCGAGCGTTTCCGGCTAAAGCCCGATGGATTAACCGCCCGGGACGCCATCCGCGCCTGTTTTGACGCGCTGACAGCTTGACACCGATAGCCCGCACTTCGTAAATCGCGGGCTCTGGCATTGTCCATTGTCCGATCTTTTGATCGTGCACCAATATCCCGGGCGCATAGCTCAGCGGGAGAGCGTTCCCTTCACACGGGAGAGGTCCAAGGTTCGATCCCTTGTGCGCCCACCATTGTCGTCAAGCTGATTGAGTTCTTTGCATCGGTGCCGGTGGCGATCGACAGTTACCGCCGGAGAACGGGCTGTATTAAATGCACTCAATTGATGTGGCTCGCTTTCAAGCCGAGCACTCGCTCAGTCCAAGCAAACGCGGGCCGAAACCGTCCGAAGCGGTCCATGAGCACTATCGTCGGATTGTGAACAGCGTTAAGCGCACTGTCACCGTAATTGTTGGCGACGCGGATGAAGTCCGCAAAATCGGACGAAAGGCGCAAGATCGTTGCGGCGTTGAAGGCGGCCAAGGACGAACTCAGTTCCGAAGGTCATTGCTGATCTAACCGGAATGAAAGCTGTCAACGTCCGGGTGTTGCCCGGCAAAATGATGACTAGCGGCGAGATATGCCAACCGCGCGTTGGTTTTTACGCGGCCACCTCCCCTAAAACTCGAAAATAATTTCCTTATAAGACTCCGGTTACAGTGGTTGCACCAAGTACAGGTGTAATCACTGTAACCAGTGTAACCGTAGTTCTAAGAGACGAACCCGGCGAAAGCCGGGCCGGTGCTGCCACCGCCAGCTAAGACGTTAGCCACCGGGGTGAAGGTAAGGGTCTTCGCCGCCGACTCTCGACGGGTCCCTTCCGCTAGAGCCAAAGCCATTCGTGTCCCAATTGTAACGCGCCGGTGGGGTGACAACCACCGGCCCGTTCCACTGATCATAGGCTCGGCGAAAATTCTGTTGATCGTACGCTCGGCTATGATGGGTCGGGCGGGGCTGCGGCCTGCGCGCGGCCGCGTCTTGAGCGAACACCGGTGTCGCAACGGTGGCGGAAAGAATTATAACTGCGCTAAGTGTTTTCAGCTTGGTCATTGGATTTCTCCGTTCTGTCGTGTGATCGCCGATGTGCGTGAAGCTGAGTTCGCGCAATCCGCCGACACCATTCAATTGAATTTCATTTGGTGCGACCGTTTTGGCTGAACACGCGCGGAACCCCGGCTTCATGGGATGCCTCCCGTTCGGCTTCGAAACGTAGAAAAATCTGCACTATTTCAGTTAGCTTGAACCGCGACGTACGCATGTGAACTGCTTCACGTCTCACACTGACTTGATGCTGAGAGAGGCCTGCATTCGATCCCGTGGCCGCGCGGCGAGTGCGGTGCTCGTTCTTTCCACCATGATCGCCGCGCCGGCTTTCGCGAAAGACACCGGCGCATCCGGGGCGGGAATCCGTCATGGTTTGAAACCACAGCGCGGATCAATTTCCCGCCATGTCCGGGTTCATCATCGACGATATGTTCGCGGAGCCTATATCCAGACCCCGCCGAACGATCGCTACGATCCGGGCCCGGAGTTTCAGCGCAACATAGAGAACTTCGGCTTTAGTGGCCGCGATCCGTCGCGGATAGGCGGTGAAGACCCCTCGCTCCATCGCTCGCCATGGCCAAGGCGCGCGGTGTGAAGTTGGGCAACCCCAACGGCGCGCGTGCCCTTCGAGGAAAGCAGACCGGCAATGCTAAAGCCGTGGCACAACTGACCGCGAACGCGACTCAGCGTGCGATCAATTTGAGAGGCATCATCGAGGAACTACGCGCACAGGGCGTGACTAGCATTTGGGCTATTGCCAGCGAATTAAACAGCAGGGGTATCCTCACGCCGAGACGGCGCGCTTGGCATCCGACATCGGTAGCAAGATTGCTTGAGCGTCTTGGCAAATAGGCCGGCAGGCCGCAGGCGGCGACAGGCGCAACGCATAGAGGGCCAAGGGCCAAGCACACACGCAGAAACCCAGATGGCATCAAGCAAGGCATAGACAGATCACAAACCCGCAAGCACTCCCGGCGCGGCGGCGAAACATGCCAGCCGCAGACGGCGCATCGGCATCGTCCGGCCTTGTCGAACAGCGTTCGCTTCGCCCAGAAGCGCAAGCCGAAGCGATAGCAGTAATCCGGCGGAGCGGGCGCGATATCGACCAGGATATCGGTGTCCGCGCCTGGCAGCGGCGCCGGGCTGTCGTCGCCCAGGGCCGGCCCACCGGACAGCGCAACGGTGGCGAGGATCGCGTAGGCGGGCATGCGGGTCTGCAATGTCATGCGGTCCTCCCTTGCTGGTTCGGAGCAATGACAGGCATTGGCGGTCAGTTCCCCGGAACTGGCGGCGCGAGTGGTCCGATTGCAACATTCGCATCCCGTTTCAGCAAGCGATTTGCGAATGTTGGAAGCCGCGCTGCACATGTTGTCCGCGATTCGCATCTCGCATGGACTTGCGGGATGTCTTCGCTACCAATCTTCGCCGGCTGCGCCATGCCAAGGGGCTTGCGCAGGGCGATCTTGCACATGAGGCGGAAATCAGCCGGAGCTATCTGAGCCAGCTTGAAAAAGGGAAATTCTACGTGAGCTTGAAGATCATCGCGAAGTTGGCGGCAGTCCTAGAAGCCGAGCCTGCGGAATTCTTAAAGATGCCCAAGAAGCGCCGTTGAGCATCGATCAACCGTTCCGGACCGGACGGCTTTGCCCGCATGTCCGTTGTTGAGGGATGAACGGGCCAAGCTCAGACGTGGGCCGAGGTCCGAGTTGGACCCACAACGGTCATTCGAACGGGTCACATCTCGCAATGCAACACGTCGATCGCAGATAGACGTGCTATCGTCCCACGCCTCGCTGCGTTTCAGAACATTCGTCTGGCCAAGGAACCCGACGCCGCCGACAGCAGACGCTTTAGTGTTGGTCGCGCCTACTCCGCGAGGAAGCCGATGCTCAACGTCAGGCTGTTGGACGCAATTCCATCCTCCCGGTACTCTGGGGCCTCCCGTCTCTCTGATAGCGCAATCAGTCGCGGGCGCGCATGCGGCCGTAGCACCCATAAATCACGTTGCCACGAGCCATTCGAACCAGGAGATGCCTGATGAGCAACACGCAGAGCCGGCGGGATGTTCTGGCCGGCGGCGCGTCGATTGCTGCAGCGTCACTGGCTTTGACGCCCTCGACTCGAGCTGAGCCGGGCAGTTCCGCAACGGAGACTGCATTCAACATCCGGCGGGAAACATTTGTGTTGGGTGCAAGGAAGAGTGATTGGGACGCCCTTCGCAGGAGACTGCGTGGGCCGTTGCTTCTTCCAACAGATGGTCGGCTATATGAGGATGGTCGAAAGGTTTTCAATGCACGAATCGATTCGCATCCCTTGGCTGTTGTCTCTTGTTTAGGCGCGGACGACGTGGTCACTTGCGTTAAGTTTTGCGCCGCAAACGGAATCAGAGCGACGTGCCGTTGTGGCGGGCACGGTGCGTTGGGATACGCAGTGCGGGATGGCCAAATGGTCATCGATCTGAGCGCCCTGCAATCGATAAGTTTCGATGCCCGCAACAAGACTGTTACGGTCGGCGGTGGTGCATTCTGGGGGCAGGTCGACCTTGCGACCTGCCCGCGCGGTTATGCATCGACAGGTGGTGGATGTCCTCAGGTCGGCGTCGGGGGACTGGCTCAGGGCGGTGGCTTGGGGCCGCTCGCGCGCAGTTGCGGCTTGACAATAGATAACTTAGTGGAAGCAGACATTGTCACGGCCCAAGGCAAACACTTGGCGAGAGTCAGTGAAGACAATGAACCCGAGCTGTTCTGGGCGCTGCGCGGTGGGGGTGGCGGCAACTTCGGAGCTATAACGAGCTTTACCTTTCGATTGCATCCAATCGAGCCGGCATTTACGGCCGGCACATTGAGGTATTCATGGGCGGCCACTCGCAAGTTGTTGCAGTTCTTTCGCGATTGGATGCGTTCAAAGGGAGACGATCGCTTAACATTGATGCCGGTCTTGGTATTCAATCAAGAGGGAAGCCCCAGTTCGCTGCTCAGCGTTTTCTACAATGGACCCTGGCAATCTGGCGCTCAATATTTGTCAAAGGTTCTCCGTGACTTTGGTGCCCCCGATTCACTCAGCCAATCTCTGGCACTGACGACGCTGCCCTCATTCACAGCTGCCGAGGCAAGCTGTGCTTGGCCGGGAACGGCGCAGATCTGGAAAAGCGGGTTCCTGAAGAACGATTTCCCAGACGCGGCGATCGATACCATTATGGAGTCTTTCGAGAAGGCCCCAAGGCCGGTCAATCTGCGCGCGGGTAACGATCCGACGGAGCTTAAGCCTCCTAATCTAACCTTTGCATTCATAGAACCGCTTGGGGGACGAATTCGGGACAAGGGGTCGAGCGAAACGGCTTTCTTCTGGAGAGACAGCCTGTTCAGTTTCACGTTTATTGGCGTCTATCCTCCAAGCGACACGAGTTTGGCCGAGAAGATGCAAAGCTGGACAACTGGCTTCCGCAGCGCCTTGAAGCCGTACTATTCCGATGGGGTCTACGTAAATTATCTTCAGGACGATCTGCCAAATTGGAAGTACGCTTATTATGGCGACAACTTTCATCGACTTCGCGCCGTCAAGCGCGCGTATGATCGCGATCACTTGTTCTGTTTTCCGCAGGATTTACTTCAGTCGTAATCATAAGGTGAAACGGTTCGTTGATCGCCAATTAGTCTATTGCCGAACGCGAACGGCGACCTTTGAGGGCGGCGCCCCGCTCGAGTGCTCCGGCGGCGCCGGTCCGGGAGGTCGCCATTCCATTGCAATCTCGCCGATGCAAGGTTCGCATACGGCTCTGCCCGCCGGTCTAATATTGCTGTGACGCGATCGCGCTCGACTGCGCCTCCGGCGAGCGAGGCCCGAGCTGCGGGCTCGGATGGGGATTGATACGTGACGACGACATCGGGCCCGTGCGCCGGCGCGCGCTTCCCCACGGGGAGCGCTTCTGCTATAAGAAGGCTTATGGAGAAAAGCCGGCAGCTCGCAAGAGGAACATCAGAGTTCAGTATGCCCAAGCAAGCGGGAGAATTGTGCCATGCCAAAGCGCTCCTCCATAGGCAGGCGTCGGAGCAAAGCCTTACCCGCCTTAGGGTTTGCCGGCATGTCTCTCTCGATGGCAAGCGGTGCGTGCGCCTCAACTAGCGAAGCGTCGGCGAATACATCACCGCCCTCGCAGAAGCACGAACTCTTTTTTGGTGAGGAGGAAATCTCCGACGTCAGTTTGGCGACGTTCTATGTCTTCGACAAGGAAAATGCTGGACCACCACCGCTCTTCCAAAAACCAAGGCTGGCCTTAGGCGGTTGCGGTGGCTGTGCCTCTTGTGCCTACTCGCCGCAACCTTCGCAGCCTCCAACGGTAACGCAGCCGACACAGCATCGAAAGAAGAAGCCTCCGCACCGCACGAACTAACCGGCGTCCGGCACAGCCGCCTCAGTCAAGCTTTGCGCGACAGGCTTACAACGTCCTAGAGTCCTCACCGTCAAAATCGAACTGATGTCTGCTTGTGGCACTTTTCGGACCTCACGCGATGTCCGACTTGAGTCCGCAATGCACGCCAAGGCGGACATCGACCAAGCGCCGCAACGCCAACAGCACTCGATGACGCCGGGGCGGTCAGCAGGACTGCCGACACGCGAACGATGCATCCCGATGCCCCGTCGCATCGGCTGTACGCCTTTGCCAAAAGCATCTCTGCATCGCATCCGGTAACATAACCATGTTGCCTCGCCGCTAACTTGGCAATCCAACGAACGGTGCGCGCCATCACCAGATGGAAACGCCGCCCCCGCGCCGGGCGCTTCCTCAAAACGTTTTTTCTGCGAGAGGCCGAATTTTTTTGTCGTTTGAGGACGAAACGGTGCCTATCAGTTGGCGCGAACAGCGAGGACGCAGACAGATGTCATCCAAGTCTAATAGGCGGTGAAGACCCATCGCTCCATCGCTCGCCATACTGACATCCTGACGGCTGTCTTTTGCGATGACGATGACACTGCACTCAACAGCGCGCCTTAAGACAGGTCCATGAGCGTTGTCGCCGGACATGGGACGGCACTCAGTGCACCGTCACCGTAATACCGTTGTGAAATCGCAAGTGCCCAATACATCCTGTGGGTAAACCAGAGATCACGTTTTTCTCACACCGGCTTGATCCCACTACTCGGGAATCACTGCTATTACGCTGCGGTGCTGTTCACGTAGCACACCCCCTACGAACCTCGCCCAAGCCATTGGGCGGGGTTTTCGTTGGTGCCGCTATCCTTTCGAAACACGGCAAGCCGGGCCGGTGCTGCCATCGCCAGCCAGGACATTAGCCGCCGGGGTGAAGGTAGGGGTCTTCGCCGCCGACCATCGATGGATCGCGTCCACTGAAGCCAAAGTCCTGTATGTTATCGCGCTCCTTATTCGATAGAGACGGGGCATGGAACGGCTCGCCCGACTGGTCGTATGCTCCGCGAAAATTCTGATCAGACGGTACGCGATAGTTCGACCGATAGTTCGTGACGGGCTGCAGCTCCAAACCGTAGCCCGGCCCGATCGCATCCTGAGCGGACACCGGCGTGGCGATTGCGGCGGAAAGAATTATCACAGCACTTAGTGCTTTCATTTTGGTCATTGTATCTCTCGTATTCCTGTTGCGGACAAACAAGAGATAGGAGTGCATTGCACCATCGCCGTTAAATTCCTGGTTAGAAAGTTGAACTGAAATAGCTCGCCTTAAAACAGTCCATGAGCATTGTCGTCGGACATTGAACGGTATTAGGTGCACCGCCACCATAACTGCTGAGAGCGAGTGCATCACGGCCGAAGCCGTCCGGTTTTCCTCAGACCAAAGCGGTGCACATCATGACGAAAATGAAAACGCTGGGCCGGCGCGCATCACCGCGGCGTCCGGGTTGAAGCATTCGGCCGGCAGGCCGGCTGCCACACCGTCACCGGAGCAATCGGCGTCTCTCAGAAAACGGCCACTCGAGCGCTTCCGGTTCACTCGAATCATTGCGGCTTCTCCTGTGGCCTCATGGTTCTCAAGGCGATGCGAAGCATCGTCCGGAGACGCGCGCCGGACAGCGCAAGCGCTGCCGGGAAGACGCGCTTCTCACCACGAGGGCGTTGGATTAGGAAGGGTCTCGGACCTCATCCCCGGATGAGCGCGTCCGCGCTCACTCGGGAGGAGCATCGCCAACGGGTCGCGCGAATGCGCGCCCGATGACAGGCTCCGCGATGCGTCTCGAAGGATGCAGCTATTGAAGTGGAAATGGCTCTAGAGCCTTATCGGTTCTGATAGAATCAGAACCGGGCTCTAATCTTTTGTTTTGACGCGTTTTCTTCACGCGAACCGGTGTCCACTTCGCTCGAAAACGCTCTAGCTCCCCGATGGCCGCAGCGATGGCGCCAGGCCACCGACCCTCGACCTGTCTCGGCCTACGCTCCAGCCATACAGCGGCCCCGGGCAGGGCTGCCCGAATCCCGGACCTTGAATGCAGGATCTGCCGCGATACGGCACCGGCTGCGATCTCCAATCGCGCCCCCACCCGATCGGACCGCCGTCCTGTGCAAAAACCGGTGTCGCGATCGCGGCGGAAACAACAAGAACCGCGCTGAGGGTTTTGAGTTCGGTCATTGTTTTCTCCTTGTTACTGGCGCGAGAATGACCTCCTTGACGCGCAACCACCCTGCCCCGTCTATCGTCGCTCCACGCTAACCGTTGCGGTACCGCTCCTGAGCATATCGAGTTCGATCGCAGCGGCACGGCTCACATCGATGATGCGGCCACGGCCATATGGCCCACGATCTGTAATTCGCACGACAACGGATTTGCCATTTTTGACGTTGGTGACCAGCACCACCGTGCCGAACGGCAATGTTCGATGGGCTGCCGTGAGTCCCCCTGGCCCGGTCACTTCGCCGCTTGCAGTCCGCCCGCCGCCATAGAATGCGGCGCGACCGGACTCGGCATGGACCGGACAAATTGCCATTGCGGCCACAACGGCCAAGGGCATTTTGAGGGCAATCATGGGGCATGAACGCCCCGGGCCTGGCAAGGTTCCCGCAATTGCGGTGACAGAATTGCGGTGATAGTGCACTCCATCGACATGGCGCGCCGTGAGGCGGTCCATCAACACGAACTGCGGACGGCGGACGAAAATTTTTAGTGCACCGTCACCGTAATCCGGACAGCCGTAATCCGGAAAGTTTTGGACATGTCCGGAGCTTGAGTTTCTTGTCCGCACCTGCCCGCACCGACAGGACAAGCGTTTTACACTTGCCCGCCGGTCCCGTGATTTTGAAAAAGCTGATTAGCTCGGGGGATGGCGCGAGGTCGAAAAGCCGCCGGGTCGTGATTGGTCCCGCCTGTCGGACCGCCAGGGCGTGGCGCGCGCATCGGGAGCATAGCTGATAGAGGGTTGCTTCCGAGTTAACCCGGAAGCAACCAATCGGAATATCAGCTCGGGGGATTGAGGTTCGGGGATTCGCCGCCAATTCTCGAGGGGTCTCTTCCGCTAAAACCAAAATTTTCCTGGTTTCTCACTTGCTCCGGCGTCTGCGGGGCGGCATCGAAGGGCGCGCCGTTAACCCGGTCGTACGCTCCACGATAATTCGACTGATCATGGACTCGGACATGACGAGGCGCAGCTACGCTCGCATCCTGGGCGAAAACCGGCGTGGCGAGAGCAGCGGAAAAAATGGCAATAGCGCTTAGTGTTTTGATTTTGGTCATGGTGGCTCCGTTTAATTTTGTGAGCCCACCGTCAGACGTTTCCCGATAGAACAGCCTGCATTAGGGAGAACGGTCCGGCATCACCACTAAATTGCCTGTTAAAAACTTCAACCGGTCGTGACATCTCGTGATCGAGCGTCCGTTGGTTGGGTCAGAGACGGATTAGGGAATTACTAAGGACTGTGCTTTCAATTAACCGGGCTCGCCTCCAAGCGGTGGGCACTGTCGCCGGACAGTGGACGGTATCAAGTGCACTGGCAGGCGGCAGCGGTGCGTCGCTGCTATCGCCAACCAGGACTTGGCCACACTCAGCCACCGGGGTGGAGCCACGCGTCTTCACCGCCCACCCTCGAGGGGTCGCGTCCGCTGAAGCCAAAGTCCTGGATATTCCAGCGCTCCTTGTTCGACAGAGGGCGTGCATAAAATTGCGCGTCCGACCGATTGTATGCTCCGCGAAAATCCCGATGATGCGATCCGCGATAGGCCGTGAAGGACGGTGTCAAACGATAGCCCGGCCCGATCGCATCCTGAGCGAACACCGGCGTGGCGACCGCAGCCGAAATAATCGCGATAGCGCTTAATGTTTTGAGGCTGGTCATTGGATTTCCCGTCTGGGTGTTGGGGTAAACCAGACGTGGGAATGCATTTCGTCATCACTATTAAATTTAAGGTTAGAAGCTTCAGCCAGACGTGATATCCCTGCTGCACCTGCAGATGTTGCGTGCCCGCTTATGACGGCGGGATCGTCTCCATTCAGACAGGCGGCCGAAGGAACTGAGACCGTTCGCGCCGATCAGGGGAGCGGTTCATGCGGCGCCGTCCACGCCCGGCTCGATCGGCTGAGCATCACCGCATTGAACGGCGATCGATGTCGACGGAGCGCCGTCGCCGGTCGTATAACACCCCGCCATGCCCATGCGACGCTCACAGGAATCCCTTGGATGCCGCGGCAATATAGCAATGGCGGTCGAGACGCACGGCCGCCCTCCGGCCCGGCCGTTTTCGGGTCTTCTGCAAAAGCCGGCACATCGCTCAAGGAGCGTGTCGGCGCCCTGAAGAATCTGCGCCCCTTTCTGCTGATGGTTTGGCGCACCAGCCGCGGATTGACGGCGGCATCGCTGGTGTTGCGGCTGTTTCGAGCGGTATTGCCGGTTGTCACCCTCTACGTCGGCAAGCTCATCATCGACAACGTGGTGCTGCTTGTGCAGATGCCGGACAAGCCGGAAACGCCGGGGTTGTGGCTCGCGAGCGGCCTGTTGAACCGGTTGATCCTGCTGCTGCTTGCCGAATTTGCGCTGGCGGTGATGGCGGACGTCCTTGGGCGCGTCGTCTCGCTTGTCGACAGCCTGCTTGCGGAGCGCGTGACCAACGCTTCAAGCGTGCGACTGATGGAGCATGCCGCGAAGCTGGATCTGGAGGACTTCGAGGATTCCGAATTTCAGGATCAACTCGAGCGGGCGCGCCGTCAAACCAGCGGAAGAATGACCCTGATGGGGCAGTTGTTCAGTCAGGCGCAAGATATCGTCACCGTCATCAGTTTTGCCGCCGGTCTGATTTTTTACGCACCCTGGCTGATCGCCCTGCTCCTTCTGGCCCTGGTCCCGGCATTTATCGGAGAGGCACATTTCAACGCCCAAAGCTACTCGCTCGATTTTGTCCGCACGCCGGAGCGGCGCCAACTTGACTATGTGCGGCAGACAGCGGCCAGCGTGGAAACGGCGAAGGAGGTGAAGATCTTCGGCCTCAATGGCTTCCTGATCGATCGATACATCCGCCTTGCGACCGACTTTTACGCAGCGAACCGTCGGCTTGCGTTGCGGCGCGCCGGCTGGGGAGGACTATTCACCGCGATCGGCACCGTGGGGTATTATCTGGCTTACGCCTACATCACATGGCGCACACTGACCGGGAAGTTCTCAATCGGCGATCTGACCTTCCTTGCCGGCTCGTTCCTGCGCTTGCGCAGCCTGCTCGAAGGCCTGCTGACCAGTTTCTCGAGCACGGCCGGCCAGGCGCTCTATCTCAACGACCTGTTTTCATTTTTCGAGGTAAAGCCGGAAATCCTGTCACCGGCAAATCCAAGAAGTTTTCCAGATCCGATCGAGCGCGGCTTTGAATTCGAAGACGTCGGATTTCGCTATCCCGGCTCGGAGCGATGGGCCGTACGCCATCTCAGCTTTACCCTTCACGCCGGCGAGGTACTCGCATTGGTCGGCGAGAACGGTGCCGGCAAGACAACTTTAGTAAAGCTTCTGGCACGGCTCTATGATCCGGTCGAAGGCCGGATCCTGCTCGATGACCATGACCTGCGCGAATACGATCTGGAGGCGCTGCGTGGCAACATGGGAGTCATTTTCCAGGATTTTGTCCGCTACAATCTCAACGCCGGCGACAATATCGCGGTCGGCAAGATCGCCGCTCGTGACGACCGGGCTCGCATCGAGCGCGCCGCGAAGCGCAGCCAGGCCGACGAAGTGATTGCCAAATTGTCGGGCGGCTACCAGCAGATGATCGGCAAGCGGTTCAAGGACGGGGTCGAACTATCCGGTGGAGAATGGCAGAAGATTGCGATTGCGCGCGCCTATATGCGGGAAGCCGCGGTGCTGATCCTCGATGAGCCGACCGCGGCGCTGGACGCCCGATCGGAATTTGAGGTGTTTCAGCGCTTCAAGGAACTCAGCTCCGGAAAAACAGCCATCCTGATCTCCCATCGCTTTTCCAGCGTTCGCATGGCCGACCGCATTCTTGTGCTTGCCGAGGGCCAGATCGAAGCGGCCGGCACCCACGACGAGTTGCTGGCACAGTCAGGCCGCTATTCCGAACTCTTTGAACTGCAGGCCGCTGGATATCGCTAGCTCGATTTAGCGGGCTCTCCTGCCTACTTCCGGGATGGCTCGGCTTTCCAGCCGGGGCGAGGATGTACGCCCAGCGAATTTGCTGCGGTGGATGAGTCTGGTTGTGACAGCTTTGAGACATGCCAGCCGCCGCTTGGCATGTCTGCTTGGCGGGAAGACCCGAAGTTGTCAGCCGACAGCCAAATGACGCGATTGACCCATCAGCGACAGCGGCCCGAGCAACAGGACCTGTTTTCCTGGCCGATCAAATCCGCTAGTCTGCGTGGACGCCCTTGAAGCGGAGATGCTGAATCACGGTACGGCAGCGCGCAGTGTCCCGCCAACGGCGGGCGTCACTCTTCAATCAACCGACGAGTTCCTGCCTGCGTGATTAGCTGGCAAAGGAGCAATCCATGAGACGCCGCGATGTCCTTCAATTACTTGCTGGCGCTTCGTTAGCCGCGCCTTACGGCGTCGCCGCGCAGACCGCAAAGACCTATCGCCTTGCGACGTTTACCGCGACCCCGGCGATACCTGAAGACAGCCCCATCGGGAAGCTACTCACCGGGGCAATGGCGCAGCGTGGCTACACGCTCGGTCAAAACCTGGAAATTGAGGCCTACGGCGCGGATGCGCAGCTTGCCCGGCTGCCGCAACTCGCTCGGGATATTGCTGCGGGCAAGTTCGATGCCGTGGTGGTCCTCGGTTGGCCGCCCGCCGACGCGATGAAGGCCACCGGCATTCCCACGGTCGTCGTCCTTGGCGCGGGCGATCCAGTCGCAAGTGGCCTTATCGCTAGTTTGGCGCGGCCCGGAGGGAACGTGACCGGTATATCGGACAACGCAACGACACTGAGCACCAAGCGTCTGGGGCTGCTCAAGCAGGCGGTGCCGAGCATGCGCAAAGTCGCGATGTTGTGGAACAAGGAAGACCTCGGCATGACACTGCGTTATCAGGCGTCGGCCGACGCTGCCAAATCTCTCGGTACCGCAGTTCTACCGCTCGGCGTCGCCGAGCCTGACGATTTCGCCGACGCATTCATCGCGATGGATCGCGAACAGCCCGACGCTATCCTCATGGTGGCCGATGCGCTTACCCTTCTGAATCGGAAGCGTGTGTTCGACTACGCCGCCGCCCATCGTCTGCCGGCGATTTACGAATTCGATTTCTATGTTCGCGACGGCGGCTTGATGTCCTATGGAGCCGATTTCAAGGAATCCTTCGGA
>Ga0210396_10002926_pt1 | contig 17179 bp, 15 predicted proteins | sample IncBWH17OmetaG_FD_155466 | JGI IMG/M metagenome (GOLD analysis project Ga0210396, IMG submission 155466) | Forest soil microbial communities from Barre Woods Harvard Forest LTER site, Petersham, Massachusetts, United States - Inc-BW-H-17-O ... | reverse complement strand
ATCGCGGCCTTGATGAAGCGCGCATCGGGCGCGAGCGGGATCTGCGCAAGCTGGAGGTCAATCGCGAGAAGGAGGTCGAGACGGTCCTGATGGAAAAGGCGATCGCTCTCTATCAGAAGTCGCTCGAACAATCGGCCGCGCAAGCGGAAGCCGAGAACGCCAAGGCGCGCGCCACCGAGGCGGCCGAGCGCGTCATCACCGTGCGCGACAGCGAGATCGCCAAGCGCCGCAAGACCATCGAGGTCCTCATTGCCGAGAAGGAGGCCGAGGAAACGCGCATCGGCGCGGAGGCCGAACGGGTGCGCGCCGCGGTCGAAGCCGAGGCGCAGAAGCTGCTCAACGAGGCTGAGAACGTGCTCACCGACCAAGCGCGCTACTCGCTGTTCCGCCGCAAGCTGCTTGACCGTATCGAGGGCATCGTGCGCGAAAGCGTCAAGCCAATGGAGAAGATCGAAGGCATCCGCATCTTGCATGTCGACGGACTGGCCGGTGGCAACGGTGGCAATGGTAACGGCAGCGCACGCAGCGCAACCGACGAGGTGATCGATTCGGCGCTGCGCTACCGTGTCCAGGCGCCGCTGATCGATTCAATCCTCGCAGACATCGGCGTCGAGGGCGGCAGCCTGTCGAAGCTGCCGGGCCTGATCCGCGAAGCCCGCGACATGCAAGGCATCCGCAAGGACACTGCAACGAAAAAGGAGAGTGAAGTGAGACCGGCCGCTGCGCCGACCGCCGATGCCCCCGATGCTCCCCCGGGTGAGGCACGGCCTTCCCGCCCGGGCAAGAAGAACTGAGGGCACGTCATGGCTCGGGTCTATGTTTCGACCGTCGTCAACGTCCGCAACGATCGGGTCTGGGCACGCCTGCGCGACTTCAACGGCCTGCCCAACTGGCACCCGGCGATCGCAGAGAGCCGCATCGAGGGTGGCGAACCCTCGGACAAGATCGGCTGCGTGCGCGATTTCTCCTTGCGTAACGGCGACCGCATCCGGGAAAAGCTGCTCGGCCTCTCCGACTACGACATGTACTGCACCTATTCGATTCTCGAATCGCCGATGGGCGTCGAGAACTACGTCGCGACCTTGCGCCTGACCCCGGTCACCGACGGCGACAAGACCTTCCTGGAATGGTCGGCCGAATTCGACTGCGCGCCGGAGCGCGAGGCCGAACTCGTCAACTCGATCGGAACCGGCGTGTTTCAAGGTGGCTTCGATGCACTCAAGCGCGTGTTCGGAGGCTGACGCCGTGCCGCACATCCTCAAGAGCACAATCCTCGACGCGCCGACTGGCGCGGTCTGGAACGTGTTGCGCGATTTCAACGGCCATGACCGCTGGCATCCCGCGGTCGCGACCAGCACGATCGAGCGCGCCCAGGCCGCGGACCGCGTCGGCTGCGTGCGCCGGTTCAAGCTCAAGGACGGCTCCGAACTGCGCGAACAATTGCTCGCGCTCTCCGATCTCGAACAGACTTTCAGCTATTGTCTGCTCGATACGCCAATTCCCATGTTCAACTACGTCGCCCATGTTCGCCTGCTGCCGGTGACTGACGGTGACCGGACGTTCTGGCATTGGGAGTCGCGCTTCAGCACCCGGCCCGCCGAAGCTGCCGAGATCACAAAAATGGTCAGCGAACAAATCTACCAGGCTGGATTCGACGCGATCCGGCGGCATCTTGGGGAAGCCGCATGACAACAGAGGCACCATCATGCCCGTCACAGTGAAGACCTTCGCGACTTCCGGAGAAGCCGCGGCCGCGCTGTCGTCGGAGCGCGACGCACGCTATCTCGGTGGCGGCACGTTGGTGATGCGCGCGCTCAACGAGGGCGACATCTCGGTTTCGACGATCGTGCGGGCGACCGATCGCGCCTTGACACATCTCGACATCGGCGGCCCCCGCATCACGATCGGCGCCGGCGTCACCTTCGCGCGCGTGCTTGCCGAGCAAGCGCTCGCGTTTCTCCACCCTGTCGCCGGCTCGATCGGCGGTCCGGCCGTGCGCAACATGGGTACGATCGGCGGCAATCTGTTCGCGCCAAATCCGTTCGGCGATTTCACCGTCGCCCTGCTCGCGCTGGATGCGACCGTTGCGGTGCAGAGCGGCTATGGCGCGCGCGACGTGCCGATCGAGGAGTTCCTTGCCGGGCGGGCCCGGCTGCAGGGCGGACTCGTGCTTGCGGTCTCCTTGCGACGCCCGTCGGACGCCGAAGCGTTCCGGTATCGCAAGATTGCGCGCATCAGGCCAAAGGGCGGCTCGGTGGTGACCCTCGCCGCGCATCTTCCGATCAGCGGCGGCCGCACCGTCGGCGCGCGCATTGCGCTTGGCGCGATGGCGGCGACGCCGGTGCGCGCCAAGGCGGCCGAGCGCGCGATCGAAGGACGCGCGCTGGACGCCGCGGGTATCGCCGCCGCGGTCGCAGCCGCAACCGAAGGGACTTCGCCGGTCGACGATTCGCTCGCCAGCGCCTGGTATCGGCGCGAGGTGGTCGGCGTCCATTTGCGCCGCCTGCTCAGCGGCCAGCAATAAGGAAGCGCAAGGAAACATCGATGGCCAAGACCGCCCTGCAATTTCGTCACAACGGCCGCGACGTCGCCGTCTTCGTCGATGGCGCCGTCAATCTGCTGACCACCCTGCGCGAACTGATCGGCGACATGACGCCCAAATTCGGTTGCGGCCAGGGCGGCTGTGGCGCCTGCACCGTGCTGATCGACGGCGAAGCGCATCTCTCCTGCCTGACGCTGGCGGAGACCGTTGAAGGCCGCTCGGTGCAGACGCTCGATGGCCTCAAGGATGGACCGAATCTTCATCCGTTGCAGCGTGCCTTCATGGAGCATTTCGCGGCGCAGTGCGGCTATTGCACGCCGGGCATGCTGATGGCGGCAAAGGCCCTGCTCGACCGCGATCCCTCTCCCACCCGCGAAGAGGTCGTCAACGCGATCGCGGGCAACATCTGCCGCTGCACCGGATACGAACCCATCATCAACGCCGTGCTCGCCGCCGCCTCGGGCGGCCGCGCGCGCGCCTGAGGAACTGCCATGCTGGAACTGCGCAAGGACATTTTCGCCGACGAGCGTGACGACAATCTCAAGGAGATCGGCAAGGGTACCCAGCGCCAGGACATGCTCGGTCACGTCACCGGCACCTCAACCTATTTCAACGACCACAAACTGCAGGGCATGCTGCATCTGAAAATCCTGCGCAGCCCGCACCCGCACGCGCGCATCCGCCGTATCGATACGGTCGAGGCCGAGCGTAACCCCGGCGTACGCCGAATCATCCGCGGTGCCGACGTGCCGCACAACCTCAACACCCTGCTCAGCCTGATCAATTTCGGCAAGGACGACGAGCCGACGCTCGCGGTCGACAAGGTGCGCTACAAGGGCGAGCCGGTGGTAGCAGTTGTCGCCGACAGCGAGCGCGAGGCCTCCGAGGCCGTCGCAAAGATCCATGTCGACTATGAGCCGCTGCCCGCGGTATTCGATGTCGAGGAAGCGCTCAAGACCGGCGCTCCGGTCGTCAACGAAACCTACCCGAAGAACACGTTCACCTATCACGACATATATGATCATCAAAAACTGCGATTCGGCGACGTCGAGCGAGGCTTCGCAAGCGCCGACCACGTAATCGAGCAGCGCTACCAGATGTCGCCGATCGAGCACGCGCCTACCGAAACCAACGGTTCGATCGCAGCCCCTGATACCAACGGACGTTATGTCGTCTACACCTCGACGCAGGCGCTGTTCTTCTCGCTCGATACCTGCGCGAAGATTCTCGATGTGCCCTCCAACACCTTTCATTTCATCGGCGGCACCGTGGGCGGCGGCTTCGGCGGCAAGGTCGATACTCTAACAGAACCGCTTGCCATCCTCGGCGCGATGCTGACCGGCCGCCCGGTGCGTTATCTCTTCGGCCGCGAGGAGGAAATGCAATATGGGCCGCCGCGCGGCGCAGAGCGCATCTACCTGAAGGACGGCGTCACGCGCGACGGCCGCATCGTCGCGCGCAAGGTACGCGCCTATTTCGACAGCGGCGCCTACACGAGATTGTCGAGCTACGCCGTGGTCAAATGCGCGGCGCATCTGCCCGGGCCTTATACGATCCCAAATGTTTACGGAGACATCTATTGCGTCTTCACCAATCGTACGCCAGCAACCGCGATGCGCGGCTTCGGTGTCACCGCGATGGATTTCGCGATCGAATGCCAGATGGACAAGCTCGCCCATCTCGTCGGCATGGACCCGATGGAGTTTCGCATCCTCAACGCCTATCGCGACGGCGATATGAAGGCGCATCGCCGCGAAGCCAAGAACACGGCGCTGATTGAATGCGTGCAGGTCGCGGCCGAAAAGGCGAAATGGCCGTTGCGCGAGGAGTTCAAACGGATCTCGTCGCGCAAGGACGGCGGCGGCGCCCGGGCAGCTGTTCCGGCGACGGCACCCGATCCATTCGCGCCGGCGCGTCCCGCCGCGCAGCAACGCACGCCGTACGATCGCGCGCCGCAGCCTGCCGCCCAAGCCCAGCCACCGCACCCACCGTCGCCTCCCCCGGTTTCACCGCCGCCGGCGCCGCAGCAGCCCTCGCACGGCGCGATTCGATTTTCTTCCGTCTTTGGCTCGAGGAGGCGCTGATCATGACACGGCATCGCGGACGCGGCATCGCGTCGATCAATTATCCCATCGGCATGAATCTCGGCGGCGATCCCAGTCAGGCGCTGGTGCATTCCAATCCGAGCGGCAAGTTCACGGTGTCGCTTTCCTCGATCGATCTCGGTCAGGGCATGAAGTCGGTGACTCGCCAGATCTGTGCCGAGGCACTCGGGGTGCCGGTCGAGGACGTCTATGTCGATACCGCCGATTCCGATACCGGGCCGCATTGCATGGGCAGTTTCGCCTCGCGCGGCACCCATCGCGTCGGTAACGCGGTGATGTCGGCCGCAAAGGAAGCGCGCGGCGTGATGATGGAGGCGGCAGCCGAGGAACTCGAGGTCAACGCCGCCGACCTCGAAACCGACGGCCGCGGCAACATTCATGTCAAGGGCGCGCCGCATCGATCGATCTCAACCAAGGACGTGGCGATCGCCGCACAATTCAGGCAAGGCAAGACCATCTCCGGGCGCGGCATCTTTTTGGTGCCGCTCTCCGCCGTCGATCCCGAGACCGGCGAAATGTCGCCGGCGACCTGCTACGCGCACGCCTGCATGGTCGCTGAGGTCGAGGTCGACGACGAGACCGGCGAAGTAGCGATGGTGCGCATGAACAGCGCCTATGAACTCGGCCGCGCGCTTAATCCGCGCCTTGTCGAACAGCAACTGGTCGGCGGCGCCTGGATGGGTGTCAGTCACGCGCTGTTTGAAACCACGGAACCGTATTATCCGGATGCGCGCCACGGCCCACGCGATTTTGTCGAATACCTGATGCCGGGCCCCGGGGACATCTGTCCGCACGACATCGCGGTTCTGGAGCGCCCCGCGGCGGACGGTCCGTTCGGCGCCAAGGGCCCGGGCGAGATGTGCGCCAATCCCGTGATGCCGGCGGTGGCCAACGCGATCTTCAATGCGGTTGGCGTGCGCGTCGACGAGTTGCCGATCACGCCGGAAAAAGTATTGCGTGCGATCAAGGCGCAGGGCGGCGCGCGGCCACAGGCGCGGCGCTGATGGCGGTTCGCGGAACCATTGGCGGCATCGACAGTCCGGAAGCGCTGGAGAAGGCGTTGCGCGCGGCTTACTACCTCGCCGACGAGGGCATCGCGACGGCGGCCTATCTGGCGCTCGCGCTGGGCAAGCCGCTGCTACTCGAAGGCGCCCCCGGCGTCGGCAAGACCGAAGCGGCCAAAGCAATCGCAGCGATCCTGGGGCGCCGGCTGATACGTCTGCAATGCTACGAGGGCATCGATGCCGCCGCCGCGCTCTATGAGTGGAACTACCCGCGGCAGATGCTGGCGATCCGCCAGGCCGGCGACGAGACCATCGACGTTTACGGTGAGGCCTTCCTGATCGAGCGTCCGATGCTCGCGGCGCTGCGTGCGCCGGATTCGACAGTGCTGCTGATCGATGAGATTGATCGCTCGGATCAGGAATTCGAGGCCTTCCTGCTTGAATTTCTCTCCGATTTCCAGATTTCGATCCCAGAGCGCGGCACGGTGCGCGCTGCCGAGCGGCCGGTGGTGGTGCTCACCTCCAACCGCACCCGCGACCTGCACGAGGCGCTGCGGCGGCGCTGCGTTTATCACTGGATCGACTACCCGACGGTGGAGCGCGAGGCGAGAATCATCATGATGCGCGCCTCCAGCGTTGCCGAGGCAACCGCGCGCGCGGTTGTCGCCGCCATCGGCAAGCTCCGGCGCGAGCCCTTGAGCAAGGCTCCCGGCGTCGCCGAGGCGGTCGACTGGGCGGAAGCCGCGACGCTGCTTCACAAGGGTGGCGCGCGCTGGCCGGACGCGTTCAAGCGCTCGATCGGCGTCGCGCTCAAGGACGAGGAGGATCTCGCCTTCATCTCGCCCCGGCTCGACGCGCTGATCGCGGAGGCGGCCGCGTGAGCCAAACGCCGCAACTGCCCCGCGCTGCGCGCGCCTTTGTTTCGTTCGTGGCGCTTTTGCGCGCCAACGGCTTTGCAATCGCGCCCGAGCAAACCACTGCATTCCTTGAGGCGATCACCCTGCTGGGACCGCGCGCGCCCGAGGACATCCGGCAGGCGGGGCTCGCTACCCTGGCGCCTCCGCCCGAACGGCGTGCTACCTACGACCTTCTGTTCCGAATCCACTTCCTCGGCGGTGAAGAAATACCCGGCGCCGGGAGTGAAGAGGAGGACGTCGTGCGGTTGCAGGAAGAGGGGCATGGCGACGAGGAGCCGCTGCTCGCCGACGAAATCAACGAGTCCGGCGAACAGGCGGTTCGTGCCGAAGCGCTGGCAGAGCGCCGCTTCGGCACGAGCGAGTTAGGCGACGCGCTGCGCCGGCTGGCGCGCGAGGCCCCTGCCCGCCTGCCGCGCCGCCGCGGCTATCGACGCATGCGCGCGCGGCGCGGGCCGTGGGCGGATCTGCGGCGAACCTTGCGCGAAACCGCGCGCAATGACGGCGAGGTGATGCGGCTCGGGCGGCTGAAGCGGCGGGCGCGGCTGCGCAAGATGTTGCTGCTGATCGACGTTTCGGGCTCGATGAAAGCGCGCTCGGAAGACAATCTCCGCCTCGCGCATACGCTGCTCCAGGCGGCGCCGAATGTCGAAGTCTTCACCTTCGGCACACGCCTGACCAGGGTGACACGTGCGTTGCGGCTCAAACACCGCGCCCAGGCGCTGGCAGCCGCCGCGCATCTGGTCAGCGATTGGGACGGCGGCACACGCATTGGCGATGCGCTGCAGGCGTTTCTCGCCGTGCCGCGGTTTGGCGGCTACGCGCGCGGCGCCGCCGTCGTCATCCTGTCCGACGGGCTGGAGCGCGGCGATCTCTCCGCCTTGCGTGACGCGGTCGCCAAGCTGTCGCGGCGTGCCTGGCGCCTGAGCTGGCTCACGCCGCTCGCAGCCGGGCCTCGCTTCGTGCCGCAGACCGAGGCGCTGATTGCCATTCACCGCTACGTCGACAACATGGCCGACGGGGGGTCGAGTGCCGCGGTCGTCGCCCATGTGCTTTCGCTCCAACAAAGGAGAGCCGCGTGACCGGCATCGTCGACGCGCATCATCACATATGGCGGCAAGCCGATCTTCCCTGGCTGGTCGGACCGATGCAACCCCGCATCTTCGGTCCCTACGAGGCGATCCGGCGCGATTATCCGATCGGCGAATATCTGCAAGACCTCGCCGGAAACGACGTCATCAAGTCGATCTATGTTCAGACCAACTGGCCGAAAGAGCAGTTCGAGGACGAAACCGCTTGGGTGCAACGCACTTCTGAGGAGACCGGCTGGCCGCAAGCGATCATCGCCTATGCGGATTTCAGCGTGGACGACGTTCGCCCGCAGCTCGACCGGCTCATGCGCTACAAGCTGGTGCGTGGCGTGCGCATGCAGTTGCACTGGCACGAGAACCCGCTGTATCGCTTTGCTACCCGCCCTGATCTGTGCGCGGATCCGACCATCCGCCGCAACGTCGCGCGTCTGGCCGACTATGATTGGAGCTTCGATCTACAGGTGTTTACGCCGCAGATGCCGGATGCCGCGGACCTTGCCGAAGTCTGCCCCGAAGTCACCTTTGTGCTGCAGCACGCCGGAATGCTGGAAGACCTGTCCCCTGCCAGTCGCGCGGCCTGGCGCGCCGGAATGGCGCGACTGGCAGCACGTCCAAACATTGTCTCAAAACTCTCCGGGCTCGGAACGTTCATTCATCGCAATGACCCCGGACACATCGCCGCCATCGTAGCCGATACAATCGCGGTCTTCGGCCCCGACCGCTGCATGTTCGGCTCCAATTTTCCGATCGAGAAACTCTGGACCAGCTACCGCGATCTGGTCGGCGCCTATCTCGACGCCACCAAATCAAACCCGCGTCATCGCGATGCGATCCTGCGCGACACGGCAATGCGGGTCTATCGTCTCGCGCCTTAGCCCTGCGCGGGGAAAAATAAGCAAAGGAAATGGGGAGGCAAACATGGCACTCGAAATCAAGATTCTCGACTATGGAGACATCGAGCTGGAATCGAGTTTCCTCGTGCTCGGCCGCGACTGTGGGCGCACGCGCCGCGTGCTGACGCTGGGTTTTCTGATTACCGGAGGTACCTATCCGATCGTCGTCGACACCGGCTATCGCTCCAATCAGATCATGGAGACACTCGGCATGCGTGGCCTGCAGTTCCACGAGAACATGATCGAGAACCAGCTCGCGCGTCACGGCGTGCGCATGGGCGACGTCCGCTTCGTCTGTCACACTCATCTGCACATCGACCACGCCGGCAAGGACGACCTGTTTCCGATGAACACGACGGTTGTCGTCAACCGCAAGGAGCTCGAATATTCCGTGTCGGGCTTAATGCACCCGCAATACCCGGCACCCGACATCAAGCATTTGATCGATCGCCTGCATAGCAAGAGCGCGCTGCGCTTCCTGGATCTCGAGGTTACCGGCCCGGTTGAACTGATTCCAGGGGTGTACTGCGAGGCCGCAAATGCGCACACGGAAGGGTCGATGAATCTGCACGTTCATACCGCCGAGGGCATCGCGACAATCTGCGGCGATGTGCTCTACGATATCAATGATCAACTCGTGGAGCCTTTTCGCGAGATCCACGACGCCGAACCTCGCACCACCGGCAACCACGGCACATCGAAGCGCGCCGAGAAAGCGGCCATCAAGAAACTCGTCAACAGCTCGCGCTTTCTGCTGCCGGTGCACGACCGGCCGTGCAAGATCGAAGGCGGCAATGTGGTCGGGCGGCTGCAGGACCAGGTGCCGGGACCGATTGTGCAGTCGCTACCCAAGCGCAGCTGGTTCCCGGCTTAGGTTGAGCGAAGAGACCGTCCATGACTCACGCCACGTTACGTTCCGAATTCGAGGGCCTGATCGATCCCTATGCGCCGGTTAGCCAGCTCGGTACCGGATTCACTTTCACCGAGGGACCGATCTGGCATCCGGCCGGTCAATATCTCCTGTTTTCCGATATGCCTGCCGATGTTCGCCGTCGCTGGGACAAAACGCGCGGCGTCGTCGAGGTCAAACGTCCTGCGAACAAATGCAATGGCATGACCTATGACGCCGACCTCAATTTAATCGTCTGCGAGCACGCCACGTCATCGCTGATCCGCGAGCGCCCGGACGGTCGCCGCGAAGTCATCGCCTCCCACTTCGAGAGACAGGAACTCAACAGCCCGAATGACGTCTGCGTGCATTCGAGCGGTGCGATCTATTTCTCCGATCCATGGTATGGCCGCATGCCGGTCTATGGCGTCGAGCGGCCGCGCCAACTCGGCTTCCAGGGCGTCTATCGCATTCCTCCCGGAGGCGGCGCGCCGCAATTGGTAGTCGACCGCTATTTGTTCGACCAGCCCAACGGCCTCTGCTTCTCTCCGGACGAAAAGCGGCTCTATATCAATGATACCGTGCAAGCGCTGATCCGCGTTTTCGACGTCGCCCCCGACGGTTCTCTGGCCAACGCCCGCGTGTTCGCGAGCGGCATCCGCTCGGAACTCGAGCCCGGCGTCCCCGATGGAATGAAATGCGATCAGGTCGGCAATATCTGGGTGACGGCACCCGGCGGCGTATGGGTCTACGCGGCAAATAGCGATCTCCTGGGCAAGGTTCGCGTACCCGAATTGGTCGCGAACCTCACATGGGGCGGCGCCGACTTCCGCACGCTGTTCATGACCGCGACGCATTCGGTTTACACGGTCACGACCAGGGTCGGACCGCGCAGCGAGCCCTACATGACCGCAGCGGGAGGCGTTGCCCCGGCATCTTCCACGCCCGCCCCGCAGCTGAGAGCCGAAGGTTTACAACTCGATCCCAAGCGCTGTGCGCTGATTATCCAGGATCTTCAAAACGACGTCATTATGGAAGGCGGCGCTTTTGCGGAGTCGGGCGCGCCGGCTCATGCGCGAGCGCAGCGCGTTGTCGATAATGTGCGCCGGCTCGCCGACGCGGCGCGCACGCGCGGCGTAGTCGTGATCCACGTCTGGTTCATCGTCGAACCCGGCGCGCCCGGCCTGACGTTGAACGCACCGCTGTTCGAGGGCCTCGTCGATTCCAAGGCGCTGGTTCGCGGCTCCTGGGGCGCCGCGCCGGTGGCGGGACTGGAGCCTCGCCCGGGCGACTTCATTGTCGAAAAGATGCGCATGAGCGCGTGGGAAGGCTCCAGGCTGGAAACCATCCTGAAGGCGACCGGCCGCGACATGCTGATCGATACGGGCGCCTGGACCAATATGTCGATCGAACACACCGCGCGCACCGGCGCCGACAAGGGCTATTTCATGATCGTGCCCGAGGATTGCTGCTCGACCATGAACGCGGAGTGGCACAATGCCTCGATCAATTTCGCGATGCAGAACGTCGCCGTCGTCACCAACGCGGACACCGTGATCAAGGCGATCGGTTGAGCGTCGGGAGCGGCGTGAAGAAAGGCCGGAAGCCGTGCCAAAACTCTTCCACCTGCGCTGTTCGCCCCGCGCGACCTCCGAATCTTCGGCGGGCGCCGACGTGTTCGTGACCCGATTCCAGCAGATGCGGCCAAGCTGGGACATCGACGTGATGGACATCTGGCGCGAAACCCTGCCCGAGTTCGACGGCGACGCGCTGGAAGCGAAATACGCGCGCCAGAACGGGCGTGAATTCAATAGCGCCGAGCGGGACGCTTTCGCGAATCTCGAGCGCATGGCGATGCGGTTCGCGCTCGCCGATAGGGTATTGATTTCCACACCGATGTGGAACTTCGGCATCCCCTATAAGCTGAAGCAATGGTTCGATCTGATCGTGCAACCTGGCCTCACCTTCCGCTTCGATCCGACTCGGGGCTACTTTCCATTGCTGAAAGACAGGCCAACAATCGTGATCATCGCCAGCGGCAGCGATTTTGTCACCGGCATGAATCGAGGGCGCATCGATATGGCGACACCCTATTTGCGCGAGGCATTGCGTTTCATCGGGGTCAGCGACATTCGTTTTACACTGATCGGGCCAACGACCGGTCCCGCCGAGCCCGCGCGGTTCGCCCGTGAGGCCGCGCACCGTCATCTGGTGGAGCTAGCGTCAAGCTTCTGAAGCGTGCTGCGATTGGCCTCATAGACCATCTGCTCATTGGATACGTCGCTTTGCCCCACCACTAGCTGGTCAGCCGAACGTGCGCGCCCCGCAGCGGTTGCTCCGGAAATCCGGAAACCTCGACAAGCGGCAATGACTCGGTTGGAGAGAACCTAGCCTGCTGCGCTGACGCATGACGGATCATCATGATCTCGATCGCATCGCTGAGAAAGCGGCCCGCCATGGCGCCGTCGTCCAGTTCTCCGGTCCGCTCGGATCAAATGTTCCGGAGCCGTGCGTGTTCCAGCTCATCTGCGCTTCGCAGCTCGCGTTCGGTGCCCGAGTGCCGCCGGTTCGGCACGGAAGATCGCGTCGCCAAAACCTGTGTCTCTGACGTTTCGGAGGATTCGCGGGCGCTTGTTTCAGACGATGATCAGGCCGGAATTGGCCCGAAGGCCGGTGGAGGAATCCGACGCTTTGACGCTGCCTCGTAGGCCGAGGCTATTTTCAGAATGACATCTTCCTTGCCAGGCTCGCAACGAAATACGAGCGAAAATGGAAGCCCAGGCTCCGAAAGTTCCGTGCGTTCATCCGATGCTGCCGATATGTAGCGTTTGCCGTCGTCGCTAAGCTTGAACACGGGATCGTAGGTCACATTCACATAGCCGGCCGGGACGAGAACTTCTGTCAAACCGGCATTCGGTCCCATCAGCGATTCCGGCGTCAGGTTTGAAGGGATATCGTATTGGTGCGGATGCCCGATCAACCCCGGCGCCCAGGGCGTGTGCAAGCGTACCAGCGCGTCGAGCTTATTCTCCAATATCACCATCATGTCAGCCCGGCGCAACAATTCGCGCAGCATGATCCGTTCGTTAACGCCTTGCCGACCATCCAATCTGTTACGCGGATCCCCAACCTCCTCCCAATTCCTGAATGCCGCGCGCTGATCGTCACCCCAGAACTTCGATCGCGCATTGAGAGCCTTCCAGTCCGACAGTGTTTCCTGAAAACCCCTCTGCTTCCAATCCTGCGCGCGGCGCATCAAATATTGCGAAATATGATACCTGAATGTATTCGATAGCTCCTGCTGCTGAATCGTGCGGATGTCGAGATTGGACGGAGGCAGGATGCGGCCTTCCGCCATCGCTACGCAGTAATCGATCGGCTGCATTGTGCCGCTGCCGAAGACCTTCCCAGGCAAAAATTCAGTCGGCACGATCGCATCGGCAAAATCCTTGAAGAGCGGTTGCCCGTTGGTATCGAGCCGGAACAGGATGTCCGGCATGATTAAGGGAATTAGCTGCGCCAGCGCGCGGGTGTAGTCGACCGCCATTACCTCCAGGTCAGAATCGCGCTCCCATAAGGCATGCCTGGATTCAACCAGCGTCGCGCCGAGCTTCTTCCCGAGAACTTCCTTGATTTCGCACGCCGCTGCCGACACGATCGGCTGCTCGGTTTTCGAGCCTTTTGGATAGATCATGGATTCGCGAATGACACCGATGCGCATGCCAGCCAGCACCCCGGCGCGGCCCGGCATCATGGCGTAACTGGCGTAAGGTCCCTCGATCACTGAGGATCGTGGTACAGTCGTGAACGGGTCGCGCGCGTCGTAATAGCCGTCGTCCGCGTCCTTCAGCGCATCGAGGATCTTGGCACAGTCGATAAGTGTACGGGCATGAATACCGGTGCGGTCGCAATGCACGTCGGCACCGATCGCGCCACCATTGAAACCAAGCATCGCCTTGTGCGGAAGAATAAGCGCGATTGCGTTGTGATTTGACGGGCCGCGACAAGACGCGCGGGTTTCTTCGCCGAGGCTCGCCATCACCAGATTGACGCTGACCGACAGCGCCGACCCCGAACTTGAACCCAGCGAGGCGGCGCGCGTAGTGTCATAGGGATTGACCGCGTTGCCTCCCCAGCTGCTGCGCTGATACCCGAGCGTCGAGGCGAGCACTTTCTCCGGATGATTTCTCCCGCCCGGATCGCCGGCACGGCCGTTGTATTCGGTGTTGATGGCCTTGGCGAAAATAATCGCGCCCTTGCTACGCAATTGCTGCACAAGCAGATGGTCCCGTGCCGGGAAATCGATATCGTAGGCCGCATCGCCTCCGCCGGTTGACCGCATATCGGCCGTGTCGAACGAATCCTTGAACGAGAATACAACGCCGTACATGGGCATCTTCTCAAGATCAGGATTTCGTCCATACAGCGAATCGAGCTCGGTGGCGCGTTCCAATGCATCCGGTTGCTGCCGGAAGAATTCGCAGACCGGTGGCGCACCCTTCGGCAATGGTCCTTTCGAGGGATGAAGATCGTACTCGCCTTTGCAGGTGACCGAGCGCTCACCGCGGATGTTGAAGGTTCCGATCGCATTGACTTGTCCGGCGTTGGGCTTGCCAACGATCATCCCGTATTGTTGGTGCACATCGGGATCCGAGGCCGTCGGCTCCGTGCGGCCAAACTCAAGCGGCGGCCCCTTGTACTTGCCGAGGTCGGGCAGGATCGCCGATGCCTTCACCGTTTCGGTCGGGAATTGGAGCGGGATCTGGGCACGAACCGCACCGATCTTCTCCGGGGCGCTGGCGCCATCCTCTGTCAATAGCAGGCAGGCGACGCCGTTATACGCACGCGCGCGATCGATGTATCGCTGAACAACCTCGACAAGGGTGGTCTTGCCTGCGCGGATCGCCTCATGCAGATCGGCAATGGTCGCTTCTTCCAGCTGGAATGACGTCTCACCGCCTTTGGTCTGGTCCAACAAGCGTATTCCCCTTTTAAGTTCAAAATCCTCGGAATCGGCGCAGGCGCCGCGTGGCGCGGGCCGGGCAACGGGTCGGCAGGTATAGCTTCCGAACTGAGCCCCCGCAACGAATGTTGTCGTTCGCGCGACCAGGAAGAATTTGCCGTAGTGCGGTTGTATGATGTGCGCCCGTGGCCGCGATTTGGGGGCGCACCCGCCGGGTGGATGGCTAACACCTCGGGACTGTGCATCCGGGCTGGCGTGAGGTCGTACGGCTGCTGTTTTTCCTCAAGGGCCATGCGCACGACCCAGACGTAACTCGAAAACGGCGCTCCGATGATCTGAATCCTGCTCATTATGGTCTCTCCCGTTTTGCCGTGCACCGTTGCACGCGATCGATGGGCAGTCCGCGGCTGAGGCGGTTCTACGGCTTCGACGTCAGACGTTTGAGAGAGGTCGTGGACGACAATTTTTTAGGGGATGGTCAGTCCTGGCGTCCATTCCCGGGATCGTGCGGGTCTTGCGGCGTCGCAACGAAGGTCACACCGATCCGTTTCTGCTGGATCCAGGCGATCTTGCATTCGTAGACCGATGAGTCCCTCGCCATCACCAGACGGAAGGTCGGGGGTACGAAGGCGGGATTGTCAACGTCGACGGCGGCCCCCTCGGGAGAGATATTTCGCACGACGCAGCCCATGACAGAACCGCCCGACGATATGTAGGCCGGCTCGTTTATTTCGGTTCGCGGGTACTTTCGCTTCTCTTCCATCGGCGCGGTGGCCTCGATCACCAGTTGTGGAGTGAGACTAGCGGCAAAACTTAAATAATTAGACGAAGCTTTTTCCGGTCAAGTGGAATCTGCTCGGAATGGAACAGTGGACGCTTTTTGCGCAGGTGCCTCCGCGTCTGCCTGGGCTTCCGCTTGCTGGGTTGGCAGGGTAGCCTCGGTTCCACTGCCCGTGCGTAGGCGCGACGCCGGCTCGAAACGAACATGCGCCAGGGGAAAACGCCATGTTCGAGATACTCGATCGACGGACGAGTCTGACCGGCAACCAGATCAAGATCCTCCTTGCGGCCATTATTGGCGATGCGCTCGAATTCTTCGACTACTTCCTGATCGGTTTTGTGCTCGCCTTCCTGATCGGGCCCTGGAAACTCACCTTCGGCCAGTCGGCCACCGTGCTGATGAGCTCCGGCATCGGCGCCATCATCGGCGCCTATGTCTGGGGCTGGCTTGCCGATCGCATCGGCCGCCGCAAGGTCTTTATCGGCACCGTGCTGAATTTCTCCGTCGCGACCGGTCTTTTGTATTTCACGCCCGACAATGGCTGGATCTATCTCTCGATCATGCGGTTTTTCGTCGGCGTCGGTGTGGGCGGCCTCTATTGCGTGGATTTGCCGCTGGTGCAAGAATTCATGCCCTCTTCCAAGCGCGGCTGGATCGGCGGCCTCGTGACCTGCGTGATCCCGCTCGGCACCGGCCTCGGCGCGCTGCTCGGCGCCTCCGTGGGCAGCGGCGAGTGGCGGGTGCTGTTCGCGATCGGCGTACTGCCTGCGCTGCTTATCCTGCTGGTTCGCCTCTGGGTACCGGAATCTCCCCGCTGGCTCTGCCGTCAGGGCCGCTATAAAGAGGCCCGCGAGTCGCTCGCATGGGCGCTGCAGATGGCGCCCTCGGCGCTGCCGCTGCCTACAGCCGCCGACGCCGGCCCGATGATCAAGAGCAACTGGCTCGACCTTTTCAAATATCCGCGCAGCCTGATGGTCTCATGGCTCGGCAATGCCGGTGCACAGACCGGGGTCTACGGCATCACACTCTGGGCCCCGTCGCTGTTCGTATTGCTGCTCAAGGTCACGCCGCAGGAAGCCGCGAAAATGATGGTCCTGCTGACGATCTTCGGCTTCGTGGGCCGTATTTCCTTTGCCTTTTTCTCGGAGCTGATGGGGCGGCGCAATGCGGGCGGCCTATTGGGTTTCGGCGCGGGCATCCTGACCATCGTGGCGGGCTACAACTACGACTCGATGGTCATGGGTGTGTCGGCGTTCTGGCTCATATTGGCCGTCGCCTACTTTTTTGCCGATGGCGGATTTGCCATTGTCGGCCCCTATGCGGCTGAAGTCTGGCCCTCGCATCTTCGGACCTCGGGCATGGGGTCAGCCTACGGTTTCGGCGGCATCGGCAAGATCATCGGGCCGGTGGGCCTCGCCTTGATCGTGGGCTCGGGCAACTACCTCAAGCCCGACGTGCCGCTGCCGGAGATTCCGCTGGCGTTCCTTTATCTCGGCTGCTGGTTTTTGATGACCGGGGCGGTGTATTATTTCTTCGGGCTTGAGACCCGCGGCAAGTCGATCGAGCAGATCGACAGGGAACTGGCGATCACCGCCTGATTTATGATGGACGCCGATCCCGACCTCACTTGTCCAAGGAGAACCACAATGCCACTAGGCGGTCTGCAACACTACACCATCGAACCCCAGGATTTGGAGCAAACCAGGAGCTTCTATTGCGACGTGCTCGGGCTTGAGAACGGCGACCGGCCGCCGCTCGATTTCCCCGGCTATTGGCTCTATTCCGGCGGTGTCGCCACCGTGCATCTGATGGGCACACGCAAGCCGCGCGAAGGCATCGTGGTGCGCGGCACCGAGAAAAAATACGAGGACACCGGCCGTCTCGACCATATCGCCTTTGCCGCGACCGACGTTGACGGGGTGCGCAAGCGCCTGCAGGCCAAGAACGTGAAATTCCGCGAGAGCATCGTGCCGCGCACCGGCGATACGCAATTTTTC
>Ga0210396_10002924_pt1 | contig 17184 bp, 11 predicted proteins | sample IncBWH17OmetaG_FD_155466 | JGI IMG/M metagenome (GOLD analysis project Ga0210396, IMG submission 155466) | Forest soil microbial communities from Barre Woods Harvard Forest LTER site, Petersham, Massachusetts, United States - Inc-BW-H-17-O ... | reverse complement strand
TCCGCATCGCCGGATTGCTTCCATGAGCGAGGTAATTGACGATTCCTGATAAAGAACTCCATTGGAACCGTCCACAACTGTTTCAAGCGCCCCACCTGCTGCCAACGCAATGACTGGGCGCCCCGAAGCATTCGCCTCAATCGGAACCATACCGAAGTCTTCCTCACCGGGAAACACAACCGCCTGGCAGCGGGAGAGCAACTCTGCTACCTCCTCGTCGGACCGCCACCCGAGCAACTGGACTGTGGGTCCGGCTAGCGCACCTAAGCGAACGCGGTCTGGGCCATCACCGATGATCAAGAGTCGCTTGCCCATTTGATTGCAAGCCTGGATCGCCACGTCGACTCGCTTGTACGGAAGTAGTCTAGAAACGACTAGAAGATAGTCCTCAACCGCATTGCTGATGCGAAACCGTGAGAGGTCCACAGGAGGGTAGATGACGAAGGCGTTGCGTTTGTAGTAGCGCTTGATGCGATCGGCCACATTGCGTGAGTTTGCCAGGTAGTAGTCCGGCTGGGAGGCCGTGTACATATCCACTCTGCGAACAATCGTGAGCAATGATTTGAGCAGGAAATGTTTGAAGATCGTAAAGCCTTCCCGCTCGGCATAATCATTAAATCTCCAGATCCAGCGCGTAGGCGTATGGCAGTAGCATATGTGCACTGCTCCTTGATCCCGGATTGCCCCTTTAGCAAAGCCCACGCAACTGCTAATGACAACGTCGTAGGCCGAGAGATCGAGGCTTCTTATCGCCAGCGGGTACAAGAGGAAGTAATGCCGGTACAGCCTGTCTATTGCCGGCAGGTGTTGCATCCAGGTTGTCTTCACCCGCCTGGATCGGATATAAGCAGATAGTTTTCGGGAAACCGTGACTGTTGACAACATGTCCGCATGAGGCAGCATCTTGGCTATTTCCTCTGCAACACGTTCCGCTCCCCCATGTTGAGCGAAATTATCGTGCAGGAAAGCCATTTTCATCTCCGAAACCATTACATATCTCCGTTCATGAGAGCCTACGATCGGGATAACGCGCTCCAGCGCTATGGCCCTAAGCCGCGCCGGTGCCGCTAATTACCCTGGGTATGGTGCGAAGTAATATTTTGAAATCGAGCGCTAGAGACCATTTGTCGATGTATTGCAGATCGAGCGTTATCCAAGTATCGAAGTTAGTATTACTCCGACCGCTCACCTGCCATAGCCCAGTCATTCCTGGAGTCACGCTGAAACGCCTCATCAGCCAGGCCTCCGATAGGAGACTCACATCTCGCAGGGACATGGGACGCGGGCCAACCAACGACATATCTCCCTTGAGGACGTTGAACAGTTGTGGAAGTTCGTCCAGGGAAAGCTTGCGCAAAATATAGCCTATTCGCGTGACCCTCGGGTCACGCCTCATCTTGAAGATGGGGCCCGATATTTCGTTCTGATGTTCAATCAGTGCGAATAACTCTTCGGCATTGTGGACCATCGAGCGAAACTTATACATCCGGAACCGGTGTCGGTTGCGACCGAATCTCTCTTGTTTGAATAGCACCGGACCCGGACTGGTCAGCTTAATGGCGAGTGCGATCGCTGCCATCAGAGGTGTCAATGCACATAGAAGAATGATCGCGAGGCTAACGTCAAGCATCCGTTTTAGCAGCATGCGGTAGTCTTCGAGCACCATCCGGCACACAAACGCTTTTGCGTTTTGCATACTTGGACGCCAGAAGCGATCAAGGTTGGATTCGAAGATGTCCACCGGCAGTGAGTATTCCACTCCCATTCGTTCACAGGTCCAGATAACCTCCTGAACGGTGGCGTACTGGGATCGTAATGGCAATGCCAGGTAAACCATGTCGATTGGATTGCGCATGAGAAGCTCTTCCAATCGATCCTTCGAACCGAGATAGTCGCCAGGCAGATACTGCGAGTGGGAGTCATCATCGTCAATAAACCCCAGCACAGAGCCCCGACGCCCTCCATATCCCAGAAGCTGCTTATAGCCTTCGATCGCTCTCCGCCGACTGCCCACGATGAGATAAAGCTTCGGAGCCGCCAACCTGTTCACAATCTCATAAAGAACCGCAGCAAGCAGCACACATAGCAAGCCGCCGGTCGCGCAACGGAAAGCGAACAGAGAAATAGACATATGCTTACCGGTGTCGCTCATCAGGCGCGCCGCCCAGAGCAGCAGAGTGCACCCGGCCGTCCCCATGAAAACAGCCTTCGCTTGCGAGGAGACAAAGAGGAGGAACGGAGTCGACTGCTGGTCGATCCCTTCCCGTTTGAAACATCGGATCCAAATCGACATCATGAACAGGAGCACAATGATGTGGCGAACGGTGAAGCTTCTGCTTTCGAGACCGCTGATGGTCGCCACCCCCCGCCAGTGGACCTGGGTCCACCCAACCATTGCAGCTAACAGAGGGGGTACATTTCGCGCGAGAGCATATATCTCGTACAGTACTTCAGGCCGTTTCCCCGCTCCGATTCCTGCCCGCTGCCGTCGTGGCTGACGTATAGGTCGGACGTTATGTCGAATTTCGGTGGCCGATGAGCTCATAACTAGCTCTCCACTTATGGGTGCTGAAGCCTAAGGCCTTGTAGGGCGCCGTGAAGCAGCGGAAAGCGGCTGCTAGGTCAAATCTCAACCGCAGGTCATCGACAAGATTGCGACCGCAAATCGGCCCCGCCGTGAATGCAATTGAAGGACATTTCTCTCGCGCCCTCTAACGAAATCTCTACTCGCTGAATCAGCGAATGACACCTGTTGGCTGATGTTTATTATTCGCCTCTCTCGTGGAGGCACGCCGAAGGTTAAGTGATGAAAATCTTCATTCCGATCACAATTAGCCGGTCGTATGGCTAGATTGCTACTGATGGAATTAACCGTGGCCCTGAATCTCTGGTAGCGCCAGCATAGTCGATATACACGGCGACGAGGCAAGACATTCTTTAGATAACAAGCGCGGTGTAGCCTACTTAGTTATCAGCATGAATTTGGTTTTTTGATTTAACACCGTCCGTGTCCATAGCCCATAAACATATCGTTTCGGAGCATTCGGAGTATCTCGACACGAGCTATAAAATATATGCGCTAGTTATGTTGCGCATTGGCATAGCTACGCGAAGAAATTACATCTTCGATAACCGACGCAAACTTCCGGACAAGGCGCCTCTGATCGTAGAGTTCGGCGACGGATCGTTGTCCGCGGTCTATGAGATTGCGTCGCAGCCCTGGAGATCCCGCCAGCAAAGTTAGATTTTCTGCAAGGGCGTGCGTATCTTGCTCTGAAAAGATGAGACCGCCGCCGGTGGCGTTAATCACATTGGGGATCTCTCCGGAACTAGAGCCGACCACCGGTGTTCCACACGCCATTGCCTCCAGCAATACCCGCCCGAATTGCTCCTTCCAGTTCGGTCTCGTCTCCGACGGCAAAACCAGCACGTCGAGGCTGCTTAACCAACGTGACGTCTCGTCGTGGGGAACATATCCGACAAAGTGAACACGGCCTTTCCCATCTCGCATGCGGTCAACCTTCTGACGCAACGCCGCCTCGAATGGGCCTGACCCAATCAAAAGCAGTTCCCAAGGAACGTTCTTGAGTTGATCCAGAGCTAAAAGCAATTTGTCGAGGCCCTTTTCTTCGACAAGCCGCCCTACATACCCCAGAACGAAGCGGTCCGGGCTGATGCCAAGCTGTGCCCGTTGCTGCAGTCTCCAGTCGGGACTTGGATGGTACATGCCAATATCTATGGCGAGCGGCAGTACCTTCGCCGTGTGTTGATACCCCTTCGCTCGTAGCACCTCCAGAGCGCTTTGAGTGACTGGCAACGCAAAGCGGGATTGGTGGAACACCCACTTTTCCATTTGGCGGATCGGGGGTGGGTAAGCTTTCAGGATGTTTTGGGCAGCATAAAAGCCAATGGGTCTCTTGCCTGTGAGGTAATTCGCCATGCACACCTGGAAGGTTGAAAGCCCGTATGGCTCTTGATGCACGTAGATCGCATCCGGCATTTGCTCCCGCAGCAGTGAAACGAACCAGCTTCGGTAAAGGTGTGTTGGGATGTTGCCGGGCCGAAACACGTTGACGCGTTTGATATCGCCCTGCAAGCTGCGCCATCGAGCAGACGTATCCGTTATGCCGTACTGGTTTGACCATCGAGACGGGATAACTAGGCTGACCTGCCATTCGGTTTCCGCCTCCAGATCCGCATAAAAACTCTGGTTGATTGCAGTGGAACACGCATGGCTTACGACTAAGAGCCTCATGGCGCCCTCATATGGTTTTCAATCCATCTTGCAAGGCAGCTCTACCCTCCAAGGTACTCAGGAAGACTAGACGCAGCGATTGATTCTGCCCCCGCATTTACAGCATCCGCCGATACACTGAAATCCAAAGCGGCTGTGAGATGCCCGCCATCGAGTCACGCCGCGCAGGCCTCACGATACACATCCGCCACTTCCGCAACCATTCGCGAAACGCTGTAGTGCTCTGCTGCAAAAGACCTGCATGCCAATGAACTCGGCAACGCGATGGACCCCGAAACAACCCCTGAAATGCCTTGGGCAATGTCTTCGACGGATGCCGACGCGAAGACTAAATCCGGTGAAAGCCCTGAAATCACCTCTGGCAGTCCCCCCACCGGGGTCACCATCGAGGGCGTCCCTGCAGCCAAAGCCTCAACCGCAACCAATCCGAACCCTTCCAATGCAAGAGTAGGAACAACGTTGAGGTCCGCGGCTTTATAAATGAGAGGCAACTCGTCATCTGAGACGAAGCCGAGAAAGCGGACATGCTCGGTAAGTTTGAGTGCAGAAACCCGCTCCTCGAGCGCCGCTCGGAGCCTTCCCTTTCCCGCTATGTATAGGATGGTGTTCGGATCATTTGCCACAACGATCGCCATTGCGTCGATGAGCCGGTCTAGTCCCATGCGACTTACTAGCCTTCGCACTGTCACTAAGATGCGTTTGTCCAGAGGCCAACTCAGACGTTCCCGGGCTTGCATGCGGTTGCAGTCGATCGCAAACCGCGAAATATCTGCCGCCCCTGGGACGATTCGAATTCGGCTTTCGGGGATTCCATACTCGCATTGCAGGATGTCTGCAAAGGCTCGCGAAAGGACAATAACCCGGGTCGCTCGGCTGTACACAGCCAATTCAATCCGCTTCTTTACCGCCGATAGAATCGGATTACTATCCTCCTGCATTGATTCTGCTGCCCAAGGACCATGGAAATGGACGACCAGATTCCGGCGCTTAAGATCGTCAAGGATGGGCGCCGTATACAGTGCGAAATGCGAGGCAATCAAATCCGGAGTTTTGTTGGACAGAAGACTCTTCAGATGCTGGCGAGCGCCCCGGAGGCGGGCGAGCATGCTAGCGCCCTCGGGCGCAAAGACATCGATTTGACGATTGGTGCGGACACTCACATCGGAAGGAGCGGAAACGACGCCGGAAACTTCGATGCCGTTCTCAGGCAGATGTCTGACCAAATCCGCAAACACCCGGCCAGAGCCGCCGGCACCTTGTGTGGCCCACGCTATTCCAATCTGCAGTGATCGCACAGATCGTCCGGCCCGCGTTCGACCACCAACATCCAGCCGTTCTAATATATTGTCGATCATTGTCGCGAATGCAGATCCTTCCGCCTCTAGAGAAGGCGGTGCGCTGTACTTCAGGAATATTCTTGTCCGCGAGCCAACATTCGTGGACATCTCACACGAGAAACTAGTTTGCTGGAAGTCGGTATATGTCTTGACAGCGCGTCGAATGGATTGTGTAGCGGAAGCCCAACACCCAGTCCGCTGGCGCGCTGCAATATTCAGCTAATTCTTTCATCTGTGAACCCGAGTCAAAGCCAAGATCCTCTTTTCCAGTCCCTGGAAGCATCAGGTATTCGACCCGATGGGTCTTGAGATATTTAGGCACTTGCCCCTGCTCGAGATAACGGAAGTAGCTGGGATCAACCAAACCTCCCAGATCAATGACCTGTCCTCCCCACTCGTAGCTGACCCGCCCGATGTCGAAGGATGCGAAACGAGCACTAGTCGGTACGTGATCGCGCATCCAGATTGCGGCTTTGCCCTCTGTATCGTTGATGTGTTCGATCCCCACCTTAGTGACTCGGCGCCACGCGTGAAGCGAAGAAGCGCCCGCCACTATCATCAAGAGACATACAACTCCAAAGGCGTGCTTGTTGCCCACTCCTAGTGAAGTCGACGTGGCGTGTATGCCGGCGACGACACATGGAAGGATAAGCATCAGAACAAGTGGCTGATAGCGACCGCCATGGCCGGCAGCCGGAAATGCGAAGAGGTAAATGGCGAACTGGGCGCTTGCCCATAGAAGCAAGGCACGGATGCGTGGGCGCCAGTTCCATACCAAAGAAACCGCACCGACAAGCATCAGCGCGACTACAACAAGCGTGATCAACCCAGCCAGAGAAAAGAGTTCGTGAGGCGAGTTGAGCCGGCTGGTGAAGCGTGTGCTGAATTGGCGAGGTATGCGCTGCAACCAGCTTCCGAGGAAACGCAGCATCGAGTGGAGGGAATGCGGCCCTCCCGTCGCATGGAAGTAGAGCCAGGACCTTCCCTGAAACGTCGCCGGCAGAATTCCTCCCGATGTCCAAAAGTTGGTAGCGATCATCAGAAACCCAAATAAGCTCCAGACGCCAAGTAGGACAACTCTGTCGCGATTTGTCCGTCGAACAAAGTCGCCAAAGAACGACAAAAGAATAAGAAAGGGTGCAAATGCCGCGCCTTCCGGGCGGGCGATCGTCAACAGGCCCGCGATTGCGCCACAAAGCAGAGCGTTCCGGGTTGGTCTGACCGTGGGTTTAAGCCAAAGGTGAATGCCGGCGAGCGAGAGGAAGATAGAGAGCAAATGCTCCATGCCGATCATCCCGAGCCAGAGGAAGTTTCCCATGAGAGCCGGAGAGATAGCGATGGCAACACACATCTGAATTGGCAGAGCATCCTGGTCGCAGAGCAAAAATAGAATCGGCCCGATGGATGCCAGCAACAGATAACTGATGGCTATGTTGTAGCGAACCGGATCTATAGCACCCAGGAAGCGATAGTTGCCCGCCTGAATGAGCTCCCAAAGCAAACTCGTAGAGCCGGAGGATCTCCGATCGGCGATAAATCCCAACTCGCCGGAGTGCGCGAAATTCCGTGCGACAGTTTGGTGAATATAGGAATCGTCCAGCGGAAAACCGTGTCTCCGATGCAAAACGGAGGTCAACAATGTGAAAGTCAAAACATAGAAGAGCGCGAGCGAAGCGCATACGTAAAGTTTTCGCGACGACCGTCTAGAAAACACATATTGATCGTCGCGTACGAGTCGCGGGCCTACAGCGCTGAGATCTTGAAGCTCATCTTGAACGGGTACGGGTACGGTTGCGAGAGCAGCGGATCCAGTTCGGTAGCCGGTCGAGGGCGCGCTTTTTCTCCCTGTATAAAAGAACGGAGCGAGCTGTCCGCTGAGAGACATAGAGGCTATGTAATAAATGCCATCTGAAGGTGCACGCTTCTCACCGATGGACTTGTGGTTATGGATGATTTGGTTCTTAACGAAGCGGAGTTACGGGCCCGGGTAACTGATTGAAGCCTGCCGGTCTGCGAAGAAATCGACCGAAAACAAAAGCAGCTAAATAAATGGACCCTCGACCCTGCTTACATAGGAACGTGAAGACAGGTGTCGGTTGCTTACATATGTAACATTGCACAATAAGTTACGGTGGTCAAAAGGAAAAAAACAAAGCGGAAGCCGCGAATCTTCTGAGTAAATGCCGACGAACCTGTCGCCTGGATACCTATGCGCAGGTGTGTACCGATTAACTACTCCCCCTCTCTTTCCCTCGCGTCATTTACAACGCTTCATCGAAAGCCACGGTAAGCTGGGCACAAGTTTTCTTTCGCGGGGCCCGAATTCTAAACACTCCATTCAATTAGCTTGTTGTCGACCGCAAGAAACCTAATTGGATTCTGCTAACTCTTCTTACAACGCACGCTCCGCTAGTGAGCGTGGAGAAAGCAGAGATGCCTCAAGTGAAGGACAGAGCGATAATCAATCGCGACCACGACTCAATGGTGCGTGGCTTTGTTGAGTCGGTATTCCGCCACCGCGTGCGTTTCCTCGCCGCCCTCGGCTTCTTTCTCGGACTGACCGTCCTTTACGTCTTCTTCAGTCACAAGAAGTACGAATCGGACATGAGCCTTATCGTGCAAAATGCCCGGAAGCCGCAGGTCCTCTCCGCAGAGCCGACCACGGGAGCACAGGCGCTCGTCAACCAGGTAACGGAAGAACAGGTCTACTCTCAGGTAGAAATCTTGGGAAGTGCCGACGTTCTGGATGAAGTAGTCGACCCCGGCTGGAGGAGCGTTCCGATCGCTGCGCATCCAGCCGCCGCACAGCTCGAGCACGAGAACAAGGTGAACCGTCTCCGCAACCATCTGGACATTGCGCCGGTGCGGAAGTCGAACGTGATTGACGTCAGCTACCGGGCCAACGATCCTTTGGAGGCGACTCGCACTCTGCAAAGGGTGCTCGAGGTCTTCCTCGCCCGCGAAAAGTCCGTTTCTGAACCATCCGGCGCGGCCCGATTCTTCGATTCCGAGGCGACCCGCTACAAGAGCCAGTGGGCAGTAGCCCAGCAGGAACTCGCAGATTTTCAGCAGGCACATCATCTGGTATCGATTTCAGACAAAGAGACTCAGCTGGAGCAGGCGATTGCCGACGCGCTGGTATTGCAACGGGCCGCAGAGGCGGAAACGGACGAAGTTTCCCATCGGCTTCATGGGGACTTGATGGCACGCGACACAACGCCGATGCGACAGAAGACAGATGAACGCATTTTGCCGGCATCGGGGTCCATGGACCAGGTAAATACGTTGCTGGCCCAACTCAATCTACGGCGTGCGCAGCTTGTGACGGAGTATCTCCCTTCCGACCGAATTGTGCAGCAAGTCGACTCTCAGATAGAGCAGGCTAAGAAAGAGCTGGCTGCATCGAAGGAAATGCAATCGACGCAGGTCTCAACAAATATCAACCCCACCTGGCAGGCCACGGATCAGGCGGTACTGGAAGACGGCTCTCACCTGCGGGCGGTGAAGGCTCGCCGCAATGTCATCGCGGCGCAAGTTGTTGCAATGCAAAAACAATTGAAAGCCGTGGAAGGCGACACGCTGGCCTTCACATCTCTGCAGCAGAAAGTTGCGCAGCTCAACGCGAACTATCAGCTCTATCTGCAAAAGCGAGATGCGGCGCAAATCTCGGAAGCAATGAATCAAGAAGGCTTGATCAATATCGGATTGGCCCAGTCACCAACCTTCTCGCTCACTCCAGTCCGGCCGCGGCCGCTTATTGACTCGATATTAGGAGTGTTCACATCGCTGTTCCTCGCCTGCTTTGCTGTCTTTCTTGCGGATTCCAATCGCCAGACGATTGCCAGCCCGGCGGAGCTCCAGGGGGTCTCTCCCTATCCGCTTCTCGCGACCGTTGCTCTTGGTGACGAAGTGACTGAACTCACCCCTCAACCTCGGCATTCGTTTTCGAATGCAATTCGACGTCGCGGTTGATAGATACGGACCTGTGAAAAGTGGCCCGATGATGCAATCACTAAATATCGATGATGAGACGGTCACTGAAGCTTTCAGCGATCCGAATTCACCGTATCGCGGACTGATCTACAACATCTTTCAATTTCCTCGTGAGAAAAGGGGAGGGCTCGCCATTGCCGTAACTTCGACGCATCCGGGTGCAGGTACGACGCATGTTGTACGTGCGCTCACTGCGGAAATCGGCAGCCATCCGGCAAATCGCGTCCTTCGCGTAGATCTGGCAGCGCTCGCCAGCAGCATTAAGTCGGACGAAGATGCCCTGTATCTGGCTAAACCAACGTGGCACCCATCTGTATACGAGATCGCATCGGGAATTCAGGTGAGTGGAGCGGAGAAGTCCTGCGCATACTGGCATGCAAGCCTGGAACATCGTAGGCGCTCAATCGACCATTTGGCAGATCAGTTCCAGTACATCCTCCTGGATTGCCCGTCGGTCCGTCAGAACGGTGAGGCGCTAGGCGTTGCTTCCCTCGTCGATGGTGTCCTCCTGGTTGCCGAGGCGAATCGGACAACCAAAAGAGAACTGCACCACGCTGAACAGCAGATCGAAATTGCCGGTGGAAAACTCTACGGAATCATCTTCAACAAGCAGCGACATCTCGTTCCTGCATGGGCACGACGTTTTTTCTGAGGTCTAAATGCTTTTCAGAAAATGTATCGTCATCTGTTTTCTTATCTTCTCAACAATTAGCCCCGTGCTGGGTCAAAACGCGGTTCCTCCTGCATCCGCGCAACCCAAGCTTTTAGGTCCCAATGATGCTCCACCTGGATCCGCGCGATACAAACTTCGTTCTGGAGACACCATACAGCTCGACTTCCGCCTGAGCCCGGAGCTGAACCAGACCGCGCTGATCGATCCGGATGGCTCTGTGAGCCTGCTGGTCATCGGCCGTGTCCAGATCGCGGGCCAAACGCTGCAGCAGGCGCGAGAGCTGATTATGGCGAAAGAGTCGCAGCACCTGGCGAACCCGGAAATCAATATTCAGGTCACCAATTTCCAGCACTTCTATGTAGTAGTCGCCGGTGAAGTCTACCTTCCGCAGAAGATCGAACTACGAGAAGACATGACGGCCTTGCAGGCCATCATCCTCGCCGGCGGTGTGAAGATATCCGGAAGAGAGACCCAGGTTCTCCTGTATCGCAGAGTCAATGCGGACTTCGCTGAAGTTCACCAACTGAATCTGCGCATCAAAAAAACGTCTCAGTTGGAGAACGATATGAAGCTGGCGCCTGGCGATTTGATACTTGTGCCCCGCAACAAAGTTGAGAGCGTGGCTCGCTACGTACGGGTCGTCGGCTTCGGCTATAGCTTTAACCCCGCGGCATTTTAACGTTGCAGCCACAAGGCCACAGACACAAGGCGCATTATTCCGTCTTGCGCGCCGTGGGTTCAGCAAGCGGACTTTTTAGTGAAGATACGAAATGCCTGCCGCTAGCGAAATTACGGCCTCACCGTCCATGGACGTCGCGCCAGTGGCGCGGCCAGCCGCGCATGGCCGCGGCATACGAGCGATCGGACAGACCATCGGCTCTCGTATCCTCATTCAGGGCCTGAACGCAATTACTGGCATCCTTACGGCTCGTTTGCTGCTACCCGAGGGGAGAGGCCAGCTTGCTGCCATCACGCTTTGGTCGTCGTTGTTAGCAGGACTCACGACATTTGGTCTGCCCAGCGCGCTCATCTACCACGTCCGGCACCGCCCGAAGCAAACGGGCGATCTGCTTGCCAGTGCGCTGACCATGACCCTGGTGCTTTCCTGCGTTGCAGCGGGCGTCGGTGCTCTTTGTATGCCTCACTGGTTGCATCAATACCCGGCCTGGGGCATTCGCGCCGCGCAGTGGTTTCTATTGGTGACGCCGTTATGCGCTGCGGCATTGATTTTTCGAGGTGCTCTTGAAGCACGCGGGGCTTTTTCCCTATCGAACTTAGCCCAGCTCTTGAATCCGTCCGTCACGCTCGTTTTACTGCTTTTTTTCTTGGCAATTCATCGCTTCAATGCCATCACGGCATCGTGCGCGTACATCTTTGCCGCGCTGCCGGTCTTTCTTCTTCTCGTGTGGCAGGCCAGGGGCTTCTTTGACCGCTTCTCTCGGCCAACCGTCGCAGCGTCAAAACTGCTCCTCAGCTATGGCCTCCGTTCTTACGGTATCGACTTACTCGGCACACTTGCTCTGCAGGTCGATCAGGTTATCGTCGTCAGCTTTCTCACGGCATCCGACCTGGGAATCTACGTTGTGATGCTGAGTCTGTCCAGAATGCTGAACGTCTTTCAGACCTCAGTCGTCATGGTCTTGTTCCCCAAAGCAGCTGGTCGCACCGGCGAAACAGCCATCGCCTTGACCGCTCGTGCAGCTCGCGTCAGTACTTCGATCACTGGGCTTTGTGCCATCGCACTCGCGATCGTTGGACCAGTGCTCCTGCGAATGTTTTACGGCCGGGAGTATGCCCACTCGATCGGATGTCTACGGTTGCTGCTCCTGGAAGTGACGATCTCTGGGTGCGTGTTCGTTCTGGCCCAGGCCTTCATGGCTCTTGGCCGTCCGGGAGTCGTCACGCTTCTGCAGGCGGCGGGACTTTTCTTGAGCTTGCCCATGATGCTCCTGCTCATACCACGTTGGGGAATCCAAGGCGCTGCCGTCGCGCTCCTCACTTCAACGTGCGCGCGATTCATCTTCATTTACTTGGGCTTTCGCTTGGTTTTGAAGGTTCCCGCACCAAGCCTCCTTCCGCGTAAGGAGGACTTCTTCATTCTCGTGAGCGCGCTAAAACGGGTGACGGGGGCGCCGGCTGCATGAATGTCCACGCTGACTCTCGTCCCATCGGCAGGAAGAAGGCCATGCTTCTCCTGGTGGCATTCGTCTGCATTGTCCTGGCCGGCCTCGCTACGCCCGCCAGCAAACTGCTCGTAGTCCTCGCGCCAGCATTGAGCTTTGCCATCGCCTTGTATCTTCATAAGCGGCATCGCGGCTACTACGTAGGCCTGGTGTGCTGGCTATTCTTTTTGACGCCGATGCTTCGGCGCCTGATTGAGTTCAGGACCGGGGACACAACAGCATCCTTCGTAATGGTTTCTCCCTTCCTCGCCTGCTTTGCCGGTTTGGCGATCTTCCGAGATAACTGGTCGCAGCTGCTTGCGCCGGTTCTGAGGAATATGTTGTACGTCGCTGCTGCCATTGGCTACGGCACTGTCGTCGGCCTTCTTTCGAATCCCAAAATCGCCGTCGTTCAGGACCTCTTCGGTTGGATCGCTCCTATCTGCTTTGCGCTTTACATCTACGCTCAGCGAGAACACCTGGATGAATTGCTGAACTCCTTCCGCCTCAACTTTCTCTACGGCGTGCTCATCATGGGGCTCTACGGTATCTGTCAGTTCTTTTTCGTGCCGCCGTGGGATGCCTTCTGGATGGAAAATTCCACCCTCACGTCGATTGGCTTTCCGGAGCCGATGGAAGTACGCGTGTTCTCGACGATGAACACACCACAGCCGTTCGCAGACTATCTACTCTGGGGCATCATGTTCGGTATCACATCGACTCGACGGATTCGATATCTCGCCATCCCTGTCGCGCTTCTCGTTTTGGGCCTCACCATGAGCCGCTCCGCGTGGGGGGGCGGCCTTCTCGGCCTGATCGTACTGAGCATATCTCTCACCGCTCGCCAACGCATGCGCATCGTGTCGTTGCTGCTGGCCTGCGTTGTTCTTCTCGGCGCTGCCGTGCAGATTCCGCAAATTAACGAGATCCTGACACGCCGGCTGCAAACTTTAACCAATATTCAGCAGGACGGCAGCTTCAACGACCGAGTGCAGAATCAACAAGTGGCCATCTCGGCCTTTCAATCATCACCATTTGGTTTGGGCATGGGAGCGGATGGGCGCGCCAAAAACACCGGGTCCAGCTACGGTGTGCCGCAACAATCTCTTACCATCGGCGATAACGGCATTGAGGAGGTCCTGCTTTCCTTCGGCTGGTGCGGAAGCATTGTCTTTCTGATCGGATTCGGTGGCGCCCTTCTCGCCTGCGTGCGCACATCCAAAAGTCCGGAACTCATGGCGGTCAAGGCTCTCCTTGTCGCGATGGTCTCTCAAATTGCGTTGATGGGCATCTTCCCCGGAGCGAGCGGATTCCTTGTCTGGTCTTCCATTGCGATTTGCCTTAGTTGGGAATATTCCCGTTCCAAGGAGCAACTCCCAGCCTCGAGTCGATGGACGACTTTGCCGTCCGCGTTCGTACGAGAAGCGCAATGAGTCCAGAGTCTCCGATCCGCATTTTGCACTTGGCAAATAATCTGTCGAATCACGGAAATGGAATCGTCAACGTTGCCGTCGACCTCGCAGTGGAGCAGGCGCGGCGCGGAAACACAGTTGCCTTCGCGAGTGGCGGTGGGGGCTACGAGACATTGCTGCAAGGCGCGGGCGTGCAGTGCTTATCAGCAAAGCAGACAGGAGGAGCGGCCTCAGCAGTGCAGAACAGTTTCGGACTGCTTGGCATACTCCGCCAGTTCAAACCGCACTTGGTCCACGCACACATGCGCAATGGTTTAGCCTTGGTCTTGCCCTGGGCGCGCCTGCTCCGCATCCCCGTCATCATGCATCTGCACAACATCCATGATCAGAGCTACGGATTGATGCGTTGGCCGCAGCGCATCATTGCGGTCAGCACTGCGGTCCACGCAGAACTTCTGAATCAAGGCGTACTGGCCGATCGCATTCGGATCGTACTGAATGGAACGCTGGGCTCTCAACGTCGTCCGTCAACGGTCTCTCCGGCAGAGCTAAAGCGACCATCGATTGTCACGGTCGCCGGCATGATGCACCGCAAAGGCATCGCCGAACTCATCGAAGCCTTCGCCACACTCCCGGCAGACGGCTCGCAGTCTCATCTCTATCTCGTCGGAGGCGGCAGCGAACAATCGTCCTTTCAGGAACTAGCCTCCCAATCGGGCGCTGCCGACAGAATCCACTTTGAGGGCTTTCAGGCGGACCCGCGTCCTTATTTGAAATCGGCGGATCTGTTTGTTCTTGCATCCCGAAGAGAATCCTTTGCGTTGGCGATTCTTGAAGCCCGGGAAGCAGGTTGCCCAATCCTCGCTACCGCCGTCGATGGTATTCCAGAATCGCTCGAGCATGGCCGCTGCGGCGTCCTTGTCCCCCCGCAGGATCCGACTGCCCTAGCCGCGGAGATGGTTCGCATCCTTCGGGACCGTTCTCTACAGCAATCGCTACGAAGAGAAGCAAAGATAGGGCTCGAGCGCTTCACTGTCAGCCGAATGACCGACGAAGTCTCAAATATCTACAGTGAGATCTTCGATGGATCCCGAGCCGCTGGATCCAGAACCCCTCAATCCGTAAGTGCATAGTTACCGGAACTTATCCTGTGGTTGCCACTGCGCGTTCAGAGCTTCTTTGATATAGATCGCCGTAGCGGAATTGTGCACGAACGGATGGACCGGAAGTGCAGCTCGCGCATCCGCATTCATGGCTTTTGCGTCGCGCAGAGCGTAATTACCAGTTGCAGAATCGAGGAACAACGCCTGCTCGGAAAGCCGCGCTGTAGGCTCCATATTGGCCTTCCACCATGCAAAGTCATGGAAGGTGTTGACGCCTGGCGTACCCGCGCCAACGTTGAACTGGCGTTTCACCGCAGGATCGACCCTGTAAATGTTGTCTTCGAACCGCATTCCGGGCAACGCCTCTTTGCGGATATAAAGAGTCAGACCGCCATGCTGCGCATTGTTGCTGGAGTCGAAAACATTCTGTCGTACCGTCCAGTGGTCGCACCCAACCTCAAGCGTTGCTTCGGCAGCCCACACGGACTCGATCGTATTGAACGCCAACGTTCCGCCCGGCGCCCCTCCGTTGCAGTCAAGTCCGTTGAACGCGTGCCCCTTCGGGGTGACAGTCAGGTGATGCATGACGTTGTGCGTGATGACCGCTCCGGAGCTGTTGCCCCCGGTTTGAATGCCATAACCATACGAATAGGAAATGGTATTGCTGTCTACTACCGGATCCGTGCACCCGGAGATGCGCAGGCTCCCTTGGTTTGCAGCGAAGTAGTTGCTATCAATCGATGGCTTTATGCAGCGCGGACCTCGATCGGTAAATACGGATACACCCATCGCGTCGTTGGTTGCGACGTAATTATTGCGCAGGATAAGGCCTTCCGTAGCGGTAATCGAGATCCCACTGCGACCAAATGTCGCAACGCGTTCACTATCAATCGCCCCAATAGCATTTCCCTCGATGACCCAGCCCTTCAGGGATTGATCGGTCGTCTTAGAAGAGGAAGCGACATAGATGGCGCCTTCACCGATCATGCCTGTCCGGGGTAACACATCCGTCGAGATATCGCAGTTATTCCAGAAAATACTATTCTTGATCGTGTTGTATTCATTACTCATATACAGGCCGCCCTGGTTTGAGTCGTAGACGGTGGCCAATACTCCAGATTTGGCGGCATGAATGATGCGAAGCCCGTCGATCGAGACATGGCTTACACCTGCCAGTTCGATCCCATACCGCCGCCTGCCAATTTGGATCTGATGTTGAGAGGGATTGCTTCCATCCTGAAGGTGGACGAAGAGCAATCCCTGCTTCGTATCCAGGAACCAGCTGCCCGGCGTTTTCGTCACGTTGGTCATCCCGGAAGCCTGCTTCTCCGGATCAAGTACAGGTGCGTGATACCACTCGGTATTTTTGAGCTGCCCCGGTGTGGGCACGTCCGTCATGGTGCCAAATGTCGCCCCGTTGTTGGTGACGTAATCCCACATGTGGTAAGTCGTCGAGGATGACCATTGCCCCAGATAGTTCGGCTGCGCTGAAAGGGCTTTGGTCTCCCGTTTGTCTCCGTCAACGAACACCTTGTAAACGAGACCTTTGACTTCAGCTGCAAAGGTCGAGGGCCCCGCCGACTTCCAGCCGGAGGCGGTATCGGCGCCGTCTATGGTCGGAAGGTCGCCAATTCCGTACGCGGAAATGGTGATCGGTTCGCCATCCTTACCGGAATTTGTCAGTGGTCCGGACTTATTGCTATTCAGCAACGCCAGTTGCTCACGCCAGCGGCATCCCCGTTTCAGCAGAATGGAATCACCGGGATGGAATCCTTCTTTAAGCGCGAAGGAATTGACTGCGTCCAGGTGCTGCCACGTGGATTTCAATGAATGACCACTCGCGGAGTCGTTGCCGTGATCGCAATCGACATAGAATGTCGTGGCGCTAAGTCGGCTCGCGCAACAGCTCATCGCAGCGAAGATCAGCAGCGGAGGCAAAACAGGGAAGAGACGAATCGCAATGCAGCCGGGAACAAAGCGCGCTAAGGCTTGCGCCGCCTCAGGTATCTTCATCATCCTCTGTGTGACACCCATCATCTCTCCAGCGGGCTGGGTTTGCTCACGCGCGTAGCGGTTTGATCTTGTGTGGATGCATAGCCTCTACCGATCACTCGCTCGCACGCGTCCATCAACTTCTGAGTACTTCGTTCGATCGTAAAGTGCTCCACCGCTCGCTTACGGCCCTGGACCCCCATATTCCGAGCGCTGGACGTGTCTTCGAGCAATCTGCAGATCGCATCTGCCATTGC
>Ga0210396_10002923_pt1 | contig 17185 bp, 18 predicted proteins | sample IncBWH17OmetaG_FD_155466 | JGI IMG/M metagenome (GOLD analysis project Ga0210396, IMG submission 155466) | Forest soil microbial communities from Barre Woods Harvard Forest LTER site, Petersham, Massachusetts, United States - Inc-BW-H-17-O ... | reverse complement strand
ATCTTGTCGATTCTTTCAGCCCGGTGATAACTCCAGAGCTAATTTACGGGCCGAATACCGTTCTGTTGGAGTTCAGCTCGAATTTTGGGTCATTTGCACTCACACCCAATCAGCGCGCGGCCGCACACCTGCTTGATCGTGTCGCCTTCGATCCAAAGACTGCTCAGCTCATTTCCTTTCTTTTCAACGAGCCCGTGACCAATCTCCCGGGCGACCTGGATAAAATTTCTCCCGACGCCCTGACAGCCTTTTATGAGATCAGCTTTTCGAACGCGAACATTCAAAAATTGAACCTGGAAGGTCGGATGGACGATCTCCACAACGGGTCGACCGGTTTCAGCTCCAATATGAAGGTCAATGGCGCCACGGTTAATCTGGAGAATAGAGCCGACGCGGACGGCAAATCTTCCAAAGCAGTTGTGGAACCAATTCTCCAGCCGGGACCTCAGAACCGCTGGGGTGTGTGGGTGACTGGGTTTGGTGACTTTGTCAGCGTGGACGCCGATGCGAACGCCAACGGGTACAATTTCACCACCGGCGGAGTCAGCCTTGGTATCGATTACCGGATCACCGATCAACTGGCGATTGGGGTGATGGGCGAGTACTCGCATACCTGGACCTCGCCCCGGCCGAGCGGCAATATCGACGTCAATAGCGGACGAGGCGGAGTCTACGCAACCTGGTCCAACCATGGGATTTATCTCAATGCCGCGATCTACGGCGGCTACAACAGCTACCATTCGAGTCGCTCGAGCCTGGGTGGACTGGCCACCGGTAGCACCGAGGGAGCAGAGCTGAGTACGTTTATCAGCGGCGGGTACGATTTTCACTTTGGTCCTCTGACCGTCGGTCCGATTGCCGCGCTGCAATACACCTACGCGAACGTGGACGGATTCAGCGAAAACGGCTCGCTGGCCCCGATGCAGATCGAGTCGAACTCGGTCGACTCGCTCCGTAGCGACGTGGGATTCCGAATATATTACCAATGGCAGATCGGCAAGGTTTTGCTTGAGCCCTCTCTCAAAGCAGCCTGGGAACATGAGTACTTGTATTCCGCAATTCCGATCACGGCCGGCTTTGCCGGCATCCCCGGTCCGACGGCGACCTTCCTTGGTCCGAGCGAAGGCCACGACAGCGCGATCGTGAGTGCCGGCGTCGCGGCTCAATGGACGCCGGCCGTCTCAACGTATGTTAATTACGACGGCCAGCTTGGCCGTGGGAACTACAGCTCGAATGCGGTGACCGGCGGAGTCAGAATCAGCTTTTAACTAAACTACTTCTTTCGCCGGATATTGATGGTCATGAAGGTGTTCCACGAGCCATCCGGTCCCAGGATCGAGGATGTAAATACTTTGTGGTCGGGGCCTTTCAACTCCGTCACTTCTCTGAACTTGGAAGGCGTTTGCGGACTGGGCACCGGGCCTTCCGTTTCCCATGTTAGAATATTTCCCGTGACATCGAACATGCCCTCGTATTGCCAGATGTGGCTGGTCATGCTATCGATCACCGTTCCGATGTATTTTTTCTTCGCGGGGTCGTAGCCGATGGTCAGGATTTGCTCGTAGGGAAAATCAGGCAGGGTGCTTTTGATTTGCGCGACGAACCAGAACCCGCCGATCAAGTGGGAGCTTTCGACTCCCTTGAGTTTCGTCGGTGGCTGTCCCGGGGCCATGAATGCCTCGCCTTCCGACTCCCATTCGCCGACAAACTTTTGCAGCAGCTCGTGTTCTTTCACCGGTCCGGGCATTTCCTTGCAGGCGGAGGTATTTTGGGTTGGTGGTTCTTCTGTAACAGTGCTCATATTTTTTCGTTCTTATTAATGGTTTCGCCGGTTCGTCCAGTTCAAAGACATGACGAACGACCGGAAGCGCCCAGGACATCGACATGCGATTTTTTTGGCAAAAGAGAGGAAACGTGCGTGTAGGCGATAGCTGGAGAAAGCTCGCATCCAGCGACCTTGCCGTCTTGGTTCTATGGGCCACAGCCGGAGTCCTTCTGCATACCGTCACCAATGGCCAATATGGTTTCCATCGCGACGAACTGGCCACCCTCGATGACGCACGCTCACCGGCGTGGGGCTATGTCGCGTATCCGCCGCTCACGCCCTTCCTTGCACGAATCGCATTCACCCTGTTTGGACCGTCGCTGATTGGGCTCCGTTTCTTTGCAGCCGTGGCGCTGGGTCTTGGTCTGGTGCTCACCGGTCTGATGGCTCGCCATTTGGGAGGGGGAAGGCAGGCACAAATCGTGGCAGCGTTGGCCGCGGCGATCGGTGGTGTCGCATTCAGCGCTGGCACGCTCTTTCAGTACGTCAGCTTCGACTATCTGTGGTGGGTGGTGGCTGCGTACTTCATGGTTCGCCTGCTTGCCTCAGACGATCCTCGGTGGTGTCTCGCTGTCGGGGCTGCGATTGGTCTGGGAATGCTGACGAAGTACACCATGATGTTTCTGGCTGCGGGCATTGTCGCTGGCTTTCTTTTCACGCCGGCGAGGCGCTATCTCCGGAGCCCGTGGCTCTGGTGCGGCATCGCTCTCGCGTTCGTGATCTTCCTACCCAACCTCCTTTGGCAGATCCGGCATCATTGCGTCTCCTTGGACTTCTTGAAGAGCATTCACGCTCGCGACATCCGCATCGGACGAACCGATACATTTGTGCTCGATCAGTTCTGGATAGCAACGAACCCTCCCACTGTCCCATTGTGGCTGGCCGGCCTCTTCCATTTGTTCGCCACCCACGATGGCAAGCGATATCGTCCGATTGGTTGGATGTTCATTATCCCTTTCGTGCTGTTCGTGATCGGAAGAGGTCGCGGATACTACATGGCCCCGGGTTATCCCATGTTATTCGCTGCAGGGGCAGTATGGGTCCAGCGGTGGATTGCTTCGTTGAGTTCGCGACCCGCCCTCGTAATTCGAAGGGCTACCTGGATAGCTCTTGCAGTTGGGGCCCTAGTAGATGCCGCGATTGTTCTGCCAATTGCACCGCCCGGATCATTGTGGTGGCGGTTCGCGGATAAAGCCCACGGAGGCGACTTCAATGAGGAAATCGGGTGGGCTGAGCTTGTCCAAACTATCGCCAGCATCCGCGATTCCCTACCGGTCGAAGAGCGATCCCACTTAGGCATCCTGGCAGGGGATTCAGGCCAGGCTGGCGCGATCAATTTGTATGGCCCTGCGCTGAGATTGCCGAGGGCAATCTGCGGGATGAACTCTCATTGGTTTCGCGGGTATGGCGATCCGCCTCCAGAGACGGTGATCGTTGTAGGTATGTCGCGCGAATTCGTACAGAGCGCGTTCGAGTCTTGTCAAATTGCTGGTCATGTCAGCAATCGTTTTGGGATCGAAAACAGCGCCATTCGCAACACTGACATTTTTCTGTGCCACAGCCTGCGGCAGCCTTGGCCCCTGTTCTGGCAGGGATTCCGGTACTACGGCTAGAGCCTCCGGACTGAGGTTAAAAAGGGTAAAGCGGAGAGTCCGTCCCGCAGTTATATCGAGTTTGAATACTCGACTCTGAACTCTTGGAGTAAAGCGTGACGGGTGATTGGCAAAGCCGACATCACCCTTCTATGCGAGACGGTACACTAGACTGAGATGCAGTTTTGTTGTCGATTTTCGCCTTCCCCGATCGACTAGCTGGTGGAAGAAACAATTCCAACGAACCAAGAAAGGAAACAAAAAATGCGATTCATGGTAATAGTCAAAGCCACCAAGTCTTCGGAGGCGGGTGCCCTCCCGAGCGAGGAGCTCCTCGCCGAGATGGGAAAGTTCAACGAAGACCTGATCAAAGCTGGCGTGTTGCTCGCGGGCGAAGGGCTCCAGGCCAGCTCGAAGGGAGTACGGGTCAAGTTTGCGGGTGAGAAGCGGACCGTGATCGATGGACCATTCGCCGAGACAAAGGAGTTGGTCGCCGGCTTTTGGCTATGGAAGTGCGCCTCGTTGCAGGAGGCGATCGAATGGGTTAAGCGCTGTCCCAATCCCATGCCCGGCGAGGAGGCCGAGATCGAGATTCGGCAGGTATTCGAGCCGGAGGATTTCAGTCCCGCGTCCCAGCCGGAACTCCGCCAGGAAGTTGCTGAGTTCGCGACGGAGATGCGCGCACCCGTCGAAAAGCGATAAGTCTTGTGACGCCGCAAAACAGGAGGAAAATATGAAATACATCTGCCTTGGATATATCGAAGAGCGGAAGTGGGAGACGATGTCCGAAAGCGAGCGCAACGCCATGATGGAAGAGTGTTTTATGTCAAAGCATCCCGGTGTGAAAGCGGGCCCCTTCGAGATTCGTCCGGCCGCGGACTTGACTGAGGCGGTCCGCGCAAGTGAACGGCGACGCGCACGTGTAAAGGAAGAATGACAAAAGCCCACCTGGGCCCAGCGTGGCTGCTTGACAAGGGAGGTCGATCTTCTTAGACATGGGAATTCCGACCGATCTTGGGAAAACTCCTACGGCCAATTTCGGGCCCGGCGACCCTAGTCAAGCGCATCAGCCCAACGAGTCCGTATCACTGAGCGATTTAGTAAGGACAACCAAAATCATCGCGCTAACCATCGCAGGATGGTGCCGCTCAAGCATCCACCGAAGCCAATGAACGCAAAGGTACTTTTAGTTGGGGAAAGCTGGGTCACCAGTTCGACGCACATTAAAGGATTCGACTTTTTCTCTTAAGGATTCGACTTTTTCTCTTCCAGTCTTTACGCGACGGGAGGTGATTTTTTGATCTCCGCTCTGCAAAAGCGAGACATTCAGGTGACCCATCTTCCAAGCCACGCAGCGGCGAAGGATTTCCCGTTCGAACTCCGCAAACTTCAGGCATTCGATGTTGTCATCCTGAGTGATATTGGCGCTAACACCTTGCTGTTGCCGCCCGAGACACTCCTGGAGGGTAAACGGATGCCGAATCGGCTCGAGCTAGTGAAGGAATATGTTAAGCAAGGAGGCGGTTTGGCAATGGCAGGCGGCTATCTCAGCTTTCAGGGGATATATGGCTCGGCACGCTATCATAGAAGCCCCGTCGAAGAGGTGCTTCCCGTTTCCCTGCTGCCGACGGATGACCGCGTTGAAAAGCCTGAGGGGCTAAATCCGAGAGTAACTAATAAAACCCATTTTATAACGACGGGTATCGAGAAGGAGTGGCCTTACGTTCTCGGATTTAATGAGGTGAAGGCAAAGGAGGGCTCTGAATCACTGGTCATGCTGAATGAACATCCGTTTCTGGTCGTCGGAAGCGTTGGCGATGGTAGATCTGTTGCCTGGACATCCGATATCGGCCCGCACTGGTGCCCAAGGGAATTTGTCGATTGGCCTGGGTACGGTGAAGTTTGGACCCGAGTCATCAGATGGCTCTGCAAGGACGAACACTAGCGAATTCGCGAGTCGGGTTAGTTAGTCAGGCGACTTCTTTAGGGAAGTCGGGGGCAAAGGCTCGAAGCATCCACTTGAGGCCCAGAGGCTAGGTTTATCTCGAGATATGCGTCGGGAATGCCGGTGCGCTCAGGCGGAAGTCCAGAAATACCGGAACCGATTGTCGGGCCCGTTGAGGTGTGCCCGGTCCCAAAGCTCCGGGGACGCTCCTGCGGAGTCGGGTTCTCCGAAGTGGCGGCGACCTTGACGCGGTTTGCGGCTACTTGCCGAGATGCTTGTCGAAAAACTCGGCAATCTCGCCGAACGCGACGGCGGTTTCAGGCAGGCTATCGTCGAACAGGTACTGCGCGTGCGACTGACCTTCGTAGACCTCGAGCTCCGCCTCCACCCCGGCCGCGCGGAGCGCGCGGTGGACTCGCACCGTGTTGCTCAGCAGCAGGTCGCGTGTGCCGGTGGTCAGGATGGCCGGCGGGAACCCCTGCATGTCGCCGTAGACCGGCGATATCAGCGGGTCCTTGAGGTCGTGGCCATCAGCATACACCACCGTCGCTGCGTCGCAGAACCCGTCGCGCGACACCAGAACATTGTCGACCAGTTCGTTGGTGTAGAAGCTGTCACCGGTCTTGGTCGCGTCGGACATCGGCGTGCCGGCTGAAATGGCGCCAGGCAATGCCACACCTTGTTCCTTGGCCCGCAGAACCACTTCCAAGGTTAGCGCTCCGCCGGCCGAGGTGCCGAAGATCGCCATGTTTTTTGGGTCGGTCGTCCGCTGCAGGGCCTTGTAGACCGTAAGCACGTCGTCGATTGCGGTCGGGAAGTAGGCTTCGGGCGGCATGCGGTAGTCGACCGAGATCACCTTGAAATGTTCCAACCCGGCCATCGTGATCGCCTCGGTCGCGCCCGCCTCGCCGGGGAAGAAAACGTAGCATCCGCCATGGATGTGCACGAGTAGACGGTTGCGGTTTTCCGGCGGGATATGGTCCGGGGTTACGATGAAGACTTTCACGCCGTCAATCGTCGAGGGCTCGATCTTCACGTGCAGCCGCTCACACATGGCGGGAATTGTCGGCACGATCCCGGCGTCCATCTTGTCGGCCGCCTTACGCCAATCCTCCCCAGTCTTCCACAGGTCATGCCACGTTGGATTGAGCGGCGCCGCGATGAACTTCTGCATGCCGGGGCTGACATCCGTTGGCACCGGGATCGACTTCGCTGGTACCTCTCGGGGCGCGAGCGCCTTATCGTCGGCCATTGCACCGAGCGGGGCAGCCGCCAGCGACGCGACTGTAATTGCTGCCAACGCGATGGTAAGTCTGTTTGGCTTCATGGGGATTTTTCTTCAATCACTCGGCAGGTTCTGCACGGTCCCTGCCGCCTCCTGCCTCCGCGGTACCCGTCGGGGCCGGAATTTTACCGGATGCGCGTGCAATTTGTCAACGGCTGCGAGATTTTCCTAGCATTAGTGCATCGTCTCATAGCTACCCATGAGACGATGCACTAGGTGTAGAGATCTAGACCCGAATCAAGTCCGCCATTCGGCGACTCGCCGCAGGACGGACGAGAACCGATCGGCTCGCTCGCTGGCAGTAGGTTTGGGTGTAGCCAGGGCACCGCAAGCTTGCACCACAAAAGAAAGTCAGACCTTGGTATGACACGTAAAAAATTCGCGAGGCGCGGACGTTCGGGGAGAGCGTGTAGTCCGGAATTGACTCAGCGTTGAATCTTCAAGACCGCGGCCAACCGTGCCGCGCCGGAACGCGAGGCCTTGATTTCGGTTCCAACTCGGTCGCCGCAATGGGTGACGTGTTCGATTGCTTGGAGGTTCACTACGGCATGCCTTCCGATCTGAACGAAAGGTTCGGCCCCGAGCCACCGTATGAGATCAGCAGGAATTTAGCGCGATGCCAATTGACCGACCTCAGGTCTGATGGTTTCCAGGGATCTTTCCGCAATATCGAATCGTCTTCGAAGCGGAATACGCATCGTCACCGTGGTGCCCTGTCCAACATCACTCCAGGCCTCCAGCTGAAAGGAGCGACCAAACAATCCTTGCAGCCGTCGACGTAACAGGGATAGGGCATGGACGCGCGGACCCTCCGTAAAGAAAACCCGTTCAACTTCGCAAGCGGGTACGCCTTGCCCATCGTCGCTGACGCTCATTTCCAACGATTGTCCCACCAGGCGTAACGCCAGCTGCAGTCGCCCGGCCTCCGCTGAAGATTGCACACCGTGTTGAATTGCATTCTCCACCAGCGGCTGAAATGAAAAAGGTGGCGTGAGAGCTCCCGCCAGTCCTGGACCGACGGCCTCGTGGACCTTTAATCGACTACCGAGCCGCAGCGACTCGATATCTAGGTAGGCGCGCACCACCGCCAACTCTTCTTCGAGTGGAATCAATGTTTGCTCAGGCTGGTCGAAACTAGCGCGCAAAAAATGGCGCAATCGCCCCGCCGCGCGGGGCACCTCGCGCGGGGCTACTGTCGCAAGAGCCGCTAGCGTGTTCAATGCATTGAACAAGAAATGCGGGTTCATGCGCGACTGCAGAGCACGCACCTCGGCCGAGGCCGCTGCCTCTGTTCGCTCGTTGCGATCGCGTACCAGGGCTACGACAGCCAGGATCAGGGCTGTTCCGAGGCCTTGCAAGACGGGAGCAATTCCCATCTGCTCGAAGATTTGAGCTCCCCTTAGTGCCTCAGGAGCCCATAAAAAGGTCAGGCCGTCGCGCAACTCCGACACCGTCCAGGTCAGGCAAAATCCCGTCAGCGGATGTTGCGCCAGTTTGGGGCGCCAGCGATAAAGCCACCCTCCTGCCAGACCACCGCACAACATCGAAATCCCGACCGGTCCCAGCGGACGCCCGTCGTACCCAACCGCCAACCAGGTCACAAATATGGCGACGACGACCCCTACATTGGGGCCCGCCAGCAGACCGGCAGCGCACACGGCGACGATACGGTGATTGAACCAGCCGGTTCGGCCAACCGTCGCTTCTTCGACAAGTCCGAGAAGCAGGAACACCAGCAGCCTGGTTCCTTGATCATTCATCAACAGCAGAGAACGTTCAGATCGCCGGAAACCAGGCACGAGCGTGAGCGCGAAGGCCGCTGTTACTAACACGCAAATTTTATTGAGAATATCAGCCATCGCGCAAATCCTGCGAGACACTACCGTAGCTCCGCGGAGCGAGCCCATGATCCAGCGTGAAGCCCCGTGGCTGATCCGTCTCACTGTGATGTCGACTAATCGTCCAATTCCCCGCGTTAGCCGGCAACATGGCTGCCCTGGTTTACCGTCTCAACTGAGGATAGCCGATTCTCTAATAGGCTGGAAATATTGTTTTCCTATTGTTAATATAGGTAAAGCCTATGGAGATGCATCAGCTGCGCTATTTTGCTGCCGTCGCCCGGACCGGAAACTTCAGCCAGGCTGCACGAGAGTGCCGTGTAGCCCAGCCCTCACTTAGTCAGCAAATCATCAAGTTAGAGGAGGAGGTCGGCGAACGACTCTTTGAGAGGACGCAGCGCAAAGCGCTTCTCACGCCTGCCGGGTCGCTTCTCCTGCCTCATGCGGTGAGTATCCTGGAAGCTGCCAGGCAAGTGCATCAGGAAATTCGAGAGATGGGCGGACAGGTCCGAGGAAAGATCCTTCTCGGGGCGCTTCCGACCATCGCCCCTTATTTTTTGCCGGACATCATTTGTTCTTTTCGAAAAAAATATCCCGCAGTTGAACTGATGCTTCACGAGGATACGACGCAGCAACTCTTGCGAGCGTTGGAAGAAAATGAGCTTGATCTCGCCCTCATTAGCGACGCCCCTCCCAGTCCTCGCATTGAGATTCAGCACCTGTTCTCCGAAGAACTTCTTCTTTGCCTGCCGGCTTTTCACCCGCTGGTTCGGCGCAAGAAAGTGGTCGCCGCCGATTTGCAGCAGGAAAAATTTATCCTCATGCAGGATGGGCATTGCCTCGGTGATCAGGCGCAACAGTTTTGCCATAGCGGGGGCTTCCAGCCGGAGATCAGCTGTCGGAGCGTCCAAATAAGCACAGTGCTCGCCATGATCCAAGCCGGGCTAGGGATCTCGCTCATTCCCGAGATGGCTTTGCCGCGCTCATCAAAAGAGGGAATCGCTTACCGCTCCCTCGATGGTCTTAAACCTCGGCGAGCGCTTGCCCTCGCTCTGTCCAGGGAGCGAAAACCGAGTCTTTGCCTCCTCGAGTTTACCAAATTCGTGCGAGATGAGCGGCTGCGGGTTGATGCAATTCCCAGTTCCTTGCCCAAGGCCCGAATCCGCAGGTAGTTGCAAACGCTGATTAGAACGTGAAATGAGGCATCAACGGCCAATGATCTCGAGGAGAAGATAGGCAAGCGTTATCGCCGAAAACAACCAATAAAGTGACTCCTCGAGACGATCGACCCGCTTAACGGAAGGTAGTCGGCGAGCGGCAAGTTCGCTGAGTCTCCGATTGATTTCGAATTCTTGGCCGCTGTCCGCAAATCCTTCTGCTAACCGATCACGCGCCTCAACGAAGTCGGTGACAGACACGGACGAGCTGTGAGTCATCTTCGATAGTGTCGCCTCTTCGTCGAAGCGCTGCTCAGGTGGAACGCCCGGCGCGGCTGGCAATTCTTGTTGGGTGAACTTCATGTCCTGTTGAACGTGCTTTTGTGTTCCCATAGTGCTTTGCTCCGAGTGGCGAGACGGCTTATTCCCTGGGCTTTGGCAGGATCACCGCAAAAGCTGAAATCCCTCCCGTAAACGGCAGCCAGATAAATGTCTTCCTTGAGACGCCGCCGGTAGTAGAATGCGGCTTGAAATTTGATGCGAACTTCTTGAGAGCTAAAACTTTCATAGATGTATTCATCCATCCGTTGTTGATTTTTCGGCCGGTTTTTGTCCCGACTGCCGCAATCGTTGTCTAAATGGTGGCTCCTGATTTTCTCCGGATGCCGGCAGATCGCGAAAGTGGAACGCCCGGAAAGTTGGAGAGATTTTCTTGCTGGCGAGGAAACCGGCACGCGGCTCCGGTTAACTACGCTCAGACGTAAGTAATAAACACTTAGTAGAACAATGTTTTAGTATTCGAAATGCCAGAATATAATCTGGCCATGGCCAACACCTCGTGCTCTCTCAATATTCATTGTATTTTCAGCACCAAAGAGCGTGCCCCGTTGTTGAACCCTGAGCTGAGGGAACGGCTCTGGCCATTCTTGGGCGGAATTGCCAAACAAAACGGTATCATGCCCAGATGCAATCGGCGGGGTTGTGTGAGCGTCTCGCAGTTGCCAGAAACCATTCATTCCATCCAAAATCAGGTCGAACATCATCGGAGCCGAACTTTTCAACAGGAAGACCTGGCGTTTCTGAAGCGGCATGAGCATTCGACGCGCTGTCGCTTGCTCATGCCCGGGCTCAGTTTCGACGACAAATATCTGTGGGACTGACAATGACTTCGACCGTCCCTCCGGGACGGAGCCGCTTTACGTCGATACCAGGCACTTCGTGCCTGGCTACTATCAGCCTGTCCCTCCGGGACAAAAGCCATTCAGTTCCTAACTTCGCGCCATTCAGCTCAGGGTTGAAACCCTGAGCTTTGTCCACAAATCGGAAAACGGCGAATACTGGAAAAGCATCGCGTATCATCATTCAGAGCAGTTGTTATTGGCAGTGGGTGACGGTAGGCGAGTGGGTCACTGGTTACGGAATGGTGGACGAGCGAAACAAAAAGACCTGCCGGAGGGATCCGGCAGGTCGAAGAGGTGGGGCAGACCCCGAAGTCTACCGCTGGCTGCTAATCATTGTGATGCCAATAATGCGCGTGATAGTGATGATAGCGGTGGTAGCCGTGATGATAATAAGTGGGTTGACGCTGATAGTAATAGCCGTTGGAGTAGTAACCGTTGGAATAGCCTGGTCGGACGGAAATGGTCACTTGTGCTTGAGACTCCGTAGGAAGGATAGCCAGAAGTCCCAGGATGGCTGTCATCAGGAGTAGATATTTTTTCATAGTTATGTTCAAGAGCTACTATAACACACCGTAACGGATCCTGCCTGACTATTCCCAACAATCGGAGGCCTTCCGGCCATCCCCAGAAAGAACGGTGACGGGCTCTCGGGAAGGTCCGTCGCCCCGGTGGGCTTGAGAATTTAGCCCAGGGTTTCAACCCTGGGAACCGTACCTACCGAGCGAAGAGCCCTGAAATGGCTCCAGATCGAATGTGTTAACTAGCCACTTAGCGTCATTCGGATCAGAGGGAAGACCGATATTCCTGGTCTAAGAGATCCCAGAGCCAGCGGTCCATGCGGTTCTTCGCTTCGGTCCGCATCTCGCGAACCTGAAAGACGTGCGGAGCATTGACTTTGAGGAATCTGGCAGCCCGGATGAACTTGAGCGAAGGGGTGTCCAGCTCGTCCGCACAGGCCGGATCTGCGAGAATCATTTGCATGGCCGCCTCCAGGCTTGGAGAATAGGATAGTGCCGAGTGAATCTTCTCGTGTTCTCGACCGTCGATCGTACCGGAATTTGCGATTAACATAAATACCTGACTATATAAACTGCTGAAGCTTCAACGCGATCGATGAGGTTCTCCTATACTCTTCTGCAATAGTTGTCATTGGTTTTGTGTATGAGCAAGCGAACTGGCGGACCGGCTTTCAGATGCTTCCCCGAGTCGCCGTGCCAGGGCCACCAAGTCGCCATGGTTTTGGAGACCAGACACCAAATGGTCGGGGATGCCTGATAGTCCAACCTGAGCACCGACCAAGGCCCCAGTTAGGCAAGCGCGCGACATGTTTTGTCCACCACCATTGAGCGCGTGAAGAACGGCGGACTCGAAATCCTCTCTGAATCTCGCGGCTAGATAATACGCAGCCGGCAATTGGTGGTAGATGGCGCAAGGCATTCCATACACGAGTGACACCTTCCAGGCCGGTTCGATTCGGACACCAGGATCTTGCGCGGCTTCGGCCATGTACGAGGGCGTGAGGAGGGCATCCGGGGAGGAGAATTTACCTGCCCGTGGTGGATCGGAGTCACCGCGGCGAGGCATGGTGAGATTCTCACCAGTGACCACGTGGAAGGGTAAAAGTCCCGCTTTTACCTGGTCCAAGAGTTTGTCCGATAGATTCGCGTCGAGTTTCTCGCCGACCACCAAGAGTGCAACGACACAATTAAACGCCGCCGTCATGGCGACGACTGCCTCATCGGTCTGCGTCAGCAGGCAATTGGCCGACACCGTCTCCGCAACTTTACGAGGATCGTGCGCGTAGCGGGCACTCAGAACGACGGCTCGCTCCGCAGCCTCTGAGGTATCGGCATGTCCGCCTGTGCGGCTCCAATCGAGCTTTTGCTCGACTCGGCGGCGGTACGCTTCTCGGATGGATTGGTTGGTGTAGCCGCCCGGGCCCTGCATCGGTGTTCCGTCCAGGAACGGCAGAAGCTCGCGGTCCAGGCGCTGAGTAAAGTATGCTTCCTGGTATTCACCTTTCTCGACCACGGAACGCAGCAGCATGACCAGAATGAGACCGGTTTGCGACAACTGGCCTGCTTTCATTCCTGCGTGGTAACGACCTGGCTTCGGGTCGGTGTACCGGGTGACCCAGTCGCCATAATCTTTGCGTAGTTCCCCGAGGTCGTAATACCAGTGAGGACCCAGTCCAAGGGCATCCCCAATCAATGCGCCTATGATGGCGCCGGCCGCACGATCTGCAACGTTCATAGTTTAGCTGTTTTTCTTGCACCGCATTTTTTCAAGTTAGTGATACTTTGAGGAATACATCGCATGTTCGAAGAACCCGCAAGATTGCTCGTTTGGTTAGTTCCGATCATTCTCCTGGCTGTCACTATCCTGCCGCAGATGGTTCGTATCCTGCGCGAGTACGAGCGCGGGGTTATCTTCCGGCTCGGCAAGCTGCTCGGCACCAAAGGGCCGGGATTGATTTTTCTGATACCGATCGTGGATCGCATGGTGAAAATGGATCTGCGCGTGGTGACCATCGACGTTCCACGCCAGGAAGTAATGACCCGCGACAATGTGCCGATGACCGTGGACGCAGTCGTTTATTTTCGGGTCGTCGATCCAGCGGCTGCGGTGGTCCGAGTCGAGAAATACTTGAAAGCGACTTGGCTCATTTCGCAGACCACCTTGCGCAGCGTACTCGGACAGGCTGAACTCGATGAACTGTTGTCGCAGCGCGACAAAATTAATCTGCGGCTGCAGGAGATCATCGATCGGCAGACCGAGCCGTGGGGAATCAAAGTGACTTCGGTGGAGGTCAGAGACGTTGTTTTGCCAGACAGCATGAAGCGGGCGATGGCCGGCCAGGCCGAATCGGAGCGGGAGCGCCGCGCAAAAATTATTAACGCCGAAGGCGAGTTTCAGGCCGCGACAAAACTTGTGCAGGCAGCGGCGATGATTTCGGCGCAGCCAATCGCCCTGCAACTGCGCTTCTTACAGACGATGAAGGAAATTTCGAGCGAGCATAGCACCACGACCTTCCTGCCGGTGCCTATTGATCTGTTTACGCCGTTCATCAGAAGGTCCGAGAATCCGATGCCGAAAGAACCGTAGACTCAGACGGGAGAATTCGAAATCGGAGCGATGGTGTACTGAGGAAAACCGAGTTGACCGCTCGCAGGTTGCATCGATAGCTCCATTTTATTCATTACGGCCCCGCCGAAAATGGTCGCGAACGACGTGTCCGCAGCATCTCTGCCATGTCCAATCCGCACAAAGCTCGATTGGGGAGCAAGGCGAGTCGGATCGAACAAGATCCAGCGTCCCCCAAGAAAAGCTTCGATATAGACGTGGAAATCCGGTGGATTCAGGCCATAGGCATACGCGCTGACGAACCGCGCCGGGATTCCCAACGATCGGCAAAACGCTATGGCCAGATGAGCGAAATCCCGACAGACGCCGACTAGTTCTGTCACCGTGTCGAACGCTGAGGTGGTCGGAGTCGTTGTTCCCGAAAGATATTCGATTCGTTCGTGAATCCAATTGCAAATCCGTGTAACCCTGTAGAATCCTGACTCGTTTTGATGGAACTCACGTTTCGCAAGGCGGGCGAGTAGATCCGACTGACAAAAACGACTCGGGTAAATAAAGACCAGGGCTTCGGCGGGAATTTGTTCGAAAAGCGGCACTTGAAGCCCGGAAGGATCTTCGAACAATTCATGGGTGGCCTCCACGCCCGCTTCGTAGATCAGTTCGACCGCCCCACTTTTAGCAGTAGCGCGGTGGTAGCGCTGACCACCGATTACCATCTCCTGGCAGGACTCCGCACCTGCTATCTCAAAATGCTCTCTAGTGATGCGCTGAAACTGATTTTGCGTCACCGCAACGTTGAATAGAAAAGAGGCGGGTGCAGAGACTTCGTAGCCCAGACGACATTTGATTTGGAACTCCATTCGATGACGGTCGCCCTGACACCTGACGCTTGTCTCCCGACACCCGACCCTTCGTCAGTTCCTCGTCCCGACGACATCGATGACCTGCCGCGCCAACGCTCTATCGACTGATTTCGAAAATGCGACCGTCCCGAATTTCAACAGTTTGCCTTCCGAGGTGCGAATGAACTGGAAGACGTACTCAGCGATTTCGTCCAGGTGGCCGTAGTCTGCACGCCCTCGCAGTGTTGAGGCGTGATTTCCCCAGGTCATCACCTCAAGTTCATGCCTATTTCTGCGATGTGCCTTGAGCTGGTCACGCCAGTAATCAACCTCTTCGGGCGTGGAGAGGGATAACACCCGAACCGCACCGTCCCGGATCAAAGCCGTTCTTTGCTCCCAATAATTAGCATTCATTAATCACTCCCTGGATTTTTTGCCATAAAAACCGGCCAGGTAATCTGGCAGAACGGACGGCACCCCGACCGAATCTGAACCGATTGCCCAGAGTTAAGAATCTGGCGTCTGCCACAGACGTTATCGAATCACTTTTTCGGTTTCCACATCAAACAAAGAGACCTTTTCCAAATCAAGCTGGACTGTCACCTGTTCACCCAAATGGAAGAGATGTTCCCCGTGAATTCGGGCGATTAAGTTTCCTGTCCCAGCCTTCAGATACACCAGCGACTCCGAACCCATTGGTTCAGAAATATCAATGGTTAAAGTAACCGGCACACTCGATCCCTCCTTCGGCTCGTTGGTGATGTGTTCAGGACGAATGCCAAAGACAATATCTTTATCGACGTATTTAGTTGCGAGGGGTTCGAGGCGTCCTTTGAGAGGGAATGTCAGAGCGTTTTTCTCGCCTGATTCCACGAAGAACAGGCCGCCATCGCGTCGTTGGACCTTCCCTTTCAGGAGGTTCATGGGTGGACCGCCAATGAAGCCGGCCACAAATAGATTGTCGGGCTGCCGGTAGAGAGTCAGCGGATCGGCGACCTGCATGATCAGACCGTCGCGCAAGACGCAGATACGGTCGCCCATGGTCATCGCTTCGACTTGGTCGTGGGTCACATAAATCATGGTAGAACCCAACTCAGCGTGCAGTCGGGAGATTTCCGAGCGCATCTGCACGCGCATCTTGGCGTCCAGGTTGGACAGGGGTTCATCGAAAAGGAACACGATTGGACTTCGCACAATGGCGCGACCGAGAGCAACGCGTTGGCGCTGACCGCCGGATAGAGCGCTTGGTTTGCGCTCCAGCATATGGTCAAGACCGAGAGCCTTCGCGGTTCGTCCGACGATTTCGTTGATGAAATCTTTCTTCTTCTTTGCCAATTGCAGGCCGAACGCCATGTTGTTGAATAAGGTCATGTGCGGATAGAGCGCGTAGTTCTGAAAGACCATCGCTATCCCGCGATCTTTCGGCTCAAGTTCGTTGACGACCCGACCACCGATCGAAATCGTCCCGCTGGTGATCTTTTCCAGACCGGCGACCATGCGGAGCGTGGTCGACTTTCCGCACCCGGAAGGTCCAACCAGCACCATGAACTCACCGTTCTCGATGTGTAAACTGATTTTCTTGACAGCGGTGAAAGTCGGGCGGCCCCGATCATCCACGTAGGTTTTCACCAAATCCTTGATATCTACCGAACCTTCACTCATGGCATTCGTTCTCGCGTTTTAACATTCTTTTGCAGCGCGTAAGATAATCCTCTGACGAGGCTGGGTTATTTGCCTCGATCGCGGATATTTCCCTGCGGAGGCTTGGATCCGGCTACCGGCGTGAGCGTCCAAGCACAGAGAATCTACGCTTCGCCCCAGAGCTTCTCTCATACTCTTTTCGAAGTGTTCTGATTGCTTTCGGCTATGGCCAAAGCTCCAGTTGACCGAACGCTGAAGAATGGCCCGCGAAGCGAAAAAGGAAATATTCAATGAGGAGGTTCCGGTCAGAACGGCCAAAATCCGAACGGCGCAGGAGACAGGACCCGGCCGCGATAGTAACGAGGATTGTTGTAGAAACGATCGTAATAGCGTTGATTGTCGTCGCGGTTATTGACCTGGTATTGCCGGTTACGCGGAATTGATCCGAACACGATCACCGGAGTGCCGACGGAAACGACTTTAAAAAAGGCAATGGCATTCTGTTCGGGCATTCGGACGCATCCGTGAGAGGCAGGATACCCGGGGAGATAGCCGGCGTGCATGCCTATACCGGGTGCGAACTGCATGAAATACCGCATGGGCGCGTTGACAAACTTGGTGCCGACGGGGGTGGGCATATCCACATCGGCATCCGCAACCACCGTCCGGTTCCGACGGTCTACGATCCGTCCGTAGATACTGGAAACGTGATTCAGATCTTTGTTGGTGATCTGAAAAGCTCCGGCCGGTGTCAAGTGACCGGGACGCCCGGAACTTATCTCAGAGTCCATGATC
>Ga0210396_10002920_pt1 | contig 17194 bp, 13 predicted proteins | sample IncBWH17OmetaG_FD_155466 | JGI IMG/M metagenome (GOLD analysis project Ga0210396, IMG submission 155466) | Forest soil microbial communities from Barre Woods Harvard Forest LTER site, Petersham, Massachusetts, United States - Inc-BW-H-17-O ... | reverse complement strand
GCTTATACGAGTAGCCGAGCACGTTGTAGGCAGGCGAGAAATTGGGGGCTAGTTCAGTCGCTTTTTTGTAGTGTTCGACCGACTGCATATAGTCTTGCTGGCCGAAATAATAGTTAGCCAGACTGAACTGTGCTCGTTCGTCGTTGGGGTAAGCGGCGATGAGTTGTTTCAAGTACACCTCTTGTTTCACGGTGTCGCCGTTAGCGCCAGCCTGGTTTGACAGGATCAAGAGTCTCTCGCCTTCCGAGCTTTTGTCCGACAGGCTTACGGCTTTGTTCAAGTGTTCGAAGAATTCTTTCGGGGTTGGTGAGTTGTTGGCGCGAGCCAACTCTGCCGATGCAAATCCTGGATCAAGCGCGATGGCTTTATCAAAATGCTGCAGGGACTCTTGTCCCAGAAGCTTGTCGGAGAGCGCGCGCCCTTGCAGAAATTCATTGCGAGCGTCTTCGGACCTGGTTGAGACGGGAATCTTTCCACCATCGGACGAAGCCGAAGCAGAAACGTTGCCACTCGTCTTGTTGCACGCCGTCGAGATCGCGGCGCTTGCTACAAGAACCGCTATCCATGCGAAACGAGGATTGTTCGGTCGCATTGCTTACCTCCTTCGAATTGTGATGAAGTCGGCGCGGTGAGATTTCGATGACCGGCCTGTTGCACCTAGACTTCCCGTTGTGAACTTGGATAGCAAATCAATTGCTTGGCGTTCAGTGGTGCCGCGCTTGCGGGCAACATAACAACACAACGTTTCATCGGCGCCCTGTCTGTTGCAATGAGGACGCGGGCGTCATCGCGGGTTGCGGGGTCCCGTTGCGATCACCTTGGATTGTTCTGATTGGTGGTTCCGAAGCCCGCGATTTCATAAGCAGGGAATTTCGCGTGAGCAACTCTGTTTTGTACAGCACGTAATTTATTACGTCTCTACAGTGCGGAAAAATTATGCGCCGTCTTGACTGCTATCAGCACACCCGCTTCGACTCGTTCGACCTGAGCTTTCAGCCATTGATTTGCTTTGTGTCGTCCCTCAAGGCGCAGCTTCAAATAATTGTCAGTGAGTGCTTCCGTAGTACTTCCGTCAGACACGTTCAATGTGATGGCATCCACGATCTTCCCTACAAAACTTCGCATGAAAGCGAGCTTCTTCTGTGCAGCCAGATTCCGCAAGGTCCGATTTCGTTCGCGAGCGATTTGCACCGGAATTTGATCCCGCAGGGACGCCGCCGGAGTTCCCGGTCGCGACGAATACGTAAACACGTGCAGGTAAGTAAAAGGCAGATCTTCGATGAACCGCCGCGTCTCTTCAAAATCGGTTTCACTCTCGCCGGGAAATCCCACCATTACATCGGCGCCAATAGCCGCCGTCGGCATCGCGGCCCGGATTTTCTCGATCTTTTCACCATAGTGCCAGGGACGGTACTTGCGATGCATACCGCGCAGCACGCGATCACTGCCCGATTGCAACGGCACGTGCGCATGCTTGGCTATGCGGGGAGATGCAGCCATTATGCGAATCAGTTCATCGCTCCAGTCCATCGGTTCAACTGAAGAGATGCGCAATTTTTGTAAGTCGGTTTGGCTCAGAATCTCTCGGACCATCTCCTCAAATCGCAGGGGTGCGCCGAAATCGCACCCCCAACGACCCAGATTAATTCCGGAGATTACGACCTCGCGGAAGCCGGAATCGACCAGCGCATTTATCTGCTCGACGATTTGGCTGAGCGGCAAAGACCGGCTCTGTCCACGCACATAGGGAATCACGCAAAATGAGCAGCGGTTGTCGCAGCCGTCCTGCACTTTGAGATTGGGACGGGTGCGATCGTTGTTCGATCCCGGCCCCGAGGCATCAAACACCGGCGCCGCCAGCAATTCGGTGTGCGCGAAAATATCCGAGACGAAAACGGAGTGCGCTGCGGAAACCAAACTCGACAAAGGGACAAATCCGGGATTCGATGCGTTGTTTGAATGGGTCTGCGGCGAACCAAGTACAATCTCCGCCAACTGCGGTTTGTGAGAATTGCCAATTACGCGATCTACCCCCGGCAGAGACGCGACTTCTTCGGGCGCGCGTTGCGCGTAGCATCCAGTAACAACGATCTTGCACTCGGGATTCTCACGACGGATACGGCGGATGGCGGCCCGCGCATCCTGATCCGCCGCGGCAGTCACGGTGCATGTGTTCAGCACAACAATTTCTGACTGTGCTGGAGCCGACGCCCGAGTCAGGCCACGGTCTTCGAACTGGCGCTCGATAGCGGCGCCATCCGCCTGCGTAGCCCTGCATCCGAAATTCTCAACGTAAAAACTCGCCACGTTTCCTTTCACTGGGCGCTTTGTCTTAACTCCCGCCAACCCACGTTTAATATTAACCCGGCGTCGCAATATTCATGGGGATCTAAGCAATGGTTGTGTTAGGACTGCACGAAATAATGGGATGGCCAGGCGCGAATACGGTCCGGAAGGGGAATTTTTTCGCAGCACTCCGCATGTCGGCGTTCACTCCCAAGAATCGCCGACAGAGGCACTTACGCAGGTATATTTCTACTGATTTGCTGCCGCCTCAAACCGATTGGCGTCTTACGCCGACACCGCCGGCCGCCTCTGCTGGAAGCAGTCCCGGCAGAGCACAGGCCGTCCCTGTGTCGGCCTGAACGGAACCGTGGTGTCCTTGCCGCACTGCGAACAGATGGCGCGCGTCTCGGTTCTCGATGAACCGCGCTGCCCGCCACCGCTTGTTCCAAAATTCGCAACCCGCTTCGCCTTGCAGACCTTGCAGCGCTTGGGTTCGTTCCTGAACTGCTTATCGTGGAAAAACATTTGTTCCCCGGAGGTAAAAACAAAATCCGCCCCGCAGTCAATGCACTTCAATACCTTGTCTTGAAATTCCATTGAGGATGCTCCTTCAGCCCTTCCCGCCCCACCCAATCGCCAGACGAGAATGGAATCTCTCCCTGGCGCACGAGTGCGCAGGATTCTTGCTTCATCCCCCTCAGTTGAACTACCCCTGGATTCGGCCCGCCACGCCCTGACTGGGCATGGATTACTGCTGTTGCCTAAAAACTGCGGAGATCCCGTGATTACGCCTATCCCAGACTTGGGAACGCGCTAGAGAAAAAGGGAAGAGGCCACTCACCACGGGAGAGCGGCCTGATGTCGATCAGTCCTGTTCTTTTCGAGCTTTTTTCCGGCTGCGCTTGCGCGCCAAAGCTTCCTTCACGCGCTTCTTCTCGCCGGGCTTCAGATAAAAGGAGTGGCGTTTAACCTCCTTGATAATGTCCTCTTGCTGCACCTTGCGCTTGAAGCGCCGCAGTGCATTTTCAAGAGACTCGCCTTCTTGCAATCGTACTTCTGCCAACGGTACTACACCCCCAAACTGGTCCAAGTGGACTCGATAGTTATTGCAAGGTTCTGACTACAAGTCAAGTCCTATGTTAAATTCGGACGGTCTGGCTTTCTACCGAATTCAGCCTTTTGCGTGCTGTTTAGCCTTTTCGATGTACTCTTGAAGTTGCTGTTTTTGCGGGTAGTTGGGGTTCTTTTCCAGCAACCATCTTTCCGGTTTGTGATATCCAAGTCGGCTTTGGAACCGCACACAATGCAGGGCGAGTGCCATGCACCCGCCCCTGCGACGCGTTGCCTCAAGGTCGTTTAAAAAAACCCCAACGCCTTAGGACTGTAACTTACCAGCAGGTTCTTGGTCTGTTGGTAGTGATCTAGGATCATCTTGTGGGTCTCGCGCCCGAAACCCGACTGTTTGTATCCGCCGAATGCAGCGTGTGCTGGATACAGGTGATAACAATTTGTCCAGACGCGACCGGCTTTGATTTCGCGGCCCACGCGGTACGTGTTGGTGGCGTTGCGTGACCAAACGCCCGCCCCTAAACCGTAGACGGTGTCATTGCCAATCGCGATCGCATCTTCGAGATTCTTGAACTTGGTCACGGAAAGCACGGGACCAAAGATCTCTTCCTGGAAAATGCGCATCTTGTTGTGACCAACAAAGACGGTCGGTTTGAGGTAGTAGCCGTTCTCGAGGTCCTCTCCGAGATGGGCTTGCTCGCCGCCGATAGCGCAGCGCGCTCCTTCGCCCTTGCCGATTTTGATGTATTCCAAAATCTTCTCGAGTTGATCGCGGGACACTTGTGGGCCCATCATGGTTGAAGGATCGAGCGGGTTGCCAACTTTGATCTTGCCGACGCGTGCAACCGCGCGTTCCAGGAATTTGTCGAAGATGGATTCCTGAATCAGAGCGCGAGACGGGCAAGTGCAGACTTCGCCCTTGTTGAAGGCGAACAGAGCAAAGCCTTCGAGCGCCTTGTCGAAGTAATCATCGTCGGCGTCCATGACGTCCGCGAAAAAGATGTTGGGAGACTTGCCACCCAACTCCAGAGTCTGCGGAATAATAGGTTCGGACGCGTACTGCATAATCAGACGGCCGGTTGTAGTTTCACCGGTGAATCCGATTTTGGCGATGCGGGGATTGCTGGCCAGGGCTTTGCCGATTTCTCCGCCGGGGCCGGTGACTACATTGAGGACGCCCGCGGGCAACAAGTCCCCGATTAACCCCATCAGCACGAGCAAGCTGAGAGGAGTGTTGGAAGCCGGCTTGATTACGACGCAATTTCCGGCAACGATGGCGGGCGCCAGTTTCCAGGCGGCCATCAGCAGCGGGAAATTCCAGGGAATGATTTGACCGACGACGCCAAGCGGTTCCTTGAAATGATAGGCGATGGTGTCGTTGTCAATCTCGCCCACCGAGCCTTCTTCGGCGCGGATGCAGCCGGCGAAATAGCGGAAGTGATCGATGGAGAGAGGTACATCAGCGGCGCGAGTCTCCCGAATCGGTTTGCCATTGTCCAAAGTCTCGGCGAGGGCGAGAAGCTCCAGATTTTCTTCCATCTTGTCGGCGATCTTCAGCAGGATGGACGAGCGAATAGCAGGCGCTGTGCGGCCCCAGAGATCCTTCACTGCATGGGCTGCGTCGAGAGCCTTCTCAACATCCTCTGCCGATGACTTTGCAATTTCGCATATCGGTTCGCCGTTGATCGGGCTGTAATCAGTAAAATATCGGCCGTTCACCGGGGCCAACCATCGACCGCCGATAAAGTTTTCATATCGCGATTTGACGCCGCCCTGGCGAAGCGTATCGACCGCTTGCTGGACGGATGTTTGTTTTACGAGATCTTGAACTGCCATGATGAAATCTCCTTTTTAGAAGTTAAAAGATGAGTCCGCGTACGCTGCGAAGATAGCGCTCGGCGCAGCCCCAGTCGGTGAGCGCTGTCACAAGTCGCAGTGACGCGGAGCCACAAAAATTAGAGGCGGACAACGTACCTCGCATTGGGTAGCGAGCACGAAATCCGCCTCTGTCTCAGTATCTGCAGCGCAGGATCAAAACGATCCAAAAGCTCACGCGGCAGCGTAAGTCTTAAATTTCTTTGCACCCGACTCGGCAGCGATATCGAGAACGATCCGGCCGTTGACCTTCCCCTTCTTGAGCCGGTCGAAAATATCGTTGATCGAGCCTAGTGGTTGCTGCTCGATAGTCGCCTGCACCTTGCCTTCGGCGGCGAACTGCAGCGCTTCCTCGAGATCCTTGCGTGTGCCCACAATCGAACCGCGCACGGTCTGGCCATTCAGCACCAGATCGAAAATGGAAACGGGGAATTCGCCGGGAGGCAGACCGTTCAGAACGCAGGTCCCGCCGCGGCGCAGCGTTCCGAGCGCCTGTTTGAAGGCCGGCAGAGAAACAGCAGTGACCAATACGCCGTGTGCGCCGCCGGTTTGTTTCTGGATCGCCTGGACCACATCTTCTTCCTTCGCATCGACCGTCACTTCGGCGCCGAGCTTGCGCGCCAACGCCAGTTTCTCTGGTCCGATATCAATCGCGGCAACGTGCAAACCCATGGCCTTCGCATATTGGACCGCGACGTGGCCAAGCCCGCCCACGCCTGAAATGACAACCCACTCGCCGGGGCGAGCTTGGGTTTGTTTCAAACCCTTGTAAGTGGTGACGCCGGCGCAGAGAATCGGCGCAGCATCGGTTAAGGATAGTTGGTCCGGGATCCGGCCCAAGTAGTCGGCCTGACCCAAAGCATATTCAGCGAAGCTGCCATTTACCGTGTAGCCTGACATATTCTGCTCCGGACAGAGTGTTTCCCAGCCGGTGAGACAGAATTCACAGTGCCCGCAGGCGCTGTGCAGCCACGCGATGCCAACGCGATCGCCTTCTTTCAAATGGGTCACGCCCGAGCCCAACTTCGCCACAAATCCCGCGCCTTCGTGCCCCGGGATAAAAGGCAGAGTAGGTTTGATCGGCCAATCGCCATCCGCTGCGTGCAGATCGGTGTGGCAGACCCCGCTTGCGACCACTTGGACCAGCGCCTGTCCCGGCCCTGGATCTGGAACTGGAACTTCTTTAATCTTTAGTGGCTCGCCGAATTTCTCGACGAAAGCCGCTTTCATTGTTTTTGCCATCGTATTTCTCCTGGGAATTCAAGATTGTTGGACTGCCTGCAGTCCACGGACTCCGAAATCAATGGGAATGAATTTTCGATAGAACTCACTGGGAACTCGCTCGACATCCATAGGTGATGATCAGCGATCTCGATGCGCTTTGTATGTGATCGCGCGCACAGAACTACGTGCGCCGCGGCACTCGTGAATCTAGCTCTTGGCATGTTGCTTCGCTTTCTCAATGTATTCCTGAAGCTGCTGTTTTTGCGGGTAGCCGGGATTCTTTTCCAGCAACTGTTCCCAAGCTTCGATTGCGCCCTTGGGATCGCTCTTGCCTTGCCAGCGGACTATCCCCAGGTTGAACAACGTGTCCGGGTGATAGGGCTGATATTTCAGCGCCTTCTGAAATTCGGCGATGGCGCCATCGGCATCTCCGGTGTACCAAAGTGAAGTGCCCAAGTCAGTGAGCAGATCGGCATTTGTAGGCTGACTCTTGGCCGCAAGTTGGTAATACTTGACCGCTTCCGCGTACTGCCGTCCGTCGTAGTAGAGATTCCCCACTTTGATGATCGTGTCAACGTCATCGGGGTTGGTCTTCAGGGTCGCGAGCAGAGGCGCCGCGGCCTGATCGATTATTGCCTTCTGCTGTTCGGGTGTGAGCTGAGGCGAACCTTGAGTCGCACTGTTGTCGGTTGCAGTTGAGGCAGCGGCGGTCTCCGTGACAGGCGAAGCCGAGCCACGAAACAGGTAGCCCAACGTGACTCCGAGCACGAGACAAAATGCCGCCAGGATGTATGCCTGCGTGCTGGTCCAGTTGCTGTTGTCTGCAGTCTGGGATGCGATATGTTCTTTCTTTCCGGTTCCAATTTTTTCCATGAGAGCTTTACGTCCTTTCAGGATCTGGTGCCGGCAAGCGCCGATTGAGGCGTTTGCAGATGGAACAACCGCTGTAAAGCAGTTGTCATTTGTTCCTGCTCCACCTTTTCTGGAAGTTCTTTGAGTTCACGGGCCAGGGACCCAGCAATTCTCTGCGTCATCCGGGACATGATTGCGTTCAGCATTTCGTCCTGGTCATGGGAAAACGGTCCGTTCTCTTCGCGAAAAGAATCCAGTTCTTGCCGGCAAATCTCATCGAGCCGTGACCGCAGAGCGACTATGGTCGGTACCACGCGTTCGGCCATCAGCTTACGAACAAAACCTTTTGCCTCTGATTGCAGAATCTTCTGCGCTTGAGCAGCGGCCACTTCGCGCTCGGCCGCATTGTGATCAACTACGTTTTCGAGGTCATCAAGGTCATACAGAAAAACGCCCTGGACGTTGCGCACCCCTGAGTCGATATCGCGTGGCATGGCGATATCCACGATAACCAGCGGCTGATCGCGACGCTTCTCGACTATCAATTCTGCCTCTTCGCGGCTAAGAATCCTGTGCGGGCAGGAAGTCGAGCTGATGATGATGTCCGCTTCCGCCATGTGTTGCCAACGCTCTTCAAACGGGATGGCGCGTCCATCGAGCTTCGTAGCCAGCTCAGTCGCATGCTCAAGGGTGCGATTGATCACGCAGACGGAACTGGCTCCGTGATTCAGCAACCCGCGCGCTGAAAGTTCGCTCATTTTGCCGGCGCCTATCAAAAGCACTTTCTTATTCTCGAGCGAGCCGAAGATCTGGCGCGCCAGTTCGACGGCTGCGTATGGAATCGATACTGCTGCGTTGCCAATTGCGGTCTCGCTGCGCACTCGCTTGGAAACGGTGAGCGCTTTCTGCAACACCGCATCGAGGAAGCGGCTGGTCGTTCCGACCTTCTGCGCTAACTGCCAGGCCTGTTTCACCTGGGAAACCACTTGCGGCTCGCCGACCACCATCGAGTCAAGACTGGAGGCAACTCGGAAGATGTGCAGCAGCGCCGCTTCATCCAGCAGGCGGTAGAAATGTTTCCACTCGCACAGCTTGAGTCCATATTCGGCACCCAGCAGCCGCATAACTGAGTTCGCAGCAAGTGTGACATCGCTGGCCCACAGCCAGAATTCGGTGCGGTTGCAGGTCGCCATCACAATCAATTCTTCAATGCCCTCTGCCCTAGATAATTGAATCAACGCTTCGTAGCGCCGGGGCTCGCTGACCCAAAAACGCTCTCGTACTGCTACCGGGGCTGTCCGATAGTTCAGGCCAACCACCATAAGAGTGTGTTCCACGAAGTTATCTCCAAACTTGTACTAGGAAAGGCATCTGATATGCCAAAAGACGACGGACCACAAACGGGTGCGATCGCTGTGTGTTATGAGTGAGTTACAGGGAGATTTATCAGAAAGGAAACCAGGCGTGTTAGGCGTCATTGTGGGATATCACGCTGGGCCGAGTCTTTTCGCCCCCGACACCTCTCACCACACACACAGAGAAATCGCTCCTAAGAGTCTGGGTCAAGCGATTCCGATCAATTGTTTTCTTTCTTGTTTCTCTGTGCCCATGTTGTGAATTTCGTGGTTAGCGTCCGACTTCGATTAGCGCGCTGCCCTTCTTCACACTTGTTGCCCGTGGCTGGTAGACGCAGAATGGCTCTTCGTCGAGATAGTTGCCGGTAGCAGCGTAGGCACGCGCGCGGCAACCCATGCAGATATTGCGGAACTCGCAGCAGCCGCATTTTCCCTTGAGATTGTTGACATCGCGCAGTTGATTGAACACCACGGAGTTTTCCCAGACGTCGGCGAACGACTGTCTTTTCAGATCGCCAGCCAGAGCTGGCAGGTATCCGCAGGGATAGACTTCTCCTTGATGGGAAATGAAGCACACGGCAGTCCCGGCCAGGCATCCCTTGGTCATGGCATTCATATCAGAAGGATGAGTTCCTGGATGCCCCATTGCGTGCCCGATCCCGTGAGGCTTCAGTTCGATTCCGGTTGAGCCGGGCATCGCCATTTCCGTAGGGCCGATGTTTGCCGAACCCGCTGTTTCGGGAACCGCATGTGCGGCTTGAGCGGCGGCTGTTTCGGAACGGTGTTCTGCCACGCGTCGCTGGCGAACCACGCGAAAGTAATGAGGCGCGCAGGTCGCCTTCATTTCTATTCCGCCTTCGAGCGAGCGATCGTAGAACCAGTTCAGCATCTTTTCGTACTCTTCGGGAGGAACCATCTGTTCCGCGGCAATATCGACGCCGCATCCAACCGGAACTAACAGAAAAGTGTGGAGGGCATCTGCCCCGAGCGACTTCGCCAGCTCGAGTACCAACGGAAGCTGATGCGCATTGTGGCGGGCGATGGTGGTATTGATCTGCACCGACATGCCCAGATTCTTCAGGTTGCGGAAGCCGGAGATAGCAGCATCAAACGCGCCAGGAATGCCGCGAAAAGTGTCGTGAGTGAGCGCATCGGCTCCGTCGAGGCTAATAGCCACGCGGCGTACGCCGCTGTCGACAATACTTTGCGCGACCTGCTTGGTCACCATTGTGCCATTCGTCGCCAGCGCCACGCGCAAGCCCTTGTCCGTGCCATAGCGCGCCAACTGGAAAATATCCGAACGGAACAGCGGCTCGCCCCCGCTCAGCACCAGGATGGGCGTCGAAACCTCGGCAATCTGATCGATGATGTCGCGCGCCGCTTGCGTCGAAAAATCATCCGGCGAACTCAGCTCCGTCGCACTGGCCCGGCAATGGATGCATCGCAGATTACAGCCTTTGGTCAATTCCCAGAAAATCAATCGCGGCGTGTTCTGCTTGGTTTGAGTTGTATGCCCCTTGCCGTTTGACGAAGCCATAATGCGGCCTTCCTCTCTAGTTTAAACCTGGGTTCTGTCGCTCACCCTAGGCGTCACGATAGAGGAGTACGAATCGCCTCGCGGTGATGACTATCACCAGAAATTGTGATGGGCGTCACGTTTCATGATGGCGTACGCCCAGCCTTTATTACCAAGGAGTTGGTCAAAAAGCGGCTAATTGTGGTTTGCGATCTCGCGTAACGCGTTTGCGTTACGAATAATCAGGGTCGAGCCCTTCGACTGCACGATTTGATGCTTCTTCATGTCGGCAAACAGGCGCGTAACTGTCTCCCGCGAAGTTCCAATCATTTGCGCGATTTCCTCATGGGTGAGTCTTAGCTTCAACCGCGGCTCGGCTTTGGAAGATTCCCCGTTCTTGGAACTCCATTCCAGCAACAGATTCGCCAGTTTCTCGGCGGCGGAGTGCGATAGCCCGAGCGAGCGCACTTCCTGACAAGCATTGTGATACTTTTCACTTAACTGCTCAGCCACCTTGAAGCAGGCCTGCACGTCATCCTTCAAGAAATGAAGAAAGTCATCGCGCTTGACGAAGTTGACCTGGCAAGGATCCAGCGTTTCCGCAGTTACCTCATAAGGTTTACCTGAGACCGTGGCGCTCAAACCCAGCACTTCGCCGGGTTCGGCGATTTTCACAATCATCGTCCTGCCGTTTGGAGAATTAATAGAGAGCTTCACGCTGCCTTTGCACAGCACGAAGATCCCCCGCGGCATCTGCCCTTCGACAAACAACACAGCCCCCTGGGGGTAGGCGGTGGCGTATTTGATGCCTTCAAAAGTCTGCAGTGCAGTGGCCGGAAGATCGCAAAAAATGCGATCGGCGCGCAGCTTGCATGTGAGACAGCTTTCTACGATTTCCATTCCATATGGTGAGAGCATGAACTAGCCTCCTGTGACAAACCTAAAGACACCAGCCAATTGGGCCGGTTCCGTCTGAGTCAGTGTGCTTCGATATGCCAGCCTTGGCTGTGCTTTAAGGCACACGCAGTTGTGACTTGGCTCACATTAGGGTTTGTGACGCACATCACATGCGCCTGTGACGCGCTTGGCTGCGCTCAGTTCCGCCAAGGTACATGCTTGTGCAGTCCTGATTCAAGTCCGCAATTGCCGATCTTAACGTCAAGCATGGTGGGGGATCATGAAGCGCAAGTTTAAAACGATGGATGCGAACGAGGCGGTCGCCTACGTAGCGTATCGAGCCAACGAAGTTATCGCCATTTACCCGATCACGCCGTCCTCCAACATGGGCGAATGGGCGGACGAGTGGGCGTCGCAGAAAATTCAGAATATCTGGGGCACAGTGCCGCACGTAATTGAAATGCAGAGTGAAGGCGGAGCTGCCGGCGCCGTGCATGGCGCGCTGCAGACCGGTTCGCTGGCCACGACTTTCACTGCTTCTCAAGGGCTCCTGCTCATGATTCCGAACATGAATAAGATTGCCGGAGAACTTACTCCTACAGCATTTCATGTTTCGGCGCGTACGCTGGCCACTCACGCACTCTCCATATTTGGCGACCATTCCGATGTGATGTCATGCCGTGCAACCGGCTTCGCGATGCTGAGTTCGAATTCTGTGCAGGAAGCCATGGATATGGCGCTGATCGCGCACGCCGCCGCGCTTGAGTCACGTATTCCTTTCCTGCATTTCTTTGACGGCTTTCGCACATCGCACGAAGTAAACAAAATCGAAATGCTGGGCGAGGAGGACATGCGCGCGCTCATTAATATGGATCGCGTATTCGAGCATCGCCAGCGTGCGCTGTCGCCCGATCATCCGGTTCTGCGTGGTACGGCGCAGAATCCCGATGTGTTTTTCCAAATGCGGGAGCGGGCCAACTCTTTCTACGAGGCTTGTCCGGGGATCGTTCAATCCGTAATGAATAAGTTCGCCGAGATAGTGGGCCGCTCCTATCATTTAGTTGATTACGTAGGCGCGCCGGACGCCAAGCGCGTGATCGTAATGATGGGCTCAGGAGCCGAGGTCGCTCACGAAGCGGTTGATCATCTCAACGCGAGCGGCGAAAAGCTTGGGCTGGTGAAAGTCCACTTGTATCGGCCATTCCCCGTGCAGGCCTTCCTGAAAGCGCTTCCCGCTAGCGTGTCTAAGATTGCAGTGCTCGACCGCACCAAAGAATCTGGAGCAATTGGCGAGCCGCTTTATCTCGACGTGGTGAATGCGCTGCACGAAGGAGTGAAAGCTGGATACAGTCCGCGGAAAACTTCACCTGCGGTTGTTGGCGGGCGCTACGGGCTCTCCTCCAAAGAATTCACGCCGGCAATGGTCAAGGCGGTCTGCGACAATTTGAAAGCCGATTCGCCCGCCGGCGGAGTAAAAGACCATTTCACCATCGGTATTCAGGACGACGTTAGCCATACCAGCCTGACCTATAACGCCGAGTTTTCTACCGAGCCCGAAAGTGTTGTCCGCGCAATGTTTTACGGTTTAGGCGCGGATGGCACAGTCGGCGCCAACAAGAATTCGATCAAAATCATTGGTGAAAACACTGACAACTACGCTCAGGGCTACTTCGTCTACGACTCGAAGAAGTCCGGCGCGGTAACTATTTCGCATCTGCGCTTCGGACCGCAGCCGATCCGATCGAGTTATCTGGTTTCAAAAGCCAATTTTGTCGCCTGCCATCAGTGGATATTCCTCGAGCGCTACGACATGCTAAGCGCGCTGGTTCCCGGCGGCACATTCCTGCTCAACAGCCCATTCAGTAAAGATGAAGTTTGGGACCATCTGCCTCGCAAAGTTCAAGAGCAGCTGATTTCAAAGCGGGCAAAGTTTTTCGTGATCGATGCCTACCAGGTCGCGCGCGACACCGGCATGGGCAGCCGCATGAACACGATCCTCCAAGTCTGCTTCTTCGCGATTTCCGCAGTACTTCCCGGCGATCAGGCAATCGAAGCAATTCGAAAATCGATACGTGATACCTACGGACGCAAGGGCGAAGAGATTGTGCAGAAAAACATGAAGGCCGTGGACGAAACCCTCGCGCATTTGTTCGAGGTCAAGGTTCCGTCTGAACTGAGCAGCACCATTGAGATGCCGCCCCCATTCTCGCCCTCCGCCCCGCAGTTCGAGCGCGACGTGCTAGGCGCCATGTACGCAGGACGCGGCGACCAATTGCCGGTCAGTGCCTTTCCCGTCGACGGCACTTTTCCCACTGGAACCGCGAAATGGGAGAAGCGCAACCTGGCTCTCGAAATCCCCGCCTGGGATTCAAAGATCTGCATCCAGTGCGGTAAGTGCGCCATGGTTTGCCCGCATTCCGTCATCCGCATCAAGGTTTACGACTCGAAAGAACTGCAGGGCGCACCAGCAACTTTCAAATCCACCGACAGCCGCGACAAAGAATGGCAAGGCCTGAAATACACGATTCAAGTAGCGCCGGAAGATTGCACGGGTTGCGGCATCTGCGTCGAAGTTTGTCCGGTAAAGAACAAGGCTGAGACGCGGCTGAAGGCGATCAACATGGTGCCGCAGCCTCCGCTGCGTGTGCCGGAGCGCGATAACTGGGATTTCTTTCTCAAACTTCCAGAGCTCGACCGTCGCAACATTAAGATCACCAACATCCGTCAACAACAAGTTCAGGAGCCGCTGTTTGAGTTCTCCGGCGCCTGCGCTGGTTGTGGTGAGACTCCATATCTAAAACTGATGTCGCAATTGTTTGGCGATCGGGCAATTATCGCCAACGCCACCGGATGCTCGTCGATCTACGGGGGCAACCTGCCGACCACCCCTTGGACGAAAAACGCTGCCGGCCGCGGGCCCGCCTGGTCAAACTCATTGTTCGAAGACAACGCCGAGTTCGGCTTAGGCTTCCGCCTTTCCATCGACAAGCAAACTGAATTTGCGCAAGAACTGATTAAACGCATGGCCGAAACGATTGGGGAAGAATTAGCGACAGCGATCCTGACAGCTCCGCAAAAAGACGAGGCTGACATCTACGAACAACGCCAACGGGTTGATCTGGTAAAAGAAAAGCTACACGGCGTAAATTCCCTCGACGCCAAGCAGTTGCTGGCCGTCGCCGACCTGCTCGTCAAAAAGAGTATTTGGATTGTCGGGGGTGATGGTTGGGCCTACGACATTGGCTACGGCGGTCTCGATCACGTGTTAGCCAGCGGGCGCAACGTTAACGTACTTGTATTGGATACTGAAGTTTATTCCAACACTGGGGGCCAGGCGTCGAAATCCACGCCACGCGCCGCCGTGGCAAAATTTGCCGCTGGCGGAAAACCCGGGCCGAAAAAAGATCTCGGCCTGATCGCCATGAGCTACGGAAACATTTATGTCGCCAGCGTGGCTATGGGCGCGAAAGACGAGCACACGCTGAAAGCATTTCTCGAAGCTGAGGCATACAACGGCCCCAGCCTGATCATCGCCTACTCGCATTGCATTGCTCACGGCATCAACATGACGACGGCGATGTCGAATCAGAAAGCAGCAGTCGATTCTGGACAGTGGCTGCTCTACCGCTACAACCCCGAGCGGGCGGCACAGGGCGAGAACCCGCTGACCCTCGATTCGCGGACGCCGACACGCAAAGTCGCTGATTACCTTGGGATGGAGACGCGCTTCAAGATGCTAACAAAGAGCAGCCCGGAGGAGGCCAGGCTTCTCTGGCATGAGGCGCAGCAAGACGCCGAGACGCGCTTTCACTTGTATGAATATCTGGCGCAGCGCAAGGGCAACAAGGAACCGATGAATACGCTGCATCAGGCCGAGCCGCAGGAATCTGCGTCTCAACAGAAATCTAAAGCCGCGGTAGCGACGTCGCTCGTAACGTCTCCCGCGCCCCAGGAGAAGTTATGATCGATCTCAGTACCACCTACCTTGGCTTGCCGCTCCGCACGCCTCTGATAGCTTCGGCGTCACCGCTATCGCAAGAGCTAAATGGCATTCGCCACCTCGAAGATGCAGGCGCATCCGCCGTCGTGCTGTATTCACTGTTCGAGGAGCAACTGCGGCAGGAAAGCTTCGAACTCGACCATCACCTCTCCGAAGGAACGGATAGTTTCGCGGAAGCAACGTCATTCTTCCCGCAGCCCTCCGAGTTCCACGTGGGACCAGACGGATATCTGAATCACATTCGTCGCGCCAAGGAAGCCGTAGAAATTCCCATTATTGCGAGCCTCAACGGCACCACTGTCGGCGGCTGGATCCAATACGCCAAACTAATTGAACAAGCCGGCGCCGATGCGCTCGAATGCAATATCTATTCCATCCCTACAGATCCCGAGTTAAGTTCCGCTGCAGTCGAGCAAGAATACTTCGATATTGTTAAGGCCGTGAAGTCCGCAGTAGCGATTCCTGTCGCGGTAAAGCTCAGCCCCTTCTTCAGCAACATGGCCAACATGGCGAAGCGATTCGACCAGGCTGGAGCAAACGCGCTGGTGCTATTCAATCGCTTTTATCAACCGGACATCAATCTTGATGAGCTGGAGATCCAACCCAACGTATTGCTCAGTACCGCGCAAGCACTGCGCCTCCCGCTAACCTGGATCGGCATTCTCTACGGTCGAATTCAAGCCAATCTGGCCGCCACCAGCGGGGTGCACGGCGCCGAGGATGTCGTCAAATTGCTGATGGTCGGCGCCGACGTGACCATGCTTTGCTCCACGCTGTTGCGCAACGGCATTAGCCACCTGCGGTATATCGAAGATGGTGTCCTGCAGTGGATGGAGAAACATGAATACGATTCGGTTCAGCAAATGAAAGGCAGCATGAGCCAGATTCGCTGTGCGAACCCATCCGCGTTCGAACGCGCGCAATACATGAAGGCGGTCAAGAGTGTGCAGCACGTAATGGTCACCGGCCGCGAAGCCTGGAGAATTCTTAGCGAAGACTAAGCCCTGAAACGAGAACGGCGCGATCAGGGAAAATTAACGCCGCTGCGAAATCAAGAAAGGCTCTTATATGCCGGTTACTAAACAGTAAGCCCTCGACTACCACTTCGGCGCTCGCCCGGGAAAAATTGAAGTTACTCCCACGAAGTCCTGCCGCACGCAACACGATCTAAGCCTGGCCTACACACCTGGAGTCGCAATCCCGTGCATGGAGATCCACAACAACCCGCACGACGCGTTCAAATACACCGGCCGCGGCAATCTCGTCGCGGTGGTGACCAATGGGACTGCGGTGCTCGGGTTGAGAGACATAGGCGCTCTTGCCGTTAAGCCAGTTATGGAAGGGAAGGCTGTGCTGTTTAAGCGCTTTGCTGGAGTGAATGTGTTCGACATCGAAGTCAACTCACACGATCCCGAAGAAGTGATCAAGGTCTGCCAACTCCTGGAGCCCACATTCGGCGGTATTAATCTCGAAGATATCAAGGCACCCGAGTGCTTCTATATCGAAGAGACTTTGAAGAAGACGATGAAGATTCCTGCCTTCCACGACGATCAGCATGGCACCGCGATTATTTCCGGTGCCGCATTGTTGAACGCGCTGGAAGTAGCGGACAGGAAGATTGGCGAAATCCGTATCGTAATCAACGGAGCCGGAGCGTCGGCCTACGCCACCGCCGAGCATTATGTTCGTTTAGGCATGAATCGAGGAAACATCACCTGTGCGATACCAAACGAGTGATCTACAAGGGCCGAACTGCAGGCAGGGCGTGATTCTATCGGCCATTGGGCTCGGCAAGGCAGCTTCGATTTTTCAGGTGCCTTTGCCACCATGACGCAGAACTTCGGCCCGGAAGCCCGCGGCGGTGCCTGCAGCGCGCAACTCGTGCTTTCCGATTCGCCAGTGCTTTATCCGTACGTCACGAAACCGGACATTCTGGTCGTCATGTCGCAAGAGGCTTACGTGCGGTTTGGCTCAGAGTTAAAAGACGGCGGCAGCCTGATTCTCGAGCAGGATCTGGTGCGCGTCTGTGATTCCGATAAAAAGTTTCAGGTCTTCAGCATCCTTGCGACCCGCATCGCCGAAGTGCTGGGAAAGCGCATGGTACTGAATTCCGTGATGGTG
>Ga0210396_10002919_pt1 | contig 17203 bp, 9 predicted proteins | sample IncBWH17OmetaG_FD_155466 | JGI IMG/M metagenome (GOLD analysis project Ga0210396, IMG submission 155466) | Forest soil microbial communities from Barre Woods Harvard Forest LTER site, Petersham, Massachusetts, United States - Inc-BW-H-17-O ... | reverse complement strand
GGTTGGCGGCCTCCAGGCGCTCCTGCGCCTTCTCCAGTTCCCGCTCGGCCGCTGCTATCTTGTCCTCGCCCTCCTCTTCGGCTGCCGTCTGATGCGTCCTGTTCTCGATCTCGTCGAAGATGTATAAATATTCGTCGAAGTCTTTTTGCGGGATGGCCTTTCCGTTGATGAGCAGCTCCGTCACCGTTCCGTTGACCTTCGTGAGCTGAAACGTATTCCCATCCGCATCGGTCGCGTCGATCTTATATTTCTTTGTCGCCCCGTTATCCTCGACCCTGGTGCTGATCGTCGGGAATTGAGCCTTGATCCGTTTTGCCGCATCGGCAGCCGACCCCGGAAGGGTATCCGTACCCTGCCACACCGGGGGTACAGCCTTCTGGCGCTTTTCCGCCTGGTTCTCCGCGGCCCGCATGCTGATCAGGCCGATAGCCAATATGGCCGTCAACCCAAAGGATAAGATTGCCTTTTCCATGATATGTAATTTTTTATTTTCCTGATTCAACATCCGCCGGATCCGCCACAGCAGATCCGTTTTCCCTTTCCCCAGCTGCAACACGTAAGGCTGCCGGACAACCGCCCGTTCCCCGAAGGCCACCAGCGCATCGAAATAGCTGTTGCGGTCCGCCGTCCCCATGAGCACCATATCGTCACAACAGGCCTCCCGCTCCTCGCGGATCAGCGAAGCGATCCAGCGCACGCCGGGGTTGAAGAAAAAGATCGCCTCGGTAATATGCAACAGCAGATTCGCCAGATAATCGTTACGCCGGATATGCGCCAGCTCATGCAGCAGGATCGCCTCTACCTGGTCCACCGGAAGATTGGCTAACATGCCCAACGGCACCAGGATCGATGGCTTCAGGAACCCAAAGGTCACTGGCACGGCTACTCGCGCACTTTGGATCAAGGCCACCGGCTTCTGAATGCCAAGCCCCCTGGCCAGGACCTGCAACCGCTGCTGCCAGGCCGCTCCCGACGCGAATACCGGGCGCCGGCGTAGCCGGCCCAGACGATACAACCCACCCATGAGCTGTACCAGCTGTCCCAACAAACAAAGCATCCAGATCATAACGACGGTCGAAGCATGCGCATGCAGGAACGCCCCGGCCTGCTCGACGATACCGGTCGACCGCTCGATCCCGGCATGGACCTGCAGTTGTATGCCGCTCAGCACTCCTGTTTCTTGTACTTCTGAAATGTCCCTGACTGCCGGTTCGCCGCCGCCGCCATCCAGCTCATGCGAAAAGGTGAACAGCGTGACCAGCAAAAAGAGCAGCAGATCCGCCGTCAGCAGATTATACCGCACCGCCGCCTTCGACTTCCTGGTGCTTAGAATAATGATCCCCGCCAGTACCGCGGCAAGAAAACCCTGCCACAACGAGTGGACCAGCGTGAGACAAAGTGCCTGCGTGATATTAATGGTTGTCATCGTTTATTTTGATGTTTGAGATCGTAGATGAACCCGAGCGCTCATAGTTGAAATGATCCCCGGCATGCTTGATGTATTTTTGCCTAAAGGCTTGAAAGACCTCATCCGGTTGTTTCACGCCATTCACGGTCAGCTGTTCGTTATCGAGCGAGAACGTAAGCTTGACGTCGTCGGCGATGATCCCTTTGTCGATCAGCTCGTCGATGATCCGCGAGATATATTTGTTGGCCCTCGGCGGCTCCGGCGGAGCGGGCGGGGTAGGAGGCAAGGGTGATGCGGGTGGCGCAGGCACCGCGGACGCTGCCACGGGCGCCGCAGGCGCTGCGGGCGTCACAGCTCCGGCCGAAGCAGGCCCCACGGGCGCGACAGGCGCAGCAGGTGGATTAGCCAGCTCGTCAAACAGCTCTTCATACCGCGCATATTGCTCCTTGGGGACCGCCTTTCCATTGATCTCGAATTCCACGATCTGGTCATCGGATTTCCGCATCCTGTACGTATTCCCATGGGAATCGGTAGCACGCAGCGTGAACGTATGCGGGTTGTCATCGTTCCGATTGACGACCACATGGGTGAAACGGATATGCCTGGTCGAAGCGGAGGCCGAACCGGCAGCGGCACTATCGGTCTGGCCGGACACCGGCCCTGCCAGCACGATCGCCAACCCAGCGGCCAGCACATGCCCCTTGATTAGTATGGACATAGTTATTCTTTTTCTTTTGCCTTATTCAATAATTTCCGGATATCGTCCAGCTCTTTCTGCGAAGCCTTCCGGTTGTCCAATAGATGCAACATCAGACTGCTCACCGACCCGTTAAATAGCGAATCGACGAACCGGTCGAGGAGCAGATCCTTTGTCTTATCCTCCTCGCTGGCGGGACTATAGATATGTTTTACCTGGCTTTCATCGCGTTGCAACAAACCCTTCTCCGCCATGATCTGCATCAGCTTGAGCGTCGACGCATAGTTGACCTCCCGCTTCTGCTCGTTGAGCTTGTCATTGACAAACCGTACCGTATTGGGGCCATATTGCCACAAGACCTGCAATATCTCCAGCTCGGATCGCGTAGGCTCCAACTGCTCTTTTTTTCCTGTTTTTCCAGCTTTCATACCCCTAAGCTAGGAAATATTTCCTAGCTTCCAAATAAATCATAGGAATTTTTTCCTAGACCTCGATGAGAAAATCATGCAGATTGACCTCCGTCGCCAGGTTGAGCTTTTTCCGCAACCGGTACCGGCTGACCTCCACTCCCTTGAGCGAGATGTTCAACAGCTGGGCGATCTCCTTGGAGCTCAGGTTCAACCGCAAATAGGCGCAGAGCTTGAGATCGGTGGGACTCAGCTGCGGATATTTTGTCTTGAGGATGGAAAGGAAATTGTTGTGGACCTGGTCGAAATAGAGCGCAAACCGGTTCCAGTCGTCATCGCTTTTTTCCGTATCGTTGATCATCCGGAAGACGCTCCGGAACTCATAAGACAAATTCGGGAAATTCAACCGCTTGATGACCGTTAGCAGCTCTTCCTTGATACTGCTCAGCATCCCGCCCCGCTCTACGAGATGCATGGTCACCGTGGCCAGCTCCTTGTTCTTGAATTGCAGCTCTCCTTCCAGCTTGGCATTCTGCAAGGCGATCAGGCCCTTTTCTTTCCGGTCGATCTCCAGGCTATGCAGATAGTTCTGCCGCTCCTGCTCTTCCTCATATTTCTTCCGGTGCAGCTCGAGCCGCCGCCGCTGCTGCCGCCGGACCAGGTACACCAGCCATACCGCGACCAGGAGATAAAAAAGATACGCCCAGGCCGTTTGATACCAGGCCGGATTGACGATGAAGGTAAAGCTTGCCGGTGCGGAGACCTTGCCTAAATTGTCCCGGGCCCGCACGACAAACCTATACTTCCCATAAGGCAGATTGGTATAGTCCTTTTCCGACTTTGTCGTCCACTCCGACCAATCCCGGTCAAATCCTTCCAGCCGGTAACTGAATTCAACCTCATCGGGCTCCGTATAGAGAGGCGAGGCATATTCAAAGGAAAAAGAATTCCAATGATTGGGTAATCGCACCGGCTGACCACCGCCGGCGGCATCGGGGTTGACGCCCGCCCCGCTGGCCGCATACCCGCCGAAAACGACGCTATCCCTTTCCGCGATCGCTTTCACCCTGCCGAGCAGGACCGTGATCCGGTCGCTGGATTCCAGGTACCGGCTATAATTGAGATGATAGACGCCGTTGTTGGACCCGACAAAGATGTTTTCGTTATCCAGCGGGTAGATCATAGCCATACCCTTTACCGTCTGCCCCTTGAGCTCGGGGAAATAAACCACCGATCCATGAGCCGACTTGCTGAAATCGATCGTGCCCACCCGTTGCTCACTGACAAACCAGATATTACCCGCGGTATCGGATCTTAGATATTCCACGCTGGTATCGCCGAATATCGGCTTAAAAAATCCCGACACGACGAAACGGTCCGTCGCCGGATCATACTCGAATACACCTTTTTCCGTAGCGGCGACTACCTTGCCGCGGATCATCGTTACATAGTTATTGAGATTCGACGGCAGCCCCTTCCCGGTGCCGTAATGCATAAAGGGACCGCCCACCGGATTTCTGAAAACCCCGCGATAGGGGTGCGAAGCCCAAACGGTACCTTTCCCGTCATAGGCGATCACCGGCAGGGACTCATATAAATTATTCAGCTTGGGCCCTTCTTCTACCTGCCCCAGGTATTGATGGAAGGTGACCAGCCCCGTATACGTGCCGGCCACACAGGTCCAGCCCGATTTGGGGTTGCCTTCCGGTTCCGGCGCCATGCACCCCGACAACGTTGCAAAGTCCCAGGCACCCTGCTTGGTCATCACCGGCGCGGCCAGCCCACCCCGTAATATCGAAGCCCCATCCTGGTGCGCGATGAGCAGCTGTCCGCATACATCCTCCAGTCCCCAGATCTGCCCCTTGGTATTGATGACCTCGGCAAAGTCCCCCTTGAGATCGCTGATATCCCGGATCGCCGGGTCGAGTGGGATAAAATACAACCCGTTCGACGTGCCGATATAGAGTTTGTGATCGAAGACGCGCACCACATTACTCACCAGCTGGTTGTCCCGCGTCGGCCGGATCAGCTTCACGGAGGTGTTGTACCGCACGAACGCGATTCCATTCGCCAACCCCAGCCATAAATTGCCGTCCTTGTCATCGAAGATGCGTAGTATATTGTTGTTCTGTAGCCCCTCCCCACTGGAAAACCGCTGGACCAGCTTCCCCGCCCCGTCGAGGATCAGCACCCCGCCCGTGGCCGTGCCGATGGCATAACGGTCCGGCCCGATAACCCGGGCATTATTGATCAGATCGTTCATCAACAGGGCATCGGAAGGCGTAACCTTCCGCGTGAGCGTCTTCCCGTTCAGAAGATATAATCCATTCTTTAGCGTGGTCACGAGTAAGGTGTCCTTATGGTAGGACATGATCCCCGTAATCTGCAGGGGCCTGGTGGACAAAGGCAATTGCTCCCAGCGCTCCCCGCGATAGACATACAACCCCTTGTCCTTGTCCGCTGCGAACAGAGCGCTGTCCACCTGGGTCATCAGCTGCCAGTTCGCCGGCGCGTCCACGGTGGACATCGTGTCGTTCTTCCACTGGATAATGGTTTCATTGGTACGGAAAAAGACTTCCCCGCGATGGATCTCGATGTTCCAGATATCGGCGAATTGCTGTGCTATCACCGGCAGCTTTTCTTTTAAGGAATGATACCGCAGGATACCATCCCCGCCGGGCTGAAAATAACCGATCTCGTCGGCGCCGCCCACAAAGATCCGGCCCTCTGTGTCGATGGCCAGCGATTTGATCGCCGCCTTATTGGGCAAAGCATAGAGATGCCAGTAATTTCCATCATAGGTCAGCAGCCCATCGTTGTTGGCAAAATACAATCGTCCATAGGCATCCTCGCCGATACCCCATACCTCGGTAGCCGCATGATACTCGGTGATGGGAAAATTACGGATCGCCGGCAGCCCGATCGTCGATTGACCAAATGCCGGCTCCATCGCCACAGCGAAAAGCAGGAGGATCAGAGCCCGTTTCTTCATTTGCCGCCAATTTAAACAATGTAGGGCTAATGTAGGGGTAAATAACTTGTTCAGGCCGGTGCCAAAAGGGATATTTGAAGCATGAATTCGTCTTTCCCCAGCCATAGCGCGAGAAAATATCTTTCCTTATTAATCCTGTTAGTTCTATGTCAAGCCGGCGCGGTCGCCCAGTCATTCCGGGTGTTGGTGGTTGCTTCGAGGGCACACGACCATCTGAAGATGATTGCCGCCGCCCGGCCCTTTTTCGAGCAGATGGCGGCGGAAAACGATTTCGAACTGGATTTTACCGACGACACCAGCCGGATCAACCCGGCGAACCTGGCCCGCTACCAGGTCTTCGTGATGCTGCATCTGGCCCCCTTCGACATGTCCTATGCCCAGCAGGAAGCCCTCCAGCAGTTCGTGGAACAGGGGAAAGGCTGGGTAGGTATCCATGCCGCCGGTCTCCCCGGCCGCCAATTCATCGGCAAGGATACCCGCTACTGGCAGTGGTTCGAAGATTTTATGGGCGGGATCACCTATTCCCCCCATCCGGCCTATCAGCACGCCACCCTGGTTATCGACGATCCCAACCATCCCGCTACCCGTCATCTCCCTGTCCGCATGGATATCCCTGACGAATGGTACGAATTCGACAAAAGCCCCCGCAATACCGTTCATGTCCTGGCCTCGGTAGACGAATCGACCTACCACCAAAACAAACCCATGGGCGACCACCCCATTATCTGGACCAACGAACATTACCGCCGCATGATCTATATCGGCCCGGGCCACTCGCCCGAGCTGCTCGCCGATCACCGCTATGCCACCCTCCTCCGCGACGCCATTTTGTGGGCCGCTACCACTGGCCCCGCCGATCTGACCATCCCCATGGCGGACGGCCGTGTCGCCTGGCAACGGCAATATACCCTCCCGCTTGGGCCGAACCAGTCCGAACTGTACCACCGGCTAAAAGACGCGCTTACGGACGCCCACGCCTTCACGGACACCCACGCCCCGATGGCCGCTCCCTTCACGATCACCACGGCGGATCCGGAGACGGGCACCATCCTGGGTACCGGTAATGTCAAAGTCGTGACAAGCCCCGAAGGCCACTACTACCTGGTGAGATTCAACTATGCCGTGAACATCCACGACGGCCGCTATACCTTCAAAGCCACCCATTTTTATGAAAAACCGGTAGGTGTCGGCACCACCGGCGAATATTCCAAAATAGAATACCGCACCTGGGACAACCGCCTCGGCCACCCCTGGCAGCCGCCGCTGGAAGACCACCGCCTGATCACCGGCCTCGACTCGGTCGTAACGGCGACCATGGACAAACTCTACGCTACCGTCAATATCCCCCGCTTCCACGTCCTCGCGCTGTACGAGAACGGCGGTCATCACATCGCCTTCTCCCGTCGCGCCATGTCCTGGCTCAACAACCTGGCCGTCGACAGCAATTTCAGCATCGACTACCTCACCCACACCGATTCCATGACCGGCGATTTCCTGGCCAGGTATCAGCTTATCATCCAGCTGGACTTTGCGCCATACGGCTGGAAACCTGCCGCCGTGGACGCCTTTCAGCAGTATATCGACGAGGGTAGGGGCGGCTGGGTCGGCTTCCATCATGCCACCCTGCTCGGCGAATTCGACGGCTATCCCATGTGGCCCTGGTTCCATACCTTCATGGGCGGCATCCGCTGGAAAGACTATATCGCCCGTTTCGCCAAAGCCAATGTTGTCCTCGAAGACCACGACCACCCGGTATTTCGCGGCATCCCCGATACTTTTACCATTCAAAAAGAGGAATGGTATACCTATGATAAAAGTCCAAGACCAAATGTTCATGTGCTTGCACACGTAGACGAATCCTCCTATCAGCCCGACACCTCCGTAAAAATGGGCGACCATCCGGTGATCTGGACCAACGAACACGTCAGGGCCCGCAACGTCTACATCTTCATGGGTCATGACCCCATCCTCTTCGACGACTCCGTCTACCGGCATCTTTTCTCCAATGCCATCTTCTGGGCCGCCTCGGCGCCGCCCCGTCCCGCACAAGCCTTCGCCCCTGCCACAGCCCCGGCCGCAGCAGCCCCCCCGGCCACCCCAGCCCCGGCTACGCCCGCAGCGCAAGGCCACCCCCGATTCCGCGCCCTCGCCTTCTACTCCAACACCGTCGAACCCGACCATGTCGACTTCGCCCTCGATGCCATTCGCTTCTATGTCGCACAAGCCGCCCGTGAGAACTTCGCCCTCGACACCACCTCGAACTGGGATAACTGTAACGACAGCCTCGGGACGTATAGACTCGTGATCTGGCTCAACGACTTTCCCCATGCCGAGACCCAACGCACATCCTTCCAACACTTTATGGAACATGGCGGCGCCTGGCTTGGCTTCCACGTCTCCGGCTATAACGACAAGTCTACGAACTGGCCCTGGTTCGTCCATTTCTTCGGCGACGCCGTATTCTATAACAACAGCTGGCCTCCGCTCCCCGCACGACTGATCGTAAACGATAGGAATCATCCCGTCACCCATCGCCTCCCGGATCACTATACCGCCCCGATCAACGAATGGTACGGCTGGCAGCCAAACCCCCGGAACAACAAAGACGTAAAAGTGTTGCTGACCCTCGACCCGGTGAACTATCCGCTGGGAAAGAAAGACATCCTCCGCGGCGGCGATATCCCCGTGGTCTGGACGAATACCCGCTACCATATGCTCTATCTCAATATGGGCCATGGCGACCAGAACTTCACCTCTCCCATCCAGAACCACCTCTTCGAAGACGCGATCCGGTGGCTTACTGCCCCATCCAATCCTTGAACCCGCCTACCCGCTCGCGGCTCACGATGGTATCGGCGGGCGTCGGCGGCGCGAGTTCCAGCTTGAGCCGGCCTCCCAGCCAGGTGTAGACCTTGCGGATCGCCTCGATATTGACCAGCAGTTGCCGGTTGACCCGGTAGAACTGCCGGGGATTCACCGACGCCTCCAGCTGTTGCAGATTGTTGTCGAGCAGATGACTGTTGCCATTGAAGTCGGTGGCATAACATAATTTTCCGTCGGCGTGGCAATGCGCCATGGCCGAGGTCTTGAGAAAAGTGAGCTGTTGCCCTCGCTTGATAAGCAACCGCTCCCGGTATTTTGTAGGACTCATATCCTGTACCAGCCGCTCGATCTTTGCGGCAAGATCCCCGTGATTTACATGCAGCTTTTGATATTTCTCCACGGCCGTCGCCAGTTCCTTCACATCCACGGGTTTGAGCAGATAGTCGATGCTATTGACCTTAAAAGCCTTGAGCACATAGTGATCGAAGGCCGTGGTAAAGATCACGGGCTGGGTAAGCTGCACCTGCTCGAAGATGGAAAAGCTGAGACCATCGGCTAGCTGGATATCCATGAACAGCAGATCGATAGGACCCGGCTCCGGGACCCGCAGGTAATTGACGGCGGCCTCGACGCTGTCCAATGTGTGAACCACCTCGATCCCCTTGCCGAGATCATGCAGCATCCGGCTCAGCCGGGTCGCCGCGGGGGCCTCGTCTTCTATGATGATGACATTCATACGATCAATGGAATACGCACCGTAAAGCTGTCCGGTCCCTCTTCGACCTCTACTTTTTTATCGCCCAGCAACCGGTACCGGTTACGGATATTGTCCAGCCCGATACCCGTCGATTCGACGAGCTGATGCTTTTTCTGTAAGGTATTGCTCACCACCAGTTGTTCGTTGCCGGCATAGACATCGATCCGCAACGGCTTGGCGGAAGAGACGATATTGTGTTTAATGGCATTTTCCATGAGGATCTGCAAGGACAAGGGGACAACGCGTTGCTGCAACAGCTCGTCGGCGACCCGGATCGAGATGTCGAGGTTGTCGCCAAAACGCGTCTTCAGTAAAAAAGCATACGCTTCGAGCACTTCCAGCTCTTCTTTTAATAAGATGCTTTGCTCGTCCCGCACCTCCAGGATATGACGGTATACTTTCGAAAGTTGCTGGACGAAGTCGATGGCGGCGCCGGGATTGTCGGGTATCACGGCGCTGAGCGTGTTCAGGTTGTTGAAAAGGAAATGCGGGTTCACCTGCGTTTTCAGAGCATATAGCTGTGCCTGCAGACTTTCCCTTTTCAGCAGCTCTTTTTCTTCAATGGATTGACGTAGCTCGTTGACAAAATAGATGCTTTCATAGATCGCGATCACCAGCACCGTCAGGAGGATGCTGGCGGCATTGGATTCGATGATGATATCGCCCGGCGTAAGCCGGAAGCCGGCTCCCCGCATTTGATTTTCGCAGTTTTTGAAAAGCACGGGCCCCAGCACGTTGTTGACGAGCAGGACATAGCCAAGGATGACGCTCATCTGTACCCACAACCGCTTCTTGACGTCGCGGAAAAGCGGATACCTGGTCCGCGCCCAGCACATAATGGCACGGCATCCTAACCAGATCACCGACGTGGTCACGAGGCAGGGCCAATAGCTGGTCCAGCCAAAGTACGGCGGTCTGCCGATCCGCCAGCCGAAAAAGACGATCGGCACCAGGAAAGAGAACAGGGTGAGGCCCGCGATTACCAACGCACGGTCATCGAATCCTATCTTATTGCTTTTCCAAGCCATGACCTAAAATTACGAATTCGGTACAAGTGCCGGGGAGATTTAACGCCGGTTCACTCCAGCCATTCGACAGCTCACTCCTTTTCCATTGGGCCCCCCGATTCGCTCCGGTAAGTTTGTGGCGAAAATAAACGCTGGCTATGAAAAAATTGACCATCCTCCTTTTATCCACCACCTTGGGGTATACCACTTTCGCCCAGTCGACCCAGGTCGTTCGCGGCGTCGTGACGGACAAAACCTCCGAAAAACCATTGGCCGGCGTCTCCGTGACCATTCCCGGCACCGGATTGGGCGCGATAACGGACGAGTCGGGCCGCTATGTCCTCCAGGCCGTCCCGCTGGGCCGCCATGCCTTCGCCTTTGGCAGCGCCGGTTATCATCAGATCACGATCCCCGAGGTCCTCGTAGCCGCCGGCCACGAAGTCATCCTCGACGCAGCGCTGGAGGAACGCCTCGTGACACTAAACACCTTTACGGTCACCGCGCGATCGGCAAAAAAAGGCGCGGCCACCAACGAGTTCTCCGCCGGAAGCGCCCGCTCCTTCAACCCCGAAGACGTTACCCGCTATGCCGGCGGCCGCAACGACCCTTCCAAACTGGTGAGCAACTACGCCGGCGTGGCGGCCAACAGCGATGCCCGGAACGATATCGTCGTCCGCGGCAACTCCCCCGCAGGCGTGCTCTGGCGCATCGACGGCAGCCCGGCGCCGAGTCCCAACCATTTCTCGACCCTCGGTACCACCGGCGGCCCCGTGAGCGCCCTGAATACCGATATGCTCAAGACCTCGGATTTCCTTACCGCCGCCTTCCCCGCGGAATATGGGAACGCCCTGGCCGCCGTCTTCGACATCGACTTCCGCAGCGGCAACAGCAGCAAACACGAGGAGATGCTCCAGTTCAACCTATTCAGCGGGCTGGAAGCGACTGTTGAAGGCCCCCTCAACAACAAGAACAACGGCGCGGCCTATCTCGCCAGCTATCGGTATGGCGTGGCCCAGATCGCCCAATCCTTTGGGCTCAATATCGGCACACAGGCCGTGCCCCACTACCAGGACTGGGCCTTTAACATCACCACCGGAAACGGCGCTCTCGGCAAATGGTCCTTCTTCGGCATGGGTGGTCTCAGCAATATCGCGCTCATCGGCAGCAAAGTGGATTCTACCGATTTTTACGGCCAGCCCGACCAGGATGCCTATGACAAAAGCAATTTCACCTATGTCGGCGTAAAGAACACGCTTGACCTGGATAGCCGAACTTACCTGCGTACCGTCGTTACCTATGCGCATACCCTGGACCGATATGACCAATACCGCTATCCCGACCCGGTGCCGCCGTATGAGAACCGCTGGCTCAACTATACCTCCGATAACCGTACCAGCTCGTACCGGTTTTCGAGCTATCTCAATCGCAAGGTCGATAGCAGGTTCTCCTATCGTATCGGCGCTTCCGGCGAAGCCCTGGGGCTGAATATCCAGGTGTTTGACAAAACGGCACGCCCGGCTGAGGCTCCTTTCGATACGGTGAGCAACTACAACGGGACACCATTCCTGTTGCAATATTTCGGTGAGTTCAAATACCGGTTCAGCGAGCAGTTTAGTGTGATCGGCGGGCTCCATGGGATGCATTTCCGAAAAAGCGATGCCGTCGAGCCCCGTGTGTCATTCGTTTACCAAATGCCCGCAGGGCAGTCGCTGTCGTTGAGTTACGGGTTACATAGCCAGTTGCAACCCCTGCCGGTTTATTTCCAGACGTATGATGAGACCGACCAGGTCCGCGATTCGGCCAATCGGAACCTGGGCCTTACCCGCGCGCAGCATTTCGTCCTTGGCTACGAATGGCGTTTTCTCCCCGAGTGGCGGCTGAAAGCGGAGGCCTATTACCAATATCTCTTCGATGTGCCGGTGGAGCGGACACCCAGTGGCTTCTCCATGCTGAATGCTGGCGCCGATTTCGGGTTCCCGGATAAGGTCGGGTTGGTGAACAAAGGATCGGGAACCAACAAAGGCGTCGAGCTCACGGTCGAGCGCTTTTTGAACCAGGGATATTATGTGCTGTTCACCGGCTCGCTTTTCGATTCGCGTTACAAAGGCAGCGATGGCATTAGCCGGAACACCGCCTTTAACTATAAATATGTGTTCAATGCGCTCGCCGGCAAGGAATGGCGGGTCGGCCACACCGGCGCCAATGCCATAACCGTGGATGTTCGCCTATCCACCATCGGCGGCCGCTATGCTACGCCCGTCGACGTCGCGGCTTCGCTCAAGGCGGGCTATGAGATCGACGACACGCTGCACTATTTCGCGAACCGGCTGGCCGATTATTTTCGTCTCGACACCAAATTCGGTTATCGTATGAATAGCAAAAAACACAAACGGAGCCAGACCCTCTATCTCGATCTGCAGAACATCACCAACCGCAAGAATATCTTTATTCTCGAATACGATCAGGCCAAGGGCAATACGGTGCCGGTGTACCAGATCCGCTTTTTCCCGGATATCCTCTATCGTGTTGATTTCTAGCACACCCCCGGCACAAAACGCGCCGCCGGTCGCCCGGGTAAACGGGGTGCGCGGGTCCGATACTTGCATAGGTTAGGTCATGCGACCACTCGGAATGGCATCAACCTTATTCGTCACTTCGATCATCTCTCTTGTGACGCGGACTTCTCCGCGACCCGCTGCTCCCACGGTCACGGGACCACGCGGCGAGCATTTCGCCGTCCGCGTCCTCGCGGACCATCTAAGCGATCCCTGGTCGGTGGTATACGGCCCGGATCACTACCTCTGGATCACGGAAGAAAAGACCTATCGCGTGAGCCGTCTCGACCCATCGACCGGCAGGCGGCAGGTGATCCTCGATCTCTCCGGCGACCGTCATTTTCCGCGGTATGATAGCATCGGTGAAGAGCTTACGGAGAAACCCTGGCCGGAGGGCGGACTAATGGGGCTGGCCGTACATCCGGACCTGCTAAAGGGGAAACCATGGGTCTACCTGGTATACATTTACCGTTTCGCGGGGGTAGACAGTCCCGGCTCCGGCTGTGCGTTGAACCATCGGGGCTGTTTTTTCACGACCAGGCTGGTGCGTTATACCTGGGATAGCCGCCGGGAGCGGTTGCTCGACCCCGTTACCCTCTGCGATACGATCCCCGGAAGCAGTGATAACAATGCGGGGCGGCTCTTGATCGCTCCCGTCGGCAGCCGCACTACACCCGGCAATGGCCGCACCACTCCCGTCGGCAGCCGCGAATATCTGTTTTACGGGATCGGCGATCTCGGCGCGGGTCAGTTCGACAATGCCGGCAGGCCCAATCATGCGCAGCGGAAGGACTGTTACGAAGGCAAGATCCTCCGTTTCAACACCGAGCCCGACGCCGATACCGGCGTTTTCGACCGCTGGATCCCCAATGACAATCCGTTCAATAACGCAGTCTGGAGTTACGGCCACCGCAACCCCGAAGGGCTCGCCTATGCAGTCATCGACGGCATCGGGCGCCTCTACTCCTCCGAGCATGGCCCCTATTCCGACGACGAGATCAACATCATCGAGAAAGGTAAGAACTACGGCCATCCCCTGGTCATCGGCTTTGCGGATGGCAACTACGATGGATTGGCTGCGAGCGTCACCAACTATAAGGATGTGCCGGGACACTGGCATACCAGCTATCCCCTGATCGTCAGCGAGCGCGCCAACCGCAAAGCGCTCGGGCCCGACTACCGCGACCCGTTAAAAACCTTTTATCCCAACTCCAACACTTTCCTTAAAAAGCTATTCGTCTACAACCGCGCTACCGGCGATGAAGGTCATTGGCCATCCGAGGCGCCCAGCAGCCTTGCCGTCGATACCTCCGATGCGATACCCGGCTGGAAGAACTCCTTGTTGATGCCCTCGCTCAAGACGCACCGGCTGCTCCGTCTCGAGCTCAGCGCCCATGGCGACCGCATCGTCGGCGACACCATCGCCTATTTCCCCCGCACCGGCCGCATCCGCGATGTCGCCATCTCGCCCGACGGCCTCCATCTCTATCTCGCTGTCGACAGCTCGGCCTTCACCTCCGTCCCCTCCCGCGCGGAGCTCCGCCAGGAAACCTACCGCGGCTGTATCGTCGAATTCACCTACCTGCCCCTTCCGCCCCCGCCCGCCCTCGACCCCCACCGCCTCTCCTCCCGCTCCCCGCATTAACCGGCTTACTCGCTGCGCAATGCCTTCACGGGATTGGATAATGCGGACTTCATCGCCTGAAAGCCAATGGTCAGAAATGTTATCACGAAGACAACGACGCCAGCTAAAAGGAAGGTCCACCAGGTCACATCTATGCGGTAGGCATAGTTCTGAAGCCAGCGGGTCAAAAGATACCAGGCCAGCGGCGCGGCGATAAGAAACGCCATGCCAACCAATGTGATGAATTCCCGCGAGATCAGCAAGAATAAAGACAGCACGTTGGCTCCCAGCACTTTCCGGACGCTGATCTCCTTCCTTCGCTGTTCTGCGGAGAAAAGCGAAAGGCCCAGCAGACCCAGGCAGGAAATGACGATCGCCAATAACGTAAAAAGATCGGAAAGACTACGAACAACAGCTTCGCTGTTGTAAAGGGCGAGATAGGCTTCATCTGAAAATCGATAGGAAAAAGGAAACTGTGGGTTGAGTTGGCTGCATAGCGATTGTAGACCGTCCAGGATGGCTTTGGTCTGTCCAGGTTTGATCCGGATAAGGAGCTCTCCATAACCTATCGGGTGAAAGTACGTAAAAAGCACCAGCGGTTTGACCGGCTGATAGATAGGTGTGAAATTAAAATCCTTCAGCACCCCGATAACCGGCCCTTTGCGGTTACCCCATATGGTTATCATCTTTCCTATTGGATCGGTGAAACCCATGGTTTTTGCGGCAGTTTCGTTGATCAGGTAACCCGTCGTGTCCATAGGGAATGCCCGTGAAAAATCCCGGCCCTGGACGAGCGTAAGCCGCATGGTTCTGACATAGTCGGTGCCGACGGCTTCATTGGTGATATAGATACTTCGATCGGGCGACTTCCCTTCCCAGGAAACATCGGTGGTATTCTGATCCATATAGGCAGGGTCATCCGAGACATAGCTCACGGAGACGATGCCCGGCAACTTACCCGCTTCTTCTTTGAAAAGATCATATTTGGAGTTAAGGGTACCTTCTAACGGGATATAGACGAGATTTTCTCTGTCGTACCCGATATTCCTTGTCCGGATAAAATTCACTTGCCGGGAAATCACGAGGGTCCCGATGATGAGGAGGATAGAAAGCGTGAACTGGATCACCACGAGGACCTTACGCAGGGATCGGTTGCCCTGTCCTGAACCGACGATTCCTTTTAGCACCCGCACAGGATTGAAGGAGGACAAAAATAAGGCGGGGTAAGTGCCGGCGATGATACCCGTCACGGACGTGAGCAGGAAGAGCAGCAGCCAGAATGAGCCATTGAAAAAAGGGGGCTGGATATCTTTCCGGGCAAGCCGGTTGAAGGCCGGTAACAGCAGGGACAGGAGTATCACAGCGACGGCGACGGCAATCGTCGTGAGGAAAAACGACTCCAGCATAAACTGCCGGATAAGTGCGATCCGCTGGGCGCCTACCGCTTTGCGTACACCTACCTCTTTGGCCCGCCGCATAGAACGGGCGGTGGCCATGTTCATGAAGTTGATGCAGGCTATCAAGAGAATAAAAATGGCGACGCCGGTGAATATTCGAACATATTCGATGCGGCCGCCGCTGATTTTTCCATCGGTGAACCGGCCGTTCAGATACATGTCTCGATATTTTTGCATGTCGAGCTCCTGTGAATATCCTGGAGGCTGGTTCTTGGCATAGGTGTCCATGAAATGCCGGAGCTTCCGGCTGACGAGGTCCGGGTCGGCATCTTTGCGCAGGAGAAGGACGGTGTAAGGGCCGCCGCCGGTCCAGTTGTCCAGGTTATGCATTCGTAGAAAACTTTTCCAGTTCAGCACGAAATCGAACTGGCGGGAGGATGCGGCGGAGAGGTCTTCAAAGACGGCTGTCACGATAAGATCCCGCTTGTTTTCATAACGAAGGGTCTTACCCATAGCCTTTTCGGGGCTGCCGAAAAAGGCCGTCGCCATTTTCCTTGAAAGGGCGATCCCATCGATAGAGGATAACGCCGTGGCGGGGCTGCCAACTAAAATAGGATAACTGAACATGGTAAAGAAATCCACGCTGCCTGCATCGCCGTTCCAATGCAGCCGTTTGCCGCCGGCTTCGAGAAGCGCCAGGTCGTGATACTCCTCCATGCCTGTAGCGTATTGCACCTCCGGGACGACGCGTTTCAGCTCATCCGGGAGAAGACCGGAGGTCTCATAGTCGGCCGTGATCTTATGGTCTAAATATTCCCGTTCATATACCGTATATAGACGGGCCCCATTGGCATGAAAGGCGTCCTTGCCTAGTTCGTCCCGCACCCAGAGCAGGATGAAAAGGCTGGCGACCAGGCCAAGCGCAAGACCCGAGATATTGAGGAACGTAAACCAATGGTTGCGGGTTAGGTTTCGCCAGGCGGTCTTTAAGTAATTGGATAGCATGAGAAAAAGCCTGCCAAAATAATGCCGTTCGCATATCCCATTCATTGCGAAAACCTTACAAAATGTACCCCCTTCCCCAATGCCCGGTTTCAATACACTGTCTGTCCGTTAGCGCGCTCGCCGCGCTAATCATTACTCCGTTCTTAAACTGTTCACCGGATTGGCGACGGCCGCCTTGATAGCCTGAAAGCTGATGGTAGCGAAAGCGATCAACACAGCAGCAACTCCCGAGCCTGCAAAGATCCACCAGGCGAGGGCAGTCTTGTAGGCAAAGTCCTGAAGCCATTTACTCATAAAGAACCAGGAGACGGGAGTGGCGATCAGAAACGCAATGAATATCAACCGTAGGAAATCGATCGACAGCAGCCGGACGATACCGGCTACGCTCGCGCCTAGAACCCGCCGGACCCCCACTTCCTTGGTGCGCTGCAGGGTGCTGTAGGAAGCGAGCCCAAGCAGGCCAAGACAGGAGATCAGGATGGCGAGCACGGCGAAATTGATAAATAGCCGGCCGAATTGCTCTTCGCCCTG
>Ga0210396_10002916_pt1 | contig 17215 bp, 15 predicted proteins | sample IncBWH17OmetaG_FD_155466 | JGI IMG/M metagenome (GOLD analysis project Ga0210396, IMG submission 155466) | Forest soil microbial communities from Barre Woods Harvard Forest LTER site, Petersham, Massachusetts, United States - Inc-BW-H-17-O ... | reverse complement strand
ATCTTTATATCGCCGTAAGCTCGCTCGGAGAAAGTGTGTCCGGATACCACGCTTATCTCAAGGCAGACCAGCTCTCCGAAGAAAATTTCGAGATGCTCGATCGCCAGGCATTTAAAGTCGAGAACGGCCTTCTGCGCCTGATCGAATCCCTGGAACGGAAACGGGACTCCTACGCATGGGCGGAAACGCTGATCGTCAGCGAATCGAACGTGATCTACATGAGCGAAAACACCGGGCACTGCGAATCCGTGAGCCGTTGAATAAAAGCAAAGCCGGCTGCCGTAGGTGGACCGCAACGCTGATCATTAAAAAACCAATAACATCCAGGACTCCATCTCCCCGCGGCGAGAGCTCCATCACCGCACCACTCCAAAATTCCATCATTCCAAAACTCCCAAACCCGATTACCCCAGGTCTTCGAGATCCCCGTTACGCCGGTCTTCGAGAACCCCATCACCCCAGTACTCCATTACTCCATTAACGGAGTCTTTAGATGGTCAATCTGATCATCCCAGATAAATGGCAGCAGGATGCGGTGAATCTGCTGCGCGACGGAAAAGATGTCGTGGTGCAAGCGCCGACGGGCGCAGGCAAGACCTACATTTTTGAGCTCATGTACGAGTCGCTCCGAGGACAGGCCGTGTACACCGTCCCGACACGAGCGTTGGCAAATGATAAACTGGCGGAGTGGAGAGCCCGCGGGTGGGATGTCGGTATTTCGACAGGCGACGTGGCCGAAAACCTGGGGGCGCGCGTTGTTGTTGCGACCCTGGAGACTCAAAAAGGTCGGTTCTTGCGCCGAGAAGGCCCGCAATTGCTGGTGGTCGACGAGTACCAACTCTTGGCCGATCCGGTTCGCGGGGTGAACTACGAGTTAATCCTTTCTCTGGCGCCTCCGGAAACGCAGATTCTGCTCTTGAGTGGAAGCGTGGCGAATGCGGAGGATGTCGTGGTTTGGCTACAGCGGATTGGCCGGCCCGTGGCGCTCGTCGAACACCAGGAACGACCGGTCCGTCTTGAGGAGGTGATGTTGAATGACATTCCCGTACAAGCGCCCGGGGTCGTCAATGGGTATTGGCCGAGACTCATTGCGCGGGCATTGCTCGCCGATCTCGGGCCGTTGCTGATCTTTGCGCCCCGACGCAACACAGCCGAGGAACTGGCGAAATCTCTTGCCGGGGCGCTGGCGGTTGAAGAACCGATGCCGGTGAGTCAGGAGCAGGTCGCGGCTGCCGGCGAACCCTTGGCCAAGCTGCTGAGACAAAGGGTCGCCTATCACCATAGCGGTCTCAGTTATGCCGTGCGTGCCGGAATCATCGAACCGTTGGCTAAGCGAGGTCAGTTGCGCGTGGTGGTGGCAACGATGGGGCTTGCTGCCGGAATCAACTTCTCCATGCGCTCGGTCCTGGTCACCGGCACACATTACATGGCGGGCAATTTTCAACGCCATGTTCGTCCGGACGAGTTGCTGCAGATGTTCGGCAGAGCCGGGAGACGCGGACTGGACGAAGCCGGGTATGCCCTGGTCACACCTGAGGTTCCAAGATTGCATGAAGCTTTTCCGCTGAAACTGAAGAGACCAGAACCGATCGACTGGCCCTCTTTTCTTGCGGTGATGAATGTTGCCGCCTCTCGTGGTGAAGATCCCTTCCTAAGCGCGCTCGAACTTTCTCGACGATTATTTTCCACCAGAACATTGACTCTCGGGGTAGAGCGTTTTTACAACGGAGGTGCGCGCCCGTGCGGCCTTCGGGTGGATGCAGAGCGAGGAAGGTTTGTCCGGCGACATCAAGAAAAAATGCAGAATTCGCGCGGGCGCTGGCAGAACCAGCCGGCTCTGGCGGAGACGACCCTTGGAGATCTTTTGGTTCAGCCGAAACGAGATCGGTGGCGTCCGGCCCTGACAGTCGCGTCGACCCTGCTGGACATCGGGTTTGGCAACATTTGCAAGATTCAGACAGAACGCAGCCATTTTGTGTATGGCCGCGAAATACCGGTGGCCGCCGTCTGGGAGACAGAGTGGCGCCCAGTAAAGTGGCTAAGAAAGTTGCTCCGCCAACGTTACCCTCTGGTCAGCGGGAAACGGAACCACAGCCAGAATGATTTTGAGCGCGAGGTCATGCCTCTGGTAGCGGGGGAGATGGGGAGCCAGCTTTGGGATCTGATTCGTCGGGAAAAACTGGTGGTGGCGCGTTTTCGGTTCGATGGTTTAGCCGCGCGGGGATACCTCGATGAATTCGGACGATGGCTGGCCGATCCGCAGACGAAAAGAGACTATCCGGACGTGTGCCGAGGCTGCGAATTTCGGCCCGAGTGCGAGGGAATCGAGTTGGGCGTGACCCCGGCATTCGCATGGCGAGAGCTCGGATTGATCGACGAATCCGGCAACCCTACTCGTCGTGGCACACTCTTCAGTTTTTTTAATCACGGAGAGGGTCTCGCAATTGCCGCCGCGCTCGAAAATGCGGACTATCCGGTTGAAGATCTGGTGTTCGACTTGGGAAACCTTCGTGCCGGGCATCGCTTCGCTCTGGATGAATCTCAATTTGGTGGGCGCTTAGGCTTAATCTGCCAGCATACCTACAATCGCGGCGATTTTGTGGGCTACCTGGAAATGGGTGTCCCGCCGGGCTACGGCGCAGGTGCGGCCGAGGTGATCCGAGAGGTGGTTGAAAACCAGACGTCGCGGCACAAGCTGGTCAATGAACTCCTGCGCTACGGAGATATCGAGCGTGCAATCACGGAATGGCGGAGTTTGCTTCGTCAAATCGTTCAGGCACCCGATTGTGACTGGGATCGTTGGCGGACCTTGAAACAGATGTCGGAGCGATTCGTCAACTCAACCCGAAGCACCGCTCTTCAGCCTCTGCCGATTCTGCTTCCAGCACAGTTGAAACGGTATCAACCGCGATACTCCCCGACGTATAAGCGCTGACTTCTTGACTTCTTTCTCTGCGGTTTACCTCTTATCTTCAGTGGGAATGAATCAAGAGGCTTCCGAACAATCACCTGCCGATAAATGGGCGTACGGACTGATGGGTGGGTTCCTGTTGGTGATGTTTATTTTGGCGCTGACCGTTTGGATCGATTCTCAGAACCGGCCAAATCTGGAAAAAATAACGGAACCGACCGCGGTGGGAGATCCGATTCTGGTCGATTTTGATCCGAGAGATAATCCCGGTCGTGAAGTTTTGCATTGGAATGGGCAGGCCTATTTCCTGCAAACCAATGAACCCGTAAAGCTCCCGGAGTTCGACGCCCTTAAGATCGGTAAGGATGACCAGGGAAAGATCGAGCTTTACCAGGTCAAAAAGCAAAATGATATGAGGGTAGTCCTGCTAAAAATCGGGCGAAATGAATTCCTGCGCTTGACGCCAAGGTAGAGAGGGAGGTGTGGTTGAAGCCATTCGTTTGCGACAGCCTGACGCAGCCAGGGCTGCAATCGTAAGAATTCTGGAAGGTGCGGTGTCGGAACTCAGCGCCGGCAATGGACCCACTCTAAGTTGAACGATTTGCGACATATTGGCGTCTGGCGTTCCAAAGAAACGCGGCGCCGACGACGAACATGAAGAGCGAAAGAAACTGGCCTCTGGTGAATGGGCCGGTCAACGGCGCATCCGGCTCTCGAAAGAATTCGGCAACGATGCGCATGACCGGATAAAGAAGGAAGAAGCAACCGGTCGTCACGCCGTCCGGTTTTTTGAACTTCAGGCGGATCCATATCAGGAGGATGAAGAGCAGGATACCTTCCAGGAACGCCTCGTAGAGCTGGCTCGGGTGGCGGGGCGTGAGAACGCCGGCGAGAATTTGACGAACTTCCCCGCTGTTCCGAGCCGCGGCGATGATCTGGGGAACGTTATCCAGAACCGGATTAATTTTGCTCGTCTGTTGAATCACCAGCGCTGCTTCGTTGGGGTGATCAAGCAACTCCGCCGGAAACTGGATTGCCCAGTGCACGGTAGTGATTCTGCCGTACAATTCGCCGTTGATAAAATTCGCTATGCGGCCGAAAAAGAGCCCGATCGGTGCGACCGCCACCAGGTTGTCGCCGATTCCGGTCCAGGAAATCCGGTGTCGCCGTGCGTAGATCAGACTGAAAATGATGAGGCCCAGAATTCCTCCGTGGCTTGCCATACCGCCATCCCAGACACGAAAAATGCCAAGCGGATCCTCGGTCAGCATGGATGGCCGATAAAAGAGCACGTACCCGAGCCGTCCTCCGACGAGAACGCCGAACAGAGCCGCGTAGAAGACAAAATCGGCAACCTGGTTTTCGCGCAAGGGACCGTATCCTTTGCGGGCCAGCCATTTCATCAGGTAAAACGCGCCAATAAAACCCGCAATGTACGCGAGACCATACCATCGTATCCCGACCTGTTCGTTGAATTGAATTAGGAACGGACTCAGATGGTGAACGTAAAAGGCGAAGAACATGGGGTTAGCCTGGAAATCTGATGCTATTTCGGGGACAGGACACTAGACTGTATTTGATGCAGGAGGTCGGGAGATTTGTCGTAATTATCGGGCTGCTTTTAGTCGTGGCCGGGGTGATCCTTTGGCGTTTCCCGAGCCTTTTGAGCTGGATGGGTAAACTTCCGGGGGATATTTCAGTACAAAAGGGAAATTTCTCTTTCTACTTTCCGGTCGTCACGTGCATTGTTGTCAGCCTCGTCGTCACGCTCTTGAGCTGGTTGTTCAGACGGTAAGCAAACCGCTGCCGGTTTGCTCCGGCTCAAGGGAGATCGGGACGCTTTGCTGACTACTCCTGGCGAATTCCTTCCGGTGAAATTTTCACGTTCGGAATTGCGTCGACCCAGCGTGATCCTTCAGGCGCCACCCAATGCACGGCGTTTCGAATGACGGTTTGGACTTCCGGCTGACGATAGGTCGGAAAAGACTCGTGACCCGGACGAAAATAAAATATTTTGCCGTTACCGCGTTTCCAGCAGCAGCCGGACCGAAAGACTTCGCCTCCCTCGAACCAGGAAATGAATACGGTCTCGTCCGGAGCGGGAATGCCGAACGGCTCCCCGTACATCTCTTCGTGCGGGATTTCGAAGTAGGCCTTGATTCCTTGAGCAATGGGATGGCCGGGATTGCATACCCAAAGCCGTTCCTTTTCTCCCGCTTCGCGCCAGATCAAGGAGCAAGTGGTGCCCATCAACTGCTGGAAAATCTTTGAGTAGTGTCCGGAATGAAGCACGACCAAGCCCATCCCTTCCAGAACACGCTTTTGAATGCGGGCGACGATTTCATCCGCGACCTCGCGATGTGCGGTATGCCCCCACCAGGTCAGGACGTCCGTGTCCGCGAGACGGGCTTCCGGTAGGCCATGTTCCGGATCCTGGAGCGTTGCCGTCCCCACTTCGAAAGATCCATCAATGGACAAACTATTCGCGATGCATTGGTGGATGCCCTCCGGATAGACTTTCCGAATCGCTTCGGATCTTCGTTCATGGACATTTTCGCCCCAGACTACGACTCGAATCTTGTTCATAAGAGATCCAAACCACGGTTCGGCCGGCGAGGCAAATAAGGAAGAAGGAACAGCACTTAAGGAATCAAGCACAGCTGCTTGAATCCTTCCTCCCTCACTTTACTTTTCCTCCACCGCCATGCGCACTCACCAGCAACCTTACCAAGACTTGGAACGAATCATCGAGTTTGATTTTGTTCGGGCCACCGAAGCGGCGGCTTTGAACACGCTGCCGTGGATCGGCAGAGGCGAAAAAGAAAAAGCGGACGCTGCCGCGTGCGACGCGATCCGGGGGATGTTCGATTTGGTGAACATTTGCGGCGAGGTGGTCATCGGTGAGGGGATCAAGGATAACGCTCCTGGAATATTTAAAGGCGAACATCTTGGCACCTGGACGCCCGGAAGCCATAAATTCGATCTGGCCTTGGACCCAATCGATGGCACGACAAACGTCGCAAAGGGTTTGCCCGGGTCGATCTGCTGCCTGGCTGCTGCGTCTCCGGAAGCAACCACCGAGGCTTCCCTCAAAGATATCCCGACCTTTTACATGATGAAACTGGCCTATGGCGTAAAGGTCGTTCGATACATGCAGAGAACAGGTATTGATATAGTGTCGATCCGCAACCCGATCGAAGAGATCATTCCCATTGTTGCGAAGGCGCTGCGAAAGCGGATCCAGGATTTGGCCGTAGTCGTGCTCGATCGCCCACGCCACGCCAGGCTCGTTGAGGCGATCCGCTCTTCGAACGCCATGGTTCGGATGATTTCCGATGGGGATATTACTGCCGCTATCGCCCCATCGATTCCGGGGAGCGGCGTAGACGTTTACGCAGGCATTGGAGGAGCGCCTGAGGCTGTCTTGGCGGCAGCCGCGATTCGCTGTCTTGGGGGGGATCTCCAGGCGATGATGTGGCCTCGAGACGAGGAGGAAAAGAAACAGGCCATCGAGCGGGGATTTGCGCAGGAATTACAACGAGTATTCTATGCGGCGGACCTTGCCAGGGGAAACAACGTCATTTTCTGCGCGACCGGCGTGAGCGACACGCCTCTTCTGCGTGGCGTGCGCATCAGCGGGCATACCGCGGTCACTCATTCCATTCTGATGCGCGCTCGGAGCAAAACGGTGCGGATGATCGAAGCGTACCATGATCTTGCACACAAGACGATCCGCCTAAGATCGACAAAACTGGAAACCCCGATCTAACGACGAACCGCACCGATCGAGAACGTGGGACAACGGGACTAAGGCTGGTTTATTTTTGATAGGCATGGGGGATTTTAGCGCGACATATTTTGACGCGACGTGCGCCGGTTGCGTGGAGCGACTCTTGAAGACGCAACCTGGTGTTTTGAACACAGTCGTAGACTGCCAATCGCGCTCTTTCTCGATAGACTACGACTCGCGGATCATTTCCGACGAGCGTATCGCTCATGTTGCACACCGGTTCGCGCCGCAGTTGCTTACGCAGTCCCAGAGTTGTTCGGGTCGGCTGAATCAAGGGTCTTGTGAGTCTTGGATTCTGCGAGTCGAAAAAGCGACTCTTCTCTCGGCTGGGATGCGACGTGCCACTGCCAGTTTTCGCGAACGGATTCTGGAACTGAGTTTTAGCGGAGCCGCCATTGCCTCGGGCGCGAATCCTGGGCCTGGCGAGGTATTAGCCGGTCCCGGCGTTTTCACGCCCGCTGAGAAGGCGGCACCCGGTCGGGAGACTCCGCCGGCACAGACGCCCGAAAGTGAACAAGAAATCTTGAACCGGCCGGAAGCAATTTTTGTCGGTGCGACTTTTCTTCTGCTCATCGCAGGGCTGTTCGTTGAGCGATCTTACGGCAGGGGTATCGCGTGGGCCGCACTGTTTGCCGGCGCGTACTTCTTCGGGGGCTATTTTGGGGTGTTGGCCGGAGTCGAGTCAATCAAGCGGCACAAGATCGACGTCGACATCCTGATGGTCCTGGCAGCGCTCGGCGCCGCGTATGTGGGTGCACCGTTTGAAGGCGCCATGTTGCTCTTTCTTTTTTCATTCTCGAACCTTCTCCAGGATCTTGCGATCAGCCGGACCCGGAAAGCGATCCGATCGCTGATGAAGTCACATCCGACGGAGGCCTTGTGTCGGAAAGATGGCAAACTCCAGAGGATGCCACTCGAAGAACTGCAGATCGGCGACCTTGTATTGATCCGGCCTGGCGAAGCGATCCCGCTCGACAGCGTCATCACGGAGGGAGAAAGCAGTTTGGATGAGTCTTCGCTAACCGGCGAATCAGTTCCTGTCACAAAGCGGCCCAGTGACCCGGTGTTTGCGGGAACAATAAACCAGACGGGCGGTCTAACGGTACGGGTCAGCAGACTCGCTCGTGATTCGACGATTGCCAAACTCATTCGGATGGTTGAGGAAGCGCAAGCTGAGAAGGCGAATACTCAACGATTTCTGGAAAAGGCCGAGCAAAGCTATGCGACAGGCGTCGTACTTTTCACGACCGCTCTGATTCTGGGTCCATGGCTGATTTTCGGTCAATCGTTCCACGATGTATTTTACCGGGCCATGACAGTGATGGTTGTAGCGTCGCCGTGCGCACTGATCATCAGTACACCGGCTTCCATTCTGTCGGCAATTGGCTGTGGCGCGCGTTGGGGAGTCCTTTTCAAGGGGGGCGCGTACCTGGAGCAGTTGGCACATGTCGACACCATAGCGTTTGATAAAACGGGAACCCTCACGGTTGGCAAGCCGCAGGTAACAGATGTCATTCCGGTGACTGATTTATCCTTCTTCGTTGCTCCCGAGATGGGGCATCACGGCGGAGCCGAGGATGTGCTCCTGCGGCTGGCGGCCTCTGTCGAATCGCGATCGGAGCACCCGCTGGCGAAAGCGATCGTTGACTTCGCAAAATCGAGAGGTCTCACTTTGGATGATTGCCAAGGGTTTTGCTCTTACACGGGCCGGGGTGTGATTGGGAAGCTGGGCCAGCGGTCGATTGCCGTCGGAAATATTGGCTTGTTCGAGGAGAATGCGGCGGAAAACCTCGAATCGGTTGGTCCTGAGATTTCTCGATTACACGATGAGGGCAGGACGGTCATGGTGATCGGCGAATTGCCGGCGATTGACCTCAATGCTACTTGCCGTTCCGGCGACGATTCAGGCTTGGAGAGGGTAACCGGCAAGAGTCGCACAATCATCCTGGGTCTCGTCGCGGTGGCGGACACGCTTCGACCGGATGCGGTTGCCGTGGTGAAGAAACTAAGATCGATCGGAGTGAAAAAGATCGTCATGTTGACGGGCGATCACGACCGTGTCGCGCAGACGATCGGTCGAAAGGCCGGGATCGACGAGGTATTTTCCCAATTGTTACCGGAAGAGAAAGTCGAGGCGATCCGAGCCCTTAAGAAATCCGGCCGGGTCGCAATGGTTGGAGATGGGATAAATGATGCGCCAGCGCTTGCCACGGCGGATGTTGGAATCGCCATGGGCGCGGCTGGTACCGACGTCGCGATGGAAACCGCTGATGTCGTTCTGATGAGCGACAATCTCAAAAATATTCCATTCGCGCTACAGCTTAGTCGAAGGTCGCAGACGATCATCTGTCAAAACCTCGCATTCTCTCTGGCGGTCATTGTGGTGCTGGTAGCGTCCGCACTTGGATTTCATCTGCCTCTGCCGATCGGCGTCGTCGGGCATGAAGGAAGTACCGTCCTGGTCTGTTTGAACGGTTTAAGATTGTTGGCGTTTCGGTAAAGCCAAGGAGCCAAGGAGCCAAGGAGCCAAGGAGCCAAGGAGCCAAGGAGCCAAGGAGTCGAGGAGTCGAGGAGTCGAGGAGTCGAGGAGTGACTCTCATGACCTTCTGGCTTCTGACCGCTTGGCTCCTTGGCTCCTACTGTATAATACTTCGTGCGATGTCGCTGGGATGACGTACATAGGGCTGTGCCCTTTCGCATCCTCTCGTTCGACGGTGGAGGCATCAGAGGCCTGTTATCAACGTTGCTCCTTCGGCGCTTGATGGATGAATCGTCGGTTTCTGACTTGATCGATCGGGTGGACATGTTCGCCGGGACTTCAAGCGGTGGATTGATTGCCCTCGGATTAGCGGCCGAAATTCCTCTCGACAAGATTAGAGATCTCTTTTTGCGAGAGGGGCCGAAAATCTTTGCAGAAAATTTTTTCGGTCAGTTCCGCGACGTCGGTAATCTGTTTCGACCCCAGTATTCAAACAGGGAGCTAAGGCAGGTCCTCGGCAAAGTCTTCGAAGACAGGAAACTGGGCGATCTCAATCGGCGAGTGATGATTCCTGCGTTCGAGCTCGACAATCTGAAAAATAAGCGCCCGGGAGAAACGCGTCGGTGGAAAGCAAAGATCTTTAATAATTTGCCAAACCGCGAGGCGGACAACGATCGATTGGTGCGCGATGTCGCGCTCTATACCTGTTCGGCGCCGACCTATTTTCCGGTGGCAGACGGTTTCATTGACGGTGGTGTTTTTGCAAACAACCCCAGTCTTTGCGCCATCGCTCAGGTTCTCGACAAGCGATGGAGCCGTCATCCGCGACTTGGTGATGTTCGGCTGCTTTCGATCGGTTCAGGACAACAGATCGCGTATTTGGCCGGGGACGAACATCACTGGGGGGTCGTGCAATGGGGGGCCAAGATCCTTCCAATTCTGATGGAAGCTTCACAGGAGACAGCTCATTTTCAGTGTGTCCAGCTCCTGGGGAATTCTCAGTATTGTCGGATTCAACCAGTCTTCCCGGAAGATTACCGAATGGACTCGACCGACCGGCTCCCGGAAATGATGGATTTCGCTCTCAAGTCAGTGAATTTGATACCGGCCACCGATTGGATCAGGCAAAACTGGCGATACGACGGATGGATGCGAATATTGCGGCAAAATGCCTCAAAAAGATTATTTTTCTAAAAGCGCGGAGTGACGCGCCGAATAAGTAATCGAACCACCAACAAGTGGAATCCGTGATATTGAAAGCGTCCACACATGTCTCCTGAATCTGTGAATCCGTCTGCTACGATCCTAGTCGTAGACGATGAGGACTTCCTTTTGGAGTACGTGCGAATCGTTTTGGTGCGCGCTGGATATACCGTGCTAACCGCCACCAATGGAGAGGAAGCATGGAATTTAATCGCAGAGAACCGTCACGAGATCCGCCTGCTATTGACCGACATTATTATGCCCGACTCTTTCGACGGATTCGAGCTTGCGGAGCGGGTGCGGAAACACCAACCGGATTTGCCAGTTCTGTTAATGACCGGCGCTACGCTGCGCGATCATCCGGCCAGAGAGGTGATCACCAGGCAACGGAAGCTGTTACGCAAACCTTTTTTTCCAGATCAGCTCTTGACCATTGTCAGGGAGCATCTCGAACCTGCCGACCGATCAGTGGAGCGTGAGCTTTAAGCGTTCTAATTCTAGTGCAGTGTATTCGTCAGCATTCTTAGCGACTCCTGGGCGCCACCGACGTCAAAAGTAGCGGAGGTCTCTCAAGCCATTTGACATTGCGGGTGGAAGGTGGTGAGATTTGTTTGTTCGCAGGCTTTTTGCTGGCACGCGTATGTCTTCTACAGACTTAAATAACGAAGACTACTTTTCGGATCACCCAAAACGGTTGCCGTCTTTTGACGATCTGTTTCGGGCTCAGGCGCAACTTACTCCGGAACGGTTTTTCCGAAACCTGGAGCAGCAGTCGGGCGAATTTCATTGCACTCAGGACGATTTCCAGAGAGCGGTCTTTTTGTTCCGGCGCCTCCAAAGCGCGAGGCGAACGATTTCGCGCTTAATTATCTTCCTTATTGCTGTCTCGGTCGTGCCGTTCGTTTGTCTGGCGCTTCCCGAAGATTGGCGGTTAGCAGTATTTGCCACGGGCATCCTGTCTGAATTTCTCGCAGGCGCCTTCCTCTTTTTTGTGCACGCGCACTGGCAGGCCAGGCGCAGGGACTATTGTCATTGGCTGCGGCTGGTCCACCGGCGTGCAAACGACCTATAAGATCGGGTCGCGATAACCAAATTCACGGCCCAGCGCCAGACAGGCGCTGATGTTTTCCACGCTCCCGGAAGTGCTGGGATGGCGCAGAGACGCAGCCGCCGCACAGACGCCGTAAACCAGGCACTCTTCCATCGGACGATCATTGTGGTATCCCAGCAAAAGACCTGCCGCAAACGCATCGCCTGCGCCTACCGCGCCGGCGATCCGGTTCGGAGGCATCTTGAGGCTTGGCTGAAAGATCCGCCGTCCGTCGCGCGACATGGCAAGCGCGCCTTCCGGAAAATGGATGATCACCCAGCGACGCACGCCTGCCACCAGCAATGCCGCGGCAGCCTTCAGAAGCACTGGGACATCGATTTGGTCGTCCCGTCGAATATTAACCAAGAGCGCTTGTCCCGCCTCAAACTCGTTCAGGAAGATAATGTCCAGAAACGGAAGCGTTGGTAATACCACTCTGGCGAACCGGTCGCTCTGTTCGCTCACGACATCTACCGAAGTAATGAATCCCAGCTTGGAAGCGTTCTGGAGCAGCTCTGCTGCCCTGGTGCCGAATCCCGCACTTGGCTGATCCAGCCTGTCCAGGAGCAATAGATAACCAAGGTGGAAGATTTTTGCGTCGCAGGTATCCAGACTTATAGAGTCCGCGTCGAATAGCGCATTGGCGCCTCTTTGATGAAAGAATGTTCTCCTCCCTGTGCTTGTGACCGTCATCACGTCGGTGTACGAAGTTGGCTGGTCGCTTCTCCGCCGAATGAGCGCGGTATTTACTCCGATATTTTTACAAGTCTCGAGTATCCAGTCGCCCGGTTCATCCTGGCCGACGATGCCTGCACCAATCAAGGGAAAGTCGGCGCCCAGCTTCGCCAGATCGATCAAGATATTGCACGGTGACCCACCTGTCCCGCGGTACTCCGAAAGTATATTCGCTAGGGTGTCCTGATTGGGCCAGGCGTCGATAATTTTGACGTGGTCGACAATCCAGTTTCCGGCGCCGAGGATTCCTTTGCGGTTGTTCATCTTGCGTATTGAACAATTGGGCGCCGGATGCGGATTACCTTAAGAAAGCTACGGCTTCCTCAGCCGTTGCGCCGTGGTGGACGATTGCCAAAAGGGCTTTGGTCATTCCAGCCGGATTCGAGTGCTGAATGATATTCCTGCCATAGACAATCCCAGAGGCGCCCTGGGCGATCACTTGCTCTGTGCGCCGGAGAATTTCGAGGTCGTTCGCCTTGCCGCCGCCGCGAACCAGGACCGGAACGCGCGCGGCTTGAATCACTTTATGATATTCCTGAGGGTCATCGGTTGGATCGGCCTTGATTATATCCGCTCCCAACTCGACCGCCTGACGTACGAGCGGAAGAATTTTCGTGATGTCGCCATCGACCATATAGCCGCCCGCCTCTGTGTTGGGCCGGAAAACAAGCGGCTCGATCATTAGAGGAAAATTAAACCGATCGCATTGAGGCTTGAGACATAGGATGTTCTGGATGCATTGATCGCTCACCTCGGGCTGTCCGGGGATCCGGAAAAGATTGACGACCAGGCAAACCGCGTCCAGGCGAATCGCTTGTTCAACCGGCTGCTCGATCATGCGGCTGAAGAGAGTTCTGGGCAGCTCTTTACCATAAACGTTTGCGACGTCAGTGCGGAGAACTAGCGCGGGTTTGGATTTTCCTGGAATACGCTGCAGCAGTTCAGCCTGGCCGACCGTCAGCTGAATCGCGTCAGGATTGGCTTCAACCAGAACATCCACGGCTTTCGCGAGGTCCTCAATGCCACTGAGAAAGTTCAATTCATTAAAGAATCCATGGTCGACCGCAACGTCGAGACAACGCTTGGAGACCGGATTAAACAGGCGATTAAGACGAAAGATCTTCATATTGGGTAAGGCGAATATCTCAGGAGCAGTTTGACTAGCTTCGACTGCTTTAGCTGGTGAGATTTTCGCGTTAAATCTTCAAAGCCTCAATGGCCGAGCCATCAGAGCGTTTAACCTGATTCGGCGGTCCAAGGCGAGGCCGAATGTTGAATATTTGGATGTCACCCTATGCATTCCACCGGCTTGGGCAGAAAATGAGTAGAGTGGCATCGCGGCTTCTTCCTGCAAGATCGTCAGGCGCACGTTTCATTGTGGTCTCGAGCGATGTATATTCCAAGGCAACCGCCCGAAGCGGAGGTGTCGATTGCCAGAAAAAAGTGTTGTTAGTCCCGATGAGTTGCTGAGTGCGCTGAAGCGGTATCTCAAGGAGTCTGGGGACACAGAGCAAGCGGTGGCCTCCCAAATCGGGGTGAATCACCACACTCTCCATCGGTGGCTATCGGACAAGCAGAGCCCAAAAAAAGGAAAGCTGGCCCTAACCGCAGTCTTTCTCAGGCGCGCCGGATGCTTGTAAGGCAGTGAACGCTGACCGATAGAATCACAGGTGCCGGAGCCAACCTCGCGCTCTTTGGTAAGTCGCTTTAAAATCAAGTGGAGCCTAGGGGATTCGAACCCCTGACCTCCTCAATGCCATTGAGGCGCTCTACCAACTGAGCTAAGACCCCACATCTCTCTGAGGGAAACGGAAAATAACGCGATTTCATCTGAAGAAAAGCGGAATTTGGCCTAATCCGAGAGCCAACATCCTGCTTTGGAGACTTCCCTTGCAACCTGAAACACTCTACAAGCGAACGGGTACGTTATGTTTTCGATTCCAGACCCACTCCACCCGGCGGTTGTGCATTTCCCGATCGTGCTGATTTTTCTCGGAACTGTTCTCTCCCTGTTGACGATTTTTACGCGGCGTGGTGCTCTTCCGCAATATGCCGCAGTTATCCTCATCCTCGCCGCCGGTGGTGCGCAGCTTGCCGTCATTACCGGGGGCGACCAGGTGGATGACGTCATTCAGCGGATGCCGAATGCCAAACCCCTGGTCCTGGTGCACGCAGAGTGGGCGATGAAGATGCGCACGGTCGCGGTGATTGCTGCCGTCAGCGCGCTGGTTGCGCTCGCGTTTTACCGGCTCGGCAGATTTCGGCGCGTCCTGGCTTTTATCACCACGATCATTGCGGCTGGGGCCTGTTTCTGCGCGTTCGAGGCGGCCGAACGTGGAGGAGAGATGGTGTATCATCATGGCGTGGGCGTAAAGGTTGCACCAAACGGTGCGGGCGCCGTCTCTGCACCCACGCCAACAGCTTCGACAACGCCGAGCGGATAAGTTGGCGGTCGCTCTTTTCGAACTCTCTCTTTTGCTCCTGAGAGGTCTCCTGCCTAATCTCTTACGAATGTGATAATTTTGTTCTTATGAAATCCTCCAGAATCGGTTTTGTCGGGGTGGGCCGCATGGGTGCGAACATGGCTCGGCGCCTGCACGAGCTTGGCCATCCGGTCGTCGCAATTTACGATGCAAATGCCGCAAACGCAGCGCACCTGGCCCAGGAACTGGGCACCAAGGCTGTTGAGAAAGCCTCAGAGGTAAGCAAGTTTTCGGATGTCATCTTCACCGTCGTAACAGATGACGCGGCCATGAAAGAAATCTTTCTCGGGCCGGACAATCTTTTCACCGAGGCAAAGGGAAAGTTGTTCATTAATTGCGCAACGATCAGTCCCGGAGTTCACGTTGAGATCGAGGAAAAGGGCAGCGAGATGGGCGCTGAAGTTCTGGAGGCTCCGATGGCTTCCAGCCTGACTCATGCCCGCGAAGGTAAACTTTACATGATGCTGGCCGGAAAAGAGGAGAGTTTCCGAAAGGCGGAACCGCTACTCAAAGATCTTACGCAATCACTTCGATACATCGGCGGCCCGGGCAAAGCCGCTGAACTCAAAGCGCTGGTGAACATGGTCATGAACATCAACACCGCCGGACTGGCAGAAGGGCTAGGACTGGCCGAAGCACTCGGGCTGGACCTGAAAATTGTCAAAGAAGTTTTCTCGCAAACAGGGGCCAACTCCAGGGTGCTGGAGACCGATGGTCCGGACATGCTTGACCGAGAGCATTCGACCTTTTTTTCTGCGTCCCACGCCGCGAAAGATTCCGGTATCGCTCTTGAGCTGGCAAAACAAGAGGGCCTCTCCCTTCCCTTACTGGAAGCTTCGAAACGCCAGTACGATCAGATGGTCAAGGTGGGTCTAGGAGAAATTGATAAATCGGGCATCTCGGAACTGACTTTCAAGTCACGGAAGGCAAACCTGGCGAAGGCATAAACGAAGAATGCCATGGATTCGAAGGTCGTTGCCGGCTATTCGACGGAGACCGTCACTGCGGTGGATGGTCTCTCGCTTTTTTGCCGCAAGTGGGATCCGGCAACTAAGGCACTCGCAAGTCTGGTTATCGTTCATGGTCTAGGCGAACATTCCGGGCGCTATGTTCATGTCGGGAGATTTTTTGCCGAAGCCGGATTTCGAACGATTGCGTTTGACCTTAGAGGGCATGGACGGAGTTCTGGGCGACCTCTCTTCGTGCGGCGCTATGAAGAGCTGGCATCCGACGTCGACTGCGTCGTCCAGCACTTCGGTGGAGATCCTGCTTTTCTCTTCGGCCACAGTTTTGGCGGGCAGTTAGTGCTCTGGACCGCACAGCATTTCCGGCTCAAGGTGGACGGTTTGATCGTGTGTTCTCCCTGGTTGGCGCTTGCGCACGCGCCGCCTCGATGGCAGGTATTCGCGGCGCGCAAACTTAACGGACTGGTTCCAGGTCTTCGATTTGCAACCGGCATTCGTCAGGAAACATTGTCGCGCGATCCGGCGCATCTCGACTCACTCGAAGATCTCAATCTGGTGCGCAACTTTGTGACAATCCGGCTTTATTTGGAGGCAGTAAACGCAGCGAAGGAAATCGTGAGCGCCCCGGTGATTGATTATCCAGTCCTGTTTGCTCATGGGGATGCCGATGAGGTCACGTCTTACAAAATCGCCGAAGACTATTGTCAGCGACTGCGAGCGCCGTCCAAATCGTTCAAGATTTATCGCGGCCTCTTACACGAGCTGCATAACGAACCTGAACGCGGGCAAGTTTTGGCGGATTACGTGGAATGGATGAAATCCATCATTCAAACCGGATCCCTTGGGCGAGAGGCAGCTCCGAACCGTAGTTGATGGTCACCGTCTGGCGTCGCATATAGGTCTTCCATGCGTCACTGCCGCTCTCGCGGCCGCCTCCGGTTTCCTTCTCCCCGCCGAACGCTCCACCGATTTCCGCGCCGCTGGTCCCAAGGTTTACATTGGCAATACCGCAATCGCTGCCGACAGCCGAGAGAAACTTTTCGGTTTCACTCAGGTTGGCGGAAAAAATCGACGAGCTCAAACCTTGCGGCACGGCATTTTGTAGAGCTATCGCTTCCTCTAATTCTCTGTACGTCAGGATATAAAGGATTGGCGCGAAAGTTTCGCGTTGCACCACCGGCCATTCGTTCCGTGCTTCCGCGAGACAGGGAGTGACATAGAGCCCGCCGGGGTATTTCGAGCCGTTGAGCCGCTCACCTCCCCAAAGGATACGGCCGCCAAGCATCTTCAGTTCTTCCAGCGTTGCGCCCATCACGTTCACGGCTTCCGCATCGATCAGCGGGCCCATAAGCGTGTCGGGTTCCAGCGGATTTCCGATTGGCACCCGGCTGTAGGCGGCCTGCAAAGATTCCACCAAAGGCTCCTTGACGGACTCGTGGACGATGAGCCTGCGAGTTGTCGTACAACGCTGGCCGGCTGTTCCGACGGCGCCGAACAACAGAGCACTCAAAGCAAGGCGCAAGTTCGCAGATTGAGTAACGATCATGGCGTTGTTGCCG
>Ga0210396_10002913_pt1 | contig 17221 bp, 15 predicted proteins | sample IncBWH17OmetaG_FD_155466 | JGI IMG/M metagenome (GOLD analysis project Ga0210396, IMG submission 155466) | Forest soil microbial communities from Barre Woods Harvard Forest LTER site, Petersham, Massachusetts, United States - Inc-BW-H-17-O ... | reverse complement strand
CGAAAGCTCTTCCTGCCCAACCTGCTGGTCGGGTTTTTGCCGTGGGTCGCCCTGCTGCTCCTGGCCTTCGCGGCGGTGGTGATCGCGCACCTCATGCAGCTCAATATGCAGCAGATCGCGATTGCGGCGGGCTCGACGATCGCGGGCCTGCTGCTCCTGGGGCTGATATTGCGGATCATCGGGAAGGCGCAGATTCGCGAGGCGTACAAGCCGTTGCGACGCTCGTTGCGGCAGGCCCGGCTTGCCGCCGAGGAACATTCGGAGCGTACGGCCGTGATCAGGGACGCCAAATACGCCGCCGCCGTTCGCAAACGCGACCGCGAAGTACGCGTGCTGAAAGAGAAAGCTTCCCCGGTCATCAAGGCCGTGGCGCAGAAGCGCCAGGAGGACCTTGCCGCCGCAGACGCGTCATACAAGAAGCAACTGGCCGACATCGCCGCCGGTCGCGACCAAAACTTCAAGCAGACCGATGAATCCTTCAGGTCCCAGAGCCAGTCGATCGAACAGCAGCAAGCCGCCGACCTGGAAGCGGCCAGGAGCAAGCGCGAGTCGGAGTTGCAGGATGCCCGCCGTCGCTATGACCAGGGGCGGGTGGCGCTGGAGAAGCGGCTGCGCGACGGGCTTTCGCACATCCACTCGCCCATGGGCGAGCAGAACGGCAACGGCAGCGCCAACGGCCAGCTCGCCCACGACTGGAACGATCCGTGGTGGTCGGACTGGACGCCGCCGAAAAAATTCCCCTCGCTGCTGCGGTTCGGGCAACTGCGGATCGACCTGAAGCTGATCGCCGACAACAGCAAGCAGAACGGCCAGGTGCGTCTGGAGCTCCCTGCGCCGTTCGCGGTGCCCGCGGCGCTGGCGTTTCCCCGCGGGGCGTCGTTGTTGATCCAGCACGAACGGGTCGGCCGCGAGCAGGCGATGCGCACGCTCCAGACGGTGATGACGCGCATCCTCACCTCGCTCCCGCCCGGCCGGGCCAGGTTCACCATCATCGACCCCATCGGCCTGGGCCAGAACTTTGCCGGTTTCATGCACCTGGCCGATCACGACGAGGCGCTGGTCGGCACCCGCATCTGGACCGAGTCCGATCAGATCGAGCAGCGCCTGGCCGACATGACCGAGCACATGGAGACGGTCATCCAGAAGTATCTCCGCAACGAGTTTGCCACGATCGACGATTACAACGAGCAGGCGGGGGAATTGGCCGAGCCGTACCGGTTTCTGGTGGTGGCGGACTTTCCCAACTCGTTCCAGGGCGAGGCCTTTCGCCGGCTGGCGAGCATCGCTGCCACCGGCGCGCGGTGCGGCGTCTACGTGCTGGTGGCCCGCGACCTGCGGATCCAACTCCCCTCCGAGGCGGCGCTTGACGACCTGGAAGCGCATTGCGTCAATCTCGTCCAGGACGGAGAGAACTTCGTATGGAAGGACGATGTGTTCGGTCAGTTTCCGCTGGCATTGGACGCGCCGCCGCCTGAAGCGCTGCTGCGGCAACTGCTCGATCGCGTCGGCAAGGCGGCGCGCGAAAGCAAACGCGTCGAAGTTCCCTTCGATACCATCGCCCCCAACCGGAACGAATTCTGGACCGGGGATTCGACTGAAGAGCTGTCGGTGCCGATCGGCCGCATGGGCGCGACGCGGCTCCAGACGCTGCGTTTTGGCCGCGGCGTCGCCCAGCATGCCCTGGTCGCGGGCAAGACCGGCTCCGGTAAATCGACGCTGCTGCACGCGCTGGTGACCAACATGGCGATGTGGTATTCGCCCGAACAGGTCGAGATTTATCTGATCGACTTCAAGAAGGGCGTCGAGTTCAAGACCTACGCGACGCACAACCTGCCCCACGCGCGGGCGATCGCCGTTGAAAGCGACCGGGAATTTGGCGTCAGCGTGCTCCAGCGGCTCGATGCCGAGCTGGCCCGCCGCGGCGAGTTGTTCCGCAAGGCGGGAGTGCAGGACCTGGCGTCGTACCGCAGGTCCGATTCCCCGCTGGTTATGCCGCGAACGCTGCTGGTCATCGACGAGTTTCAGGAATTCTTTTCCGAGGACGACAAGCTCGCCCAGGAAGCGGGACTCCTGCTGGACCGCCTGGTGCGGCAGGGCCGTGCCTTCGGGATCCACCTTCTGTTGGGCTCCCAAACGATCGGCGGCACGTCCGGGCTGGCCCGCAGCACCATCGGGCAGATGGCGGTCCGCATTGCACTTCAGACCAGCGAGGCGGATTCGCAACTGATCCTGGGCGACAACAACTCCGCCGCCCGGTTGCTGTCGCGGCCGGGTGAAGCGATCTACAACGACGCCGGTGGGCTGGTGGAAGCCAACAGCCCGTTCCAGGTGGCGTGGCTCTCTGATGAACGCCGCGAAGTCTATCTCGATGAGGTGACAAGTCTGGCCGACGCGCGGCACAAGAACGCCGGGGGCGCGATCGTGTTCGAGGGAAACGCCCCGGCGGACATCCGCCAGAACGCCCGCCTGGCCATGCAGCTCGAATCGCCCACCTGGGGCGCGGCGCCGGCGGCGGCAACCGCCTGGCTGGGCGACCCGGTTGCCATCAAGGAACCCACCAGCCTCCTGTTCCGTCGCCAGAGCGGCGCCAACGTGCTGCTGGTCGGACAACAGGAGGAGCAGGCGCTGGCGGTGATGGCGTCGACGATCGTCTCGCTGGCCGCGCAATACCGGCCCGGCGGGGCGATCTTCTACGTGTTTGACGGGACGCCCGCCGATTCGATTTTTGCCGGCGCCTTCGACAAGCTCAAAACCGCGCTGCCGCAGGACCTGCGCATGATCGAATGGCGGAGCGTGCCAGATTCGATCAACGAGCTGGCCGCGGAGGTCGCGCACCGCCAAGAGGGCGATCCGGCGGGGCAGCCGGAAATATTCGCCTTCATCTATGGACTTCAGCGCTATCGCGTGCTGCGCCGCTCCGAGGATGACTTTGGCTTCTCGACGGGCGGCGACGAACCCAAAAAGGCCAATTCGTCCAAGCAGTTTGCCGACATTCTCCGCGACGGTCCGGGCGTGGGAATCCATGTGCTCACATGGGTCGACACGGTGGCGTCGCTGGAGCGGACGCTGGACCGCTCCTCCATGCGCGAGTTCGATCACCGAATTCTTTTCCAGATGAGCGCCGCCGATTCGAGCAACCTGATCGACTCGCCCGCCGCCAATAAACTCGGCTTCTATCGCGCCCTGGCTTACAGCGAGGAGCAGGGCGTCATGGAGAAGTTCCGCCCCTACGCACTGCCCGAAGCGCAGTGGCTCAAGAGTATTGCGGTTGCCCTGGGGCGCAAATCGTAACCCTTGAGCCTCAACGACGAGCAGGCCAAGTGCTGCGATCAGTGCGGCACGCCCCTCTGATCGGGTGTGCCCAAAATTTCCGGAGGGTCGGCAAGGCAAGGTGGGACAGGCATTCTTGCCTGTCATCGAATCGCCGAGTGGGGACATTCTTGTCCCCCGAAGCGCCTCGAATCCGCTCGGCGGACGGCGAGTACGCCGCCCGCACTCGCTGATTCGAGGCGGACAAGAATGTCCGCCCCACCAAATGCAGTTGCCTCGGCCACTTGCGCGCTCCAAAAAAATGGGTCCACTCCTCTGATCCGTGGTGGGCGGTGACGCTGCACATGGGAGCAAAATGATTACGGTTTTGCACTGCGGCAGACCCCGCCGCGGCACGGCATTCGCGTTGAACGACGAATCTGGAGGTTGTTGCAATGCGACAAGTGCCGCGAACCGAAGCAGACTCTCACCACTGGCCCGTGCTGGAACCCCTGTCGGGAAGCCAGGAGCGGCCGATCGCCCTGAACAAGGCGGTTTGTGTCGCGGGCGACAGGGCCCGCGTCAACCTGCCGCTCCCATCGGACATGGTAAGCCGGGCTCATGCGTTGTTTCTGTCGGATGAGCACGGCGTCTATGTTCGCGACCTGGCCAGCCGCAACCACCTTTTCATCAACGATGAGCCGGTGCGGGAAGCGGAGTTGCATGATGGCGACCGCGTGGAGATCGGCCCCTACGTATTCCGTTGCGATGCCCCGTCGGACTTGCAGAGCAATGGCGCCGCGCACGCTCCCGGGTCGGAGTTGATGACGCCTGACGGCGTTCACGTTCCGCTCAAGGGCCGCTCGACCGTGATCGGCCGCCGCGACGATTGCGACGTCATCATCGAGGGCGAGCTGGTTTCTCCGGCCCATGCCGTCGTCTTCGAGCTCGATGGCCGGCACCGCATCCGCGACCTGCGCTCGCGCCATGGCACGTTCGTCAACGACAAGCGAATCGGGCAATCGGATCTGAGCCCCGGCGACCAGGTGAAGATCGGTGATGCGATGCTGGTGTATCAAGCCGCGACGGAAGCCGCCGAGGCTTCGGAACCCGCGGCGGCTTCGGAGGCGCCCGCCGCCGATCAGGCGCAGGAACACGAGCCCCTCGCCGCCGATCCTGAACCCGACCTCAACGCCGACGATATGCCGGCCCAACCTGACCCGGCTCCCGCACCGGAAGACCTCGACGTGATTCCTCTCGCCGACGACTCGGCGGAATTGAAGGCCGTGGCCGAGGAATTCGCCCAGGAACGCGCCGGAGAAAACGCCCCGGCCCCGGCGGACAAGACCCCGCCCGCGCAGTCATCGGAATCGGGGATCATCCCTCTCCTGGATGACTCGGAAAACGCCCCCGGCCTGATGCACGAATCGCGTCCACCGGCGCACAAGGCGGCCGATAGCGACATCCCCATCGGCTTTGCCCTCGACGACGATGATGAGCCGGTCCAATCCATCACCGAGCGCCCCGCGGCCCGGAAGGCAGGCGCAATCCCCGCCCCTCCCGGCGCCAAACCTGGGAAACGTTCAAAGGATCAGGACGCCCCAAGGCCGCGCCCAAAAAGCGCGCTCAAGACGCGGCCTTAACCGAAAGATTCAGACTCACCACAGAGGCGCGGAAGGTCGCAGAGGAGACTCTTCTGAACGGACTTACCCGCGAAGCAATCTCCCGCCTGTTAAACACGTTGGCCGGGTCACACAGGAACTCGTATCCCGGTTTTCGCCGCGTGCTCTGCGTCTCTGCGGTGAGTTCCTGAATTCACTTCCAACTTACCCGCATCACGCGGGACAAGGGAGCGCTCGCCAAGGACGACCGGCTCGACGCCCTCGCGATGGCCGTGGCGTATTGGGCGAAGGCCCTGTCGGTGGAAACCGAGAAGGTCGTGCAACAGAACCGGGACAAGCTGATGCAGCAGGAGCTTGAACGGTATTTGCAGCACGCCATCGGGCGGAAGCCCACCGGCAGGCTGTTCGCGACCACGATGCACCGGCGATGAAACGAAAAAAGCCCCTGACCTGTATCACGCAGGCCGGGGGCTTTGGTCGGCGGCACATTTGGCTTAGCAAAATATGTGCAGCAGACCGGCCAACGCAATTGCCGCAACCAGAATTCGCACCATGTATTGTGGCACCCGCTTTTCCAGCGACTCGTAGTTCGGCGGTAAGCTGTTCCGCTCCGCTAATTCGCGTTCAAACTCGCCGACGACTGGAATCAGCACTATCGCCGGTATCGCCAACAGCAAGGCAAGTGTTGCGAAGGCGAACATCGCGACCATGGAAAATGTCGAGTGACCAACGAGAAGAAATTCGGCGACGGCTTCCAGCATCCCTCCAATGGCCGTGAGCCAGGTCGTCACGACCGCCATCGTGCAACGTCTCCATCTTTGCAACTGCACGAACGGCGTGGCAGCGTCACAACAGCGAAACAGGATCGTGTTGCTCAACACGTCAGGCCGAAAGGACGCCAAGACACCGCGAAAGCGCATGCAAAAATCCTACCTCATTGATCGGCGACCTTCACGCCTGCCGGGGGCTTTTCTCGGGGGGGTTCCTTCGGGACCGGCGTGCCGCATTCGGGGCAGATGCCGCTGGTGTTGCCGGTGAGAAGGGAGTATCGCCGCTCGGGACGTGACCTTCGCGGACGGTATGATACCATGAGGCGTGGTTTCAGAAGGATGATTTCATGAAGTATCGCTGCGCATTATGCAAAGGAATAATGAAGCAAGTATTTGTGGCTTGCGGGGGCGGTGTTTGGTTATCCGAGTCTTCTGACCGCGTCAGTCGCGTCATTCAGCGGTATAAGATTCATGCAGACATGTCACCCAAACCAGCAGCGGAGAATGAGCCACCATTGTATTGCGTGATTGGAAGTTCAGGTTCTCGCAATGTTTCATCGCCATTCCATGGTTTATACTGTCCAGCGTGTGGCGCGGTTCTGATCGAGAGCCTACGGGAAGGGCCATCGACGAGCTGATCGACACGGACGGGCGGCGAGGCGGTACTGGAACTGTCGGCGCAGGAGAAGACGGTGTCGGGTACGGAGGGGAGGGACGGGTCCCTCACATCGGGGCACAGCTTCCACTCGGCAGTGGATCACCGCTTCTCGCGGTGTGTTCCAGCGGTATCGCGGGGGTGGTGGAGGGGTGGGGGCGGGCCGCTCGTTCACGCAGGCCGGGGGCTTTTCTCGGCGAGTGCCAAGGTGTTCGCGGGTTGCGGGACGTTCCACCCACGCGTGAAAAATTCGCTTCTGGTAAGATGATGGGCGATGTGTCGAGTCGAGAAAGCCGGATTGTTCGTCTGCATATTCACACCGCTCCACGCGGGATTGTCCTTCGGTGTGGGCTTCTGGGCTTATTGCGAATACGGTAGGCCGGGCGCAGGGTTTTCGTACGGAGCCGCGATGATCCTTCTGTCGCCGATGACGCAAATAGCGCAAGTTCTCCCCGTGGAGAAGTTCGCCAATCAATTCGTTATCCTTTTGCTCAACTCGCTAATCTGGGCGCTGGTCCTTGCCGCCCTGTGGCTAATCGTACGGCGACGAAGGACTGGCGGCGGTCGCCGCTTTCCTTTGAAATCCGAGCACGATTCTGATACGGATCATGCACGGTGAAAATACCAGACGGCGAAGCAGATGATCCCGACGAATACGGTCCACAAGATGCCGAACGCGACCACAGCGGCCCAAATCAGCCTCGGATTGGGCCTCCGAATGATGGGACTCGCGTAATCCAATGTCCGCCTTGGGGCCGTCATCACATCGCTCACCCGATCATTCTACCCCGGCCCTCGGGCGAGGCGTAGGCTTGGGCACGGCGGGCACGCTGACTGTCTCACGCAGGCCGGGGGCTTTCGTCGGCGGCTGCCTTCGGGACCGGCGTGCCGCTTTCGGGATCACTTTGCGGAAACCTGAAGGAACTCGTCGGGTTGATCGTGTAGAATGCATCTGTGAGTCGCTCAGAACTTCCCGATCTGGTACGCCCTCATATCGTCCGTCTTGCCGTCAATCAACTGGTTTTGGCCATTGTCATCTTGACCTTATGGTTGATGCATTATCGACGGTTGGCAGAACTCTTCTTCGCTGTTGGCGCTTCACTGGCGTATATCGGCTTCAGGGCCTTGGGTGCGACTGCCCGGAATATGGGGCAATGGCGGATTAGAGTGGGCCTCTGTCCTCGTTGCGGGCATATTCTCGACTCGTCCAAGCAATGTCCGCAATGCGAGATGAGGTAGGCTTGGGCACTGCGGGCACGCTGAGGTTCACGCACTCCGGGGGCTTTTATCGGCGGGTTCTTTCGGGACCGGCGTGCCGCATTCCGGGCAGGTGCCGCTGGTGTTGCCGGTGAGGGAATAGCCGCAGGCGGGGCACCGACCCGGTGGCTTCCGTTTCCTTCGCAAAATCCAGAGGACCGGCAGCACGGCACTCACGCAGACGAGGAACCACGGCGGGACCGAGACGTTCCAAACGCGAGAGTTGCTGTGATCGCTGTCTCGCAGGTACCAGAATTTCCCCACGCCGATGGACACGTCATCAACCGCGTCCGGGTTGGCGATGAGCGATGCCTCGGATTGCACCCAGCACGTGATCTTGCCGTCGTAGAGACAGAAGCCCCATGTCGGGTCATGGGCGCGAAGGGTCCAGTAGTGCATCCGATCCGTTCGGCCCCACACCCACAGGCCCGCCGACCCCACGCAAAGCAGCAGCGAAATCGCGGATGCCACGGCAAACAATCGGCGACGCATCACGGAATCATTCTACCGGAATCGCAGATGAGGTGGAGGGGCGGGGAAGGCGTGGGCACCGGTCGGGGCACCTGTCGCCCGCCAATGATCGCCGCTTCTCGCGGGGGTGTGTTCTAGCGGGATCGCGGGGGCGGTGGAGGGGTGGGGTCACTCACTGCGGAGGAGGATGGGAGCCGAGCGTGAACTGGACTTGTTGTGGTTTTGGCGGCCAATCGTTCCCGCGCCAGATCGTCAGCGTGATGACTTTGCCCGGCGGAAAGGCGGAGATTCGTTTGATGAACGCCTCAGGGTCGGTACTTGCGATCGATTGGTCGTCTACCTTCACAATCAAATCGCCAATCCGAAGGCCGGAGCGGCTTGCCGGCGAGCCGGGAAGAATCTCGGCCACCGCGAGCACCGGCGGTCCAATGAGCTGCGGGTGCTGACGAAGGACGATCCCCAGGTAGGCGCTCCCCGTCTGCGGCACGAAGCGCGGACTTCGGCCGCGTGGGGTTATGTCGCTCCAGCTCTTATACTGATTCAGCTTACTCAGGTCGTTGACGCTTGAGTCGTTGTAGGCGATCTGTCTCACGATTCCGTCGGCATCGACCGAGACGAACACGGCCCAGTCCTTCTTTTTGAACCGGTCGTAGAAATACACATAGAATGCGCCACCTTGGGTAGTCTCGCCGCGATCGGGGAGCCCAAGAAGCTCAAAGACTTCTATCTCACTGACCGGCGGCTCAGACATCTGGAGCTGATTCAACCGTAACGATACTTGCTCGAACAAAGCGCCGCGGCGGCTCGGCCCCTCTTTCGTCCAGTAATCCTGTTGTGCCTCCAGCAGGAGCATGCGGCGGGCATTGAAAACTGGAGCCGCAATTTCGTCTGCACGGCGAGACGGAACTGGAGCTTGCACCGGAGCGGATGTGGCCGGCTGCGTCGCTGTCGCGGGCTGGGGCGAAAGTTCCGGACGTGAAGCATTTTGGCAAGAAGCGCACCACAACGGCAACACGAACGTCATGGCAATGAATATCAGCCTCATGTGTTCACCTCCCGCGCGATCATTCTACTCCGAACCGCGGGCGAGGCGTAGGCTTGGGCACGGCAGGGAACGAGCGCTGGATCATGCCGTGAGGGGTTGGGGGCGGCTCGCTCACGCAGACCGGGGGCTTTTCTCGGCGGGAGCTTTCGGGACCGGCATGCTTCGGCTTTTGCGCGACCAACTTGCGAGTGTCCACATTGCAGCATTGAAAAGGAAGGCGAGTGCAGCCCCGTTGAAAACGGTTAGCAAACCTCGATAGCCTTCGGTCAAAAAAGGGTGAACATCCGATGGATCGGTAAGTCCGGCGTTTGCGATCTGAGTGACAGCGGATGAGTTGATTTCGATTGCGTGGTGGACCTCCAAGTCGCGGAACCTGCTGAACGAGACGGTTTCAGCAATGCCCTAGCCCGCGTGGCCGAAGAAATAGATTGCCACGGCTAGAACCAAATTGACCGCTCCAAGGACCAGCATGGCATTCCTCGACATGCGTTTCATCTTACCACGCGACCACGGCAAACAATCGGCGACGCATCACGGATCATTCTACCGGAATCGCAGCGGAGGCGGAGGGGTGGGGAGGCGTCTGCACGTTTCTTATTTCGCTTTAGTGGACGAACTGAATAAAATCGGCGCGAATAAGAGCCCGCCGACAGCAAGGCCAACTCTAAGGGCTATCGTGGAGATGGTTGGATTTGAAATCCACCTGCTTATACTCAGAAAAAAGATTACCTCACACAATGCGATGATTAGAATCCAAGTTATTTGTCTTTGAGTTAGCCGCTTCATTGGCCATCGTCTCCATCCCTTTAAAGGTCACGAGATTACGAAAAACAATCGGCGACGCATCACGGATGATTCTAACTGAATCGCCGAGGATGCGGAGGGGCGAGAAGGCGTGGGCACGGCTCGGGTTCAGCTTCCGCCCGGCAGTGGACCACCGCTGATGGCGGCGTGTTCCAGCGGGATCGCGGGGGTGGTGGAGGGGTGGGGGCGGACGGGCACGGCTTGCGGGCACCTGTTCTCCCCCGGCAATGAGCGTCCGCTCCGCCGCCTCGCGGCCAACGATTGAAACAAAAAAACCTCGAACCTGATTGACCCAGGCCGGGGGTATTTTGGCTTGGGCACAGCCGGGCACACCGGAAGGGAACTATTAGGGTTGTTGGGTACACCGGGCACACGGAAAACCGGGCACACGAGGCTCCGTGGGCACAAGCCGTGGGCACAACTTCTCACGAGCGATACGAAACAACGGGAAAACCCCTTTTTTGCAGTGTCCCGTCGCAGACTCGCATTCGCACCGATCACCTTTACAGTCTGATGGCCTTTGGGTCTCTGCCCCGGCGGTGCAACGGTTCGCGGGCGGCGCGAAGGCCGGCGGAATGGGAAAGAGCAGCGAGGCCCGCGGGCCGAGCAAGAAAATGCGAAATGGCCATAAGCAATAATTTGTTAAATGCAGTGCCATTTCAGGCCACTTTTGGCCATTTTCTGTTACGGGGGCGGCCCTCGGCACGGCAACAAGCATGGCGATGATACAAAATGATACAAAATGTTACACGTTTGGGCCTCCTGGCGGGGAGGATTCACTGCTGTAGGCGGAACCGGTGGACGTGGGCCATCGTGGGATTGTTACCGAGCGCTTCAAACTCACCCGGCGATGAGCGCCTCAAAATCAGCCAGAGTTATTGGACGCCTTATATCTCAACACCGTCTCCTGGTTCAATTCTAAAAGACACGATCGCCAGTTTCTTTTGGTCCGCACGATCCATTGTTGGTACTGTCATCCAGCCCGCGCGGAGGATAGGGCAACGCTGGGAAGCGACCCGAGCGCCGACACGGGCGACCAGACGGTCATGAGGCCGGACCTTCGGGTTCGGCCTCTTCTTTCGACCGGTGGTCCGGAAAGCGATAAATCCAACGCTGCGGTGGGCGAGGGGCGCTCCACTGCGGTGCGCCGGCGACAGTTCAAAACCAGCCATGGCGCTCACCGGGTACACCCCAATCAACAACGGCGCCGATGAACGGGATCTTTCCCAACCGCGCTTGCTACCGTGGTTGCTGTTCATGCCGGCTCCTGCTGGGAGGACGCTTCCTCGGTGACGGGTTGCTCCTGTGCGCTGGACGTCGGCGTCGTTCGTTGTGCCTCCGGCTCCGCCTTGCCGGCTTGTCGCCGCAGCCGGTAACTCTTGCCGGTGATGTTGATGATCGTGGCGTGCTGGAGGAAGCGGTCCAGGATCGCCGTGGCCGCCGGCACGTCGCCGATCAGCTTCGCCCAGTCCTCTAGCGGTCGGTTGCTGGTCATGATTGTCGAGCGGTTCTCGTGGCGCCGCATGATGATCTCCAGCAGACATTCCCCGGACCGGCGCGGCAGTTCGCGCATCCCCATGTCGTCGATGACGAGCAGGTCCGGCTTGAGGTAGCGGTTGAGCGTCTTGTTGCTCTCCTCGCCGAGGGTCTGCTCGTTCATGAAGTCGCGGGCCAGATCGAAGATCGAGCGATACAACACCAGGAAGCCGGCCTTGATCGCCTGATGCCCGATGGCCTGAACCAAAAAGGATTTGCCGACCCCGGGCGGCCCGAGCAGCAGCAAGTCAGCCTTCTCGCGGATGAAGCGGCAACTGGCCAGGTCGTGAACCTGCTTCCGCTTGATCGAGGGGTTGAAGCCGAAGTCGAATTCGTCCAGGTTTTTGAGCTCGCGGAACATCGCTGTCCGAATGCGTCGTTCCACCTGACGGCTGGCGCGAACCGCCAGCTCGTCCTGAAGGATCAGCTCGAGGAACTCGCTGTGATCCAGCTGGTTCCCGGCCGCCTCGGCCAATCGGACCTCCAGGCTCGACAGCAATCCCGAAAGCCGCAGTTGGCGTAATGACTGTTCTAACGAGGGTCTCATATCGCACGCTCCTATGTAGAAGGGCTCGCACTGCTCTGGGTAGAGTGCTGCCGGCACAGCGCATCTCGTAACCACTGCCCATAGTCCGCTAGGGGCCGGATGATCGGATGCGCTTGGGCAAACTCGAAGTTGGACTGGACCGCGGCCGCCTGGGGCTGCTGGATCAACTGCCTGAGACTGCGCAGGTGCCAGGCCCCGTGTCCGCTGGCCACGGCACAGGCCCGCTCGATCTCTGAGCGCTGCCATTTGTTCTTCAGGCTCAAGAGACCCATCAGCACCCGCACGCCTTCAATCCCCCTCGCCTGCAACATCGCCTCCGCCCAGGTCTTGGCCTGCGGGCCGATCCCCTCGACCTGGCTCAGAAGCCAATCTGACCCCCGCTCGATGCCGCTGATCTTCTCGGCCATGAGGTGCGCATCGTGCGTGGAGAACCGGCCGGCGGGCTGCTGGGCGTGCACCGCAACCGGACGCATCTTGCTGTCGAACAGCCGGACCAACCGTCCGTCCCACCGCGCCCACAGGTCCTGTCCCAGGTACTCCGGCGGCACCGAGTAGTAGGCGCCCTTCACCTGCACGTGACCGTCTCGATGCACCGTCCGCAGGGCCTCGCTGAACAATTCGAAGCGTCCAGGCGGCAGCGATCGCAACGCCGGCTTCTCGGCTTCGAGGAACCGTTTGATCACCTGCTGCCGTGTGGTGCCGTGGATCCGTGTGTCGGCCACAGCTTTTTCCCACTCGTCCAGATGCCGGTTCTGCTCCGCCAGCGAACCGAACGTCAGCCCTTTGAGGGCGTTATTTTTTACGTACTTCACTCCATTTTCGATTTTTCCCTTGTGGCGGGGCGTCCGGGGCTTGGTGGGCAAGATCGCGATCCCGTAGTGCTCGGCAAAGCTTCGCGCCTTGGGACACAGCTCCGGGTCGAACCAGTCCGCCTTCATTACCGCCGCGCGGAGATTGTCGATCACGAGGGTCTTGCTCACGCCGTCGAATCGGATGAAGGCGTTCTCCAGGCAGCGCAGGAACTCGTCCGTTCCTTGGCGCATCACCGCCTCGCTGTAGCCCTTGCGGCTGTGGCTCAGCACGATCCGGAACACCCAACTGCTCTTCCGCTTGCCGTCGGCGCCGACGATCGGCGCCCCTTTGCCGAAGTCCACCTGCGCTTCTTCACCGGGGGCGCATTCCATCCTTCGCACCGGCGGGTCGTGGGCGGCCCACAGCTTCTGCACCAGGCGGCGGACGCTGTGATAGCTGCCGCCGTAGCCGTGCTGCGGGTCGAGCAGGTCCTGATAGATTCGCTGGGCACACAGTCCCTGGCCGAGCTTCTGAAGGATCGCCTCACGCCACGGCCAGGCGGCGCTGAGGTGGATCCTGGGATCCTGAGCAAAGGCGAATCCGGGGTGTATTGCGCCGGTGAGCGCCATGGCGGGGTTTGGATTCGAAACCATCTCCAGCGGTGTGCCGGAGCCGGCGAGCGCCATGGCGGGTTTTGAGTCGGCCGCGGCGTCGATCGGTTCGCCCGAGCCGGTGAGCGCGATGGCGGGATTTGATTCCTCGGTGCCCGAAAGACGCACGTACCGCCGGACGGTGGCGCGGTCTATTCCCAGTTCACGACTGATCCGCCGGTACGACCAGCCGTGCCCAACCAATGCCAAAATCGCCTGTACTTCCGCCATCTTGAGTTGATTCGCCATCGCATCGTGGCCTCCCGGCGATCGCCGGAGGCATACGCTACGAGGCAAATCTCCAGTGCCTCAATTTGGCTGGTTTTGAAGCGCTCACGAGGGGGTGAGTTTCGGCGCTCTATGACATGTATTCCCAGTCTTTGTCCAAGAAGGTCTGGAGAAGCTGGAGCGGCTGTTCCGTTTTGGCTCCGAGCCAGACGGAGTAGCCTGGCCTTCCGTTCAGCGTGCCGTGACCCATGGCAAACATAAAGGCACCATTCCGGGCGAAAAATCGTGTGTGACCGGGCGGTCGAGAGTCATCAGGCCACCGCCACGGACTGATCGCCACCGGTGCCATTGTTGCGCTAATCTTTTTCAGTTTTCGTTCGTCCAACCACGCAGCCGACGCCCCGTACTTCGAGTGACACATAATCGCTTCGAACAAACACGCCAGGATGAGATGGTCGGAGACGGTCATCCGCTGCGATTCCCATCGATCATCGCCCTTGCACCTTCCGAGGACGGGCGGATCATCTCCTTCCGGCATGGTCACCCACTGATACACCCACTGGTTTTCCACATAGAAAAGCAGCCGGTCATCGACCATGCGCTGCCTGTGCTGTCCTTCCTTCGTCGGCGTCAGGAGGAAATTCTGACCGCTCATTATCTCTGGGCGTCGGCCCGCCCACCGATACCACCAGCGCAACGTTGTGGGCATTTGAAAGTCACGCAATTCGTCCTCCAAATACCCCTCGTTCGGGCCGATAGCTCCGTGCCAGTATTCGACCAGTCGCTGTAGAACCTCACGACGATCTTGCGTCGTCGTCTGGTCCCGCAGCCGGTCGAGGGCCGCATCGACGGCGGCGTGATCCGTGTCACCCGTTTTGAAGCCGCCGATTTCTTCCCAGATTTGACTCGGCAGCGTCGGCGTTAGATCGAACTGCGCCTCGCCGCAACTGTCTTTCCACGGTGCCTTCTGCCAATGCGACGGGCCGAGCGTTCCCACATAGAGAAAAGACTGCGATCCACCCGGTCGCACGAAGAGCTTGATCGCTCTCCTGGGTTCGCTACCCGCCACGACTTCTGCCGGAACGAAACTCGTATGCCTCTCGTTGCTGACCTTGTAGGGCTTGTCGGCAACCCAGTTGAAGCTCGAACCCCGGTCGAAGTGCGACATGCGTGGCGGTTCGCCGATGTCCGTCAGGCACAGGGCAACGTCGGGCCAGATGATCCACTGCCCGTCGCAGAGGACTTGAGCCTCACGCTCGGCACCGAAGAAGGCGATGGCCTCGCTGCGGGTGTATCGCTTGTAAAGTTCTGGTTGGTCCACGGCGACCGATCTTACTCGACGCACCGCTCAATCCCATTCAACATCGACGGGTGGATCAAAGGATGCATTCGCCAACACGAAGCCGGTCCTGATCTTTCCGCCTCGGTCTTCGGCGGTGATCCGGAACACCGGCCCCCGCAACGGAAGGCGGACGAACGGCCCCATTGCAAACCAACGGCGTTCAACGTGGGTCAAACGCAAGCCAGCCCGAGCAGCCCACTCACCCAGAACTCTTCGTGAGCAAAGCTGCTGGAAAACTGCCATCGGCACCCAGATGGCGACTGCGGCGGCTACGAAGTCGAACACCATTGAGCCTCTTGGCCGATCATCCGGTGCGATATAATAACGCCGGTGCTGAGATCACACCCACCGCTTCTGATCCGCTATTCAGGCTGGGTATTGCTCTGCCGAATACTTCTGGTTAAGATCACGCAGTACACCGCAATCGGATACGCCCTCATGTTCCTCGGTGCCTGCGGAGGGGTGTTCCAGAAATTCAGATCGGAGCGGGGGCTGTGGATGCTCTCCGCTCTCTTCGCCGCCATGACGGGCGTCATTCTCGCTTGCTTTGTCCTCGGCACCTGCGGGGACATTGCCCGCCACCACATCTTCGATGACGGTCTGTCCCTTCAAATCGAAGTCGCTCTTGCGATGCTCGTGTTCTTTTATCAGTTCCTCTTCCTGTTGAAGATCACGAGGCAGAATTGGGCGATCTCGAAGCGTGGCCGGAGAACCGAGCTTAGAATAATTGCATGACGCTGTTCCGGCGGATCAAGACGGTCACGGAAGAAGCCGCCAACAGGCTCTGGGCGGGACCGGGTGTAACAATCGGCATCGGAAGATATGACCCGACCCCAGCCGATGACTATCGGCGAAAGCTCTTTTCGTGGCACAACCCACCGACCGGGATCAACGTCGAAGACCGAAATATGTCTGGATTCGGCGAGGGACTCTGGCTGAGCCGAGGAAGCGAGGAGTTCCGAATACCCCTTCGACCCGGCGAGCGGCTAAATTTCCCTGTCGTCGTCGCTTCCGGTGCGCCGGTGGCGTTTGCGTTGATCTACAAGCGACATCCCGCTGATGCTCGGGGCTTTGACTTCTCCCGGCTCATACGAATTCTGCTTCCAGACAAGGAGAACCCACTGGATGCAGCAAAGATCGAAGCGGTCCTGGAGCACAGGGAGATTTCATTGCCCCGCTGGTGGCCCTTTGAGCTTGAGAGCGTGTCGGAGGACGGCAAACGAATGATCCTCAACAGAGGCGACGAAGTGGCGACAGAATTCGGATGCCGGGTGACCAGAAGGACGTTCCGACTCAACCTCGTCACCAAAGAATGGGAACGCATCGAGCCGTGACACTACTCCAGATCAGGCAACTGCTCGCTCGGCACGAGAAGTCGAATCGACCGAGCCGCTCCCCGTGTACGCTCGATCAGTCCTTTCTTCTCGAGCGTCACGACCATCTGATGCACCGATGGGGCGGTGATCTTGAAATACCGCTCCATGTCCCGCTCCGCCGGGGCCTGCCCATTGAGCTTGGTGTAGTGGGAAATGAATGCCAGAAACTGCGCCTGTCGAGACGTTGCCTTCGACGGTTCCGATTTGCTGAACGCCCCTGGCTTCTTTGCCCCGACCTTCTTTGCCACGAAATGCCGCTCATCCCCGTGGTGAATGAAGAACATGCCTCGCAGACAACGGTCCTGGTGGAGCACCGCCCAGCCCCGGCCAGAAACATCATCCATCTCGTCGGTCCCATGCCAGGTCCATTCGACCGCTGGTCTGCCCTCCCGCTCCAGCAGTCGATGATCGATGAAGCCCTCGACCAGGCCGAAGGCAAATTCTCCTGAACCGTTAGGGCGGAACTGAATGAACGGCTGGAAGTCGCCCTCGCTGTCCTCCATCTCGATGATCCGCCAGCGACCGAGGATGTCGGGCAGCATTTCCGGCATCGTCGTGATTAGACCGGCTGATGTTTCTCTGGGCAACGAGCCGGTGGTAAATTCAGAACCGATGGAAGACATGACTCAAGAACAACATTCCACTCGCTCACCGAAACGCAAAATGTCCGAGATGATCTCGGAAATGGCGGCAGGTTTCCTCTGGGTGGGTGATACGATTGGCGAGAGGCAGAATCGTTTGAACGCCGCCTGCTCCGCCTGGAATATGGCCGGCGGATCGCCCGAAGTCCGAATGCGGCAACTTGAGCGATACAGGGAGGGATACCTGCGATTCAATCCTACGACCTCACCGACTGACCTTGCCAACATCCTCAAGG
>Ga0210396_10002912_pt1 | contig 17226 bp, 13 predicted proteins | sample IncBWH17OmetaG_FD_155466 | JGI IMG/M metagenome (GOLD analysis project Ga0210396, IMG submission 155466) | Forest soil microbial communities from Barre Woods Harvard Forest LTER site, Petersham, Massachusetts, United States - Inc-BW-H-17-O ... | reverse complement strand
TAGTCGGGTCACAGTGACCTCCCTTAAAGTTCTGTGACCTCACTTATCTCAATCTCTCAATCTTTCCACAACTTCTGCCCCCCGCCCCACGCGTAGCGTCCGTCGCACCAGCGACTTCGTTCAACAGACGTTCTCGCTCATTGACCCTAATCTCAGGTCGCCAGAAATGAATCGAACGAACTGGCGATTGCCCTTGCGTCGGTCGGCAAGCCAATAAATGGAACCTCGAATACCGTGGCGTCCGTGCGCGAGAGATCGAACGCATAGGCTTCTCCGCCGCCATCGCTCCCGATGAAAAACAGGTTCGGGAAGAACTCCGCAGTTTTGTAGGCACGGTTCATCTGCGCAACTTCTTCGGCCTTCCACAACCGCACGTATCGGTCACGAATGAAGCCCTCGCCTCCATTTGCGCGTGTGAGGAAGGCGAAGTAGCTTTCCGGGAGAGATTTCGCCAGCCCAGTTCTCAAAGACGCGAGAGCCTCAGTGGAGGCAGGGGCGTTTGGCTGGAAGGCTTGATCGTCGGCTTCCATGGGGCGGCAATTTTAAAGCAGGGCGAGCTTGGTTGATGTTAGCAGCGATTGTATTCGAGATCCCGGTGAATGCGTAAACGCCGAACTCGGAACTGTTCCTAGTTACCCTGGCTCTCTACGCGTGTCTGTTTGATCACCCACCAGGCGGCGGTCAGGGATATCAGGTACAAGATAGCGCTTCCAAAATTCACCCTTGAGTCCCACCAGCCTTTGAGAATCACTAAGCACATCACGACAAAGCCAACAGCCGATCCCCATCCCCCGAAGGGCGAGTGCAGCGGAAGAGATGCGAGTTCCTGGCGACTCACTCGCCTGCGGAAGACGACGTGCGCGGCGAGCGACACAACCCAGGACAGAATCATTCCAAAGAACGCGCCACGCAGAATGAATTCGAACGCATTGGCTGGAGCCCATTTCTCGAGGACCAAGGCGACGACGATGCCATAGGACGAGAGCAGGAGGGCGAATATAGGCGAGCCCTGCGAGTTCAGGCGTCCAAAGATGGTGGGGGCCCATCCGGTGCGAGCCATCGAAAACAGCATCCGCGAGGAGACATAGAGCGCAGCATTCGCTCCCGACAGCGCAGCGGTCAATACCACGAAATTCATCAAGTGACCTGCGCCGGGGATGTGTACCGAGCGGAATACGGTAACGAAGGGGCTCTCACCGGATCCGGCCTTGTTCCACGGCATCACCCCCACCAGCACCGTGATGGCGCCGAGGTATAAGAACATCAGCATGAGGAAGGTGATGCGGACCGCTTGTGCGATCTCATGTTGTGAGCGCGACTCACCGGAGGTGACGGCTACGAATTCGACTCCGCCGAAGGCATAAACGGAGAAGGTCATCGCCAGCAGAGGCGCCAGATATCCTTGCGGGAAAAAGCCTCCTTGAGACGTGTATTGCGCGGGAACACGACGCCCCGCTAGCAACCATGCACCCAGAATCACGAATGCGGCGATGGTGACTACCTTGACCATGGCAAACCAGAACTCGAAACGTCCGTAAGAGCCGACACCCAGCAAATTGACGGACAAAAGCAAAGACGCGAACACCACCACCCACACGACGGCGTTCACCTGCGGAAACCACAGACGCATGTAAGTGGCTGCGGCGACCATCTCGGCCCCGATGGATACGGCGATTGCCGCCCAATATCCGCCGCGGGAGAGAAATCCGGCCCAGTCGTTCAGGTAGAGGTCGCCGTACACTCCGAAGGAACCCGCCGCCGGATGGGCGCAAGCTAATTCTCCCAACGCGTAGGCGACGGTCACATTGATGAAAGCTGCGAGAAGGAAGCTGAGAATCACCGACGGACCGGCCAGGCTGAGGGCTGGCGCGGAGCCCAGAAAAAGGCCCGTGCCGATGGAGCCGCCGACGGCGACCATGGCCATCTGTCCGGCGGTGAGCTGGTGACGAAGTCCCTGTTCTTCCTTTGGGTTAGGGTTAGGCGCGTCTTGCATGCTGCACGTATACCAGAACAGCAAAAGATGTCCTAACGGCCCAGAGCAGAATGACCTTCGTAACCGCAGTCAGCCGTTACTGCGTTGCTGCCACCTACCCCTGCTCCTAGAATCACCATGCAGGTTACTACGCACATTACCCCATGCCGGACCGGGCCGAAATCGCCAAGCGTATCGCGCAAGCCGAAAAGCTTCTGCAAAGAGGCAAAACGGGCGATGCGTTGAACGAATATCTCCAAGTCCTTCTGGAAGATCCCGAGAACGACAATGTCCGTTCGATGGCGGCGGATCTGTGCCTGTCGCTGAGCCGGACGGCGGAGGCGGTATCGCTGCTGGGCGAGCTGTTTGAGCGGCAAGTCGGCGCGGGGGATGCGACGCGAGCCAGCCTGACCTACAAGAAGCTCGCACGCCACGGGAGCCCCACCTGGGAACAGAAGTTTCGTTTCGGTCAGCTTCTGGAAAATTCGAACAAAAAGCTGGCCGTGGGCACATACGAAAATGCGCTCGACGATCTCGCCAAGCAGCGCAAGATGGGGGAAGCGCTGCCGATTCTCACGCGGATCGTGACCCTGGAGCCGACGCAGGGAAACTACCTGCGATTCGGCGAGTTGTGCGCGCAGCTGGGGGAGAACAAACAATCGGCGATGGCTTTCCTGAAGGCCGCGGAGTTAGCCGAGGCAACCGGAGCGGATGCCTCGCAATATTTTGAGCGCGCCTACTCAGAAGATCCAAGCGATCCGAAAAACGCTCTTTGCTATGGCAAGAACCTCCTGCAGCAGGGGCAGATTGGCGCGGCGATTTTCATCTTCGAGCCGCACGTGCTCTCGGGCAATCCCTCTCTGGAGTTGCGGGATTGCTACGGCCATGCTCTTTTGGCGGCGAACCGGCTTACCGAGGCCGAGCCGCTCATCTGGCAATTATTCGAGCAGAATCCCAGCCGCATGCAACAAGTTGTGACTTTGATCGGCCAGATGGTCGACTGCCAGCAGGATGCCGAAGCGGTCGCGCTGGCGCGGAAGCTGGAACTGTTTCAGAGGCGGCGCGGCGAGCGCCGGGCATTTGTCGCGACCATGCAAGACCTGGTGGCCGGACATCGGGCGTCGCCCGAAATGCTGGAGTTCCTCAGCGAGCTTTTCAATTCTTCGAACCGAGAGACCGACTACTGCCAGACTTTAATCAAGCTGTTCGATCTTTATGTGAGCAGCGGCAATTTCGAGAAAGCGGGAGAGTGCCTGGATCGGGCCGCAGATGTCGATCCGTATGAGCGTGGGCATCAGAAGCGTCTGGAAAGCTTGCGCGGAAAAATCTCCGAAAACCGCTACAAGCTGATTGCGTCCCGGCTGACGCAGCTGAACAAATCTGGGCCGGAACACGTTCGCGCGGAGGAGCCCACATTGGGAGCCGCTGCGCTGCAGGACCTGATGTTGCAGGCGGAGATCCTCGTGCAATATGGGATGCGCTCGAAGGCCGTGGAACGGCTGCAGCGCATTCAGGAACTCTTTCCCCGAGAAGAAGAACGGAACGAAGATTTACAGCGGCTGTACCTTGCGGCGGGTATCACGCCTCGCTACGCGGGGTCGGCGCCGGCTCCTCCCGCACCGGTTGGCTCGGCGCTACCGGCCGCGACGTCTGAGCCTCTCGTTGCGCCGCCGGCAGTGAACGGGCAGCAGGCGGATGTGAGCAGCTTCACCCGCGTGGCCGAGATCACTCGCAAGCTCTATCACCAGAACAACGCAAACGCTGTGCTGTCGACGGCGGCGAACGAGATGGGCAGCCAATGGAAGATCACACGGTGCGTGGCGGCGATGCGCAAACCCGGACTTTCGCCGACCGCCCTGCAGGAGTTTCATGCCGATGGAATCGCTCCCGGCAGTTCAGCGGCGCTAGCCTCAGTGGTGAGCGCTTGCCAAGAGCTGGCCGTGGCGCGAGGCACGGTCGATCTGCCAGACACGCTTTCGGCGCCCGAGGTGCAGCCTGTGAGAAGAGTGCTGGCTGAACTCGGCGTCACCTCCTTGCTGGCGCTGCCGTTGATGGACGGCGAAGATCACATTGGGATCCTGGTGTTCATGCAGAGTTCGCAGAGGAATTGGCATCCGTCCGAGGTCGTCGTTCTGAAGACGCTGGGGGAGCAGGTGGTGATCGCTCTCAATAACGCGGGCTTGCGGCGGCTGGTGCGGAACCTCTCGGTCACGGATGAGAAGTCGGGTTTACTCAAGCGAGCGTCTTATCTGGACCTCGCTCAGGCGGAGGCGCAACGAGCGCTCCAGCAAGCCACGCCGTTTACGATCCTGCTGGCACAGTTTGGGCGAAGCGCCGCCATGGTGAAGGAATTCGGCGAAGCGGGCGTGGAAGCGACCATGGAGCAGGTGGGGCAGCTTTTTACCGCGAACATCCGTTCGAACGACCTCGCCTTTCGGTACGACACGACGACGGTCGCGATCATCCTGGGAGACACCGCCGAAAAGGAAGCCCTGCTTGCGGTGGAGAAGTTGCGGAAGTTAATTTCGGATGTGCGCTGGCCGGGAAAAGATCAGGCCATTCCGTTCATGGCCGGCCTGGCCGAGGCGGTGATGCGCAGCACGTACGATCCGGTGGATATCGTCACAGAAGTGATCAATCGCGCCGAACAGGCATTGCACGATTCGCTGAACCAGGGGCCAGGCAGCGTGGTGTCGCTGGCACCGGGCATGGCGTCGGCGGCGGTAGCGTAGGAAGCATTCAGCATTCAGCATTCAGCACTCAGCACTCAGCAATCAGCAATCAGCACTCAGCACTCAGCATTCAGCAATCAGCACTCAGCACTCAGCATTCAGCATTCAGCAATCAGCACTCAGCATTCAGCATTCAGCATTCCGTCTTCCGTCTTCCGTCTTCCGTCTTCAATCTTCTTCAATGTCTTCATCATCGTTCAGGCGAGTTGGATGTAAGTAGAGCTCTCTTTCCCCCCAAAGCCCTCGATAAGAGTCTTGCGAAATTCCGCCGCGCTCGATGCTCAATTGGCTGAGTGCTGAGTGCTGAGTGCTGAGTGCTGCGTGCTGAGTGCTGCGTGCTGCGTGCTGCGTGCTGCGTGCTGAGTGCCAAATGCCCAAATGCTGACTCTCCCCCGGTTGAGTGTCGGCCGACGGCGCTGTTAAACTCATATGTTTGGCCTCATCCATCTGAAGTTTTCTGGTGACTCGGCATTATGTTGAAACCCGGTGATATTGCCATCGTAAGCGGCGCCCGTACGCCCATGGGGCGCTATTGCGGAAAACTCAAAGACTTCACGGCGCAAGAACTGGGCGCCGTCGCCGCCAAGGGTGCCATCGAGCGGGCGGGCATCGATCCCAAAGAATTTGATCACGTGGTGTTCGGAAACGCGCAGCAGACGTCGGGCGACGCGTTGTATGGGGCGCGGCACGTGGGATTACGGGCAGGGCTTCCGATCGAGACGCCCGCGCTTACCGTGAATCGCTTGTGTGGATCGGGCATGCAGGCGATTGTGAACGCGGCGCAGATGATCCAGACCGACGAGGCGAAGGTCGTGCTTGCGGGCGGGATGGAGGCGATGTCGCAAGCGCCGTTTGTGATCCGCGGGCGCGATGGGTTCACGCTGGCCCCGGGCGGAAAGCTGGAAGATTCGCTGATGGTGGCGCTTCTTGATTCTTATTGCGGCCTCTATATGGCGAACACCGCCGAGTTGTACGGGGAGCAGCAGGGGATCACGCGACAGATGCAGGACGAGATGGCGCTGCGTTCGCAGCAGATGGCGGATGCGGCCTACCTGGAGGGCCGGATGCAGGAGGAACTAGTCCCGGTGCCATTGAAGAATTCCAAGGCCGAGGCGACCGGTGAGATGTTCACCGAAGACGATCACCGGCGGCCGCAAACAACGATGGAGGGTTTGGCGAAATTGCGTCCGGCGTTCGGGAAGAGTGGGACGGTGACGGCCGGCAATGCGAGCGGGATCGTGGATGGGGGTGCGGCGGTCGTTGTGATGTCGGTGGAGCAGGCGCAGAAACGCGATTTGAATCCGTTGGGACGGATTGTGAATTGGGGAATCGCCGGAGTGGATCCGAAGATCATGGGGCGCGGCCCGGTTCCGGCGACGAAGCTTGCGCTGCAGCGGGCGGGACTGACGCTCGATTACATCGACCTGATCGAAGTGAATGAAGCGTTCGCGGCGCAGTATTTGGCGGTCGAAAAAGAACTTGGGTTGGATCGGACGAAGGTGAACGTGAATGGCGGCGCGATCGCGCTGGGGCATCCACTGGGCGCGACGGGTGCGCGGCTGGTCATTACGCTGTTGTACGAACTGCGGCGTCGGAAGAAGAAGTACGGCCTGGCGACGGCGTGCATCGGCGGCGGGCAGGGGATTGCGATGGTGGTGGAGAGCTTTCAGTAATGGTTAATCCACCACGGAGACGCAGAGTCACGGAGAAAGACTAAGCGAATTGAAAATCCTGGGAAGCGCGAACATGCCCATGACATTCCGGATACTCATTCTCCCTACTCTCTCTCTCTTTCTGGGTGACTCCGTTTATTCCTGTGGACGTTATGACAAGACAGGCTGCAAGCAACGAGGCGAGGCTTACCGAGCCAGAGTGGAGCAGCTCAGGAGAGACGCACATGAACAACTGAAGATTGGAACAAAGCAGGATGTGGTCAGACAGTTCTTCGAGACTCATGGTCTTCCATTTGATGTCTCTAGTCATGCCGACCATCAGGAAGCGATTGGAACGGTTTATGTCCAAGGAGGGTGCGCTCCGCGTGGATGTGGTTCCGAAGATGCTCTTATTGGGCTTCGTGTTGAGCTGGGCCTCGACGGATCTTTGGTTACGGAACCTGTTATCGGTTCACAATTCACCAATTGTTTATAGCGATCATCTCTCTGGACCTCTGTGTCTCCGTGATGAAATGATTTTCTAATCCGTGCGAACCCACGTTGATGCGCGGGAAGGGAATTTTAATGGAAATCAAGAAAGTAGGCGTCTTAGGCTGTGGGCTCATGGGCTCCGGCATCGCACAGGTCGCGGCGATGGCCGGGTTTGAGGTTACGGTGCTCGAAGTCGAACAGAAGTTTCTGGATAAAGGCTTCGCGGGAATCGAGAAGTCGCTGGCGAAATTTGCTGAGAAGGGTACGTTAAAAGAAACGCCGCAAGCGGTGCGGGCGCGCCTGAAGGGTACGACGAATAAACAGGACCTGGCGGACTGCGACATCGTGATCGAAGCGATCATCGAGAACGTCGAGGAAAAGAAGAAGATGTATGCGTCGATCGATCCCATCGTGAAAAAAGAGGCCATCTTTGCGTCAAACACTTCCTCCATCTCTGTGACCGAGCTGCTGACGGCGGTGAAGCGGCCAGAGCGGTTTATCGGCTTGCATTTCTTCAATCCGGTGCCGCTGATGAAGCTGGTTGAGGTCGTAAAGACGATTGCGACTGCGCCGGACGTATACAACGCGGCTTACGAATTCGGAAAGAAACTCGGCAAGGTGCCGGTGCGGACGTCGGATAAGACGGGATTCATCGTGAACAGGCTGCTGGTGCCGTATCTGCTGGATGCGATCCGCGCTTACGAAGAGGGTGTGGGGTCGATCGAAGACATTGACAATGCGATGAAGCTGGGCTGCGGCTACCCTATGGGCCCGTTCACACTGCTCGATTTCGTCGGGCTGGATACGACCTACTACATCACGCACGTGATGTACGACGAATTCAAAGAGCGTCGGTTCGCGTCGCCTCCGCTGCTCAAACGACTGGTGATGGCGGGCTGGTATGGAAAGAAGACGGGCCGCGGGTTTTATGATTATGCGGACCCGGCAAATCCGGTGGCGGGGAAGTTCTGAGGCGTAAGGAAATCCACCACGGAGGCTCGGAGTGGAAGAGGAAAACTGACAAGAGAATTCCCTGCGGCTGCAGTTGTGAAGTTAAGGAACGCGGGGTCCTTCGACTACGTTCGGCTGTCGCCTCACTTCGCTCAGGATGACAAGACTTCGTTACCTCACTTCGCTCAGGATGACAAAACGATAGAGAGATTGCGACTGAGGAGGCACGGGGACACGGAGTGGAAGAAGAAAGACTGACAAGAGTATTCCCTGCGGCTGCAGTGGTGAAGTTGAAGAATGCGGGGTCCTTCGACTACGTTTCGGCTGTCGCCTCACTTCGCTCAGGATGACAAAACGAAGAGAGATTGCGACTGAGATATCGAATTTATGAGCTTCGAAAACATAATTCTCGAAAAGAAAAACTCCACCGCCTACGTCACCGTCAACAGGCCCAAGGTTCTCAACGCGCTCAACATGGCGACCATGGAAGAGTTGCGGACGGCGTTTGCCGACATTAAGAACGATGCCGCGATTCGCGTTGCGATTCTGACGGGCTCCGGTGAAAAAGCGTTTATCGCGGGTGCGGACATCAGCGAACTGGCCAAGCACGATGCCGTCTCCGGGAAGGAGTACACGCATCGCGGGCAGTCGGTGCTTGACCTGATCGAGAACCTGGGCAAGCCGGTCATCGCGTGCATCAACGGATTCGCACTCGGCGGTGGTTGTGAGATCGCGATGGCGTGCACCATGCGGCTGGCGAGCACGAATGCCAAACTGGGTCAGCCGGAAGTGAAACTCGGAATTATTCCCGGGTACGGTGGCACGCAACGATTGCCGCGACTGGTGGGCAAGGGAATCGCGATGCAATTGGTGCTGGCGGGAGAAATGATCACAGCGGAGGAGGCGCACCGCATCGGACTCGTGAACGAGGTTACCGCGCCGGGAGATCTCATTCCGCGCGCAGAGGCGATCGCGCAAAAGATCATCGCCAATGCGCCGCTGGCCATCCAATATGCGATGGAAGCCGTGAACCGAGGGCTGGACATGACCGTGGCCGACGGCCTCTTTCTCGAGGCGACGCTGTTCGGTGTCTGCTGTGCGACCGAAGACAAGAAAGAAGGAACGACGGCGTTTCTGGAAAAACGGACCGCGCAGTTTAAAGGAAAGTGAAGGGATCGGGTCATCGGGTGATCGGGTCATTGAATCATCGGACGATCAAAATCACGCAGCGTTTGAGTTAGGCATTTGGGTCATCGAGCCGTCGATCTTAGTAGCAACTCATCGGAGATCTCCCAGAGACTCTGCTAGATCGCTCGATGACCAGATCTCCGGATCGCCCGATCTCGTTTTCATGCTGAAGTCTCTCCATATCGGTCGTTATGTCACGGCGCCGGACGATCTGCGGGCTCTGGCGGAGTTCCTTGAGGCGATCGGCTTCGAGCGCCTCGTCGGTGGAGACGGCCGGTCGGCTGTTTTTGCGGCGCCAGTCGGAATGCTCAGCGTGAATGCGCTGCCGTCGGAGTATCCGAAGGAAGTCTTGGACCACTTGAAGGACGTGAACCGGCTGATTGTCCTCGAGGTTTCGAATCCTGATGACGCGTTCGCCATCGCCCAAAAGCAGCAGCTCAAAGTCCTTGCGGATTCCGCGTCCCCAAAAACCGGCGAGCGCAGCTTTTCGCTGGCTCTTCCCGGTGAAGTTATCGTGACGGTGCATGGTCAGCCTGAAGTGCAACCTTCGGGCACGGCAGGCGACCTCAAGGCCAAGGGGAAGCGTTTCGCGATCGTTGTCAGCCGCTTCAACGCGTTCATCACGGAGAGGCTGCTGCAGGGCGCACTCGATGGGTTGAAGCGCACGGGGGCTCGGATTGAAGACATCGAGATCACGCGCGTGCCCGGCAGTTTCGAACTGCCGATGGCTGCGCGAACGCTGGCCGAGTCCGGAAAATTCGACGCGATCGTCTGCCTGGGATGCCTGCTGCGCGGCGAGACCGCGCATTACGACGTTATCGTGAACGAGTGCGCGCGAGGGATTGGACAATCCGCGCAAGAAACCGGAGTACCGCATGCTTTTGGCGTGCTTACCTGCGACACGCTGGAGCAGGCGATCGATCGCGCCGGCTTGAAGATGGGCAACAAGGGTTTTGAAGCCGCTCTGACTGCGGTGGAGATGGCAAGTCTCAAGAAAGTTGCCAGCCATCAGCGGCCAGTTGCCGGCAAAAAAAAGTCGGCGGGCGTTGGGCGTCGGTCGTCGGGAAAAGCGAAGAAGCGTCCAGTCCGCAATCAGGCTAAAAAGGCCACGAAGCGACGGTAAGCCTACTGGTTTTCGAATCCAAGCAAGTACACTATAGGCACCAAAGCGCGTTCCCGTGAACGCTTCGCGCACGCGGGGTTCTGGAAGACGGACGACTGGAGACCAACGACTGCTTTATGGGGACTCGCCGTAAATCTCGCGAACTGGCGCTCCAGATGCTCTTTCAAGCCGATATGGGCCGGCAGGGTCCGGAGGATGTGCGGAAGACATTCTGGGCAGAGCGGCACGAGGTGGCACAGGATGTTCGTGGATTTGCCGACGACCTCTTCCGTACGGCCACTGATCGCACGACGGACATCGACGCGTTAATCGAGGGGCATGCGCAGCACTGGCGCATGGAGCGGATGGCGGCGGTGGATCGCAATATCCTGCGCGCCGCTGTGGCCGAATTTCTTGGCTACCCGCAGACGCCGCGGGCGGTGGTGATCAACGAAGCCATCGAGATCGCCCGCAAATTTTCCAGCCCCGAATCCATCCAATTCATCAACGGCGTGCTCGACAGCGTGGGACGCGACCTGGAAAAGGCTAAAGCGTAGCTGGAATTTCGCTGAAGGGCACAGATCCTCAACAACGTCCCGCACTCGCCGGTTCTTTGGTCTTTCCCCATTCGCCTTCTATGAGCTCGTCACCGATCTGCAAGATGCTGCCCGGTTGCGGTCTTTGCTGATGGACGATGACTGACGACTGCTTTAAGGCCTGATGGCGATGAGGTCCGGGTTGCAGGTCTGCGGAATGTTGCTGCAGAGGCTGCCCTTGTTCGTGCTGTTGTTGTTGATGAAGGTGACCTGCTGAACATCGGCGCCCGAAACGGTGCTGACGACATGCACCGACGTGTCGGCCGCGCCGACGTAGAGAAGCGTTCCATCCGATGTGAGGCTGGCATCGAGCGGTGCCGGGCTCCCGGTAAGTGGGATCGAGGATACGGTGCCAACACCGAAGTTGTAAATGAAGACGCTGCCCAGGTTCGCGGCCAGGATGTAAGCCTTGGAATTATCCGAGGCAAGGATCATTTTCAGGGGCGTGAAATTGCCCTGTCCGAGATTGGCAAAAGTGAACTCCTGGGCCGGCGGGTCGGGAGCTGTCACCGGGAACGGGCACGTGTCGGAACTGGGGTTAGCAAAGGTTGCCGGGGCCGGGGCAAGCACTTTCACCGTGAATACGTCGACCCCAGGCGGATCGACCCCGATGGCGTGAATGCCATCGCCCAGGGCCTGGAACATGACAGGGAGCTGCGGCACCGGAATCGACGCGGTGATGGCGTAGTTGGTATCGCATGTATTGAACAGGTTGATCGCGGGGCTACCGGATCCTCCGGAGAGATATCCAAGGGCGCCGTTCGCAAAAGACGCCACGCCGTTTGCTGGTCCGCCCAACGTGATCGCCTTTAGCGGGAGGAGATCAGAAAACACGTAGAGGGTATTGCCTGCCGCGATGTAGGCGCGGATCCCGTCTGGGGAAAATGCGGCGGCCGTGGCGCCGTTGATCAACAGCGATGTCGTGGTTACAGACGTGGTGAGGTTCTCGAGAACAAAAACCTGGTTCGGAACTGATTTCGTGTCCGAGACGATCAACTTATTGCTATCGGGAGAGATGGCCAGGATCTTTCCAGGAACATTGTTCATCTGCGAGACGTTCGTCGTGGTTCCGGGAGTGAAGGTGATCAAGCCGGCATCACTTCCGAGATAGGCTTTGGTTCCATTGGGGGCGAATATAAAGGTGTTCGGTGAACTGGGCAGGGTGGTGCTGTTGGCGACCGTATTGTTGCTCGTCGAAATCGGATAGACGAGCGGCTGGCAGCCGGGGATGGGCGTGCCGGTGACTGTATCGCACTGGCTCGACGTCGCGTAGACGGTGGTATTCGCCTGGGCCCCCGTGACGGTGCCCGTGATCGGGTTCCCCTGGAGTACTCCGCTTTGCGAGGTCGATGAAAACACAGGTTTAATGGGGAAAATACTCCCCGTCAGATTGCAGTTGTTCGGCAGGCACGCGGCGACGATCGAAGCGCCACCGGGAGCCTTTGCCGTGACCCCTCCGCTTGTGCTGACGGTAGCGTTTTGCGGGGATAGGGACGTCCACGTGATGGGAGGGGTTGTGAGCTGATAGCCGAGTCGGTCAAACACAGTTGCCGTGAGGGTGGTCGCGCCATTGTTGGCGATGGCAAACGTGGTGTTATTGGGATCGTTGCTTCCCACCTGCAGGCTGATGGACTGGATGATGCAAGTCTCGAAGTAGGGGTGCAGCACGCCGTGGCTGTCGGCGATCTGAGCGGGAAGGCTGTTCACTCCGGAAACGGTGGCGAAGACCTGCGTGTATCCGGGAGTTTTTGCGGTGATTCGCGCCTGCGTGATCTGGTTGCCGTTGTTGTTGAGCAGTTCAGAGTCGGTGGTGCTCAGGGTGGCGACGGTCGAATTACCTTGGGTGAACACGAAGGAGCCAACGGTATTGGTTACGTCCTCGCCGTTGCTGAATGCGTGGGCCTGCAGATCGAGAAAGTTCTGAACTCCGGTGGAGGGCGCGAGCGTCACGCAGTCCGGCATATGAATGGGCGGGTTCAGGACGGTGACCGACACGGTATCGACGTGTTGGTGAACATAGACAAGGACCGGCGCACTCACTACGCCATTGGCGCTGGCCGTGACTTGGGCCACCCCGGCACTGGTCGGGTTGCAGATCTGGCCGGCCGTATCCCACCTTCCAGCGCAAGCCACGCCCGGGGCCGTCGATACAAAGCTCAGGACGCTGGGATTGCTCGATGTGAAAGTGATCGGGATGGTAGAGGTTGGCGTCAGGGCCGCGGTGAAGTTGAGGGTCGTACCCAAGTCGATACTGCTATTGCCTGGGGCGATGGTGACCTTGCTGGGGGTCGCCAGAGTGGGTGCGCCGCTGCCGCCACCGCATCCGGCCAGATTGCCTAATAAAATTAAGAAAAGTATTGCTGTTACCACCCAAGAACAGAACCGGCGCATGCATCCTCCCCGCCGGCGAAGTGTTTGTGCACGCGCAGGCGAGTCTATGTATATGCTTGGAAATTCTTCAGTGTAGAGGCCAGCCGGGATTTCAGCAAGAGGCGGGCGGCCGTCTGCCTGCACTGAGATGCGCAAAAGCTCCATTGACGATGCGCGGACCCTATTGTTATATTTATATGGTTCCGCGAGTAATTCTGGCTTGCCTGGTAGCGGTGGTTTTTATCCCCGCGCCTTTTTTGTGTGCGCGGTGCCTCCGAAAATGGGGCTGAGCTTTAGAGCATAAAGGTTCACCGAACGAATCAGCGTTCGGGAACTTCCTCGCTGAAATGCTTCGCGCTCACCTCTCGCCCGTCGAGAGGCTATGTGAAGCAAGGTTGACGAAACGGAGTGCCTCCGAAGTCAGGCTTGGTACCACCGTCGTCAGCATCAGTCTGACTGGGAAACCTAAGACCTTTCTCTCCGGCACAGTGTGCGTGGCGAGAAGTATGGCTGGACATTGCGCCAGCCAGCTCCCGAAAGGGAAAAGCAGAGACAGCGTGTGCGCAGGTGCGCGCCGATTAGGCGTGCGAGCGTAGAGACGCTGCAAGGAGCGGCAAAGAGTGCCTACGTTTAATCAATTGGTGCGTTCCGGCCGGAAAAAGCCCCGCTACAAGACGGCGAGTCCGGCGCTGCAGTCCTGTCCGCAGAAGCGCGGTGTTTGCACCCGCGTGTACACACAGACGCCCAAGAAACCGAACTCGGCGCTGCGCAAGGTTGCTCGTGTCCGCCTGACGAACGGAATTGAAGTAACGACCTACATCCCGGGCATCGGCCACAACCTGCAGGAGCACTCGATTGTGCTGATCCGCGGTGGCCGCGTGAAGGATCTGCCGGGTGTGCGGTATCACGTGGTGCGTGGAACGCTGGATGCGGTCGGCGTCGCGAATCGGAATCAGGGTCGCTCGAAGTACGGCGCGAAGCGGCCGAAGAAAGCTTAAAAGCAGTTCTCAGTTCCCAGTTGCCAGTTCTCAGTTGGAACTGTGCCGGGGTTGACTGAGAACTGAGAACTGAGAACTGAGAACATGCCTCGTAAAGGACATATCGCAAAGCGCGGAGTTGCCGGGGATCCGGTTTTCGGATCGGACCTGGTGACTAAGTTTGTGAACTCAATGATGTGGCAGGGCAAGAAGTCGACGGCCCAGGGCATCTTCTATGAGTCCATCACGCAGCTCGAGAAAAAGGGTGGCGATGAGGGCTTGAAGCTGTTCAAGAAGGCCGTCGAGAACGCGAAGCCGTTGCTCGAAGTGAAGACTCGCCGTGTGGGTGGCGCGAACTACCAGGTGCCCGTCGAAGTGAATGCCGACCGGCGCACTTCGCTGGCGATCCGCTGGCTGATTACGTATGCGCGCGGCCGTGGCGAGAAGGGCATGATCGACAAGCTCACGAACGAGTTGCTGGACGCTGCCAACAACCGCGGCGCCGCGATCAAGAAAAAGGAAGACGTGCACCGCATGGCGGAAGCCAACAAGGCGTTTGCACATTACAGATGGTAAAGCAGCTCTTAGCAATTCGCCGTTAGCTCTTAGCTCGAGCGCGGAGCTGCCGGGCGGTTTTACTAAAGCTATAAGAGCCAAAAGCTAACAGCTGGTTTTTAGAGCCCCAGAAAGCAGAGTTAAAAGAATCGTGGCCAGAACAGTCCCATTAGAGCGTTGCAGGAACATCGGCATCATGGCGCACATCGATGCCGGCAAGACCACTACGACGGAGCGCATCCTTTTCTATACGGGAAGAACGCACCGCATCGGAGAGGTCCATGAAGGCACGGCCACGATGGACTGGATGGAGCAGGAGCAGGAGCGCGGCATCACGATTACCTCGGCGGCGACAACCTGCACCTGGCGCGACATTCGGATCAACATCATCGATACGCCCGGCCACGTCGATTTTACGGCGGAGGTGGAGCGGTCGCTGCGCGTTCTCGACGGGGCGGTCGCGGTGTTTGATGCGGTGCACGGCGTACAGCCCCAGTCGGAAAAAGTATGGCGGCAGGCCGACAAGTACGGTGTCCCGCGAATTTGCTTCATCAACAAGATCGACAAGATGGGTGCCGATTTTGAGCACGCCATCGACACCATTCGCAAGCGCCTCAATGCCAAGCCGGTAGCCATCCAGATTCCAATCGGACAGGAAGACAAGTTTCGCGGCGTCGTTGATCTGATCGGTATGAAGGCGATCGTGTGGAACGATGAGACGATGGGCGCGGAATACGCGACGGAGCCGATTCCGGCCGAACTGCAGAAGAAGGCGGAAGCATTCCATACGCAGCTGGTTGAAACCGTTGCTGAAAACGACGACGAGATTCTGCACAAGTTCCTCGAAGGAGAAGAGATCAGCGCGGAAGCGTTGCGGGCTTCGCTGCGCAAATCGACCATAGGATTGAAGCTGTTTCCGGTCGTCGTAGGGACGGCCTTCAAGAACAAGGGCGTACAGCCGTTGCTGGACGCGGTGGTGGACTATCTGCCGTCTCCGCTCGATACGCCGGAGACCCACGGGCTCGATCCGAATACCGGGAAGGAAATCACGCGCAAGGCGGACGACAAGCAGCCGTTCTCGGCGCTGGCGTTCAAGATCATGGCCGACCCGTTTGTGGGTCAGCTGACGTTCATCCGCGTTTATTCGGGGCAGTTGAAGTCGGGCGAGTCGGTGCTGAACTCGCGTACGCAGAGGACCGAGCGCATCGGCCGCCTGCTGAAGATGCACGCCAACAAGCGTGAGGATATTCAGGAGATTCTGGCGGGTGATATTTGTGCGGTGGTCGGTCTGAAGAATGTGGGAACCGGCGATACGATCTGCGACGAAAAACATCCGATCACGCTCGAGTCGATCACCTTCGCCGTCCCGGTCATCTCGGTCGCCGTTGAGCCCAAGACGAAGGCCGATCAGGAAAAGATGGGCATGGCGCTAGCTAAGCTGGCGCAGGAAGATCCGACGTTCAAGGTTCACACGGATCCGGATAGCGGACAGACCATCATCAGCGGCATGGGCGAATTGCACCTGGAAATCATCGTCGACCGCATGATGCGCGAGTACAAGGTTGAAGCCAACGTTGGCAAGCCGCAGGTCGCGTATCGCGAGACGATCCGCAGGCACTCGGAGGCCGAAGGTAAGTACATCCGGCAGACGGGTGGCCGCGGTCAGTACGGTCACGCAAAGATCCGGCTCGAGCCGAACGAGCCCGGCAAGGGCTACGAGTTCATCAACGAAATCGTGGGTGGCACGGTTCCGAAGGAATACATCAAGCCGATCGATCAGGGCATGCAGGAAGCCATGGAAGGCGGCGTTCTGGCCGGCTATCCCATGGTCGATGTGAAGGCGACGCTGTACGACGGCAGCTACCACGACGTCGACTCGAACGAGATGGCGTTCAAGATCGCCGGATCGATGGCGTTCAAGGAAGCCGCGCGCAAGGCGAGTCCAGTCATTCTCGAGCCGGTGATGGCGGTGGAAGTGGTCACGCCGGAGGATTTCGCGGGAACGATCATGGGCGATCTGAGTGCGCGCCGCGGCCGGATCGAGGGCATGGAGCATCGCGCCGGATCGCAGGTGATCAAGGCAATTGTGCCTCTCTCGGAGATGTTCGGGTACGCGACCCACATGCGTTCCTCGACGCAGGGCCGCGCCGAATACTCGATGCACTTCGCACGTTATGAAGAAGCGCCGCGCTCGGTGGCGGAGGAAATCATCGCCAAGGTGCAGGGCACGGCGAAGTAGACAATCAACATTTTGGAAAGAACAGTCCTGCGGGACTGACGACGGAGCAAAACGGAAATGGCGAAGGAAAAATTTGAACGGAATAAGCCGCACTGCAACGTAGGGACGATTGGTCACATTGACCATGGCAAGACGACGTTGACGGCGGCGATCACGAAGGTGTTGCAGAAGCACAACCCGAAAATCGTGTTCCGGTCGTTCGATTCGATCGACAACGCGCCGGAAGAGAAGGCGCGCGGGATCACGATTGCCACGGCGCACGTGGAGTACGAAACCGCGAACCGGCACTATGCGCACGTCGACTGCCCCGGCCACGCCGACTACATCAAGAACATGATCACGGGCGCGGCGCAGATGGATGGCGCGATCCTGGTGGTGGCGGCGACCGACGGTCCGATGC
>Ga0210396_10002911_pt1 | contig 17228 bp, 12 predicted proteins | sample IncBWH17OmetaG_FD_155466 | JGI IMG/M metagenome (GOLD analysis project Ga0210396, IMG submission 155466) | Forest soil microbial communities from Barre Woods Harvard Forest LTER site, Petersham, Massachusetts, United States - Inc-BW-H-17-O ... | reverse complement strand
CCCGCAACCCTCCACGGAGAGCGCCGCGTGCTGGTCTTTGCCGGCGGACGCAGCAACCCGCCGACCGGGGGACTGCTCTGCCTCGACCCGCAAACCGGCAAGCTCGATTTCGAGTTCCCCTGGCGCGGCACCGTTCGCGAATCCGTCAACGCCATGAGCCCGCTGGTCTTGGGCGACCAGGTGCTCATCTCCGAAACTTACGGCACCGGCGGCACGCTGCTCGACATCACGCCCGACATGCAGCCCAAGCCGTTGTGGACGAGCCTGACCTTCGGCATCCACTTCATGGCGCCGATCGAAAAGTCCGGCTATCTGTACGGCGTCGACGGGCACGGCCCCAACGATGCCTTCCTCGTCTGCGCCGACCGCAAAACCGGAAAAGAAATCTGGCGCACCCAGCCCGAGTGGAAGGAAACGCTCGACATGGGCGATGGCCAGCCGCCGCGGGAGCTGACGATGGGGACCTACCGCTGCTGGCTGCTGCCAGTCGACGGAAAATGCCTGTGCCTTGGCGAGTACGGGCACCTGCTCTGGGTCGAGCTGACGCCCAAAGGCTATAAGGAACTGGGCCGCATCGCCCTATTCACGGCCGGCGAAACCTGGACGCCCCCGGTCTTGAGCCGCGGCCTGCTCTACATCAACCAGAACGCCGCCGATCCGGTGCACCACACCACACCGCGATTGCTCTGCTACGATCTACGCGGACCGTGATCCGAGGCGGACCGCTTTCTCGGCACGACTGACGCGGATGCGGACGCGAACCAGGCGATTCTGCCACGTGTCCGCCCAGCCCGATCGGCGGTAAAACCAGTATTCGCTCCGCCAGAGCACCTCCAAGACAGACCCGGAGCTTTTGTTCCACCGAAGCCGGTAGTAGACGAGTCGCTTCCATTTCGGGGACGCACCGCCCAACCAACTGATCTCGAAGGGCGTCGGCCAGGGAAGCCGGCTCATTTCGCGCGTGAACGAGACGACATCGCCGGCCTCGGGAACAAACTCGTATTGCGGTTTGCGAGGATCGTTCCAACGCGTTCGTATTGGTCCGAAGGTGAACGAGCGCTCATCGGTGCGAAAAACCAATCGCCCCTGCTCGTCAGTGATGATTTTCAATTCGGACGGCCAGGGCCGCCAAGGCCAGCTCAAGGGCCACCCCTGCGGGCCGAGACTGAAGTGGCTGGATAGGCCCTCCGGATCGAATGCGATCAACATCGGCTCATGCGGCATCGGCGAACGTCGGCGCGGGACACAGCGGTCGAGCACGAACGCGATCCAGCGGCCGCAGAATAACCATGCAACGGCGATTGCCGCTCCGCTGCCGGCCACGATAAGGCATGTTTCAACGATAGCGAATAATATAAGCTCGCGGCCGCGAGGCGCCGCACGGAAGTTTCCCGCCTCGCGAGCTGTTGCGTTGTGACTGGTCGCAGGAGCGCTTATTATCCGGCGAATCTCCCAGTGATTTCGCGCAGGAGACAGGGATGTCGGTTGAACTTTGCGTTCTGGCCAGCGGCTCGGGAGGGAACTGCACGCTGCTGCGCACTCCCGCCGGGACGATGCTGCTGGACGCGGGCATTGGCCCACGGTCCGCGGCCCGGCGGATGAACGGCACGGGCGCTTCCCTCGACGACGTCCGGGCTATCTGCCTGACCCACCTCGACCGCGATCATTTCTCGCTTCGCTGGACCCGGAGACTGATCGACCGGCAAATCCGCGTCTTCTGCCACGCGGACAACAGCGCGATGCTGCGAGGGTGGCTGGAACCGGAGGCGGCGGGGCAGGTCGTGGGATTCGAGAGGCCGTTTGCGCCGCTGGCGGGATTAGATGTCACCCCACTCTGCGTGCCGCATGACGATGGCTGCTGCTGTGCGTTTGTTCTCGAAGGATTCGGCGTGCGGATCGGCTACGCGACGGACCTCGGGCGCGTCCCGGACGCACTTATCGAGCATTTCCGCGACCTGGACGTTTTGGCCATCGAGAGCAACTACGACCCGCGAATGCAGCTGGACAGTCCCCGTCCCTGGTTTCTCAAACGCCGGATCATGAACGGCCGCGGCCACCTCTCCAACCAGCAGGCGTTCCACGCCGTGCGACAGATTCTCGACGGCCACGAGAACCGGCGCTCGCCGCTCCCGGCTCACGTCGTGCTGCTTCACCGCAGCCGTCAGTGCAACTGCGCGCGACTCGTGCGGAACCTGTTTTCCCGCGACAAACGGCTCGCCGGGCGATTGACCCTGGCCGAGCAGTTCGAGCGCTCAGCGTGGCTAAGGGTCAAGAAGCTCGCGCCGCTGGTGGGAGAACAACTTGAGTTGGTCTGGGGAGGCGAGTCATGCTGAGTTCTGAATGACGAAGTACGAATGACGAATGACGAATCAAATTGGAAACACGAATGACCGAAACACGAAACGCTCGCCTGGAAAGGTCTTCTGTTTCGTCATTCGTATTTCAGCCATTCGGATTTGATTCGTCATTCGTCATTCGTACTTCGAGTTTCATCCGCCTACCGCATGCTCTCGCATGAAATCTTCGAGACACGCAAAGCGCATCTCCTCTTCGCCGGCCCAGGCGAGATGAAAGACCTGGCCACGGCAATCGCCCGCGCAAGCGACGCAGAAAAGATCGCCATTCTTCTCCTCGGCGATCGGAACGTATCCGCGATCACAAGAGAAGCCGTATCGCGGCCAGTTGTCCAGCAGCCGCCGGGATTCGGCGACGGGAAGCAGCTTGAGGGAGGTCGACGCTATTTCAACCCCACCCAGCGCCGCAAAGAAATCCCGAACCGCCGGTGGAAGGGCGAATCCGGTGCGCTGCTCGAAGGAGTCGAATTGCGAAGGCATGACGGCGATCGGCGCGGAGCCCATGCGGCGCAGACCGGCAAAGTATATGCGAGATGATCGAGGCGTCGTGCGAATTCTTCCCATGCCTCCGCCACCGGCCCGCTCAGGCTCCTCGCGCCCGTCCTGACCAGCCTCGTGAATGTCCCCAAAGGTCACCTCTGGCGCGCTTTGCGGCGTGGCATTTATCGTATTATTGCTCGTGACTTCGCCCGGTTTGCCGCGTCCACGCTCTTCATTGCTTGCCCAAACCGCCGCGTACCTGATCGGGACACTTGACGGGCCGGCCGCTCAGTGGGAACTCGATTCGTCGTGACTAGCAGTAAGTTTGTGGCCAACGGCTGTCGCGAAGCCAAGGCCGGCTAGCAACACGAGGCCGCCCCATTCCGCGGGCGGGAGAGGAGTGACGGCAATCGAATCGCTGGTGATGGTGAAGTTGTCGAAGATGCCCGAGTGCGCGCTTATATTGCCGGCTTCCTGATCAAAAAGAATGCTGATCGGTGCCGCCGCTGCCAGTCCTGGATCAGTTCCCGTGGCGACGGTTTGGAACCCGGATCCGTTGTCATAGGACAGGGTGACCGTGTTCCCGGTCCGGTTGATTTCGAATGTCACAGTCGAACTGGGATCGTTGATTCCGTTGAAGGTGTGCGACGGGAAATAAATGTTGTCCCGAACCTGTCCCGTTCCCGAGAAGAACACATCGGCATACTGAGCGTTGTCGCCCAGTCCGATGCCTAAAGCGTCGCCAAAGAAGTTCGAATTCCTCGTTCCAACAACAGTGGCTGTGAAGTCGCCGGAGACATTGAATGGGGTGCTCAACAAGATGGACCCGTTACCGACTCCCGAAGCCTCGGTAACATTCAGGACCCCGCCAGAAACTGATGATCCGAACCCCACCGTGTTCGTCTGCACCAAGCCGTCGGTTGTCCCGTCGTTGAAATCATACGTGATCGTCGCGGCGGATACGTACCCGGTCAGACAAATACCAACAAGAATCCCTGACAACGGTCGCATAAATCTCCTTCCAATTCGGGGCGCAGGACCCCGGACAGCACGACTCAACGAAATTGTCAGAAACTTCCGTGATTCTCTCAAGCCGCCATTTTGAGTGTCACTCTTTATAGGGACACTTCGCCAGTGGGCATGTCGGCTTGGCGGCGGTTACGATCCGTAGGACCAAGCCGATGCGGTCGCCGACCTCGAGCCGCGTGAAGATGCGATTGAGATAAGTGCGGACCGTGTGCTTGCTCAATGACATCTCGGCCGCGATTTCTTTGTCCGATTTGCCCCGCATGACCAGTGCGATGATCCGCACCTGCTGCCGGGACAGGCTCATCGAAGTCGCAGCTTCGCGCCATTCCAGTTGCAGGCGCGCCATTCCTCTCCCGTAAGGCGGTGGTTCTCCGCTCCCTCATTAGTCGATACACGGATTTAGCGCGAAACCTGCGCTGAGTCAGATAATAATTTGCAGCGATTTCCATTTCGGGGGTAAATTGGAGCGGGTTCAAGTCGGGTGAAAAGATGGGGCGCTTTCCAAGTACGCACTGGTCGCTGGTCGTATGCGCCGCCGGGGATGCCGGTGAGGCGCAGCGGCGGGCGCTATCGGACTTGCTGAACCGCTACGCGCCTGCGCTGCGGACCTGCTTGGTGGCCCGCAGAAGCCTCGAACCTTCCGAGGCGGACGATCTGGTCCAGGAGTTCCTCGCGGCGAAGGTTGTCGAGGATGGTCTGATCGGCAAGGCGGACCAGCAGCGTGGCAGGTTCCGGACATTTCTGCTGACGGCGCTGGATCGATTCGTCTCCAATGAGTTGCGAAACAGGCGGGCGCAGAAGCGCGGCAACGGCGCCGTGATGGCGCTGGCCGACGCCGAAGAAATCGCGACGGCATCCGGGCCGCACGAGGCATTCGATGCCGCGTGGGCGAGAGAGGTGATCGCACAGGCCACGTGGCGGATGCGCGAGCGTTGCCTGCGCGACGGGCGCGAGGATGTCTGGCGCGTTTTCGAGTCGCGGGTGCTCGGACCGATCGCCGACGGAGGCGAGCCGGCGCCCTACGAACAACTGGCCCGGGACCTCAACCTCGCGAGCGTCGACGCCGCGGCGAACCTGCTCACGACCGCCAAACGAACCTTCACCCGCGCGCTCCGCTCGGTGATCGGGGAATACGAAAAAGACAAGGACCGCATCGACGACGAAATCCGGGACCTGCGGGCGGCGCTGTCGCGCAGCCGCTGACACCGAGAACTGAGTTACCGCGAAGGCACAAAGTGCACGAAGACAAATCACAAGAAGGCTTTCCTACGAACGCGGGAAAAAGACGGAGATTTGTCCTTCGCGGATGATTGTTTGTCCGGTTGGATTGATCTCGATTGTCTTTCTTCGTGTCTTCGTGACTTCGTGGTGATTTCAGTGTCCTCGGGAAGGAGCAGCATCATGTCGGATGAGATCGATCGCATGGCGCGTGAGGGGGATGGCGAGCGGTTGGCGGCGCTTCTGTCGCCGACGGGAGAGTCAAACGACGCCGAACCGACCGTTGCGGTGCCGCCGCGCATTTCCGGCACGCCGCAGGCGGGCCAGTTTGTCGACCGCTACAAGCTGCTCCAGGAGATCGGCGAGGGCGGATTCGGCACGGTGTTCATGGCCGAGCAGCAGAAGCCGGTGGTCCGGCGGGTGGCGCTGAAGGTCATCAAGGTCGGGATGGACACCAGGCAGGTGATCGCCCGCTTCGAGGCCGAGCGGCAGGCGCTGGCGATCATGGATCATCCGAACATCGCCAAGGTGTTCGACGCCGGGCAGACGGAATCGGGCCGGCCGTACTTCGTGATGGAGCTGATCCGCGGGATTCCGATCACCGAGTATTGCGACCAGAATAACCTGAGCGTGCGCGACCGACTTGCGCTGTTCGTCCAGGTCTGCCAGGCGGCCCAGCACGCCCACACCAAGGGGGTCATCCACCGGGATATCAAGCCATCAAATGTGCTGGTGACCATGCACGATGGGGTGCCGATCCCGAAGGTGATCGACTTCGGCGTCGCCAAGGCCATCGACCGCCCGTTGACCGAGAAAACGCTGTTCACCGAGCACCGCCAGATCGTCGGCACGCCGGAATACATGAGCCCCGAGCAGGCGGAGATGGGCGGAATCGATATCGACACGCGATCCGATGTTTATTCGCTGGGCGTGCTGCTGTACGAGTTGTTGACCGGGACGACGCCGTTCGACGCGAAAGAGTTGCGTGCCAAGGGGTATGCGGAGATTCAGCGGATCGTCCGGGAAGTCGAGCCGCCCGAACCAAGCGCACGGGTCAGTTCCCTGGGGCAGACACTCGGCACCGTAGCGAAACACCGGGATAGCGATCCAGGTCGATTGTTCCGATTGATCCGTGGTGAGCTGGATTGGGTGGTGATGAAGTGCCTGGAGAAAGACCGCACGCGAAGATATGAGACTGCAAACGGGCTGGCGCGGGACGTTCAGCGGTATCTGAACGATGAGACGGTGGAAGCCTCGCCTCCGACGGTCAGATACCGGCTCGGTAAGTTTATCCGCCGGTATCGGGTGCCGCTTGCGGCGGCTTCAGCCTTCGCGGTGATGCTCATTGCCGCAACGGGTGCGAGTGCGTGGCAGGCCCTACGCGCAACCCGCGCACAGAACGCTGAAGCGTGGCAACACAAATTGGCTGATCAGGCGACAGCAAAGGAAGTGGCGCAACGCAAGCAGGCTGAGGCCACCGCTAATCTGCTCGAATCAATCTTTCGCGGTATCGATCCGGATGAAGAGCGCGGGGGCCAAGATCTGAATAGCCGTCTTGCGACGACACTGGATAAGGCTGCTGCTCGCCTCGAGAGTGAGTATTCCGGTGACCCGCTCGTTCGTGCCCGGCTCCGAGTTGCGCTGGGGTCGACCGAACTCACGCTTGGGGCCCGCGACAAAGCGGACGCCCTGTTCCGGGCCGCACTTGACGAACAGCGCGTCCAGTTGGGCCCAGACGATCCGGAGTGCCTCCGCACACAGAGCAAAATTGGCGAAGTCTACATCCACGCCGGGAGATATGACGAAGCCGGCACACTTTTCGGGCAGTTACTCGATCGCGAGGTAACGACGCTGGGCGCTAATCATCCCGAGACGCTAAATACACTGAACTTACTCGCTTACACCCGGCTCTATGCCGAACAATACGCCAACGCCATCAAGCTGTTCGAGGAATACCAGTATAGGCAGTTGAAAACATTTGGGCCGCTGAGCGCTGACAACCTGTGGAAACTGCGAGGGCTTGCAAGTGCCTATAGAAAGGCCAGCAGAACCACCGATGCAATCAGGCTACTGGAGCAGCTTCGGGACGGACAGATTCGGGAGCTCGGAGAAGACCACCCTGAGACCTTGGGCACGCTGTTAGAGCTGGCGCTGGCGGAGCGTGACGCAGGCCGGACGAGTTTCGCGATTAAGCTCCTGGAGTCCGTACGGGACAAACAGGTTCAGAAACTCGGCCCTGAGCACTACAACACACTCACTACGCTAGCGGAGCTCGCGCGAGTGTATCTAAATGTCGGGAGGGCGACGGAGGCGGTTGTGTTGCTGGAGCGGGTGCTGCCGGCGAGAACGCGAGTGCTTGGGCCTGATCATCCGGAGACACTTTTTGCGCAAAGTGGCCTGGCGCTGGCTTATCGATGCGCGGGAAGGTTCGGAGACTCCGCTGCGCTTGCCGTCAAACATCTTGAACGCAAGCCGGGAGATCATCAGGCGCGTTATGTTTTGGCTTGCCTGCAATGCTATCTTGGGGACGAAGCGGCATATCGTGCCAACTGTGCCGAGCTGGTCAGGCGTTTCGGGGGTACGAGCGACCGCGCGATTGCGGAGCGGACGGCTAAGGCCTGCCTTCTGGTTCCGAATGGCGTCAGCAATCTTGGCGCAGTCGCGAATCTCGCCGATGAAGGGGTGGTCGGACCTCCGGACTCGCTTTTAAGATTTTATCAGTTCACGCAGGGCTTGGCCCAATACCGAGCCGGCGATTTTGACGAGGCGCTGCAATGGCTTGGACGCAGTCGCGCGAACTTCGTGCGGGTGATCGCGAGGGAGAGCGAAACGCAACGAAAGCGGTTCAACGACGGCGAGTACGTGGTAACGACAGACTTTCTTCTTGCGATGGTGCAGCGCCGCAGCGGACACGAGCAGGACGCCCTCAAGACGCTATCAGTTGCCCGAAACGAGTTTGCGATGCAAGTTCCGCCTGTCTCGTCCGGCGACATCAGAGTCGGCGGAGAGGACTGGCTCATCGTGCAGATCATCGCCCGCGAGGCGGAGGCGATGTTTGGGAAGGCCGGGGCGACGACGCAGACGGCGGGGAAGTAGGAAGACGGGGAGATAAGGAGAGGGGGAGACGCCGAGATTGGGGGACGCGGCGACGCGGGGACGCGGAGACGGGGCGAGGAAAAGGCAATTTATCAAGTCGAGTCGAGACGTGGCGCGGATGATGCCGCAGGAAGGATTGATCTGAAATTCGGCGCCTTCACGGGAACTGTCATCAGTTGCCACGGGAGATGAAAAACGTGCCACTCCCAGGACATAGCAATAATTTGTTATTTGGCACAGATGGCACAGCCATTTTTTTGTGCCAAAATCGGCCAAAAGTGCCACCCGCTCGCCTTCGCGAGCGAGAACAGGGGAGCAGGAGAATAGTCGAGCAGTGGAGGAGATCGCGACGCGGCGGTTTGGGCAATGTCTGAAACAGGCGAGCGGGTGGTTTCGGCAGAAAATGGAGTGCCCCAAATGTCGCGAATGTCGCAGAATGTCGCACTTTTTTAGGGTGTGACAAGTGAGACATTTGCGGAGTCGGCGGGCGACCTGACTCAAGTCAGGCCCATCGCCGCGCGCGGGTTTCGGGCGGTGAGGAGGTCGGCTTGATCCTCGCTCAGGTGCAGATGCTCGACGAGGTTCCGGTGGCTGCGCGGCATGGTTCCGGCGGAGCCGACCAGGTGCGAGCCGTCAGGGGCGCGGGCGACCATGTCGTCGCCGATCAGAAGGTCCCAGTGTCCCAGCGTGTATCGCCCCGGCCCCAATCCCGCGGCGGCGATGGCATCGGTCACCACGATGCACCGCTCGATTCCGGCGGCGCGGAAATAATTCCGCAGCGCCGGCCAGGGCACGTGAACGCCGTCCGCGATGAATGTGAGCCAAAGTGATTCGGACAGGCTCAAAGCGCGCTGGATGATGTTGTCATGTCGCGGCAGCAGCATCGGGCAGCCGTTGCCGACGTGGGTGAACATGCCAAGGCCGGCGTCGATCGCCCGGCGGAGTTCGTCCAGCGATGCGTCGCTGTGTCCCGCCGATACCCGGATGCCGTTTTCCACGAGGAAGCGGGTGACGGCCAGGTTCTCATCGCGTTCGGGGGCCAGAGTGACAAGACGAGTTAGCCCGCCGGCGGCATCGATCAGCCGGGCCATCAGGTCGCGGTCCGCGGGACGGATGGCATGGGCGGGGTGGGCGCCGCGATAGCCGGGGTTCTCGTTGAGGAACGGCCCCTCGATGTGGATTCCGGAAATGACGCGGCTTGCCAAGTCGTCGCGGCCGCGCAAAATTTGCAGGTTGGAGAGCCGCCGGACCATCACCTCGGCGTCGGCCGTGATAATGGTGGCGAGGATGCCGTCAACGCCGTCGGTAGCGAGCCTTTCACATGCGAAGTGCAGCTGATCGGCAGTCAGACCGTCTGTGTTGAAGTCGATTCCCCCATAGCCATTCACCTGGAGGTCGAAATACCCGCGCCCGGCCATGGCCAGCCAGACTATTGCGTCAGAGGCAGTTCGACAATGGATTGACGAGAGATTGGCCAGCGGGACCGGCGGTCATTCCGCCGAGCCGCCTGGCTCACTTCGGGCGCCGGCCTGGGCCATTTCTGGCGCATCGGAGGTCTCGCGAGTGGTCTGGCGACGACCCGCAGAGTGTTTGCCGCCCAGACGCCCGATCCGCGACATATGGGCCCGATCCGTGCTCACGCGCTCCCCTCCCTTTCGTCCCGCGGCACGCGCCTCGTCGGTGGTGAACTCGTGGGCCGTGCCCTTCTGGTGCGCCGCGCGCCCGCCCTTGCGGGCGATCTCACGCTGCCGCTCCCGATCCATTGATGCGAAACCTCGATTGTGCGTTCCAGACTGCATCCCGTACTCCATTTAGCTTGCATCGAATTTCGACGGGGCGGCCTGCCCGGCCAACACATGCCCGGCCGTCTTAAGCCGACGCCCCAAGCGCAATCGCTATTACGCACGGCTGGGGCTGCAACCGCGATACCACCCGTTGTTACGTTTTGGCTTAATCGATCGTTTTGGCCGATAACAGATGGGCGTCCGGGACTGGCACGGCAGGAGTCAAGATTGCCGGTAAGTCAATGCCGATCAGCTCTTATGACGATTCGACGGTTGGGGTGATCTTTGCCCGCCACAGCCCGCCGGATTGTACGATACGTGGAGATGGGATTGGACGGTCGCGGAGCGTAGTCGGCCAAGAGGTCGCTGTGACAGTGTCAACCCGGACAGAAATCAGCCGGCCAAACGGTGGTGCATCTGATTTGCGATTAGCCTAAAATAGGTCGAACGGCTGGCGACGGTCGTTCAATGAAAGTCGGGAGCGGAACCCACGATGCAACGTTTCGATTTCTTTCACCGAGCCAATCTGGATTACATCGATCAGCTTTACCAGCAATACCAGCGGGACCCAGAGTCGCTGGACGAAACCTGGCGGGCTTACTTTGCCGGATTCGACGCCGCCGGAGGTCGAGCCTGGACCACCGCCGGCGCGCCGATCACGATCGGTCTTCATAAACTGGTCCACACCTATCGCGAAGTGGGGCACTTTAACGCCGAGTTGGATCCGTTGGGCCGGACACGCCCGCCGCACCCCCTGCTCGAATTGTCGCAGTTCAACATCACCGAATCCGATTTGGACCGAATCGTTGGCAGCGCCGACTTCTGCGGTACGACCGACGGCACCCTGCGCGACCTTCTGCAAAAGCTGAAAGACACTTATACCCGGACGATCGGGGTCGAATTCGTAAACATCTCCGACAAGCAGCAGCGCCAATGGCTCTGCCAGCGAATGGAGCCGATCCTGAATCGCCCGGCTTATACCCCTGAGGAGAGCCGGGCGATTTTGTATCAACTGGTGGCCGCGGAGGAATTCGAGCAGTGGCTTCACCGCAAATGGCCGACCACCAAGCGATTCTCCCTGGAAGGCTCCGAAGCTCTGATCCCGATGCTCAACATGATCGTCGACGACGGAGCGCAAATCGGCGTCGAGGAAATCTGTATGGGCACGCCGCACCGCGGCCGGCTCAATGTGCTCGCTCACGTGCTCAACAAGCCTTATGAGGTCCTTCTCAGCGAATTCGAGGGAACGATCGTCCATCAGGACTCGCAGGGCGATGGCGATGTCAAATATCACCTCGGCTACGCCAACGACCGCCCGACCCTGCACGGCAAAACGATCCACATCGGCCTCTCCCCCAACCCGAGTCACCTGGAACTGATCGATCCGGTGGTCGAGGGCATCGTCAGGTCCAAGCAGCTATCGCGAAACGACACTGAGCGGACCAAGACGATACCACTGCTCATTCACGGCGACGCTTCGTTCACCGGACAGGGAATCGTGCTGGAGACCCTGAACTTGTCCGAATTGCCGGGCTGGCGCACCGGCGGGACGATTCACGTCATCATCAACAACCAGATCGGCTTCACCACCGATCCGGAAGAAGGCCGCTTCACGCCCTACCCGACCGACGTGGCCAAGGCGATTCAGGCGCCGATTTTTCACGTCAACGGCGACGATCCCGAAGCCGCCGTCCATGCCGCCAAGCTCGCCATCGAATTCCGCGAGCAATTTAAATGCGACGTGATGATCGACCTCTGGTGCTACCGCCGCCACGGACACAACGAAGTCGACGAGCCCAGCTTCACTCAGCCGCTCATGTACCAGCAGATCGCGCAGCACAAGTCCGTGCGCGAGCTCTACAGCGACAAGCTCATCGGGGAAGGGATCATCACGCGGGAACAGCTTGATGAGATGAGAAAGGTCGCCCGGTCGCGCTTGGACAAGGCCGGCGAAGCCGCCAAGGAAATGCGCCCGCGCCCCAAGACGGTGCCAATCAACAACCTGTGGCGCGGATTGACCCGCGCGCCATCCGATTGGAGCGCCAAGACGGCAGTGCCCGGGGAAACGCTGGCGAAAATCGCCGAGTCCGCGGCCAACCTACCCGAAGGCTTCACCCCGCACATGAAGCTCGCCCGGCTGATGGCGCAACGCCTGGAATCCGTCCGCAAGGGCGACGGCATCGACTGGGGCTGCGGCGAGATGCTCGCCATCGGCAGCCTGCTCCTGGATGGATCGCCCGTCCGCTTCACCGGGCAGGACGTGCAACGCGGAACCTTCAGCCACCGCCACGCCGTGCTCCACGACTATAAGACCGGCGCCAAGCTCATTCCGCTCAACCACCTGGCGGAGAAGCAGGCCAAGCTCACGATCATGAACACCATGCTCTCTGAGCTGGCGGTGGTGGGATTTGAATACGGCTTCAGCTCGGGAGACCCGCGCAATCTGGTGATCTGGGAGGCGCAGTTCGGCGACTTCGTCAACGGCGCGCAGCCGATCATCGATCAGTTCCTCGCCGCTGCCGAATCCAAGTGGCAGTTGATGAACGGTCTGGTCATGCTGCTGCCGCACGGATTTGAGGGCCAGGGGCCCGAACACTCCAACGCATATCTCGAGCGCTTCCTGTCTCTGTGCGCGGAAGACAACTTGCAGGTTTGCGTACCGACGCGGCCGTCACAATATTTCCACGCCCTGCGCCGCCAGTTGCACCGCCCGTTCCGCAAGCCGTTGATCGCGATGATGCCCAAGAGCCTGCTGCGCTATCCGCCGAGCTGGTCGAAACTCAAGGATTTCACCGACGCCACGTTCCAGCTTCTGCTGGACGATCCATCCGGTCCGGATCGCGAGGCGGTCCGCCGCGTCCTGTTCTGCAGCGGCAAGGTCTTCTACAGCCTCGCCGCGGCACGCGACAAGGCGAGCCTCCAGAACGTCGCGATCGTTCGCCTCGAGCAGCTCTACCCGTTCCCCAAGAAGGAAGTGCAGTCGATCCTCGCCCGCTACAACAAGGCCCAGGAGATCTGCTGGGTGCAGGAAGAGCCGCGAAACCGCGGGGCCTGGCAGTTCATGGAAGACCGCTTGCGCGACATGCTTCCGGACCCGGCGGTGCTCCGCTACTTCGGCCGCGACGAAGCCGCCAGCCCCGCCACCGGATCCTTCAAGGCCCACGAGCACGAAGAGCTTGAGTTGATCGGCCAGGCGCTGGAGCTGGGCCCGACCAAGGCCGTTCTCCGCTCCGCGTCCCAAGCCCCGGCAACCGCCGCCAGTCAGACTCCGGTTTCAGATTAATGCAGAAGACCGAAGAAAGGAGACCGAGGACACAGGAAATGCATCTTTGACTTGGGTCTTCTGTCTTCGGTCTTCGGTCTTCGGTCTTCTGCCTATACAATTCCCCCATGCCCACGAACATTGAAGTTCCCGCGCTCGGCGAGTCGATTACCGAGGCCGTGCTGCTGCGATGGCTCAAGGACGATGGCGTCTACGTCGAGGCCGACGAGCCCCTGGCCGAGTTGGAGACCGACAAGGCGAACGTCGACATCCCCGCCAGCGCCGCGGGCATCCTGCGCCAGGGCAAACAGGCCGGGCAGACCGTCAAGGTCGGAGAGTCGATCGCGCGGATTGAGGAAGCTCCGGGCGGCAAGCCGGCGCCCGCCGCAAAGGCCAGCGTCGCGGCAGTGCCGCCTTCCCCCAAGCCGCAGGCATCAACTCAAACGCAACCGCAAACCCAAGAGCTGCGGCCTTCGGTCCGCCGCATGGTCGAAGAGAGCGGCGTCAATCCCGCGGGCATCGCGCCCACCGGTCCCGGTGGAAGGTTGATCAAGGAAGACGTCGCGCGGCATCTGACCGAGCGCGATCAGAAAGCCGGCAACGGCAGGTCCGCGACCCCGCCGGCGGCGTCCGCTCCGCCACCCCCCGAACCCTCGGCGACAGCGCCGCGCATTGCTCCCGCGCCCCCCGCGCCGGGCACCTTCGACGCCAACGGCATCAAGCGCGTTCCCATGAGCAAGATCCGCAAGCGGATCGCCGAGCGCCTCGTCGCCGCCCAGCAAACCGCCGCCATCCTCACCACTTTCAACGAAGTCGACATGTCCGCGATCCAGGCCCTCCGCGCCAAATACAAGGATCGCTTCGCCGAGCAGTACGGCGTGTCGCTCGGGTTCATGAGCTTCTTCTCCCGCGCCGTGGTCGGCGCCCTTCGCGAGTTCCCCAACGTCAACGCCTTCATCGAGCGCGACGAAATCGTCTATCACAATTACGTCAACCTCGGCATTGCCGTCAGCACCGAACGTGGACTGACCGTCCCCGTCCTCCAGCATGTCGAGTCGATGTCGTTTGCGAAAATCGAAACGGAAATCAAACGTCTCGCCGGCGCCGCCCGCGACGGAAAGCTGGCGATCCACGAACTCAGCGGCGCCACCTTCACCATCACCAACGGCGGCATCTACGGCTCCCTGCTCTCCACCCCCATCCTCAGCCCTCCCGAAAGCGGCATCCTCGGCATGCACGCCATCAAAGACCGCCCCGTCGCGATCAATGGGAAAGTCGAAATCCGCCCCATGATGTACGTCGCCCTTTCCTACGACCACCGCCTCGTCGACGGCCGCGATTCCGTCAGCTTCCTCGTCCGCCTAAAAGAAGCCCTGGAAGACCCCGCCCGATTGATGCTCGAGATATAGCATCAGGGCTGGCGTGAACCAACCCGCCAAAAAACACGCCAAAACACGCCAAAACCAGCCAAAATGGGGCACCGTAGTTTTATGACCAACAAAATGGGCCGCTGTAGTTTTTTTTTATTTAAATATTGTGTACGCCGTGTAAAGCATCCGCGCGCCTTCAGGCCGACGACAAGATATATGTTCGTCGCAACATCGTGCGCGTTCTCAGCGGTCCTGGCGCCGACGCTCACGTCCTTTGGGAGGGGCCGCTGAGCGGAAAGCTCACTACGGTTACCCAAATCCTGAAGCTCGCGAACGTACAATTCGACGAGAATGATAAACGCAAGGTCCTGGTCACGGGCACCCGCTTCGACAATGAAAACAACGGGATCATGGTCGGAAACTGGAGTTGGAGCGCAGCGCTCTCCTCAATCGCACGCGGCTTCGGCAAAGCCGAACACGTGGAATCAAGCGATACGATTATCTTGGACTGGCCGTTTTAGCCGCTCCGGCTTGCGGGGAGCGCCGTGCACGACCCCGGATCGTTTCATTTGTCCTGGATCTCCTTCAGCAGCGACTTTGCCTCGGTGGCCGCGGGGGTTTGCGGATAGGTTTGAATGACGCTCTGAAGCTTGGCTCGAGCGGCGTCGTAATGCTGGGCTGTGATGTAGCTTTTGGCCAGGCTCAAGGCACTCTGGGCGCGGGCTGTGGGGTCGCCGGCGGGCGGAGTCGAGTTGGGCCGGGTCAGCGCGGACGAATCCCCAGTTCCCGTTGGCCCGGCAGGTTGTTTGCCCGACGCGGTCACTGCCTTCGCGTCGTCGCTTGCCCCGGCGTCGAGAAATTGCAGGCCCTCCTCGAACCAGTCCGCCGCCAGGGTGCTCCAGATCATGATTTCCTGCGACGGAACAGTCACTGCCTTCACGTGTTTGAATCCCGCTCGCCCGTACCCTTGTTTGGCGAGCAGGTCGACGGGGTTTGTGTAGTTGGGGTCCTGTAGCTCACGCGTGACAAGGAAGAACCGGCTGTGGGCGCGGGCCAGTTCAAGCTGTTGCGGCCGGGGGCGCGTCAGTTTGTCGAATTTGAAGATCGCCCGTGTTTTTGGGTCGCTCAGGTTCTCCCACCACGACCAGCCGGGGCAGATGGCCCCCTCGAACACATCGGGATAATAGAGGGCGATCCCGGAGGCCAGGTCCGCGCCCGAAGCGGTGCACGCGTAGATGCGGTGCGGGTCGATCGGCCAGGCCTTTTGCACGTCAAATGCCGCATCCAGCGCCAGCCCGATGCGCGCCAGGGGTGGACGGCCGTCTCCGGCGGTGGGATCGCCAATGAAAATCATGTGAGATTTCTCGAGCACCTCCGTCCATGGATGGGGCGGCGTCGCATGGGCCGGATAGGGCATGACGACCATGAGACCGAACTTCCCGTCTGCGGCGGGCGACTTGGGAACGTAGATGTCGAACTTCTCTTTCGCCAGGTCGTAATCCGATTCGCCCGCCGAGGCCGGTCGCGAAACACGCTGCGACACGTCGGACGGCTTACTCAACGGGCAGCGCTGCGTAAGAATGACCTGGAACTGGCCGGTTCTTCCCGCCGCCTTATCGATCGCGACCGCTTCCCAGGGTTGCTGCGCGCGGACGCCGGCGGCAACGAGCAAAAGCGCCAATTGGGCCAGCGAGAATGACGACCTCGAATCAAGGATGGATGCTCGCGGTTTCATGACCGGTTCTCCTTGCAATGGATCGTCGATGTTGGCCACCCGCATGGAACGCCGCCGCGCGGCCATCGCTTGGGAGCCCATACCACTATCGCAAGCGGCGCGTCAAGGGAGATTCCAGCCGGCACAGCGAGTTCAGCCGGTTGGATCAGGAATGCCGGGGCCTCTCTCACTTCCATGGACGGGGATCGCACGGAGAAAACTGCGGCAGAGCCCGGTTTATCCTGACCGGGCAATATTTGATGATTTTGCCGCTCGCAGACTCTTTTCGCGGTTGTAATTATCGCTTTTTGGCTGGGAAACAACGTTACATTTCAGTATACTTGACTTTCCCATCGGGCAGAATGGTGTAGAGTCAAACTTGAGCGAAGCAACTCGTCTCGTTGTGCGCCAGTTTTAAGAATTTTGCTGTACGAGGGAAGAACATGGGGCATCGTCATATTCCGCTGGAACCGGGCAAGCCGAAGGTGCGCCAAGCCACCGCCCGTTGCCGCCGCGCCGCTTTTCTGGCCGCCGAGCGCCTGGAAGGCCGCGTCCTGCTTGCCGCCCACATCGTCGGCGATCCCACGGTGTATTCGAATTTGGCGGCGGCCGTCTCGGCCGCTTCCGCCGGCGCGGTGATTAACGTCGATGCCGGCACCGACTCCTCCGGGCCGACGGTCATCAACAAGACCCTGACCATTCACGGCGCCCAGGGCGGCGTCGATGCCCGCAGCAACGCCCGCCAGTCCGGCACCGGTGAGACCATCCTCAACGTCACCGGCGGCATGCCCTACGCCCTGGACATCACCGCCAACGACTGCGTCATCGACGGCTTCACCATCTCCAGCTCCGCCGCCATCACCAACGTCAACGAAGCCGGCATCGCCATCGGCGCCAACGTCGCCGGCACCCACATCATCA
>Ga0210396_10002909_pt1 | contig 17237 bp, 11 predicted proteins | sample IncBWH17OmetaG_FD_155466 | JGI IMG/M metagenome (GOLD analysis project Ga0210396, IMG submission 155466) | Forest soil microbial communities from Barre Woods Harvard Forest LTER site, Petersham, Massachusetts, United States - Inc-BW-H-17-O ... | reverse complement strand
TGCGCGCGGATTTGTCGATTCAATCGGTGGGGTACCTGGATCGCAAGGTGCGGCTAGTGCCGGATTTGCGGGACCTGTGGAGCTACATCAATCCGTTCATGTTGTACGGGCGGCACATGGGCTATCGCGGCGATTTCGAGAAGCATCTTGCGGCGCGCGAAGCGAAGGCCGTGGAGCTCTACAACGAGATGGAAGAAGTGAAGAACGAAGCCGCAACATTTATGAAGGTGCGCGCGGTGTGGCAGTTCTTCGAGGTGGAATCGGAAGGCCAGGCGATGCATTTGTTCGCGCCGGGTGCGAGTGCGCCGGAACTGACGTGGAACTTCAAGCGGCAGAAGACTGGCGACCAGTTGTGCTTGAGCGATTACATCTTGCCGGCGAAAGATGGCAAGCGTGACCACGTTGCGGTGTTCGTGGTTAGCGCGGGTGACGGCGTGCGCGAGCGCGGGGAGAAAGCGAAGCACGACGGATATTATTTCAAGTCACATGGATTGCAGGCGCTGGCGATTGAAACGGCCGAAGCGTGCGCAGAGTGGCTGCACCGGCGCATTCGCGAAGACTGGGGATTCCCCGACCCTCCAGAGATGACCATGGCACAACGATTTACGTCGCGGTATCGCGGAAAACGGTACAGCTTCGGGTATCCGGCGTGCCCGGATTTGGAAGATCAGACCGGGATCTGGAAATTGCTGAAGCCGGAAGAAATCGGCGTGCAACTTACCGAGGGCTACATGATGGACCCGGAAGCCAGCGTGAGTGCCTTGGCGTTCCAGCATCCGGACTGCACGTATTTCAGTGTGGGCGAGGCCGAAGGCGTCTGAATCTTCCGGCCATCCGGCCACTGACACTCTTTCCCACCTTGCCCCGTCGAAAGAACTTGCGCCGACATTTCACGAAGCGCGATTCGGAGAGTCTTAATTCGCTACTCCATTTCGCGATCACCAATCCTCTATGTCGGGAGAGTACGGCAGTACCTTTTCACTTACTTCCTTATTTGTTAAACTCCGGAGCCAATTTGATTCAATCTCTGCGTCCTCGAGGTGTTCCTATGTCAGATCGTGCGAAAGCTGGGCTACGCGGCCCAGTCATATCACGCGTCTCAGAAACTGCGTGTCCGAGCTTCACCACGCCGGATGGCAAAATTGTCGAAGCTCGGACTTACTCGCATGCGACGGAGTATGACGTGGGCGGCCGAGTGACGGCCTGGTGGAAGAAAAAATTGCGCGGCCGATCTTGCTGGGGAACGCGGGCACAATACGCGCCAAGTTGGTGGACCTGGATGTAGAAGTGGACGAGTTCGAGATAGTGGATACAGTTACGTGGGCGAAGCGAGAAGAGTATGTTGCGGCGTATTACAAACTGCGGCAGCGGCGCGGGATGACGCTTTCGGAAGCGCGTGATGTGGTACAGAAGAACCGAAACATTTTTGGGATGCTGATGGTGGAGCTGGGCGATGCGGATGCGCTGGTGGGAGGCGTGACGCAGCATTTTCCGGAGACAATCCGGCCGGCGCTGCAGGTGATCAAGCCGCGGCCGGGACTGCACAAAGTTTCCGGAGTATACGCGCTGGTAACGAAGAGGGGCGAACTGTATTTTCTGGCGGACTGCACGGTGAATATCGAGCCCAGCGCGGAAGACCTTGCAGAAATTGCGATCTGTGCCGCGCAGACGGCGCGACGCTTTAACGTGACGCCACGCGTAGCGATGCTGTCGTTTTCGAACTTTGGGAGCACTGCACATCCGCTGGCGGAGAAGGTACGGCGAGCCGTGAAGCTGGCGCGAGAGATGGAGCCGGAGTTGATGATCGATGGCGAGATGATGGCGGACACGGCGGTGGTGCCGGAGATACTGGAGCAGACGGATCCGTTTTCGAATTTGCGGGGAGGAGCGAACGTGCTGATCTTCCCGGACCTGACGTCGGCGAATACGTGCTGCCGATTGCTGAGCCGAATTGGCGGAGCGGAAACCATTGGGCCGATTTTGATGGGAATGTCGAAACCGGTGCACGTGCTGCACCGCGATGCGGAAGTGGAGGAAATTGTAAACATCGCGGCGATTGCGGTGGTGGATGCGCAGGACACGGAGGCGCGGCGGTGCGCAGACGAAGAGACGGACAGCGAGGTGCGGGCGGAGCAGAAACCTGCAACCGAGATTGAGACTGTGAAGCAGTAAGCGATCTGAGGTCTGAGGGGAATCATCTACGGGGGACTAGGTAATTTCGTGGAAGGGATTGCAGGGTTAGCTGGGTTGTGGCAAGTCCCTGGTCTGATTAAATCGAGAGCATGGAAAACTCTGCGAGGCGGGATTGCGCCCCAGCCCCGGACGCAAGACGGATGGGTGTGTCCGAACCGATGGAGGGCGGGCTGGTTGCATTTGATTCGGCCGGGCTGAACCTACGGGATGCGGGAGTGCGCGCGGCGCTGTTGGTGGTTGCGTGCATTTTGTTGGCACTGCCGATCTGGTTGGTGAAGTATCCACCGCTGGTGGACTATCCGAACCATTTGGCGCGGGCTTTTGTTTTGCATCATCTGCAGGATCCTAACTATGACTTTGGGCGTTGGTTTGCGCCGGACTGGGGACCGAATCCGTATCTGTTTGCAGATTTGTTGATGCAGGTGTTCCAGAGCGTGGTGGGAATTTACGCGGCAGGGAAATTGATGCTGACGCTGTGCGTGTTGGGCCTGCCGCTATCGGTGCTGTTCTTTTTGCGAAGAGCAAATCCGCAGAGTGAATTTCTGGCGATTTTTGCGTTTGCGGTGGCGTATAACCCCGACATATTGATGGGCTTCATGAGTTTCCAACTAAGCTTGGCGCTGTGTTTTGTGGTGATGGGGGTGTGGCTGGATTGGGCGCGCGAGGGAAAAACAGGCACGTATGTATTGCTGTGGATGCTGACGACGCTGCTGTATCTAACTCATCTGGGAGGATTCGCGGTGGCGGGGCTGGCGGTGATGCTGTACACGCTGGTGACCGCGGGAATTGGGAAGCGACTGGTAATGGGAGTGCTGCCGTTCGCGCCCGGAGCGGCGCTGTTTGGATACGCGAAGCTGCATGGATGGGCGGGGCGCGGGCTGGATTACTCGACATGGCAGTTCATGGGAAAAGTGAAGAGCATGATGATCCCGCTGCAGGGATATTCGAAGACGCTTGGTTATGTGATGGCGCTAGTGGTGGGGGCAACGGCTGTGTATTTTCTGGCACGGCGCAACAAGCTGAAGGTGCAAATGGGCTGGGCGGCGGTGGCGGCGGCGTTGTTGTTAGTGCATTGGGCGATGCCAGACCAGTACGGAGATTTGGCGTTCATCGATTACCGGTTCTGTATTTTTGCATTTTTGTTTGCGCTGGCGATTCCGGCGTTTAGCGGGCCGAGAAATTGGATTGTGGCGTCGGGGACGGCGCTATTTCTGGCGAGCACGCTGGTGGTCGGGACGCACTTCGCGAGGGAGCAGAAGCGGCTGACGGAGCTGGCGAACAATTTTCAATATATTCCGCGGAACGCGCACGTGCTGGCGTATAGCGCGAAGGGAAACACGGCGTGGCTGGATAGCGACAATTTGCATTTCTGGTCGTACGGGGTGATCGACGATGGATGGATTACGCCGAGCCTGTTTCATCAGAAGAGCGTGCAGCCGCTGCAATTGCGAGTGCCAATGTGCGACGACGACGATCAATATGGCGACAAATTGCTGAACCGGCAATTCAGCGTTGAATCGCTGCGGAAGGACTATGACTATATCTGGGCGAGCAACATCGAATACCTAGACCCGCTGCTGGGCAAAATTGGGGAGGTCGTGAGGAGCAATGGGACGCTGAAAATCTATAAGACCGACCCAGAGGATGGAAGAACGAGCAGTGTGCAAGCCCGAGCGGGATGGTGGCGGCGAGTTGTGTGGCGCGTTAAATGAGGATTTCTGGGCAACAAACGTGGGGGACTACATTGTGATATTATCGCAAGGCACTCCAGCAGTGTCCTGTATCCAATTCTCAAAATAATACTTACAACGTCTCGAAGGTGGCCATAGGGATTAGAGCGTATGGCGTACCGAGGTGGGGCGGGTTAGAAATTTAGTGTGTGCCACGAGTTCGTGTAACCAGCTTTCTTGGCCTCTGAGTCTCTCGCGCGCAATCCAGCCACAGCGCTTTTGGGCTTAAGTCGAATGCAAGGCGTTAGGGCGCGAATTGGCGCATTGATCTCAGGAGGTTTCCGCAGTGTATTCCCAGAAAAAATTGTGGGCTCGCAAGAAGGCTGCAGCGCCGGCAAAAGACGCGTGGGCGTTACGAGACGGCAACAATGAACCTTTGGTATCAATTTTAATTCCAGCCCATAACTCAGAAGATTCGATTGGCGACACGTTACGGTCGGCGTTGGGGCAGACGTGGCTAAATACGGAAATTATCGTAGTGGACGATGGATCGACGGATCGAACCGCGGAAGTAGTGAGACGATTTGAAGCGGACGGCGTGCGCCTGGTGTTGCAGAGGACTCAGGGTGCGTCGGCGGCGAGGAATAAAGCGTTCTCGCTGAGTCACGGAGACTACATTCAATGGCTGGATGCAGATGACTTGCTAAGTCCGGACAAAATTGCCACGCAGGTGAATTGGCTGAGCACACACGGAGGCAAGAGGACGCTGGTATCGTGCGCGTGGGGGAAATTTTTGTACCGGTATTATAGGGCGAAGTTTGTGCCCACGGCCTTGTGGTGCAACTTGTCTCCGGTGGAGTGGTTGCTGCGGAAAATGGGGCAGAACATTTACATGCAGACCGGATCGTGGCTGGTGAGCCGCGAATTGACCGAAGCGGTGGGACCTTGGGACACGAGATTGTCGGTGGATGATGACGGGGAATATTTCAGCCGGGCGATACTGGCGAGCGATGGAGTGCAGTTTGTGCCGGAAGGCAAAGTGTATTACCGCGGGCCGGGATTTCGGAGCTTGAGCCACATCGGAGAGTCGGTTACAAGACGCGAATCGCAGTGGCTATCGATGCAACTGCACGTTAAATATATTCGATCACTGGAAGATAGCGAGAGGGTGCGCGTGGCGTGTGTGCGATATTTGCGCGAATCGTTGATTCACTTCTATCCCGAGCAGGGAGAAATCGTGGAGCAGGCGAGGGAGTTGGCCAAGGAGTTGGGCCAGGACCTAGGAAGCCCGAAGCTCTCGTGGAAATATAGGTGGATTGATGCATTGTTTGGCTTTGAAGCGGCGAAGAATACACAGCTCCGGGGTTTGGATGTGAAATGGTGGGTCAAGAAGAATTTGGACAAAGCTGTGTTCGTTATGGAAGGGGCCAAGTCGGGGCAAGCGCGCGTGCCGATTGGGCGAACGCGGAGACCGCAACGAGGTACTGCGTTTGGCAATCTGCACTAAAAGGCATTAATTCGTTATTCGAAATTTGGGAATTGTAGAACCCTCTATACACCCTTGGCCAAGATCTTGGCGCGTTCCCTTATGCGTGAACGCGGTGGTGTGACTGCAAATTGAAACTAACCAAGTGCGATCTGGTGTAGGAGCTAGATATTGTTTTCGTGCATTAGTGAACGGTAGCGGTCAAGTTTGTTGGCGCCGCAGGCTTCTGGGCGGTAACTGTGGTTGTACCGTGGAACGTGACAACGCTGGAGGCCGGGAGACTGTAGGAAAAAGAGTTGTTGGAAATGGAAACGCTAGCCTGATCGGAAAGGTTGAGGCTCGAGGAAGTGATCGCGGGCGTCACGGAAGCAGCGGAAGGAAATCCAGAAAGCGAAATGTCCACGTTAGCCGAAGAAGTGTTTTGATTGACGGCGACGATGGCGAATCCACCGTTTACGGGATCCTTGAAAGCGCTGATGAAGACTTTGTTGCTGGGATTGGCAGTAGCGCCGATGCGCACCCATCCCGGACGGACGTATTTACTCCAGTTACCGAGAACGTAGAAACGCTTGGAGACGGTGCCGTCTGACTGGATGAGGGCTTCGTCGTCATTGGTGTTGTGCGAGTTGTAAATCCTCCAATAAAGCCAGGCGCTGGCGTTGGCGACCGCAAGATATTGGTGGATGACATTGGCCCACTGGATGCCGCTGGTCATGGTGGGGTCGAAGACGGTGCTGCCGCCATACATGGAGGTTTCTGTCTCCCATACGCGAGCGTTGCCGGCGTTGGGATAGGCAGCAATCGAACCACAATCGTTGTAAAGGGTGCAGTTGCGGAGGGTGTAGTCGTGGCCGGCGACGATGCTGACGTAGGAAGCTGCGGCGGAATCGGTCATGACCGGATCAGCGTACCCGTTCAACGATGGCCAGAAAGATGTTTCGGGCATCATGATTTTGACGCCAGTGCCAGCAAGCGTGGGACCAAGATTATTTTTGATAAAGGTATCGAGTTGCGCGCCAGTGTACGAAGCACCGTAGCCGTAGGTCGGATCGGAGGAACAAAGATTGGGTTCGTTTTGCGGCGAAAGAGCGTAGAGCGGCGCACCAAAGGTGGACTGGAACTGGGTGGCGAAATTCTTAAGGTAGGTGGCAAAGGCGGCGTAGGAGCCTGGGAGCAAATAGCTGTTCTGAGAAGAAGTGTTGCAGATACTTGAGCCGTTGGACTTCATGGACGCCGGGGGAGCCCAAGCGCTGGCGATGAATTTGACGCCGTAGGGAACGGCGAGATGTACGATATTGGAACTCTCAAAGGCACACGCGCCGGAGCAACTGCCATCAATGGGGATGCTGTCGCGATAGATGGAAAGGCCGATACCGTTGGTGGGATCGAAAAGAGTTTGCGCCTGAGCAGACGTTAGAGAATCGCAGGCGCCGATATTCGAGCAATTTCCGCCGAAACCGTCGATGGTCTGGTAGACGCTCGACCAATTGACGGTGACCGACTGGGCGAAGAGCGATGGCGCGGCGACAGAAGCAAAGAATAACAGGCAAACGATTTTGATCTTAGACATCCCCGTGAGTAGACTCCTTCCAAACATGTCTTCAAAGTTCGAGTTGCCGAAGACCGCGAACCCAGAGCTGGGGAAGGATCGTGCTTCGTAACTGTGAGATATGCCGATTCGGTTGCGTCGCGCAGAGAACAAGAAGACCGAGCGAATGCGACGCCCGAAACAGGGCACCCCTGAATTGAACGTAACAAGCGCGATGTGAGGGAACAACTGTACTGAGGGGCAAAGGTGAGGAACTGGTTGTAGGTGGTAAGTAGCCCTGGACTAGGACAGTTAACTAGGTTGTTCCATCGGCCAGTACCGTTCGGTGTAGCGGGAAGTGCGAAATCGAGAAGCTTGCGGCGTTCTCGGAACGACGTTGCCTCTGTGACGGAGGGTGAGGCAACGTACCCACGACCTCCGTCCAGAAAAATGAGTGACTCAGCGGAAGACTTCGCCTGAGTCACTCTGCGCTACGGTGTGGAGGCAGCGGCGCCGTGGAAAGTCACTACGCTGGTGGCGGGAAGAGCGTAGGAGAATGTGCCATTAAAGATGTTGACTACGGATTGATCGACGAGATTGCTGCTCGCGGAAGTAACTGCCGGGGTCACAGAAGTTACCGTGGGAAATCCGGCCAGTGAGAAATTGACGCGAACGGGCGAGCCGGTCTGATTGACGGCAACAATGGCAAATCCACCGGTTGCAGGATCTTTGAAGGCGGTGATTTCCACGCCGTCTGCGGGATTGGCGGTGGCGCCGATACGCACCCATCCGGGCCGAACGAATTTGCTCCAGTTGCCGAGAACATAGAAGCGCTTGGAGACGGTGCCGTTGGATTGGATGAGAGCTTCGTCGTCGTTTGTGTTGTGGGAATTGTAGATGCGCCAGTAGAGCCAAGCGCTGGCATTGGCATTAGCCAAGTATTGATGAATGAGGTTGGCCCACTTGATGCCGCTAACCATGGTGGGATCGAAAACGGTCGAGCCGCCATACATGGACGTTTCGGTAACCCACAGATGCGCGCTGCCCAAGTGGGAATAAGCGGTGATGGGCAGGCAATCGGAATAGAGAAGACAGGTGCGAAGGGTATAGTCATGACCTGCGACGATTCCCACAAAGGGAGCGGCGGCGGGATCGGTCATGACGGGATCTGCGTAGGTGCTGAGCTTCGGCCAAAAAGAAACTTCCGGCATCATGATTTTGGTGCTGGTGCCAGCGAAGGTTGGGCCCAGATTGTTTTTAATGAGTGCGTCTAACTGCTGGCCCGAATATTGCGCGCCATAGCCGTAAGTGGGATCGGACGAGCAGAGGTCCGGTTCGTTTTGAGGAGAAATGGCGTAGAGCGGAGCAGAGAAAGTGGATTCAAACTGAGTGGCAAAATTCTTCAAATACTCCGCAAATTCTCCGTAAGCGCTGGAATTCAAATGACTGGCCCCGGACCCGGTGTTGCAGATGATGCTTCCATTGGATTTTATGGAAGCGGGAGGGCCCCAAGAGGTCGCGACAAATTTCACACCGTAAGGAACGGCCAGGTGCACGATATTGAAACTCTGGAAGGCGCAAGCCCCGAAACAACTGCCATCCGAGGGAACGCTGTCGCGATAAATGGAAAGGCCAATGCCGGCGACGGGATCGAAGAGCGCGCGAGCTTGAGCTGGGGTCAGGTCACCGCAGGCACCGATATCGGAACAATTTCCTCCGAAACCGTCAATGGTCTGCTGGGTGGTAGACCAATCCACGGTAACGGACTGCGCGAACAGTGAAGGTGCTGCAAAAAGAAAAAATGACAACGAACAAACGAACAGTCTCAGTTTAGACATGCGTATTTTATTCTCCATACCAACCGGCCTGCAGTTGGTGAGTTTTTTTATTTTTTGGAGGAGATTACGAAAACGCCGGGAGGGAAATCGCGTGCTCCGTTTTACTGAGACGCTCTGCTTCGCGGCGGCGTTGCCGAGAGTAACGCCGGAATGCGAAGCCCGCTGCGAGCATCCGTTTGGTTACCGTAACAAGGGAAGCGAGAAGGTGCAAGAGTAAAACAAAGACTTGAGAGGAAAAGAGCGGCATATAAGCGCTTAGACTGAGTCGTGTTGAATTATATCTAGGCGTGCTAGAGGAATTCATTTAGGCGCAGATGAGCAACGAAGAAATTTTACGGAAATGTTTTTGGCGGAGCAGATAGGTTGGAAGAATCGGGCGGAACAGCGTAGTGGAAGGTGACGACACTGAAAGAAGGAAGAGAATAGGAAAAAGCAGCATTGGAAATGGTGACATTGGATTGATCGGCAAGGTTGAGGCTGGGCGAAGTGATAGCTGGCGTGAGAGACGCTACGGAAGGAAATGCGGAGAGAGAAAAATTCATGGTAAAGGGCGAGCGGTTCTGGTTTACGGCAACGATAGCAAACGCACCGGTGGTTGGATCTTTGAAAGCGGTGACGAGAATGCCTTTGGCGGGATTGGCGGTGGCGGCGATGCGCACCCAACCGGGACGAACGAATTTGCTCCAATTGCCGAGAACGTAAAAACGTTTGGAGATGGTGCCATCGGCTTGGATGAGAGCTTCGTCATTGTTGGTGGCGCGGGAGTTGAAGATTCGCCAATAAAGCCAAGCGTTGACGTTGCCGACGGCGAGGTATTGGTGAATGACGTTGGCCCAAGCGATGCCGCTGGTCATGGAAGAATCGAAGGAAGTGTTGCCGCCGTAGAGAGAAGTTTCAGTTTGCCACAACCGAACAGCGCCCTTTTGAGGAAGGGCGGAAATGCGATCGCAGATGTTAAAGACGATGCAGTTTCTGAGGATGTAGTCATGCCCAGCGATGATGGCGACATAGGAAGCAGTAGCGCTATCGGAAGTGAGGCGTCTGGCGTAGCCATGCAGCTTGGGCCAGTAGGAAGTTTCCGGGGCCATGATTTTGACGCCAGAGCCGGCAAAGGCCGGGCCGAGATTGTGATCAATGAACGCGGTTAGTTCGGCTCCGGAATAGGAAGCGCCATCGCCGTAGCGCGGGTCGGGAGAGCATTGGTCGGGCTCGTTTTGCGGAGAAATGGCGTAGAGCGGAACGCCAAAGGTGGACTGAAACTGCGTGGCGTAACTCTTCAGGTAGGCAGCGAACGCTGGGTAAGAATCTCGGAGGAGATGACTCTTCCCAGAGCCGGTATCGCAAATGACGCTGTGGTTCGACTTCATGGAAGCAGGAGGAGCCCAAGCAGTGGCGATAAATTTCACGCCATAGGGGGCGGCGAGGCGGACAACTTGGGTACTGAGGAATTCGCACGAGACGCTGCAACTGCCGTCGTCGGGGACACTGTCGCGGTAGATGGAAAGGCCGATGCCGGCGGCGGGGTCGAAAAGAGCTTGGGCCTGAGCGGGAGTGAGAGTTTCACAGGCGCCGATGTCGGAGCAATTACCGCCGAAGCCGTCGATGGTCTGGTAGGTGGTGGACCAGTTGATGGTGACGGACTGGGCTAGGAGAGAAGGAGCGGCGAGAAGGAGAAAGGGAAACAGGTGGAGATTCAGGAGTCGCATTGCAGTTCTATTGTCCTTACTGGGATGCGATTGGCAAGGACGTAAGGATTCGGGGCTGGGAGCAGAAGGGTCTTACGGGGACCAGCAGACGAGCAGGGCTCTGGCCTCACTGGGTTTGATTCGGACTGCAGTGGAATGTCAGCGAAAAGGTAGACTGCGGCATTCGGGCAGTCGTCTTCCGAGCAGGAAGGTGGCGCTACGCAGCAGTTGCAGAAGTGCGAGGGAGATTAGTGAGGGAGTGGATGGTTGACGTCGAGCAGCTGAAGGGTTCGTTCAGCCGATTGCATCTTGCCAGATCTCGTTTGACGCGAGGAAAGTCGGAGTGTATGTTCCATCAGTTACATCGAGAACTAAGGCGAGTTTATCATGTCCCGCTACCATTTGAGGCCCGTCCGCAATCGCCTTCTGGCGTTGAAGAGTTTGCTGTTCGCACCGCCTCCGGGAACATCACCTTCAGCCATTGACACGCAAGCAGTTCAAAAAACTATTGATCGGTTGGAAGCTCAGATGGTTGACGCCTATGATCTTCAGAGAGCTGCGATCGCTTTACATCGCAAGCCTGCGCACAACATCAAGAGTTTTGATGGCAAATCGGAACTGCAAATATCGGTAATGTCGCCTTGCGCTCCGTGGCTGAGTTTGACTCCCAGGCAATTTCAGATCCCCGCGATGATATCCACCGAGGAAGCGCAATACTACAGCTACATCGGGACATTCTTCGAAGGCATCGGCTGCGCTGTCGAACTCGGCCCGTGGTTGGGGGCTTCCACCCAGTACATTGTCCGAAGTCTTGCCAGCAATCCGAATTTCGCCGGGAAACGGCTCCATGTGATAGATGACTTCATCTGGCGTGCGGCTTGGATGAACGGCTACGTAGCAGATGACGAAAAATTGCCGGATCACGCGTCGTTCCGCCATTTGTTCGACAGGTACACAGGCGAGATTCGACACCTGCTTTCGGTTCAGCAGGCCAAACTTACTAACTATGACGGAAATGAAAACCTTGAGCAGTTTAGGTGGGGTGAAGATGCTATTGAGTTTCTGTACGTTGATTGCGGACGCACGATCACTGCTAATGATGCCTGGTATAAGTACCTTCGTCGTGCGTTTATCCCTGGTCGTACCTTGCTGATGATGCAGGATTGGCGTACGCACAGAGAACGGCCGCGTAAATGGTTTAATCAAACTTTGCTCTTTACAGAAAGCAAAGGGAATGAACTCGAACTCCTACACGAAGTCCGAGATGGTGGATTGGCAAGTTTCCTTTTCGTTGGGTAAAGCGCCGAGCCGCACCCGGTACAATGAGAGCAGTTGCAGAAGTGCAGAGGGAGACTAGTGAGGGAGTGGATGGCTGACGTCTAGCTTGTAATATCCGTCGCCGGGTTCGGAGAGGAAGGATTGTTCGAATTGCTTTTCGATTTCGATGGTGCGGGGTTCGTTCGCGGGGATCAGGTAGATGATGCGGTTGGGTCCGATGCGTTGAAGGACTTCGTCGGGAGTGTCGCGCCATTTAAGAGAATAGACATCAAGGCCGTGGGATTCGTACAAGACGCAGGCGGGAACGGAGCCTCCCCAACCGAAGCCGACAAGAATGGAGCAATGGTCGCACTCGGAACGAATGTGAGCCATCATGGCGCGGTAATCGGGGGAAGTGAACATGGGCGTCGGAGTTTGCGTGATAGTGCCGACGAGGACAGCGGCGGCGAGCAACGGAGTTGCATAGGGAACGGCGTTTACACCGTAGGCCATGAGAAGGACGAGCAATGGAGCGCCAACGCCAAGGTAGTAGTCGTTGGGCATTTGCATAATGGACTTGTTGGTGACAACGGCCAGCAGCAAGAACGAGGAGAGAAACGCGGCACAGGCTAAGGGCAGAGTGAACTGCTTGCGCGCGATGGCGCGGAGGCCACCAACCAGAGCGAAGAGACCCGCCAGCACAATCGCGAGATACCAATAACGCCATAACGAGGAGCTAGGCATCGCGCCTTTGATGGCGGCGCGAAGGAGTTCGTGGAGTTCCTTACGGAAGATGCCGAACCCGGGGTACTGATGGGGGCGCGCGCCGACATGATTGGCGACGAGAATGGCGAGCGGTGCGCAGAGTGCAGCGAAGGAGAAGAACGTTGCCAAGGCCCAGCGGCGGCTGAGATTCCAAGCGAGAAGACATTCGATGACGACAATGGGGCCGACACAGAGTGCAGCGAAATAGTGAGTGGCAACGCAGACCGCGGCGCAGAGGCCGGTCCACGGGGATTTGCGGTGAGCGAGATAGAGGGTTAAGACGATCAGGAAAGTGGCCATGGCGTAGGGACGCGCGTTGTAGGCATAACGAAGACCGGCGGCGGAGAAAGCGTAGAGGACGACGGGAACGGAAGGCCAGCGAAGTTCGACGGCAATGGCGTAGCGGTACAAAAGGGCGAGGGTGGCGAGAGTAAAGAGCGTGGACAGGGCGCGGGCTACTTCGAGGGAGCCACCGAAGATCACGCGCCAGATGGCGAGAATCCAAAAATAGAGCGGGGGGTGGACGTCGTAGTGGTAAAGGTCGGAGAGAATCTTGAGCAAATTGGCGGAGGGGTGAAATAGCTGCATGGTAAGAGGGGAATCGGGGATGGTATGACCGGAGACCGTCAGCATGGTGATGGCTTCGTCGTACCAGATAGAAACGGAGCGGATGTGCCACCAGGCTAGGATGGCGGAGGCGAGCATGGCTGCCGCGACGATGCAGGTATCGAGTCGATGTGAACGGACAAGAGTTGTCGCAAGGGAAGAATTCTTGAGGTCTCTGGGAACCGCGCTCGGTTGGACTAATGTTGGGCTATCGATGGGCGCCTCCACGGCGTGGCAGAAAAGATTTTTCTAGAATGGCAAGAAAGGATTGGTTCTTCAAATAGCGGAGAGATAGTCAGAATCGTCCCACCTGAAGGTATAGGAAGCGTACGAAACAAGAGTGCGCGCAATGCGTGTAGCGGGTAAGGATTGTGCGAAATAGAAGCTGACGCTACTTGCGATCGCGGGTGGTAGTGGGACCTACGCGGAAGCGGGAGAGAGCTTCGCCCAAGTTTTGCAAGAAGGATTCGGAATTATAGACGTCCGTATCGATCTTGGAGCCGCCGTTGGGAGCGATGGGCTCGACTTCGTCCAATTGAAATTCGCGGGCAACTTCTTCGACAATTTTGGGCTGAATGGGGCGCTGATGATCGACGAAGGCGTTGACCAGAGAATGTTCGCACAGCAAATTGATGACGCGGGGAATGCCTAGCGAATAAAGATGAACGGTGTCCATAGCGGCAGGACTGAAGATGGGCTCGGGTCCGGCGCCAGCAGTTTTCAGACGTTCCACAATGTATTCGTGAGTCTGTTCCTTGGACATGGACGTGGTGCGGCAACGCAGCATAATGCGCTGACGGAGTTGGCGAAGTTGCGGAAGCTTTAATTTTTCTTCGAGTTCGGGCTGACCCGCGAGAACGATCTGAAGAAGTTTTTCGGTAGAGGTTTCAAGATTGGTGAGCAAGCGAACTTCTTCGAGCACGGGATAAGTAAGGTTCTGCGCCTCGTCGATGATGAGGACGACGGTCTCGCCATTGCGATAGCGATCGAGCAGCCAGTGGTTGAGCTTCATGAGCTGCTGGCTCTTGGATTTAGATTCGCAAGGAATATCGAATTCGGCGAGGATGAAATCGATAAGCTGGCTGGTGTTCATCCGGGAATTGAACAGGAACGCAGTACGGGCGCGACGATGATGGAGCCAGTCCAAAAGGCGATTGATGAGAGTAGTTTTGCCGGTACCGACCTCGCCGGTAAGAGTAATAAAGCCCTTACGGGTCTGAATGCCGTACATGAGGCCAGTCAAAGCCTCTTCGATCTGCTTCGTGAGGAACAGGAAGCGAGGATCGGGATTGACGTTGAAAGGGCTCTCTTTGAGGCCAAAGAAGCTTTTATACATAGTACGAGTCTCTCGTCCTGTCCTACGTAATATTGTACCTGCGATTCGGGTCGGACGCGCGTTGCGGCGCACGGAGTTTCCCGTTTACAACCCTGGAAAAAGCTACCGCAATACGAACGGGCGGGGATGCCAGGACAGATTGACGGTAAAGGCGCTATAGGTGGTGCTGGAGGCAGTAGCACAAGTTGGGCCAGTGCAGCCGACACCCGAATAATTGGTGCGTGTAGCAGTATAGGCGGTAGCAAAGTTCACGTAGCGGCCTATGGGGCGACTGAGATTGGCGGTAAAGAACCAGTCGTTGTAGGCCGGATAGCCGGCAGCGGCGGTACCGTTGGGGGGGCTGTTGCGGGCGTAGCCAACATTGAGGCCGCCGGTCCAGGCCCGGGTGATTTGATGGGAAAAACCGACGTTGAACTGATCAAGAATAGAGCCGATCAAGACACCGCTGCCCGACGACAATCCATGGATGTAGCCGAGGGTCAGGCTGCCGCGTTCGAAGCCGTAGATCAGGGAGGCGGTGGTGGAAAAGCCGGTGGTCTGAGAAGTATTGCCAATGGGTACGCGATAATTGGTAATTTCGGGACCAACAAAAATGCGCAGGCCGATGTGACCGGTGACTTTGCGGCCATAAGCAACGCTGAACACGTGGTCGCCATAAGCCTGGGGATTTCCGGGATAACGATAGTCACTGTAGCGGTAGACCAGACCAACGGTGTCATTGCGACTCAAAACGTAGTTGTAGCCGATGCTGCCCACAGTAGTATTGGAATCGATATTCCCTGGTTGGGAAAAATCGAGAAAGCCGTAAGAGCCCGCCAAGGTGATGGAAGAGCGGCGAGTGAGAGCATAGGAAAGCTGAAGAGCGGCAACGTTGTTATAGTAAGGGCCAACGCCGAATACGCTTTGATTTGGGACGTAATTGCCTCCGAGACTGGGAATCGTGGTGCCCAGCGAACCGCCTACGCCAGGAATACCAAGGCCAGTGCCTCCGCCAAAACCGAAAGCGCTTTGAGGAATGTAGGAGAAGGAATCAACTATCTGCACAAGCCAGCGCTCGGTACGATAATTCTGCGCGGCCGCCATCGTCTGATAATAGCCGGAGCCTTGACCAGCGATGTTGGAAAAGAAGCCGCCGCCAGAGTAGTTAACCGCCAGCATGGAGTGATTCCAAGCTTGGACCAAACTGAGATTGCCAGCGAAGTAGTTGGTGGTGGTCCAGCTGTTTCCGCCATAGTTGCCGTTGGGATTGGACTGAATATTGGTGCTGAACTGAGCGCCAGGCACCCAGTAACTGTGGCGAATCTCCGGGAAGCCGAGAGTAGTGTTCTGCATACCGGTCAAGGGAGAGTAGTCGTCTTGCAGTGTGCCTTCGCCATTGAGCCCAAACGCCGGCAAAGCGGATCCGGCAGGTTTTGGAGGACCGCCAGGAAAGGGTTCAGGATTATCCGGGGGCGGCTGTTGAGGATTGTCCGGAGGAGGTTGTTGCGGCTCTTCTTGGGCGTGGGAAGCACGGACGCCGAACGAGAGAGTAAACGAGAACAAGAGAGCAGCGAAGATGAAGGCGCGGAAAGTCATAGTCATCCTCACGGCACTACGATTACATCACCCGGGAGAAGGGGAATATCCTCGGCCTTGCCTTTGAGGACGTCTTTATAGTTATAAGGATGCTTCACTTGTTTGCCGTTCTCGGTGCGAAGGATGTAGATACTCTTTTCGCGAGCAAACTGCGTAAAGCCACCGGAAGCGGAAAGAGCTTGCAGAGCGGTCATGCCAGGGAGCAGGGGCATAGCGCCGGAGTGAGCGACCTCGCCGGTGACAAAGACCCTGCGACTGTTGATCTGCGTGACGGTGACAGTAACCTGGGGACCGTTGAGAAACTTGGTGAGACCTTCACGGATATTGGCAGCGAGTTGCATGGCAGTGAGGCCAGCGGCCTGGACATCGTTCAAGAGAGGCAAAGAGATTTTTCCGTCGGGACGTACGGGGATGGTGCGGGTAATTTCGGGCTCTTTCCAAACGTCGATGTTGACGACATCTTGTGGGCCGATGAGATAGTCGACGCCACCGGGAGTGTTGGCGGCGGTAGTAACAGCAGCGGTAGCTTCAGGCTTCCGACCGGAAGCGGGCGATTGGGCGGCGAGATTAAGGCAGGAGCCAAGAGTCACGAATAGCACAGCGGCTACGAACCGAATTTGCGAAGGCATAAGAATTCCTCTCTCCTCAGTTTTCATGATCCCCCTGGATGGCCCCAATTTGCTTGATTTTGCACAGCAGAGACTTATAACTGATTTGCAATTCTTGAGCAGCGCGCTTGCGATTCCAGCGAGTGTGCTCGAGAGCGTGCATGATCATCTCACGTTCGGCTTGGCGAGAAGCGGCGCGCGCCACGGTCTTGAGCGAGGATGAACGGCTGTTTTCGGGAACAAAAGATTTCGGTTTGGAATGGAGGCGAAGTTCCTGGAGCGCCGCCTGAACGTCGCCGACAGCGGTGAGTCGCAAAGCGAAATTTTCGAGTTCGCGAATATTGCCAGGCCAGTGATATTGCACGAGCGTATCGATGATCCTCTTGGAGAGCGAAGCGACCCGGGTTTTGGGGCTGATGGTATGTTTTATCAGGAAGTGCTGCAAGAGAGAAGCAATGTCGTCTTTGCGCTCGCGAAGAGGCGGGAGTCGCAGACAAGCGCCGTTGAGACGAAAATAAAGTTCGTGGCGAAAGCGACCGGTCTCCACCTCGGTGTCGAGACTTCTGGTGGAAGACGAAATCAGACGGAAGGCGTGAGCGCCGGGTTGAGCAGCGGACGACTCGCCATCCGAAAGCCGGGAGAACAGGGCTCGCTGCGCGGCGAGGTCCAGTTCTTGAAGATTATCGAGAT
>Ga0210396_10002908_pt1 | contig 17239 bp, 19 predicted proteins | sample IncBWH17OmetaG_FD_155466 | JGI IMG/M metagenome (GOLD analysis project Ga0210396, IMG submission 155466) | Forest soil microbial communities from Barre Woods Harvard Forest LTER site, Petersham, Massachusetts, United States - Inc-BW-H-17-O ... | reverse complement strand
GAAGATGACGCCGACGGCGTCGCTTGGGAGCCTGGCAATGAAGCTTTCCGCATCCTCGATAAATGCTTGCCCGTGTCGTAGCAATGCTGATCCGCTTGATTGATCGCTTCGATACAAACAGTCGCATGTCTTGATTCCCTTCCCAAGTCGTCCTCGTCGTCGTCGTCCTTCGTTCTCGGCCTTTTCCCGGTGGTACGAGCGAAACTCCTGCCTCCTTGCTTCCTTCCCTCTCAACGTAGGACCGGGAGCAACTCGGGAGCAACCAGCACTTCGATGCTGCGAGCGACTCCGGGCTTTCGTCGAATCAGTCGCGCTCGTTCGAGGGTGAGCACCATTTGATGTACCGAAGGCGGGCTGACGCCGAAGTGCCGCTGCAAATCAGCTTCGGCGGGAGGCCGTCCGAGCACGTGCGTGTAAGCATAGATGAAGGCCAAGTACTGTCCTTGTTTGGGCGTAAAGTTTGGCTCGGTGGACCGTAGTGACATCTGGAATTTGGATTGGTGAGTCTTTTTTGTTCTTTAAACCCGTCAACTTGTAATCTCCCATTCCTGCTTGAGTATATCGCTGGATTTTATAAGAGCTTCCGTAAATGAGGGGGTATAACGCCTCTCCCAGGCGATCAGTACGTCCCAGTGCTCTCCTGTAATGGGTGGATCGTATTTGATTCTGAGGTGCCATGCTTCTGTCTGCTCAACAAGCGTGGCATTGCGCTCGCCCTCCTTGACTCGTGCGGAATGATCCAGACTAAAAGACCAATCAAGTCTCATCACAGTAGCCTACGTAGATGATCCATTGTGCATTTGCTGGCTACATTCAATTAGGCAATTTAATTACTCTAACTTATGCTGAATGTGGTCGGTTTCTATGGTAAGAAATGATCTTCCCTTTGGCGCGAGGCTTGTCAGTGCGAAAAGAAGCAAATGGAAAAACTTTGCTGCCTTTTCTTTATGCACGTGGAGCCTGGGGGACAAAGGGGGTCAGTGCAATTCTTGACAGAAAGACCCGATTTATGCCAGCGCTAAGGCGGTTCAGAGGTCAAATGTCACGCTCTTTTCCCCCGATTGCCGAAAGGTTGCAGGCGACGGCGGCAACCGTATCCGCATCGCGGCTAGCTAGATGCTGTTGCGAAATGTCTGCCAGCGCGTCCCGTAGGGACAACACCGATCGTAGCCTGGCACGAAGTGCCTGGGAAAGCGTCCCTCGAAAGAACCGTCCCGTAGGGTACGGTATGATCGGGCGCAGCTAATCCCAGAGGTATTTCTCGTCGAAATGTGCGCCATGTTTCTTAACCGAGGCTAAGTACTCTTCTTGAAAGGTTCGTGTCCGATGATGTTCGAGCTGCTGCTCGATGTAATGGCCGTTTCCTGAATCGGCGCGCATACCTGCACGAATCACACCGTACCCTACGGGACGGCTCTTTTGGGGTGGCGTTGTCCCAGGCACTTCGTGCCAGGCTACGATCGCACCGTCCCTCCGGGACATTTCGCAACAGCCTTTAGCTAGCATGAGCTAGCTAGCACGACTGCGTCTCATCAGTGGGGGGCATTCAGCCGAGAGACTAATCCAGAGCTACTTTGGTTTCGGCAAACTTGTCCTGTGACACCCAGTGAATCCAGGTCGCCTCTCTGTTTTTGGTGTCTAACACGATGAAGTTCGGTTCTGGGGGAAGAATCGTTGCCGCAGGGATCTGGCGGCAGTTGAAGCACCATGAACGCCCTATCTTCTGGGCAAAATCGTTCTTGGCCCCCTCGGTGAAATGGACGTGTCCGCTCAAGGTCCAGGTGGGTTGCTGTTTGGCGACAACTAACGCGAATTCGCGACTTCCGGCTTTGGGCTCGGCGATCAAGGTTTGAGCCGGTGGTTCATGATGAAGAATCAGGCATGGATGAGCCGCAGGGTCCAGACGGTGGACGTGCCCGTCTGCGGCGTATGGCAGGCAAACCACGGTAATTGCCTCCTCGCTACGGGTACGGATGATTTTTGAATCATCGTCGACCGCGACAAGATGGTTCATTTTGAGCGCGTGAAGCCAGTGCCGATGTTTGGCGAACGCGCCTAAGATCGGGAGTTTATCTTTTCGAATGGAGACGCCGGGAACAAGGATTGGTTGGTCTCCGGGCAAATCGTGATTGCCCGAGCAGAGGGCAACCGGGAGCCGCATTTTCGCCAACATCTGCATCCATTCATAAACATAGATCAATTGCGGAACGACACCGTCCGGGTGAAACATCTCGAGCAGATCTCCGGCAACGCAAACCAGGTCGTAACGGTCAGCGACGCGCAGAAGCCATTCGAACCACGGTTTGTGGAAATGAAAATCGGCCGTAAGGAGGAGTTTCACCTTGGGGTCCGGTTAAGGACGAAACAAGGAACAGCGATAAAGAAAAGGAAACAAGTCAAGAAAAAGTTCAGATCAAATTGAGTTTCGGAAAATCTCGACCGAGGACCTGCGCTGCAGGCGCCTTCATCCATTGGGAGAGAATCGTCGAATAGACAGACCGGAAATCGACGTTATAGAAAAGGTCCCCGGCATCGAGGCGGTCGAGGGGCGGTTGTTTGCCGTAGAGGCCCGGCTTGACGCTGCCGCCGCAGACGAACATGGGAGCGGCGGTGCCATGGTCGGTGCCTCCATTGGCATTCTCAATTACGCGTCGGCCGAACTCGCTGAAGGTCATGACGAGCACTCGATCAAAAATGCCCTTTGTTTTCAAGTCCTGGCAAAAAGCGGCGAGAGCAGCAGATAACTCGTTCAACAATCGTTTGTGAGTGTTGATCTGGCCCGCATGTGTGTCGTACCCGCCCTGGCTGGCGTAATAAACCCGAGTCGGGAGACCGCCGGCAATTAGGCGTGAGATAAGGGCCAGCGAGTTGCCCAGTTGACTTTTCGGATAGGTTCCTTCGTTTTTGCTCCCCTTGAGTACCCGCTTGATTTTATCGGTACTCACTTGCGCATCGAGTGCGGTGCGTTGCAAGTATTCGAGCGCCGACAGGCCGGATTTGCTCGGGCCGGATAAATTTCCGATGGAATCGCCTGACATCGACGCCGGTTCCAGGCCGTTCAATTCCGCGAACAGACGAGCTTCATCCGGATCGTTTCCACGATCAAATCCGAGATTGCCCGGCCTGCCAATGGCAACTCCGGTCGGGCTTGCCGCGTTGAAGGCCTCCGGCAATTGTTCACCGAGGACGACGCCAACCTCAGGGTCTTCGCCCGCGCAGCAATTATCGAAGTACCGGCCTATCCATCCTTTGGTCAGGTTCTGTTGAGCATCAGACGCGGTTTGCCAGATTTCAGTCGATCTGAAGTGGGATCGATTTGGGTTCGGATAACCGACGCCCTGGATGATCGCCAGATTGCCGTCGTCATAAAGACTCTTCAGCGGGGTAAGGCTCGGATTCAATCCGACCGACCCATCGAGCGCCAGAACCTGCTCCTTCGGAGTTGCGAGCGTCGGTCGGGACTTAAAATAGAGATCGTCTTCCAACGGAATAATCGTGTTCAGCCCGTCGTTTCCTCCAGCCAGTTGGAGAACCACGAGAATTGGGTGATCCTTCCCGGTCATCGTCTGAATTGAAGAGTCGGCAGCTTGCGCATGCAGCGTCAGGAACGTTCGCTCTAAAAAAACCGGTATCGTCCAACTCAGGGCTGCACCTAACAAGGACGTGCGCAAAAACGCTCTTCTGGTTAATAGATCGAGGTCGTGTTCCATACACAATCAGGTGATCTGATAATTTGGAGTAGTCATCATCAGCAAGAGTAATTCCCGGATTGCGTTATCGTCCAACGGCAGTTCACGCGTCGCGATGAAGTCACGAAATTTGCTGGTCAGTCGGTTTTCCGGGGTGCATTGGAAGGTGCGCAGAAAGAGTTTTTGCACTAGTTTCTCCGGTTGGGAGCGATCCTCTTGAGAGACGATTTTGTCGACCAGCAAGGGCGGGGTGATCGTCGAACGCTGAGTCGTCATTTCCATCATCGGCGGTTTCGGGAACCCGATTTCCTGCGGATTCAGACCTTCGACTAGCTGATGGGCGAGTTTATAACGGAAGGTCAGAGTTGCGGTATTGATCCAACTCTTACCACCGTCCCATCCTTTGACATTCGGAGGAAAAAAGGGAATCTGACCCATCTGGCGGAATGCGAACTCGATGACATTCGAGTCTGGCAAGGGAATCGGGAAGCTGCGCATCGTTTGGACGAGAAACTGCACGGGACTCTTGATCTGTGAGTTGCAAGCTTGCGGGCTATAAAATTCTTCGGACAAAAAAAGAGATTTCATGAACGGTCGCAGTTCGCAGTGAGTATTCCGGAATTCACTGGCCAGAGCGTCGACCAGCTTTGGTTCGGGGTCGTCGTCGACAAAGAATTTCCAGATTTTCGTTCCGAGGAAGCGTGCGCACTGCGGTTGCGAGACGATGATATCGATAATTTGATCGCCGTCCCAAGGACCGGTTTCTCCCATGAATGTCTTGGGTCCTGGATCAAACTGTCGTTCGGCGAACCTGAACGATTGCTCCGGTTGATTGATTCTGTAGCCGGTAAACGCTCGCGCTGCTTCTTTAACGTCGGACTCGGTATAATGCCCTTCTCCTAGAGTGAAGAGTTCCATGACTTCGCGGGCGAAATTCTCATTCGGCCTTTCTTTTTTGCTCTGGACAATGTCCAGCCAGACCATCATCGCCGGATCACGCGATATGGCCTTCACGAGAGTACGATAATTGCCCAGCGCGTTCTGCCGAAATGTTTCATTCTGAAGCCACATCTTGTATGCGGGCCTCACTTTTTGACCGCTAGTGGCAAAATGGCCGTGCCAGAACAGGGTGATCTTTTCAATCAAAGGAGAGGGGGTGTTGACCATCCGGGTAATCCACCAATGAGTCAGGTCCTTCATTTCGCCGATGAATTTTTCCCGAATGAGCTTGCGCGCCAGTTGCTTTTCTTCCGGTGTGGCAGCTTCCTGAAATTGGGCGCGTAGTTCGTCCTGATCGTCTGGCTTGGCCCAGGCGGGTGGCGGATAGTTCTCCAACGGAGCGTTGATCAGTGAATCCACGGCGTTTTCCGGTCCCAGCGCCAAAGTTTTCTGAATCTCCAGCGGACTTCCGCCAAATCCGGCGCGCACCAGGAGATGAGCGGCGGCGTCGAAATCCCATCGACTGGACGTGATCGCAGATAACATATTAAAATCTTAACACGTAGGATTTGGTTTCCAGTCTGAATTCACTAGATTTGGAGACGTCGCCGCACCTGGGAGGTTTCGGTGAACTTGGATCCTGACAAAGAAGAGAATGCGATTTATTAATTTGACCCGGCAAACCGAGATTGGCGCGAATTCGTATTTCCTGCAGCTGGGTGGCAAGAAACTGGTGCTTGACGCGGGGTTGCATCCTAAACAAGAGGGTGAAGCAGCGCTCCCGCATTATAGATCGATTCCGGATGGTTCGCTTGACGCGATCCTCATCTCGCACTCGCACCAGGATCATATCGGGTCGCTCCCGGTACTGATGCGCAGGCAACCGCAAGCGAGAGTTTTCATGACTCACGCGACGGCCAAACTGTCGGATGTGATGTTGCATAACTCCGTGAACGTGATGTCACGGCAGCGGGACGAACTTCGGATTCCGAATTACCCGCTTTTTACCCATCGCGAGGCGGACCACGCTGCTGAACTTTGGCAGAGCGTTGGTTTCCGGCAGCACTGGACCATCGACGGAGAGCGCGTTCCGAGGCCCGATCACGATATTACATTCGAGATGTATGACTCAGGCCATATCCTGGGATCTGCAGGGATTCTCTTTCGAGCAGAAGGGAAAAAAGTCTTTTACACCGGCGATGTGAATTTTCTGGAGCAGACGCTGATGCGAGGCGCCGATTTCCCGGAAGGGGACATAGATATTCTTATTATTGAGACAACCCGAGGCGATCGAGCGCTCGGAGCAGGTTATTCCCGAAAAGCAGAGGAACGACGGTTCCTCGCCGCGATCGCAGAGGCTTTTGATAAAGGGGGATCTATCCTGGTCCCGGTCTTTGCCCTCGGGAAAACTCAAGAGATCCTGACAATGCTCCATCTGTTCAAGCGTCAAGGTGAGCTTCAGCATGTCCCGATCTACATCGGGGGTCTGAGCACGAAAATCACTATTTTACACGACCAAATGGCGTCTCAAGCGCGGAGGCAATACGAAGGGCTGCAACTTCTGGATTCGGTCGGGCCGCATGTGCTTACCAGCCGCGACGTGCAAACAACCCAGATCGGCCGTCGGCGAATTTACGCCCTTTCCAGTGGCATGATGACGGAGAAAACATTGTCCAACCAGCTGGCGGAACGCTTCCTGACTGATTCCAGACAATCGGTATTCTTTGTCGGCTACGCCGATCCAGAATCGCCGGGCGGCCGGTTGAAAGCGGCTGAACCGGGTGATCTGGTTCAGCTCGACGAGGGGCTGCCCAGCCAAAGGTTGACCTGTCAAGTGAGCGAATTTGACTTCAGCGCTCACGCGCCGCGAGAGCTTCTCTTTGACTATATCGGAAAGATCTCGCCCAAGATTGTGATTTTGGTGCATGGCGATCCGCCCGCCGTCTCCTGGTTTAAATCCAGGATTGCCAAAGAATTGCCCGGAATATTGGCGGTCGTTCCCGAGCCTGGAAAAGTATACGAATTTTGAGCGGCCGGGCGAACGACGATTATGCGAACGATCAGGAGGGGGTAGAGGGAAGCGAAACCTGGGCGTATTTCTGGACTGCCTTGCGAGCGAACAAGGGGATCAGAACGATCGCGCATACGGTTGCCACCATGCTTATCCCCAGAACGACTAACTCCCCTGTGCTGCGACCAAAGTGACCGGAGGCAACGGCGTCTAAGCCGGCCTTTCCGGCAGAGCCGAGCTGGCAAAACAGCAAAAGGCTCGGCAAACCCCCGATCAAGCTAGCGACCAGATAGGCGCGAAACCGCACCGCGGTCAGACCATAGAGATAATTTGCCAATCCAAACGGGATGGGACAAAGACGCAGCAGAATCACGATTTTCCATCCCTCTTTTTCGATCGCGATATCGATCGCCCGAAATGTCGCGTTTTTTCGGAAATGGGCGGAAATTTCTTTGCGCAGGAACCAGCGGGACAAACAAAAACCTCCGGCAGCTCCCAAAGCAATTCCCGTCACCGCTCCAACAACTCCCTGAGGAAACCCGAATACCGCGGATCCAGCGATGATAAATGGGCTAGCCGGCAGAAAGAACAGCGAACCGATCGCCAGAAACAGGGCAAGCAGCAAAACTCCGAGAGGGCCGAGGCTGCCCACCCAGGTGCAGAGATGTTGGAGGGCCGGCAAAACCGGAAAAAAACGAGACGCTATCCCGAGCGCGATCAGGATCGTGACCGCCACTGCAAGTTTTTTGTTTAAGGAGGACACGACTTATCTAGGGAAGCCTCCCTGGGACGTCAAGCGACCTAGGCAAACGGCGTGCTCGGCTGTCCGAGCCCTATTTAATAATATGAGTGTTGACGAGCCGAGTGAGCTCGAACATGTCGACCTCTTTTTTGCCGTTAAAAACGGTTTCAAGAGCTGCGTCGGCCTTGATGAGCTTCTTATCCTGGAGCTTGTTCAACTTGATATATTCCCAAAGCTTCTTGGTCAGTTCGGTCCTGGGGAGAGGATTTTCACCAACAATCTTGGCAAGCGCAGCATCGGGCTGAACCGGTTTCATAAATGCGCTTTTCGCTTTGCTTTCATTCGACATAGGTAGGGATTAAAGAACGACTCTCGAGGAAATCAACCAGAATTTGCCTCGAGAAACCTTTGCCGAGGCTGGGCGCGGCTCAAACCGGGACTCAGGACGACCGCTTTTTCAACCCCTTCGGAGATTTCCGAAGAGAATATTTGGTTCCAGCCAACTCAGACACGGAGATGAAATTCAGCGAATAGTCGTTTCAGATCGCCGACCGTATTCTGGAGAGCAAATTTTTGTTCGGCAATCCTTCGGGACGCCCTTCCGAACCGCTCTAGCAAAGCTGCATTTCCGGCGGTAAGCCGGATCGCGTTTGCCAATTGAGACGGATCTTTTTCCGGAACGAGGATCCCGTTTTCGTGGTGCTGGACGATTTCCGGAATCCCAGCAACTTCGGTGGTCACGATCGGCAGACTGCTCGCCATGGCCTCAATCAGAACCGTTGGAAGATTGTCGGTGTCACCGGAACTGTCGTGGATTGCCGGGAAGACAAAGATGGAGCTTTGCGCAAAGATCTCCACGAGCTCTGTTTGGGGCAACGGACCCATCAGCCGGACCACGTCTGATAGTTGATACTGCTGGATCAACTCCTCCAGTCGGGCATGTTCAGGTCCGTCGCCAACGATCTGGCAAACAAACGGGAACTCGTAAGACCGGAGCAGACGGCAGGCTTCGATGAGAAATTTGAACCCTTTCTTCTCAATCAGCCGGCCGATCGACAGCAATCGCACCGGTTTGGTGGCTGAGAGCGCGGACTTGAACGCTGAGAGGTCCAAGCCGTTGTAGACCCGATGAATTTTGTGCGCGGATTCGGGAAAGCCGCGGCGAAGCCAATTGGCGCCAAAATCGCTGACTACCACCACAAAAGAAGCCTCGCGTATTAAGTCGCCCAACCCGACACGCTGGTCTGGCTTAGGGCAAAATATATCGTTGGCGTGCCCGGTAAAACTGTACGTGATGCCGAAAAGCCGTTTGATCCACCATGCGGTCCGGGCAGCCAAACCGGCGAAGTGGACATGAACATGCGAGACTTGAGCTTTCTTAAGTTTTGCTCCGAGATACGCTGCTTCACGAAAGCGCCCTTTGTCTCGGAGGTCACCGGAACCTGACCAGAGTGCTTTGAGTTGGGAAGAAGCGAGTTTCGTTCTGATTTTGAATTCCAGGCTGTTGGTGTCCGGAAGATAATAGACGGGAATATTTTCCAGCGGAATATTGGCCGGTCGGGCCTCGGTCGGTCGCCGGATGGAGTAGACCGGAGGTGTTGCTCCTTGCCGATATAGTTCGCTGATTTCACGGGCACAAAACGTCTGGGTAAACGCCGGGAACCGTTCAAATACGTAACCCAACTTCCGATCCACTGTGGGCCGATAAACGAGATGGCCGAAGTCTGCAAGAAATATAGAGTTGAGCGCTTTGAGTAACGGGGTTGAAAGCTGTGTTCAACTGTTTGTCGGCAGCAAGGGCAGAGCGGGTCGAAAGGTATGATGTCGGCTTAGTTAAAAATTTCACAAAACGGCTTGCATGTCTTCATAGGCATTGCTTTCATGGGTACTCACCCTCCAGTACTTCGACTTGCTTGTTCCTATCCGCCGCCTGGGTGCCGGAGGCGTGTCATAACCGCTGGAGAGCGACATGCCTATGGAACTGACATATTTACTGGCTGCGGAACAACTCACGGTGACGCCAAACGCGCTGATCGGAGGTTGGTTCACCAATTCGATGTTGGTCACGTTGATTGTCACGGTCCTGGTCGTGATCTGGGCCCGCCGATCGACGAAGAAAATGACCCTCATTCCCAACGGCGTCCAGAATCTGTTCGAGGCAGTCGTGGAAACTCTGTACGTGACGTTCGAGGGCATTGTCGGTAAGCACATGATTCCCAAAGTCTTTTCCCTGCTCGGCACCCTGTTTATCTTTATTCTCGCCGCGAACTGGTTCGGATTGGTTCCGGGCGTTGGTACGATCGGGTTTGGTGAACCGGGCCCAGGTCCGCTGGCGCTCAAGGAGATGTCTCACCCTCTCCTGCGTCCCGCCAACGCCGACCTCAACATGACTTTAGGGATGGCCCTGTTTTTCATGGCTTGGTGGCTGTTCTGGACCATTCAGGAAGTCGGCGTGATCGGTTTTATTAAGCATATTTTTGCGCCCAAAGGCGATCTGAAGGGCGTGCTCTGGTACGTTCTGTTGCCCCTTTTCATCTTCGTGGGGATTATTGAAGTCATCTCGATCGCGATTCGACCGGTCTCGCTCTCGTTCCGACTATTCGGCAATATTTACGCTGGAGAGACGCTATTGCACACCATGTCGTCGGTGGGCGCCAGTTTACCGACACCGATCAACTGGATTTCTCTGATTCTATTTCCGCTGCCGTTCTACTTCCTTGAACTGTTGGTGGGTCTGCTCCAGGCCTTCGTTTTTGCAATGCTCTGCGCCGTCTATATCAAACTCTCTACGGAACACCCAGAGGGCGACGGAGCGCACTGAAGATTTTCCTGCTGAGACCATGCTACGCGTGGGCAGCTGGAACGAAAAGGACAACAAAACGAAAGGAAACAAGCATGTTAGAAACTCTTCCGATGTTGGCAGCTGAGGCTGGGAATATAGGCCCGTTTCTGCCGCTAGCCTTCGCAGGGCTTGGGGCGGGAGTTGGAGTCGGTATAGTGGGAGGCAAGGCGGCGGAGGCAGTGGGACGCAACCCGAGCGCCTTCGGCAGCATCCTGGTGATGGCGATTATCGGTATGGCGCTGGCCGAAGCAATTGCGATTTACGGATTGATCATTGCATTCACGAAATAACGGCGAAAGAATGTGGAGGCTGCAAGACAGAAAGATCTTGCAGTTTCCGCAATTCCCTCGAGTTAAGAAACCCTCCCAATTCAATTGATTTATGGACGCACTGAGTAAAGTGGCTGAACAATTTGGCGTAAGCTGGGCTAATCTGATTGCTCAGGTGCTGTTGTTTGCGATCGTCTACTGGGTTCTGAAGCGATTCGCATTCAAGCCGGTGATAGCCATGCTGGAGGAACGGCGCCGCCGGATTGAAGAGGGCCAGCTCAACGCCGAAAATATCAAGAAACAGCTCGCCGCGGCCCAGGCAAAGTACGAGGAGATTTTGGCGAAAGCCAACGCGGAGTCTCAACGACTGCTCGAGGAGGTCCGCGCCAGCGGGGACCGATTGGCGGAGCAGAAACGTCAGGAGGCTATTGCGGCGGCCGAACAGGTCACTATAAAGGCACAGGAAGCGATGGCATTGGAGAGAGACCGTGTCATGGCAGAGATGAAGCGGGAACTTGGTCGTCTGGTGGTGGACACCACAACCCGCGTTACTGGCAAGGTGTTAACCCCGGAAGACCACCAGCGTATTAGTGAAGAGACGGCCCGTGAGGTAGCCGCCTAATTCGTATTGACCCGCAATGAAATCCACCAAAGAAGCCCGGAAGGTATCCCGTCAGCTGTTTAGACACAGTTTTACCTCAGGGAAACTAGATGAGGAGAAGATCTCGCACATGGTTCAGACTGTATTAGCAACGAAACCGCGCCGCTATGTCGACGTGCTGAAAGACTACCAACGTTTGCTTCACCTGGAAGCAGAGAAACGGCACGCCGTCATTGAAAGTGCGACGCCGCTGAATCGATCTCTTGGTGATCGAATCGTTGCGAATTTGCAGGCTAGGTATGGGGAAGATTTGACGACCGAATTTCGCACCAACCCCGAACTCCTGGGCGGCCTGAGGATCAAGATAGGGAATGACGTCTGGGACGGATCCGTGAGGAACCGCCTGAATCAGCTTCAGGAAAAACTTCAGTGATCAAATCATGAGCACAATCTTGCAGGAACTGGAAGCAACTATCTCCGGGCTGAAGACCGACACGACTCGATCGAATGTCGGGACGGTCCGAGAAATCGGCGATGGAGTCGCGAAAATCGAGGGTTTAAGCGACGTGATGCTCAACGAAATGATTGAGTTTTCGGGCGGTCTCTACGGAATAGCACTCAACCTGGAAGAGACCGAAGTCGGCGCCATCATTGTCGGAGATTATACAGAGATCAGAGAGGGTACCGAGGTTCGGACCACGGGAAGATTGCTGTCCGTTCCCGTTGGGAAAGGATTGCTCGGCCGGGTGGTCGACGCTTTGGGCCAGCCGATCGACGGCAAAGGCCCGGTCAAATCGGATGAGACTTATCCGCTGGAAAAGATTGCTCCCGGCATCATCAAGCGAAAGAGCGTCTCGGTGCCCGTCCAAACCGGTATTCTGCCTGTTGATGCGATGATCCCTATCGGACGCGGGCAGCGGGAATTAATCATTGGGGACCGGGCGACCGGGAAGACGACGATCGCCATTGACACCATCATCAATCAAGCTCGCCTGAACAAAGCGGCCGAAGAAGGAAAGATCAAGAACCACAAGCCGTTGTACTGCATCTACGTTGGTGTGGGCCAAAAGAACATGAGCATCGCCCGGACGGTCGATGTTCTGGAGAAAGCCGGTGCACTGGCTTACACCATCGTCGTGTCGGCCCCCGCTTCCGAGGGCGCGACCAACCAGTATCTCGCGCCGTACGCAGGCGCTGCGATGGGGGAATGGTTCATGGCGAACGGAATGGATGCGTTGATCGTTTTCGATGATCTGACCAAACACGCGGCGGCTTACCGACAAGTCTCCCTGATTCTCAAGCGGCCATCCGGACGCGAAGCGTATCCAGGGGACGTTTTTTATCTACACTCCCGTTTGTTGGAGCGCAGCGCACGTCTGAACGATGACAATGGCGGCGGATCGCTGACCGCCCTACCGATCATTGAAACCCAGGCAGGAGACGTGTCGGCCTATATTCCGACGAATGTGATCTCGATTACAGACGGCCAGATTTATCTGGAGACGGATTTATTCTATCAAGGCGTGCGGCCAGCGATTTCTGTCGGTATATCGGTAAGTCGTGTCGGGTCCGCGGCGCAGATTAAGGCGATCAAACAGGTCGCCGGATCGACGAAACTGGATCTTGCCCAATTCCGGGATTTGCAAGCGTTTGCTCAGTTCGGCTCAGATGTGGATGCCGGTACCCGGAAAAAGCTGGAACGCGGTCAGCGCATCGTCGAGCTTTTCAAGCAGGCGCAATATAACCCGTTTGCGGTGGAGTTAGAGGTCGTCATCCTTTTTGCGATGCAAAAAGGTTATTTTGACGATGTGCCGGTCGACAAGGTCAAGGATTGCCAGCGAAAATTGGTGGAGTACTTCCAGACCCGGAAAGAGGACATTCTAGCGACCATTATCGATAAGCGTGCGATCGACAAGGACCTGGAGGAAAAACTCCACAGTGCGATCAAGGACTTTAAAGGTTTTTACAAACCGTAATTCATTCCGATGCCCAGCACTCTCGATTTGCGCCGGCGAATAAAGTCGGTCAAAAACACGGCTCAGATCACCAAAGCCATGCAGATGGTGGCTGCTGCCAAGATGCGCAAAGCTCAAGCGGCTGCGCTTGCTGGAAGACCGTACCAGGAAATGTTAACGCGGGTGTTGGCCGCAATAAAAGGCCACGTCGAACCGTCGAGCCATGAGCTTCTGGCGGTTCGTCCGGTTAAGCGAGAGTTGATCTTGATCTTCTCGACCGACAAAGGTCTGTGCGGCCCTTTGAACACAAACCTTTTCAGAGAACTCGCCGAGATCGACCGGGAAAAGACGGAATACGCCGTGATGGGTAGAAAGGCGGTCCAATTTATCGCTCGGACCAGACGCAATCTGGCTGCCGACTTCGCCTTGAAGGATGCGGTTCGTTTCGCCGATATTCGGCCGATCGCAAAATTTGCTTCCGACAAGTTCATTTCCGGTGAGGTCGACCAGGTACGCGTGTTGTACCCGAAGTTTGTCAACACTTTGACTCAGCAATCATTGATGCGGGATTTATTGCCGGTCCCTACCGAAGAGCTCGACGTCCAGGGTGAAGCAGCCCATGGCGAGTATTTGTTCGAACCCGACGCGCATGGAGTGCTGGAGGCGATCCTTCCTCACTATATCGCGTTTCAACTTTTTCAAATGGCGCTTAATGCCAGGGCCTCTGAGCATAGCGCTCGAATGGTGGCGATGAAGAATGCGACGGATAATGCCAAAGAATTGATCAAGGACTTAACCCTTGAATACAACAAGGTTCGCCAAGAAAACATCACGACAGAGCTGCTGGAAATTACCACGGCGCAGCTCGCCGTTGGATAGCTCCGAAATATGAATACAGGTACCATAGTCCAAATCATTGGCCCCGTTGTGGATGCCGATTTCAGTGAAAGCGATGCGATGCCAGGCATCTATGACGCGTTGGAAGTCGATTTTGAGCTGCTGGGAGCAGATTCGAAAAAGCTGACTTTAGAGGTACAACAGCATCTCGGAGGTGGTTGGGTTCGAGCGATTGCGATGTCGTCCACCGAAGGGCTCAAGCGAGGGATGTCGATTACCAATACGGCGGCTCCAATCTCTGTGCCGGTTGGGGAAGGTATTCTCGGCCGAGTCTTTAACGTAACCGGAGATCCAGTCGATGAGCGCGGACCGGTCCAGGCGGAGAAGCGATATCCAATCCATCGCAAAGCGCCGAGTCTTATCGAGCAGGATACGAGTGCCAGCATCCTGGAAACGGGGATTAAAGTTATCGATTTGATTTGCCCGTTTTCGAAGGGAGGGAAAGTCGGCGCGTTCGGCGGTGCGGGAGTCGGTAAAACCGTGGTCATCATGGAGTTGATCAACAACATCGCCAAGGGTCACGGTGGTTTTTCACTCTTTGCCGGTGTGGGCGAAAGAACTCGTGAGGGCAACGATCTTTACACGGAGATGTCGGAAGCCGGGGTCATCAACCAAAAGGATCTGAGCAAATCCAAGGTGGCGCTCGTGTACGGCCAGATGAATGAGCCGCCGGGCGCCCGTCTGCGAGTCGGATTATCTGCATTGGCCATGGCCGAATACTTCCGGGACGAAAAAAACCAGGATGTGTTGCTCTTCATCGACAATATCTTCCGGTTCTCGCAGGCCGGTTCAGAGGTTTCAGCTCTTCTCGGGCGCACACCCTCGGCCGTCGGGTATCAACCGACACTGGCGTCGGAGATGGGTGATCTGCAGGAACGAATCACCTCGACGAACAAAGGTTCGATTACCTCTTTCCAGGCGGTCTACGTTCCGGCGGACGATTTGACAGACCCTGCGCCGGCGAACACGTTCGCCCATCTGGACTCAACGATCGTGTTGGAACGCTCGATTGCCGAGCTTGGCATTTATCCGGCGGTCGATCCGCTGGCGTCCACTTCAAAAGTACTTGCGCCGGAATTTGTGGGCCAGGAACATTACGATGTTGCGCGCGGTGTTCAGCGCGTCTTACAGCGCTACAAGGATCTCCAGGATATCATCGCGATTCTCGGTATGGATGAATTGAATCCAGACGACAAGTTGGCGGTTTACCGCGCTCGAAAGATGCAGCGTTTCCTGAGCCAGCCCTTCCACGTGGCGGAAGTGTTCACCGGCAAGGCCGGAAAGTACGTTTCCATCGCGGACACCATCCGCGGTTTTAAGGAAATTCTTGACGGGAAACACGACGATATTTCCGAGCAGAATTTCTACATGAAAGGCGGTATCGAGGAGATTCGCGAAGCCCAGGAATAAGCTCCCATGGCAAAGTTACAGCTCGAAATCGTCACGCCGGAAGCGAGAGTCTTTTCGGAAGAGGTGGATATGGTGGTGCTTCCGGGTGTGGAAGGTGAGCTGGGCATTTTACCGCTACACGTTCCGCTGATGACTCGGCTCTTGCCTGGCGAAGTTCGAATCACTCAAGATCAAAAGCAGGTTGAATTGGTGGTGGGAACAGGCTTCGTCGAGGTAACGCCGACTAAGGTTTCAATTATGACCGATATGGCGTTGTCCGATACAGAGGTCGATGAGGCTGCCGCAGAAGAGGCCATCAACCGCGCCAAGGCGACTCTCCAGAACAAGGATCTGAACTCGGAAGAAGTGTCAGAGATTGAGGGTGCGCTTGCGCGTTCGCTCGCACAACTGAAGTTCAAAAGGCGCCGGCGGCACTAATGCATCGTCTCAGGTGCCTTCACTCTCCTAATTTTCGCTCGATCGGGCCGCCGGCGTTCATCCGGCGCAGCACCAGAATGAAGCGTGCTCGAAGTCTTGGACTAGGGTTGTGAGGGTCCCAACCTCGCGGGAACGGCAGCATGGCGGCCAACATTGCGCATTCCGAGCGAGTCAACTGTTTTGCCGGGACGTGATAATAATGTTCGGCGGCTTCCTCGATGCCGTAAACGCCGTCGCCTAGCTCGATAATATTCACATACAGCTCGAGTATTCTTTGCTTATTCAACATGTGTTCCATCAAGAACGTGTAATAGGCCTCCAACCCTTTCCTGACCCAGGATCTACCCTGCCAGAGAAACAGGGAACGAGCGCATTGGTTGGAGATCGTCGAGACACCCTGGACCGGTCGATGTTTACGTTCTGCGCGCTGGATGGCCTCCTCCATTTCGATCCAGTCAAAGCCGTCGTGGCTAAAGAAACGGCTATCTTCCATTTGCCAGACGCCATCGAGAAAGTCGTCGGGAACCTTGTCGAGCCGGATCCATCGATACTGAATGTCGCCACGATACCGCCGCGTGATCATCGCCTCGATCCGGCGAAAAATCATCAGGGTCGTGATCGGCGGATTGAAAAAGCGAACGTAGACAACCTCCAGGACGGGGATAAGCGCTATCAGCATCAGGAACAGGACAGCAGCGCGAAACCAAGGCAGGCCTTTCCGCGTTTTCCGCGCCATGATCTGGTTCTAGCTACGGAAGTTTGGCAGTTGCAGGAGCGCAGGAGGCAAAGTCCGGCCCATTTTGATCGCAACAAAATACATATTGTTTCGGGAACAGGACACTATTCGAAACGAATCGACACCGATCGACCGTGCGCGTCCAGTTGTTCGACCTCGCTGAACTGTGAGATAATCGAGACGGACTTCCTCAGAGCTTCGCGATCGTAGCGAACGATGCTGGTCCGTCGCTGGAACTGGTCGACTGTCAATCCGCTAAACGATTTCGCAGCACCTCCTGTGGGAAGCTCGTGGCTGGGTCCCGCCAGGAAATCACCCGCAGCGACCGGCGAAAAATCGCCGATGAAAATAGCGCCGGCGTTCAAGATTACCTTCGCCATTTTTTCGCTATGGCGGGTTACCAACGAAAGGTGCTCAGGTGCGAATGCGTTTGCGATCTCGACGGCCTGTTCTTCGTCCTTGGCCAGGACGAAAAAGGCGTTCTGTTCCAGAACTTCACGCAAAGCACTTCCGCGCGCCAGGGAGTTCACCTGGAGGTCGATTTCAAGTTGCACCATATCAAGCACCCGGTGATCCAGAGCGAGCAGGCAGATGACGCTTCCGCGGCCGTGCTCAGCCTGCGCCAACAAATCGGCGGCCACCCAACGCGGGTTGGCGGTGTTATCCGCAATCACCATGATTTCGCTGGGGCCTGGCACCAGATCAACGGCGACATAGCCGAAGACCTGACG
>Ga0210396_10002907_pt1 | contig 17241 bp, 17 predicted proteins | sample IncBWH17OmetaG_FD_155466 | JGI IMG/M metagenome (GOLD analysis project Ga0210396, IMG submission 155466) | Forest soil microbial communities from Barre Woods Harvard Forest LTER site, Petersham, Massachusetts, United States - Inc-BW-H-17-O ... | reverse complement strand
GCACCTGTGGTACCAGCCGACCATGCCATGTTGGTGGGATCGGCCGGTACCACATGTGTGATCACATAGATTATGCACTTGTGGTACCGGCCGACCATGCCAACTTGGTGGGATCGGCCGGTACCACTTGTGTGATCACATTGATTATGCACTTGTGGTACCGGCCGACCATGCCATGTTGGTGGGATCGGCCAGTACCACATGTGTGATCACATAGATTATGCACTTGTGGTACCGGCCGACCATGCCAACTTGGTGGGATCGGCCGGTACCACTTGTGTGATCACATAGATTATGCACTTGTGGTACCGGCCGACCATGCCAAGTCAGTGGGATCGGCTGGTACCACTTGTGTGATCACATAGATTATGCACTTGTGGTACCGGCCGACCATGCCAAGTTGGTGGGATCAGCTGGTACCACATGTGTGATCATATAGATTATGTACATGTGGTACCGGCCGATCCCACCAACTTGGCATGGTCGGCCGGTACCACATGTGTGATTATATAGATTATGCACCTGTGGTACCAGCCGACCATGCCATGTTGGTGGGATCGGCCGGTACCACATGTGTGATCACATAGATTATGCACTTGTGGTACCGGCCGACCATGCCAACTTGGTGGGATCGGCCGGTACCACATGTGTGATCACATTGATTATGCACTTGTGGTACCGGCCGACCATGCCAACTTGGTGGGATCGGCCGGTACCACTTGTGTGATCACATAGATTATGCACTTGTGGTACCGGCCGACCATGCCAACTTGGTGGGATCGGCCGGTACCACTTGTGTGATCACACATGCTACATGCTACATATCTTGATACCTGCTGATTATGACATTTCTCCTCCTGTACCTAAGAAGACACCTCAATTTCATTAAACACATTTTAGCTAGATTTCACTAGAACTCATATACTCTTCAAATCTCTCTTCAGCCTTTTCCCTAAACATCATCCAAACATTTTTTTGCTTTGCGGCATAAGCCTTAAGTCCTGGTTTTGAATAAGTTTGATACCGACTCTCCCATTCTTGCTCATGATGTTTGAACCACAAAGTGGTCCAAACCATTTCATGTTTCACTATTTGCAACTCTTCTTTCCATCTTTCATATCTGGCCCTGGCTTTGAACCAGCTAACTCGATGAACTTTGAAGCAGATGTATGAATATCAAGGGGAAATTCAAAGTGTATTATATAGCACTTACATTCTTCATTCCATACACCAGGTGGTCCAAGCTGACTTCCTCCAATTCTCCAAAACCAAGGAAGAATGTCGGAACCTTGACCAAGCCGATTTTCCTCAGTAATGTCCTTGTTTACTCGTAATTCCGTAGGCTTTATAAGTTGGTACTTTTGCAGAATGTCTTGAGAAGCCTCCAAACGAGATAGTGACTCCCTTGCCCTATGATAACTTCGAACATCCCTGAAAATTTTCAAGGACACCCTTCGGATATCTTGTTTGGATCTGGTGTCAGTCCTAACTGAATCTGAACTTCGAAAGGTCATCCTATAGAGAATGGACTTGTGACCTAAATCAGTTCTCAGTTTGTCTAAACTGTCATTGGCCTGCCCAATGCGCAATTGGACCTCCTTCTCTATGAGGTCCTCTAAGCCTGCCTCTTGTAAAGGGCAGGCCCCAACGTAGGATGGCATCCATAGGGTGAGGTCTTCAGGAAAGCTCTCGATGAGATCTTCTTCATATCCATCTTCAGCATTCTCATCTGCCAGGGCTCCCCAGAATGCTCCCTCTTCATCTTCATCATCCAGGGCCTCTCCTTTCTCCTCAGAACAGAAAGTAGGATCATCCTGATGCAAGAAGGTAACATTAATGTCCAAATCAGACATTAAAAGCTGTGCCATCTGGTTGAATTTGGCTATTCTGGTCTGAAGCTTTTGTCGTTTTTGAAGAATGTTTACATTTTGGGTTTTTGTAGGATTCACAGGCAAGCAACGAATGTCGGCCCGCAATGCATCTCTGTGATGGCAACATTAATATTAGAGTCACAAATCCCCGAGTGACATGGGCACTCACTGGGCATCCTCAATACTAATACCTTCAATCAACCAGGTCACTGAGCCCTGTATTTCACAGGTTGACATCTTGGCCTCTAGGAGATCATATCTCATTTCTGCCAATGTTGGAGCTTTGAGAGAGTGGAAGAATAATAAGCAGGGGCACTTTGAGAAAGAAAGACAACCAACCTTTTTCCATTTGTAAATTATATACATCCAAAGCTTCCCCTCTCTCATTATCAGCTTTCTCTGCCTCTTTTATCCAAAGTCTCAAATTTTTGGCATTTGCAACAGAGCTAAGTTCTTCAAATGGTTCTTTCATAGATTCCACTCCATGAGAAGCAGCCTTGAATTTTCTTGTTAATGTCTTTACTGTCATTCAAAGTAAATTTTAACTTATATGCCTTCAATTAAAATTAAAATTTCACTCACCTATTCCCACTAGCTTCTTCCAGTTTGAATCTCTCATATGATCATCATAGAGCTCTTGGCGGTGGGCCAAAGTCATTGATCTTGCTGATGGTGAGATTTTATTAAAGGAAGCCCAAAGGGTTTCCAAAATCTCTCCATCAATATGGCCCGCCCCTTTAAGAAACATAAGACTGAACCTAGAGAAGCACGGAGCCTTGTGGGCACTCAAATGGAATTTTCCAATGGCTGGCACCACTTTTAAATCATCTGGCAAAAACAAGCCAGGGGATTTCTCTACCCTGGCCAAGAAGTTCTTGTGCCATTGGCAAGCCACATCGTATGTGATAAGAGCTCTCTGTATGCCACCAGAGTTGTAGGAGATTGCTTGACAAATAGAGTAGTCAATGTTTTTTTGCCTTTAAACCCAAAAATTAGCAATTATTTATATATATAGAAAATGAACTTACTGTTCTCCCTTGTAAAAATCAACCACAGAATGAGGAACAAAGCAACCATGGCGAGCACAGGCTGTAGCACCCACACCAGTGGCACGCAACTGAGTTTTATTAGTATTGGCATTATTGACTGCCCTATGGTTCTGGCATGTTGATCTCTAGGAGATGTAAGAAAAATATAAATATGCAAATCATTCCCTCACAGTCCAATAACACATACCTCTTCATTATTTGCCGCCTGGGCAACATGCTTCTGGTAGGGTTCATTGGCCACCATATATGCTAACCCATCCGAAAGAGGTACATCATCCTCAGGTTTGCGCATTTTCATGTGTTGGGCAGTAAAGTTCCCATCCACCACATAGTGCAATAAGACAGTATCACTGTTTTATAGTCAGCTAATTGAAGATAATTTAAATAGGGCATGAAAGTACACTGACCTGCCATACTGCTCAGCCCAGTCCTTGGGCAAATTAATACCTGGCTGAGGACACGCAGGACAAAAGATAGCTAACTCCCCCTTTCCTGGACCATTTTGAGTATCATGGCCAAACCCAGCCCTTTTCCGATTGGAGAGGTCTCTCCAGGTTCTTGATACTCTCATTAATTCACGATAGCGATCCTAATACTATGCTGTCAGCCTCTCTCTATAATAAAATTTGGAAGCATACAGGAAGGGTATCCGGAAATGCATTGTTAGTGAGCCTTCTGAGCTTGGAATAGAAGCTGGATGCTGAGGTCTTGCACTCCAGAGAATCTATAAGAAACTCGTCCAAAACATTGAATGTAAAGGCTGTTTGAGGCTTGTGGACAGTCGAGGGAAAGAGACGATGCCGAAGAAGCTGGAGATGTTTGTCTTCATCACTGGCCCCATTGCATTTACACCATTTCACCAAGTGAACAAAAATTCCTGCCGAGTCCACCAAAGTTATTCGGTCTCCATGTTCAGAACCCAGAGGACAGGCATCTCCATTATGTCCAAGGTTTAGGGTAAAGCCCAGGTCCTGGAGAGATATAACCTCGTAAAACTGACCATTCCATCTCTGAAGCCTATGAAATGGGAGAGACAAGTGTGATTTGACAGCACAGGTGCGACACCACCCATGATGTCCAATGCATGAAAGGCAACGGATTTCACCGTCAGCCTGAAGACAAAGGGTACATTTGTCTTGCAGTTGCCCTGAGGCTTCAGAATCTAGGAGAATGGAAAGATATGTAGTCCTCCAAGGAATCCATTCTGAGAGAAAATCATTCTGGGACTATGTGTCGTTAGATCTTAACTACATATCACAACCTCAATCTTACTTTGGTAACCCTTGGTACATGAGGCTCCTGATCATCCGGGAAAGAACCCTCACATTGATATGTATCCTCTAGTAAAGGAGGAACAGTTGTTTTAGAGTGGGATGGGGTTTTAGAAGAATTTCTTTTTGGTGATTTGCCTCCCTCATTAGATGGCTCGTAATAGGGCGCAGCATCTACTTCTCTATAAATGGTCTTTCCCCTTCTAGTTTTGAAAGGGGCGAGAACAACCATAGACCCAGAACCTGCATTATGTTTCTTGATTTTGGGTTTGTAAACAGAAACTTTGGCTTTCTTGGCATTCCGAGGGGTGCGAGTCATCGTTGGGTGAGCACTGATTAAAACTCCGTACAGTGCAGCACTGAAAATATTCAAGGCGGACCTGAGATGTCCTTTTTTGCAAATGGGTTGAGGGCCTAACGGCCCAGAACTAAGTACATAATCAATGGTATTTTCATATATGGATATATTCAATATTCATATTTTGATGATAAGATAAGAGAAATGAGATTATGAGAATGTAAGGACGTAGTCCAAGGGGTGCTCTAAGACCCCAACTGAATTGAACTCATATGAGAAGTACCATACTATTACAGTATTGAGACATAGTGGTGAGAGGCCAAGAAAGGGGGGAAACAAGGCAAAAGTAGCAAAGATAAGTTACACCCTTTGACCCCCAATGCCTCAAGGTCATGCTAAGTAACAAACAGGCACCAAAGTGGGCATGCCGACGTCACTGAGAAAGATCTAGACTGCTTGGCCTTTCTGGAAATCAGCGCACTAACAAATGAGGTCCAGGAAACCAATAGAAGCCCAGTCCAGGTACCCGAAGCCGGCTGGATCATGGTATCTGACACTAGGCCTAATTAGGCTAAATTTGCTCGGCAAGGCATAGCAATCAGAATGTGCCTTTGGCAGCCGAGTGAGCAGAAATGGGGCTGATATATAAGTGCTTATACTAACTTAGCTAGCGGTGGCCTTTGCCCCGGGCCCAGCTAGCCGAGCCAAGCACAGCAGGGTGCCAACCAACTATCGCTAAGTAAGCCCAGCGAGACCCGGCCAAGCTGAGCTAAGCTCAGCCATCATGCAAAGTAGACCAAAAGTCATTCAGCAGTGAAAGATATAGAAATAGTTGACAGATAGATTACTCAGATGTAGGATAGATTACTCAGTAGTGATTACTCAGTAGTAAAGTCGCATGGCAACCATGCAGTTTGTGTCGCTGCACTGGACAAAAGGAGGGCCCGTTGAGGAAGGTCTTGCCGAAATAAGCACAGTTTATGTCAGCAAAATGTGGTTTGTCTATCCCTTTGCCTGACGTAGCTTACCGCCTTTGTTTACGATACAAATAATATTAAAAATGAACTAATCCAAAAGTAGAAGTCTTGTGGCGGTGTTCCGCCCATACGAGACATCCAGCGCCGCCAGCCAGCAAAACATTCATTGTAACTTATAACAGTCTCCTGCTGGCGGCACTATCATTTCACCAAGCTTTGACAATGTAGTGCCGTCAGCTAGAGGTGAGATCTGATGAGATCCCATGGCTGACCTGCTTGTAAAGGTCTTTGTCGACACATGATACAGCGCCAATTGAGTTGGAATAAACAAGGTGGCGCTTCATTGCTACTTTTGGAATAGTTTTATTTGTACAGTAAACAAGGTGGCACTTCATTGCTACTTTTCGAATAGTTTTATTTGTACCGTAAACAAAGACGGTAAGCTACGTCAAGCAAAGTGAGTCTATTGTTATGCAAGGGGCTGTACTACTGTATCTAAGATGAAGCTACTGCTATGTTTGGACCATGTTTAGACCACCAACCCAATTGAGTTGGTAACAGGGGTCTCGGCACCTGCATTCGGTCTTGGACGTCATCTTTGGAATAATGAGCTATCACAATCCGTTCTCCTCTAGACCACTCTGGAACTGAGTGAGCCAAAACCTTGCCTGGAAACAAGGCACTTGTTCCAGCTTGGTATGCAAACTCTCCATGAAGAGTATCTAGCAGAAGGCAGGCATCATGATCCTCACCAAGGCTAATTAAGTGATCATAAAATGAAACTGCCCCGCCTTGATCATAATGCCGAGGTGTGATCCGGTTGGCAATGACATCCATGGCATGATATATTGCTGGCCATGATTTCAAAGGTCTTGTGAGTTCCTCCAACAGCAAAGGAGTAGCCTTGCTATTTGCATCATACATCTCTGGATGTACGACATGAAGAACAGCATTTAAGAGCTGCTCAACTGGGTCAATAAACTGAAGCCACTTTTGAACTGCTTTAGAGTCAAGGCTTGGTGAGGAATGTATAGGGTCCTCGAGCCGCTAAGTTTGGACGTAAGTAGGGGTTCCTAACTATAGACTGCAAGTATACATACCTGATGCCCTGGTAGAAGCTTTCCGACGGACAGTGATAACCGGCCCACACCAAATTTTGCCTCTTTTGGATCATAGAGGTAATTTTGGTCCCGCCAGTTTGAAGAGCTTGAAGATGAAGAGCTTGAAGAGTCTTTGACAGTTTTGCATAATTGTTTCTTGAGGCATTTCATAGCTCTATTGAACTCTCCCTGGCCACAAGTTAGCAAGAACAAGGGATTCTGAATAGGAGTTGCATAGCGCACCACTCGAGCGGGGATTAAAAGTCCGGGAAGATACCACATTATAATTTTCCCATGCATGTCAACAAGCGTTGTCGGTTTTGTAATTTGGCCCAATTGGACATCGGGAAAATATTTCCCCGATTCTCGCTTTTTAACCGACTGTGCAAACCTGTCATAGTCGAAATTAACCTGGACTAAAGCCGACCAATCAGATTAAATTCCAATTCCAATATTACATAATTTTGCTTACTTGGGTTTAGAAAGGCGGTGGCGATGACCACTGCACAATGCTGAACTTCGACATCCATTAGTGCTGCCATTTCCCCTTCTTTTTGTTCAAATGTGATGTTATGTGGAGTGTCGAGAAGACATTGAGCTCTCATTCTGAAAATTGTTGAAGTGTGAAAAACAAATAACATGTTTCATGGGCAAGGTCTCACCTTGGCTTTTGAAATTTCTCGGTACAAATTTCACCCTCAATAATAATGGGAGCCTTAGTAACCTCTTGCAAAACCTTATCTACATAGGTAGTCAGGAGGAGAGCTGTATCCATGTTATGGCTGTCAAGTTGAGGTGCAAGTCACGAAAATTTCCTGCTTGGTCATCACTGTGGCTTATAGTTCCCACAATTCAATTTTCCCACGCCTCAACATTTTTCATGTGACACAATCCCATTTCAGAGGTTGTGCCTAGTGTTGCCGTGGGCCGGTCTTCAGTCTTAGCAATAAAAATGGTCCAGACCGTGTGGACCGCTACGGACCGCCTAATATATTCAAATATAGTAATAGCCCTATTGGGGAATGAACGTGATTATATAGGCCATATTCACACACTAGTGCAGGCGACTATCTGGTGGCACTTGATCAAGGATATCGGCATATAAACTTGACACAGGCTTCCCGACCTCCAAGCGCATCCCAAGCTGTGTATTTCCACCTCACGTGCTTGGCCCACACCTCCACATGAACAAAATGCAGCGTGCGCCAAAAGCACCTTCTCCCTGATCTGGATAAGATGCAACTTGCCGTCGTGGCCATGCAAGCAATGTACAGATGCCTCTGCCCAAAGCATATGGACAAAATGCAGCAGTGCCTGGGTGGTCGCGTATGGTCTGATGGCGCGCTCAGTAGCCATGGTACCACGACTGCGTGAAAAACCAAATAATGCAGTTGATACGTGAAGAAAGAACCATATGCAAGGAGCATACCCTGGGATCAAGATTAACCTTGCAAGTAGACCCATTGCCGACGTTTTCAGAGCCGATTCTGGGAGAGTTCCAAATGCGTGCTGCTGCAGCAAGCGTACCAATGCGTCCTCGGGGATTAGCATTGTGAGCTGCTCAAGGTCTGGCGTCTCGACACCCATCGCCACCTGCACATCACCACCATTTTCGAGCAAACTGAGAACTTGTGCCACAAGAGCCTGACTGTCTGATATAGCTGTACGGAGCAAGTCCAGTGCAACGCCACAATGGAGCTATCCCCGTTGGGTCAAGCTCGAGCCTGATATCCCCTAGGCGGAGAACCATCGGTGTTCGAGGGTTCATGCGATTCCCGATGGGAGTGCTTGTCACATGGGTGGACAAACCAGGGATTAAGCGTTTGTGTCAAATGTAGTCATATAGGACCTCGATGACTTGACGTCGAGGAGTTTCCAGCCAGAGTGCCCCCACCGCCAGGATATTATGGCAAAACCCTCGCTGTCCTGGCTAAGGACGACCCATCGACCGTGGAGGAAGGATGCATCATGTAGGTAGGACCCAAAGCTATCGAAGATGAACCTTGAACCATATTGCTCAGGCACCTCATCGTATGGCGCCTGTGATCCTGTGCATGCACTGGTAGGTAAAATTTGTGTGTATGTCTTGAGGTTTTCTAAGAAATACGAAAATTCCTGAGCACACTGTGCTCGTGCCACGATTAACATAATGGTCATTGGCAGTGATCTACGCCAGGTAGAGGGTCTGCATCAATGAAACCACAGCCAGCGAGCACTTCAAGCAATCGCAGCAGCAACTTGAACTGCACTGGAAAGCATGAGCGCACAGACATCGAGAATGGCACGATGGGCTTTACTCTTTGTCAAGTCATATTTGCCAAATCTGCTGGCAAAGCCCAATTACTCAGCGAGTTCACTTTGACCAAGCAGCATGACCCAAACATTGAGGAATGGATCGACTCTGGAATGAGTCCGACCGGTACATGATCTGATAACATGATGGGGAGCCTACATTGCTTTGTGAGCCAGTTGTTTCAAGGGAGCTTGTCCGCTGGTTTCTTGAGGATTCTTAGTAATGCTCTCAACCATGTGTATCGCTATGGAGCATTTACAATGGTCATGTGACCTAACAATCTCGCGGTAATACCCCACCTGGTCACGTGACCCAAAAATTTCGCCGTAGTTTCCCACTCAGTCACGTGACCCAACAATTACACCAATATCTCATCTGTTTAGGCATCAATTACAACTTATTGATATACATGACGACTTATACATAAAATGAAAAGGCAGGCAAAATGGTGCAAAGGCAGCTTGACAAGGGGGGGCCCACCCCTTGTCAAGCTGCCCATGCAAACGAAAGGTAATGGCCATGCTACCCGAAAATAAAATTGAACCACGCAAAAAAAATCTATGAAAGGTGTAAGTATATTTATATATACTATAATAAAATGAAAAACTTTACCTCGAAGCCAATGGCTGCTAAATCGGAAGTGTCGCTGTCAAAGCAGCGAAGGGAGCCAGACTAACATCCAGACACACCTCCTTGCACCATTCTGCCGTCAGCCCAAAGATGAAGGTAAGGGTGGGAGCCGGACTAACGCCCGGACACACCACCAGTGCCCAAGAGAGGAACGAAGGGTGGGAGCCAGACTAACGTCCGGACACACCTCCCTGCACCGTTCTGCCACCAGCCCAAAGATAAAGGCAAGGGCAGGAGCCGGACTAACGTCCGGACACACCACCCAGTGCCCAAGAGAGAAACCAAGGGTGGGAGCCGGACTAACGTCCGGACACACCACCCAGTGCCCAAGAGAGAAGAGACCAAGGGTGGGAGCCGGACTAACGTCCGCACACACCACCCAAGGCCCAAGAGAGAAGAAAGGGTGGGAGCCGGACTACCGTCCGGACACACCACCCGTGGACCACTTGGCCAACCCTAATAAACAAAAAAAAAATTAAAAGAAGTAGAGCGGGGTACTAGCCCCGCTCGCAACACAAAAACAACTGAATAAAACTTACCTAAATGATACACAAACACACTGCTGTGATCTATGGACTGCAGTTCCATAGATCACAGCAGATGCTTGCTGAGAACCATGGGCAGAGGGCAGGAACAGAAAGCAACAACATAGGGAGAAAAAAGGAGACGCAAGAAAGCGTCGAAGTGGGGGGAGGAAGAAAGATGAACTACCGATTAAGCGACGGCTAGAGTTTTTTCAACGACCGAATTTGGAAATCGTTCCGTCATGTGACCGCGTTGACTCGCGTCGCGTTCGTAGTTGTCACATTTGCACGTGACGCACGTGACTCGCGTTCAAGACGCGTTTTCCATATTTGCACGTGACACACGTGACTCGCGTTCAAGACGCGTTTTCAACATTTGCACGTGACACACGTGACTCGCGTTCAAGACGCGTTTTCAACATTTGCACGTGATGCACATGACTCACATTCAAGGACGCGTTTTCCACATTTGCACGTGACGCACGTGACTCGCGTTTAATGTTCAACGCGCGTACGCACCAGTAAGGTAGGGTTTGTTCGCATTCAACAACATCACATGATCTGTGACGGAGTAGACACAGCACCATCAGCGCATACATGACAGCACTAAATGGTTATTAACTAAACACTATGCTTGAAAACAAAAAATTGGGCTCCGTCACACCCTCAGGATCATTATTTCCGAGGGCTTAACGGAGCCCTTTTTGCATTTAATGTATTCTTGTAAGCAGTGATAGCGATTTTGTGTCTTCTCCCCTTTGTCATGCTGACTCACGTGATGTTGTCAAACGCGAATGAACCCTACCTTGGTCGCATAGTCATATGCTTACCTGAGCTATGTTACGTAGCGTAGTTGGCCAAATATATTACGTTTCACGTTTTACCTTACTATTGTAGTAGTGTAATGTAACTTACTATTCTAGATTTTTATTTTATTTATTTTTTCGGATCAGCGCCCTTACAAATGGGAAGTTTGAAACATTGTTGAAGCAGGCCGGGCGGGCCGGGCGGCACTTTATGTCTCTGCTACGCTCACAGCTCAGTTCTCCGCGGGGTTACTGTATATATATTAAAGTTAGCCCGCGGAATGTAAAAGTTAGCATATGGTTGTGTTTGTTATTGTTGTAGACTCCTACGTGGCGACGTTGATTGCTTATCGCTTCGCCATCGCTTGCCTCCTCAACAACTCCCAACTCCCATTGCTTTTCTCCCAATCTCTCTTTCTTCCAGCTTCTCAAATAAGATGGCACGTACCAAAAATTCAGCCAAGATGTGTACAGGTGGCCCTGCTAAGCATGTTGCACTTGCGCGGCCTGCGAGGCATGCTCCGGTCAATATTCAATCACCCACTTCGGAAGTGGACCTTCAAGTAAGTACTTACAATGTCATAGAGCATCTGTAAGTCACATTTTCTACAGCTGTGTTTCATGTGTCAAGACGGAGGAGAGCTTTGGGAGTGTGACACCCCTGATTGTCAGCGTGCAGTTTGCTCTCGCTGTGTCGAAGTTCCCGCTGAGGAGCATAGCAAGCTCCAAGCCCCCAATGTCACATTTACCTGCTTAGCATGCCACTGGTCTTGGAAAAAACCCAATACTACCCCTACCCCGTATTTTGTAAGTGCTTTTTCTGTTTCTTTTCATTTTCGTACCAAATGTATTTTTACAGGGGTTTACAATTAATGGCCGGCCCGTTCTTAATAGTTTTCTAAAGGTCAAAGGGACCTTCGAAACTTCTATCGGTGCCAGGGTCTTTTCACCCCCCACTGTCCTTCTTCATTTGCATCACCACTCCATCAAGTATCTCGGCCACTTTACAATAGTGGAAAAGCTTCTTTCCGAATATTATTCGGACGACAACCCACTTAACATTATTGACATCCCATTCAATGTTGGACATGACCAAGCTGTCAAGAAGTGGTCCCACGAGATCACAAACACTGTCGCGCGTCTTTCCCAGCTCCCACACAAGCACGTGATTGTTTTTATCACGACCCACTCGCACCCAGACAATGGGGACCTTTGGCTTGGACTGGATGAAAACGACGAAAGATGTGCAACCACCGTCCGCAATGTAAGTGCTACATATCATTTCATACAGATACTGACCATGAACTCAACAGTGGTTTGATATTATATTGCGACCATTTGCACCTATACTCAGTGGTGCTACGCTATATATGTTGGCTTGTGGGGCGGTCATAGCCCACCCGGGGTCCTTTGGTCAATTGAAGCAAGGCTTAGACAGGTAAGTTTTACATTTCTCTAACCATATTACTAACTTAGTTTCCAACAGCTTGGGCATCGGAAATGCCCTGGCATTCGATGCTGAGGGCCTGACCGCGTTGAACACTGTGGGCTTGCTGGCCGATGTCACCAAGTCTACGGTGATTCATGGGTTTGACTTCACAGCGGCCCTTGAACACGCACTGAAGCAGTCCCATACCTTGGGAAAACATTCTAACATCATTCATCTTACCCCCCACAGCATTACCCAGTATTTATGGGCACACAAGGATTACCAGCCTTGGGGGAGGAAATTGGCTGTACAATGCCCGCAGTGTGGCATCCTTAACCCCTGGATCTCAATCTATTTACCGGCAGAGCAAGCTTACAGCTTTGAATGCAGAAATGAGGGGTGTGGTAAGATCAAGGGTAGGATGGTCAAAGAGCGCCATTCATTTATGGTACCACGCCCTGACAATTCTGCCATGTTTCAACTTGGAAAGGATTGTGGGTGGCTAAAATCAGCAGTCGAGAAGGCGAAGTACACCATATGATAGACGGCGGCCGTGCTGTGACAACACATTATAACTCCGGGTGGCGTGATGTCATGTAACACCTTTTTTTTTGTAACAAAAATAAGAGAGCTTTACTGGATGGGCGGACTGTTGTATGTATGATACAGGCGCTCCTAGCATTCGGAGCATGCTTATCTTTCAACTTGTAACTTAGGATCACTTGATCCTTCCCGTTTAGGAATCCTTGGACTGACCGGACCGTTTGCCATTGGCCACGCGCTGGTTTCGAACCTGTTGAATCTTCTCATCATATTTAGATCTTTCATTTGTCAGTTCTTATGCCATTTCCACCTAATGCAGATATAGCAAGTTACCATAATTTGCTGGCCCTCATGCCATTCACACATAATGCAGATATAGAACCACGATTTGCCAGTTCTCATACCATTCATACATAACGCAGATATAGTACCGCAATTTGCCGGTTCTCATACCATTCATACGTAACGCAGATATAGTACCGCGATTTGCCGGTTCTCATGCCATTCTCATTTAGTTACACGTAATGTGTCACAGATATAATAGGTCAATTGGTTGGTTTTCATGTAAACAAATTTACCCCCGTTCCACTCACTGCCACCAACTTTCTAAACACTTTCATTGCCATGCCCAGTGATTGGACTGTTCTTTTTCATGATACCCTTTATGAATATGTTCGGCTGTATATTGAGGCTCATGGGGACCCAGGTGCTCGTGCACAAATCATCAAAGATTGTCATGAGGACATTATCACGTCAACCTTGCATGAGGAGGACTCGGAGGTTATTGAGCTTCCCGAACATTTTTGCTGGGCAAGTATTTCATCTCACTAAGTTATATGAGCACTTTACTACCATTAATTACTGACAATTAAAAAATTTATAGGCAATCCGCAAGGAATTCCTCCCTTACCTGGAGAATGATGATCGCCAGGAGGAAGAAGAAACATTAGCACAGCTTGAGAAAGGTGGAGATGGGTTTACCCCAGAGGAGCGTGAGGCTGCTGCCAGACCAACTGAGGCAGGGGAATACTGGACGGAATGGGTTGACTTTCGCGTTGCTCAGAAGCTTTTTGCCGATGAAGTTGCTGAGGTCGACAACAAGTCTAGGGACAAGAAAAATAAGAAGACTTTCGGCAATCGCACTGTTGCCATTCGAAAATGGTGGGATAACCTTCCTGAGAGAAAAAAGGATGAAGCAGCGCAGGTTGCCAAAAAGTGGAACGATGAGGGTGCTCCCAACAAAGACAAAATGCTTGTGTGAGTTTGACTTGTTGTTTTTAAAGGGCTTTTGATGGAATTCCTGCTCAGCTACCGAAAGAAGAACCTTGGGAAACGGACAATTGAATTCATGGAGGCTTTACGACGTACCATGGGGGTACACTCAGTAGTCCTACATGGCTATGACTTGGCTGACCGTAAAACAACACTACTGTAAGTGGTTAATATTCAATTTTTCTCTACTCTTATTCAAATCTCTCTTATAGCATAGAGACACAGGCAGGTGTCCACCCCAATCGAAAGGGCACCTTCACACTTTCATCCGATGAGAGTAGGGATTGGGCCACGAAGGGAGCTAATCTTCTTTGTAAATTTCTGACTGACAGAGGTAAGTACAATGACTCATATAATACAGTTACTCTGTTTATCTAAGACTGATAAAATGATACAGATGAGGCTCCGGAGAGTCTATCTGATAAGGAGGAGGAAGATGAAGTCCCGGAGGTCATGGTGGATGCATCAGGCCATCCAATCCTCCCAACATGCCATGCTGCTGACCTAAAGTCACAGCAAGATGTTGTACGTGATATTTTTACAAAAGCATACAGTAAGTTCTGTTTTTCCTATTTAAGTAAAATATTCTGATCGCCATTAGTGAGGTGCACTAAGCGCGACAAGGTTCATGTCCCTTGGCTAGAGCTGGGCGTGTCTGCCAGCAGATATCTGGATATTGACACAATTCCAAATGGGTTCAAGGTCCTGGACCCGTCAAAGTTGACAAAGCTCATGATTGGCCAACTCTGGGACCACTGGTCTGAACGGGCAAAGGCCAAACTGCCTATTCTTGAATTCAAGGGTGCCCGACCACAGGACCGTGGGTTATACCAAAATTCTGCTAGCAGGAGGGCCTATAAGCCTTCATGGAACGGAAAAAGGAAGGTAGTTGTCAGCGCCGAGTCTGATGACCAAGCCAGTGATGATGAGCAGGATGGTCATGCCGGGCCATCCAAGCGTCCTCGTCTCTCTAAACAGACACCTGGCCCTGAAAAAGAGAGTCCTGCAGCAAATAACAGTGACAGGGAGAAGTTCCTGTACCACCTGTCTTCCGACCCATCATACAAAACTTTATTGGCCACCGTGTTGACATTGCCCATTTTAGTAAGTCCTTTTATTTTCTTGATCTGCATGAACTTGTCTAATCTTATTGTATAAGCCTTCCCTTCAGTCCTCTTCTGACTTAGAGACCTCAGAGCCAAACCTCCTTTTACCTCTCTGGGCATCTTGGAATTGGAGCAAAACATATCTTTCGGATGATATTCATACCAAGTATGCTGCATTCGCCCGGGAACTGAATATTCTTTGCAAGTACACATTTACGGATCGCGATGAAGGTATTTTGGTTGTTCTTGGTTTGGGATTGCTTTTGCGCGAGTGTTGGAGGGCAGTGGAGGCAGAGGGTGATGATGAAAATATCCCACGGTTTGTTCGGGAGTCTCTTCTCCATACAAAAAGGGCAGAAAATGTCATTCAGACCATCCAAACGGTGATTGATGCTAACGAGAAGAGGCAGAAAGAGAAGGAGTTCGATGGTAGTGCCAAGGGGAAGAAGGCCAAAGCCGGTCAACAGAAGGGAGCGGATGACAAAAGCCAGGTCGAAAACACCAGAAGCCAGCGACAGCGGAAGCCAAGCAAGAAACTTCTTGGTCAATGAAGCGAAGGAGGTGTCTCGTGCAGTTTATAGTAGGATTTGGCTTGCCATTCGCCATAGTTGTTATTTGTCCCTCGGGTTTCTAACTATGTGTGCCTCCTTACGGGGCAGTCTTATACAATCGTGGTTGCTACCTCTTTCATCAGCTTTTGATGTATATAAGCCTTCATAAAGTAGGAAGTGAACTGTGAACTATTGTGATGGACAACGAGTAACCCGAGTCACCTGTTAACCGGCCCTTAAGCAACGGACAACCGGCCCTAAACCTATGAATGACCGGCCCTAAAGTCTAGAAAGACCGACCCTAAAGATACCAAATCAATACCATTTATGAAGTTGTTCATTGACCGGCCCTCAAGTTGACTTTTACCAGCCCTAATCAATATATAGTACTGTATATTGCAACTTAGTTGGCTGGTACCATACACATGCAGCCACACCTGTGGTACTGGCCGATCACACCATATATATATTGTGGTCAGCTGGTATGTAGGACATAGTAGATGTGATTACACCTGTGGTACTGGCTGACCACCTCATATTCAGTATGATCGGCCGGTACTATATGTAGCACAGACGATCACACCTGTGGTACTGGCCGATCATACCATATTTACCATGGTCGGCCGGTACCATAGGTACATAGTATATCTGACCACACTTGTGGTACCGGCCGACCACCCCATATTTAGTATGATTGGCTGGTACTATAAGTATGTAGCACAGAAGATCACACCTGTGGTACTGGCTGATTATACCATATTTATCATGGTCGGCCGGTACCATAGGTACATAATATATCTGACCACACTTGTGGTACCGGCCGACCACCCCATATTTAGTATGATCGGCCGGTACCATAGGTATGTAATATATCTGACCACACTTGTGGTACTGGCCGACCACCCCATATTTAGTATGATCGGCCGGTACTATAGGTACATGGTATAACTGGTCACACTTGTGGTACCGGCCGACCACCCAATATTACCATAGGTACATAGGGGTGATCACACCTGTACCAGCTGATCACTTCATATTTATCATGGTCGGCCAGTACCATAGGCACATAGTATATCTGATCACACTTGTGGTACCGGCCGACCACCCCATATTTAGTATGATCAGCTGATACTATAAACACATAGCACTGAAGATCACACCTGTGGTACCAGCCAATCATACCATATTTATCATGGTCGGCTGGTACCATAGATACATAGTATATCTGATCACACCTGTGGTACCAGCCGACCACCCCATGATTGGCATGGTCGGCCGATACCACATCTGCATGGTATATTTCATCACCATACACATTGTCTAACAGCTATACCCATAATGTTAAACTAAGAATATAACATTGGGTATGTCGGCCGGACCCAAATATGCATTTGATCGGCCGCGCATCGGGTGGTACCACATGTACAGGCATTTGTACATGTCGGGGGAACCAGATGTGCGACAATTTTTGACTGAAGTATGTGTTACTATACCTTTTTCTCTATATCTCAGGAGGAGCAC
>Ga0210396_10002905_pt1 | contig 17248 bp, 14 predicted proteins | sample IncBWH17OmetaG_FD_155466 | JGI IMG/M metagenome (GOLD analysis project Ga0210396, IMG submission 155466) | Forest soil microbial communities from Barre Woods Harvard Forest LTER site, Petersham, Massachusetts, United States - Inc-BW-H-17-O ... | reverse complement strand
TATCCGCCGCGTCGAGGTGCTCTCCGACAAGACCATCTCGATGCGGATGCTGTTCGACCCCGGCCACAGCCTGGAAGAGCGTATCCTGAGCGAGCAATTCGGCTACTAGGCTTAGCCTCCCGGCAGTTGCGGGAATCGCACCGGCAGGCCCCCTTAAGCAGCCCTTCGCAACCCTTCGTTAACCGGGCGCGGCCTATGGTTAACGTCGGGTATACCGTCTTCGCCGGCATGCCCTTGGGGCCGGGCCATGTTTCGCATCGATTTCAACAAGCTGCGATTTCTAGTCTGCGACGACAATCCGCACATGCGCCGCATTCTGCGGACGCTGCTGCATTCGTTCGGCGCGCGCGAGGTCTATGAGTCCGAGGATGGCGCGACCGCGCTCGAGATGTACAGCCATTACGTTCCGGATATCGTCATCACCGACTGGTCGATGCCGATTTTCGACGGGCTCGAATTGGCGCAGATGATCCGGCAGCCGGAATCGAAGGGCAATCCCTTCGCCCCCATCATCATGTTGACAGGCCACTCCGAGAAGCGGCGCGTGACGGTGGCGCGCGACGCCGGCGTCACCGAATTTCTCGCCAAGCCGATTTCAGCCAAGGGGCTTTATCAGCGCGTTCTCAACGTCGTCGCCAATCCCCGTCCCTTCATCAAGACCAAAACCTATTTCGGTCCGGACCGGCGGCGCAATACCGCCAATGCCTATATCGGCCCTGAGCGCCGCATCGGCGGCGAGGTGGAAGTCCTTCAGCAACCCTCGTTGCTGGACAAGGCCCGGACCCCCGTCTAGCGCGCGAGGCCCAAGGAAGCCGTCAAGAAAGCCGTCAAGGAAACCATCATGGCGAAAGACAAGTCCACCACGGTGCAGGTCCAGACCTACGCCGACCATCACGTGATTACGCAACCCAATCCCCTGCGCAAGGTGTTGCGACGCGTTGCTGAAGAGGACCGCGACGACCCGGTCGCGCGTGCCGAAAAGGCTCTCGCCGGCCTGTCAGGCGAATTCAAGAACTGGATGGAAGTCGAAACCATCCGGCTTGCGGCCGCTCACGCCGCCATTCTCAACGACGGTTTTACCAATGCTACGCGCGAAGAGCTGTTTCGCGCCGCCCATGACATCAAGGGCGACGCCGCCACGTTCGGCTTTCCTTCCGCCGGCGCCACCGCCGAGAGCCTGTGCAGAATCATCGAGCACGCGCCCGATCTCGGCAAGGTGCCATCCGGTCTGATCGCGCATCATATCAACGCCATTCAGGCCATCGTGCACGCGCGCACCAAGCTCGACACCGCCAGCATGGCAAGCGAACTGAGCCGCAAACTGCGCGGCGTCGCGGACGAGTTTCTGGCTCACGCCAATCGCGACCGGCCCGATCACCTCGAAGCCGTTCTCGCCCCCAGCATCGCGCCGGCGGATTGACGGCTGCATTTTATCGGACTTCGTCGTCTGCGTTCGCAGGGACGACACCGGATTTGTTGACGGAGTATCGCTTACGCCGCGATCAGCCCATGCTGGATCGGAGCGATCGCTTCATCGGCCAGCAGTTCGTCGCAGAACATGCGGGCTTCTTCCCTCGCCGACTCGGTCGCAAAGCGCCGCAGCAGGATCAAGAGCGGCTCGGCGGCTTGCCGGTCGGTTTCGCAATGTGTCAGCACGCGTTCGACCATGCGGCGCCGCAATCGCGTCGCGCTTCCGTCGGTGTCGGCGAATCCGGTTTCGTGGCTGGCTTCGAGCGCGATCTGGAACGCCGCGAAGGTCGATTCCGGCAATCCGGCGCGCCGCAGCAGCGCCAGCACGCTGGCGCCGCCGCGGTCCTGGAGCAGCGCGGAGACACGCGCCCGCGGCAGGCCGGACAGTTCCGCCAACGCGGAATCGAGCAGTTCGAGATTGCCCGACAACAGCGCGCGCAGGATCAATCCGGCGGTGAGCTGGCCGGTGACGCGCAGATGCCGCACCAGGCCGCGCATGTCGTCACCGCGCGAAACCGCGGCGATGTTCACCGTCGAGCGGTCGCGCGCCTCGCCCGCGACCCGAAGTGCGCGGTCGGCGCTCAGCCAGTTGCGGGCGACAACGAACTGCGCCAGCGTATCCGATAATTTGGCGACCAGCGCGGCCCGCGTCGCGGCGGGCAAGCCGTCCAGCACCAGCATCGATTCGCGGATCGCGGCGAGATGGCCGTGGCGCTCGACGATGCGGTCCCACGAAAACGGCGCGAGTTCGGCATGGGCATTTTCGATCAGCTCCAGCGCTGCCGCCGGCGTGCCGACTTCGGCGATCGCGGCGCAGACCGAGGCCGGCAGATGGATGCGGCGAGCGATGGCGCATTGCGTTTCGCAATTGCCGGTCGCGACGATGTCGACGAGATCGGCGTCGATCAGAAGCGGCGAATGCTCGAGGACCGGAAGGGCGACCGACGGCTGGTCGAGCGACAGCGCCTGCACGATGGCCGCGGGCGCCTGCGCGCTGCGCGCAAACACTTCGGCCATGGCCTGGCGCACCAGCGGCGAAGCATCGTCGAGCATCATCACGAGCGCGCCTTCAGCGGCGGCGCGGTCTTCTCCCGTGAGATCTGAAACCAGCCAGGCGCGCGCGAGGGATCGCGTCGCCTCTGCCCGCTCGCCTGCCGGAGCGGTACGTATCCAACTAATGAACTGCCGAACGATCATGATCCTGCCGGCCTACGCAACCCAACGACATCGTGACGCGATGCCACTGTCATACAAAATAAACCACGACGCTTAACAAAGCGTTCACCATAAACGTCTGGTTTTATTGACGTTTTGTTAAGGGTGCAGGACAGCGCACGCTGCCGGAGAATGCCCCCTCGCCATCAGGAAACATGGCTGTTGAAGTCAGCGATCAAGACGCGCGGACGGTGGGCGCATTAAATCACCGCTTTTTCTTCGCCTTCGACTTTTTCTTGGCTAGCTTTTTCTTGGCCGACTTTTTCTCGGCCGACTTTTGCGCCTTGGCCGGCCGCTTCTTGACGGCCTTTTTCCTGGCCGCCGATGCCTTCATCGACTTCTTTTTTCGCGCCGCCAGCTTCCCGGCGTGCGATTTTTTCGGACCGTGTTTGGTGCGTTTCGGCGCGGAGCCGCCGGCGGGCCGCGTGTATTCAGGCACGTGTCCGGGTTGCGGCGTTGCGGCGACGGTCGTCGCAGTCGCCTTGGCCGGCTGATACGATCCCATCCAGAATGTGAGTTCGGCCAGTTCATCGCCGGCAAGATAATCGTTCTGCCAGTCATCCCGATTGACGAGGCCATGCCAGACTTTCGGGTCTTGCCGATGTGCTTCGACGTAGGCGTTCCAGCGATACGACTGATAGATCGCGATGATGTTGGCCGCATAGGCGGCGGCCAGCCGCCGATTGCCCTCGATGATCATCAGGTTGTCGTCGTTCTTGGTCGACGCCTTGAACCCCAGATTATGCGACCCGGTCATGACGACGGGATTGTCGCCGAAGGGATCGAGCACGATGACCTTGCTGTGAATATGAACGCCCTGCCCGAGGATTTCGGTCGCCCAGTCATGAAAGGTGTCCTTGATGTTCTTGGGCACCATCGACTCGTAGCCGAGGTGTTGAGGTGGCTGCTTGCCGCCGTTGAACAGCGTGACGGGCGTCGCCGACGACGGATCGAGGGCGGCATGGGCGGAGGGTTTGGCCGGTTTTTCACCGGTGGACTCGGTCGTGAGTCCCGCGATCTCCTGATTCACGACCCCGCGGATATAGAGGTCGCCATCGTAATTGGGCGCGCCGGCGTGATGCCGGAACAGGATGTTCTGCAACAGCGTCCATTTAGTCGCCGGCTTGTCGTCAGCGACGAAAACGCCGGGATTGAAGAACAGGAACAGGATGCCCTGCTTGGCCGCATTGATCAGTTGACGCGCATAGTCCAGATCCTGCCCGGCACTGGTCGGCGCGAACCACTGGGTGATGGTGCCGCCGTCGATGGTGTAGGTATTAGCCTTCGAATTGGTCTTGGCCAATGCCGGCGGATAGCTGTTCTTTGCTTGCTTCAACAGATTCCATTCGTCGAGGAAATCCTGCGCAAGCTTCTGGTCGTTGACGATGATGCCGTTGTTGGCCTGCGTGCACAACCCGGTCATCGTCCAATTTGTGCTTCCGGAGAGAACCCGCTGAGGCTTGCCTGCAGAATCGCAGCAGATCAGGAACTTGTTGTGCGCGAAGTGTCCCTGGGGAACCAGGCGATCATACAGATCGACGACACTTTTCATTTCCGCACGCACCGCCTTGTTCTCGTCGTTGTCGTTTTTCTTGCTGAAGGCGCCATTGGCCAGGATCAAGTGGCATTTCTTGCCTAACGCCTTGAGAGCGGCCTTGAGCTCCGGATCGTTAAGCTCGTACAGCGCCGCGTAAAGCTCGCCGTTGTTGTTCTTTACGTCAGCGAGCAAGTCCAGAATCTGCGGCCGCAACAGGCCGCTCAATTCATTCCTCAGCGCATTCTCGGGTGGCTGCGTGGCGGCGATCAAATCGGCCATCCTGGGCGGCGGGTTGCCGAGGCTGGCCAAAACGCGCGACACCCACTGCGCGGCGACGATGCCCTTGTTGAAATAGGCCGAGATATTCGGCGACATCTGGCCCGAGATCGTGATCGGCGCCTTTAGCGGGCTGGCGCTGGCAGTCGCAAGCTGCAGATTGCTCGCATCCCCCGTTACCGGCACGACCGAATATTGCACGGTCTGCCCCGGCTTCACGCCATAGTCCCACCACATGAAGCGCTGGACGGGATGCTTCCAAGGTGCGTCGGGATCGAGCTTGTCCGTGTCGGAGAACCCGGTAAATCCGTGCAGATAGGTATCGGGGCTGCCCTGGGTCACCCGGCGAATCGTGAAGCCGCGACATCCCGGAATCGGCTTGATGTCACTCGGCAGCCACACCAGCGCGGTATGATCGCCGTTGTCGTAGACTTTTAAATCTATGGACATGGATCGCCTCCTGTCACGTTGGACATAGCGCTCGCGCAGCGAGCCTAGCGCTCTATCCAAAATTGTACAAGGTTTATAACGCACCTCAATGACATCTGGACATGGCGGTGCTGTCCGCCGCGAGGCCGGCGCGAAATTCGACAGGCTTTTTGGTTAGCTGCTGAACCTACCGTTGCGGTCGCTGAAGAGATCGAGCCCTTGCGGCGCGCTGACTGTCGGTGTTGTCGATGACGACGCGGTAGCAGCCGGGGCTGCTGAAGCAACAGAAATCACCGACGAGGAATTGCCCCACAATTCCCGAACCGCCGATGAGACCGGCTGGGTTCGTTCGCCGAACTGAAACAGGGAACGAAAGTTCGGATCGGCCGGTGCGGAGTTTGTCGTGCCCGATGCGGAGGCCGTCGCGACCGGCGCAGCCGAGCGGACATCCGGGAAGCTCGACAGGAAGGTCGCGTTGTCGATCGACGAGGCCGCGGGCGATGCACTGGCCAGTGTGGTGCCGGAAGGCATGCCGCCCGCCGCGGCTATCGCGCTGCGCGTGGTCTGTGAATTGGCGGCGGCGGCGTAGCGCGATGTCAACACCGAATAGACATCGGCGACGCTGCGCGCGCGCCCGCTGCTGTCGTAGAAGATCGAACGGTTGGCTGCGGCGGCGTTGGGAAACAGCTGCGCGCCGGAGGCCTGCGGATTATCCTCGGCGTTCGAGATCAGCTTGGCGGCGCCGCCGACACCCATGAAGTGCGCCATATAGAGTTCGGCATCGGTCGGGCGGCGGCCGATCTTGCCGGTGAGATTGAAGCTGTTGGACTGGGTCAGAATGCCCGCCATCGCCGAACTGACGACAGGATCGTCGCGCAGCTTCATGATCGCCGCCCGTGCCGTGGGATCGCTGACCGAATACGAGCCGGACGAGGATTTAGAGATGGCGTCGGCGTATTGGCCATAGCCGAGCTGCGCGCCGGCTTCCTTGACAGTGCCGAGCCAGGTCTGGTCGATGAACTGATAGAGCCCATGCGCCGACGACGTCGAGGCGCCTGCGGTCGGATTGAAATCCGATTCCATCTTCGCGGTCGCCAGCAGATATTCGAAGTTGGCGCCGGTCGTGCTCGCGGCCTGCTTGATCGCGCCGGCAATCTGCACGCGCGATGGGTCAACACCTGCCGTTGCCGTGGCGTTTGAAGTGTCGGCCGACATGTCTGGTCTCCGCTCCCCGCGAAATGACCCACCCGGCCTGTTCGAGAGCTCCCACTAACGCTCAAGCCACGGTCACATTGGCGCGATTATGGTTAATGTGAGGTTAAGGGGTTCCAAACTGCCACGCCGTCATTCCGGGACACGCATCTTCGCTTGGATCCGGAATCTCAAGATTCCCCGATCTGCAACTGCGCATCGGAGGTTCGCCTGCGGTGCCCTCAGACTCGCCAATTGGCGAGTCTGAGAATGACGTCATCACTTCCGATAAACCGCCTTCGGATCGAACACCCGGTCCGCGTCCACGAACGAGAGGCGTGCCCCGCCCTCGCTTGCATCGACCTTGCGGTAGAAGCAGGAGCGCCGGCCGGTGTGGCAGGCGGCGCCGGACTGCTCGACCCGGATCCAGATAGCGTCCTGATCGCAATCGAGGCGCATCTCGACCACGCGCTGGACGTGACCGGAGGTTTCGCCCTTTCGCCACAGCGACTTTCGGGAGCGGCTGTAGTACCAGGCCTCCCCGCTTGCGATGGTGTTGCGCACGGCTTCGTCGTTCATGTGCGCGACCATCAGCACCTCGCCGGTACCGGCGTCGGTGGCCACGCAGGTCACAAGGCCTGCCCCGTCGAATTTGGGCTGGAACGCCAGCCCTTCCTCGATGTCGTTATTGTTTGCTGATGTGGACACGGTCAGTCCTCGCAAATTCAGGCGAGGACTAGCGCTGCGGCCCTCGCACCATGGACAGGAAACGCGACTGCTCCGCCGGATTGTCGCAGAACATGCCGGTGAAGCGGCTGGTGAACGTCATCGCGCCATGCTTGGCGACGCCGCGCACCGACATGCAGGTATGCTCCGCCTCGATCATCACTGCAACGCCGCGGGGCTTGAGAATCTCGTCGATCGCAGCCGCGATTTGGGCGGTCAGATGCTCCTGAGTCTGCAGGCGCCGCGCGAAGATATCGGTGAGGCGCGCCAGCTTGGACAATCCCACGACCCGCTCCACCGGCGTATAGGCGATATGCGCCCGGCCATAGAACGGCATCATGTGGTGCTCGCATTGCGAGGTGAACTCGATATCGCGGATCAGCACGAAGTCGTCATAGCCCGCGGTCTCGCCAAAGGTGCGGTTGAGCACCTCGGCCGGACATTGATGATAGCCCTGATACAATTCGTCGAAGGCTTCGACCACGCGGCGCGGCGTATCCAGCAGACCCTCGCGGTCCGGATTCTCGCCGATGTAGCTGAGCAAGGTCAGCACCGCCGCTTCGGCTTCGGCGCGCGACGGACGCGGCTGATCGGCGCGGACCGCAGCGGCCAGAAATTCGGAAGGGTCGAGTTCGGCCGGCCGGGTTTCCGGCGGTTTCGCGTCGGAAGGCTTGATATCAGGCTTGCCTGGGCGGAGGGATTTGATCAAAGCGTCCATGTCAACTCCGTTCGACCGGTCAGAGACCGGAGTGTCACCGGCAGACGGGGCGGCATGCCACCAGACGCCTGAGTCCGAGAATTCTAACACCAAGGCGGCCAAATCGGTTTTTATTCAGCCGGCCGAGAAAATGGCCGGGCTGTATTTCCGCCATTGCCGATCATATATAAGCCTGCCAGCCTCGGCCGCCAAGGGCGACCGGGCCGTCAAGCCCGAGACCTCAATCTATGCTGAACGACATCTACAACAAGCGGATCATCGAACTGGCCGGCAACATACCCCGGCTTGGACGACTGCCCGCGCCGGACGCCAGCGCCACGGCGCATTCCAAGCTATGCGGCTCGACCGTCAAGGTCGACCTCAAAATGGATGGCCCGGTGGTCACTGATTTCGCCCATGATGTAAAGGCCTGCGCGCTCGGCCAGGCTTCGTCTTCGATCATGGCAAGCCATGTCGTGGGCTCCACGGCGAGCGAACTCCGCGAATTGCGTGAAACCGTCCGCAAGATGCTGAAGGAAAACGGCAGTCCGCCGCAAGGCAAATGGGCCGATATCGGCCTGCTGGAGCCGGTGCGCGACTACAAGGCGCGCCATGCCTCGACGATGCTGACCTTCGATGCCGTGGTCGACGCGATCGGCCAGATCGAGGCGAAGAGCCAGCAGCCGGCTTCGGCGATGTCCTCATCCCCTGCGTGAGCGCTCTCGCGCTCATCGCTAGAGGAGCGGCCACTTGGCCGCGTCTCGAAGGATGTAGACGGGCCTTCATGCTTCGAGACGGCGCCAAAGCGCGTCCTCAGCATGAGGAACGAGGTGATCTCAATTCTCGAAGATTTTACCGCAACTACTGCGCCGGCATCACGGTCGCAACGCCGCCGGTTGGAACCACCGCTTCCGCGGTCTTGGTCGATTTCACGGCCGGCGCGACCGGTTCGTTGTCCGCCGCGCTGCTGACGAAGCGATCCTGCACCGGCTTCGGTTGCAACACGGCGACCGGCACTGAACTGGTAGCGCTGTCGTTGCGCGGCAGCACCTCGGCGACCGCGTCGGTGGTTACGAGATTGGTCAGCCGCAATTCGGCCGTCGACAGCTCATGCAGATCTTCCCATGGCGGCACGTTCAGTGCCAGCAACAACAGGTCACCCGCGCCGCCCATGTCGAAAGTGTATTTGGCGAGCCGGCCGATATCGCGTTCCACGATCATCATATCCTGCGCGGTGTAGCTGGCGGCCTTGGGATCGTCGGCACGGTCCCCCATCCAGATCTCATGCACCCGGACATGCGCGGCCTCCGGCACGTAACGTGTCTTGCCCGACAGCAGCAGGAACACGCACATCGACTCGCAATAGGCTTCGGGCAAAACGCGGGCTCGCTCGCCCTGCGCGGTGTGGTCCTGCACGCTGATGCCGACGGAGGTCAGCACTCCCAGCGCACGCCAGCGCCGTCCGAGCGCGATCGAATCGTTGACCGAGCCGCCGCTGGAATCCAGCACGATGGTTGTTCCCTTGAGCTCGCGCCCGCGGGCGAATTCGTCGAACTCCCTTGGGCTATCCGCAGTCACGATGCCGACCGCGCTGATCCAGCCCCGGCAGTTCGGCTGACACGCGACCCACTTGAAGTGCATCGGCAACTTGCGCTCTTCGAGGGTGGCGGCGGCATGCGCCGAACCGCCGAGCGTCGCCACGGCGCCGGTCAAAGCAATAAAAAGGGCTGCGGCGCCGAACAGCGCCCAGCCGCGAAGATCAAGCGACCTCACGAGCCTCAATTTGGTTCCTTCCCCAAGCCCCTGGATATGAGCACTGGCAACGGTTCCACTTCAACGCCATATGATTCCGTCATACGGGCGTTATGAAAAAGGTAACTCCGCCTGACCAATGCGTCCATTAACATCTGCTGCAGTGCCCTGACATGAAGGCGATATTTTGGGGATGTGACACCTAAATGCATCGCTGAATCGGTTCCATGCATCGGAACCTTGCAAATGACGGCCTAATAACGAGCATCGCGCCTATGAAATATTCGCATTGTCCAGACTGCGCCGGCGCGGTGCAACGCCTGCCGCGCAATGCCGGGCGCGCGATGATCTGGATTTATCGCCACACGCTGTCGCCGCTGGTCGGTTACAACTGCCGGCATCTGCCGACCTGCTCGGTCTATGGCGACGAGGCGATCGAGCGTTTCGGATTGTGGGGCGGCGGCTGGATGACACTGGCGCGACTGTTGCGCTGCCAGCCCTGGGGCACTTCCGGGATCGACAATGTGCCGCTGACAACGCCGCCGGGTGCACGGTGGTATCTGCCGTGGCGGTTCGGGCGCTGGCGCGGCGTCAACGCCCCAGAGACTTTGGCCCCCTGAAACTGGCTTCGCCCCACTCTGTTGCAGTGCTTTCAAGCAAAACGCGCATTGCTGCCTGCCGGGAACCGAAACTTCGCCGCCGTATTGGTTTGATGTCTTCCAGGGAGGACATCAACGATGCGCTGGAAAAATCAGCCACGGGGGTCACGATCCCAGGCAGATCGATTTATTGGCCGCACTGGCCCTTGTCATTGTCATCATCGCGGCTTTGCACTTTTTCAGCGAACGTCCTTCAGCACCACGGACCACAGGCTTTATCGTGCCAAGCCAAAGCGTTCGATGGTGAGACGATGAGGCTGGCTCAAGCCTGCTCCTGACATGCCGTGATTATGGAGAACGTCTGGGGTCCACCGTAGCTTGCGGACGCAGTCGCTTGGCGCGCGTGGTTGCCTGCGGAGACGGTTCGCCCGACGGCGTGGCGTCAACGCTCCCCGAACCATCGGAGGGGAGTTTGACCGCCAATAGCAGGTTCGATTCATACGACCGCCACCGATAGCCGATTCCGAAATCCATCGGCTGGCTGCGCCTGAAAAGCTCGGCATAGGCCGGCTGGTATTTGCCGGGGAATTCGGCGATCGGACCGGCGTAACGGCCGAACGGAAACAACCGCCATTTCCTGGGATCGTAAGCCGTGAGCGGAATGCCGGAATCATCCTGGATAATGGTGGCGCTGTTGGCGAGGATGAAATCACGCACAGTCGAGAAATTTCCGGCGTGCAGCAGATAGGATGCGCTCTTGATCAGGCTGTTGCCGGGCGCCAGCGTTGCGCAAAATTTCAGGAAACCGGAGCGTTTGACGCCGCTGTTGGAAAGATCGGTCGAGAAATAATACAGCGTTTTTTGCTCGCCATCGCTGCCGGCGAACACGATCCGCACCCCGTGCGTCGCGTTCGAGCCGGCATTCTCGTTGGCGAAATACGCCACCCCCTTGTCGTCGAGCGCGACCGGACTGACGTTGCGAATGGTCTTTCCCGAGCGCGCCAGGAATACATACAGGATCGGCAAGGTGCCGTTGACCTGTCCGGCCCGCAGGTCGAACTTCATCAGCTTGGTGATGAAGAAGCTGAAATTCAGAATCGAACCCATTGAATGTTCGACATTATTGAGCGCCGCGTTGAGGCCGCCGCCCGGTAACTTCGTCAGATCAGGGACCGATCCCGGCGGCTCGAGCGCGCTCAGCACATAGGTCGTGGCCTTGGAATAGAACGCGTTGGCGTAGAGGAAGTCCGGACCGCTGAACATGTAGAACATGGTCGGCCGCGGCGCCGCCAGATTGGTGTCAGCCCAGGTCCGGATTTTGGAAAGCTGGTGCTGCTCAAGCTGCGCGAACGCGCTATCGAGGAATCTGGCGTGGTGCTGCCATGCCGGGTCTTTGGTCAGCGCCGTCAGCGGCGATTCCGCCGACGGCGGCATGCCCGCCAGGAAGCGCGCAGTGTCATCGGCGGTCACGCTGTCCGCGGCGCGCCCGGGCGGCATGGCCGCAAGCAGCATGGCGGCGGCGAGTGCTGCAATTTTTATCGGCTGAAGCATCTCTATTCGCGACCTGACTGGCCTGGCGATGCGGTGACGGAGCCGGCATCGGTTCGCTTGCGAAAAACAGCGTAAATCAAAAGGCCTGAAAGCATAATCAAAATACCCAGAAACGACTGCAACGGCCGCTCCGTCACAAGATAGTACATCATGAATAATGTCACGAGCAGGAAAACCACCGGGGTGAGCGGGTATCCCCAGGCGCGGTAGGGCCGCGGCAGATCGGGCTTCGTGATCCGCAGCCTGATGACGCCAAGCACAGTGAAGAACGAGCAGAACAACAGCGCGAACTGGATGAAATCCAGCACCGCCTCGAAACTGCGGGTGAACAGCATCAGGCTGGCGACGGCGAGTTGAAAAACAATGGCGCAGGCCGGCGCTCCCTGCGCCGACTTTCGGGAGAATATCCTCAAAGCCGGGATGTCCTCACCCATGGTCATCATCACGCGCGGGCCGATCCACATCATCGCGCTGATGGAAGACACAAGCCCGATGCAAATCATCGCACCGACGATGCGGCCGCCGATTTCACCGAAAATAGTACTGCCGGCGATCCGGGCGACATCGAGTTGCCCGGACAGTTTGTCGATCGGCGTGGTGTGGAGAAACACCGCGTTCAGCGCGACATACAGCATCAGCACGATCAGCGTCCCCGCCAGCATTGCGCGTGGCAGGTTCTGCTGCGGCATGTGCATCTCGCCGATGATGTAGGTCGCGGCATTCCACCCCGAAAACGAATACATCACAAAGACAAGCCCGATCGCGAATGGCGCGCTGGTGATGTAGCCGAAGTCGGACACATCCGGCGCGAACGAGATCGGTTGTGGCGTCCCCATGACAAACCCTGCAATCAGAAACGCCACGATCAGCACGACCTTCAAAATAGTCGAGATCAATTGAAAGGTGCTGGAGTGCCTGACGCCGGTGAGTTGTACGATCGACACCAGCCAGACCGCGCCGACCGCGAGCGCCAGCGGCGGGGCGCCCGGCAGCACCGATTTGCCGTATTCGCCGAAGGCCATCGCGGCCAACGCCACCGGGGCGGCGAAGCCGACCGTCGCCGACACCCAGCCCGCCAGAAATCCAAAGGCCGGATGAAAGGCGCGGCTCAGGAAATTGTATTCGCCGCTGGAGCGCGGAAACATCGCGCCGAGTTCGCTGTAGGAAAACACGCCGCACAGCGCGACGATGCCGCCGACCGTCCATAACAGCAGGATCGCAAAGCCCGAGGGGATGTCCTTGACCTGAAAGCCGAGACTGGTGAAGACGCCGACGCCGACCATATCCGCGACGACGATCGCGGTCGCTACAACCACCGATACCGTGGACCCGCCGCTGGGCAGCCGACTAGGCCATGCCGCGCTTCCCGTTCCCAGTGCCGCCATGTCAGTCCACACTTCGGGGCGTCATGCCCCTGATTTTTTCATCGTGCAGGTTGCACCCTGCCAATTCAAGCAATGTTAACAATGATTTAAATCCTCAAGCCAATTCGGTGTCTTGATACCGTTTGAGAGGACCGGAAGCCGCATGGCTGACTTTGTCGTTACGAAAAGAAGGCGCGCGGCCCATAATCACGACACGATTTTGTGTTGTGTCGGCCGTTCCGGGAATGGGGAAGATTTCCGGAGGGTTAACGTCGCCGCAACACTGGCGAGCTGACATACGCCGACCGCCGGCGGATATTGGGGCAGTGGGGGATGGTCGGAGTTACTCCGAAATCTGTGACATGTGAGCGTGCAGGCCCGGTGATGTTGCCGGGCGCGACGCGGCATATGCGGCCCCGGACTGCCGGGCGCTGGATCGCCATTCTGTCGGTATTTGTGCCGCTCTCGCTCATCCTCGTTCAATGCGGACAGGCGCCGAGCGCCGGCACGCTGGCGGCCAATCTGCAGGGCTCGGCGGGCGACAATTTTGACGACCGCTTCCCGAAGCCTCAGTTCAGGGATCGCTTCCCGACCGCCAGTGAAAGTCTGGAGCAACGGCAAGTCAGCGACGACGTGTCCGTGAAAAGCACGGCGCAGGCAGCGCCCGCCCCCGCGTCCTATCGGGTTGCCTCATTGGCACCGACGGTCCCCTACCAGCGGACAGCGCGCGAGGACCAGACCACGCTGGTCAGCCTGAAATCGTCAGCCTTTCCCTATTTCGGCAACAATCCCCACACCGACCAGCCCTTCCTGAATGTTTCGAATGGCGAACGCCGCGGCCACCGCAGCTACAGCGGCCGGGTCCTCTGGCAGGACGAGACCTTCAACGACAACCGCGTCCTGATGCATGTCCCGGAGAATTTCGACATCCGCAAGCCGGGCGTCATCGTCGTGTTCTTCCACGGCAACGGCGCAACGCTGGAGCGCGACGTGCGCGACCGGCAGCTCGTGCCGCGACAGATTTCGGACTCCGGCGTCAATGCCGTGCTGCTGGCGCCGCAGCTTGCGGTCAACGCCGCCGATTCCAGCGCCGGCAAATTCTGGCAGCCGGGCGGGCTCAAGCGCTTCATCAACGAGTCGGCCGATCACCTCGCCGACCTCTACGGCGATCCCAGTGCCGCCAAGGCTTTCGCGAATATGCCGATCATCATCGTTGGCTACAGCGGCGGCTTTGTGCCGACGGCCTGGAGCCTGGAAGTCGGCGGGCTCGGCGATCGCGTGCGCGGCGTGTTCCTGCTCGATGCGGTGTATGGCGAGCTGGACAAGTTCGCATCCTGGGTCGAGAAAAACCGGACCGGCTTTTTCATCAGTTCCTATACGCATTACACCGCGCGGCACGACCACGAGCTGATGCATATGCTGCGGGAACAAGGCATCGCGGTATCCGAGAATATGAACGAACCGCTGCGGCCCGGCAGCGTGGTGTTCGTCGAGACTCCGGAGGGCGTGACGCATCGTGATTACGTCACCCATGCCTGGACCCGCAATCCCGTCAAGGAAGTGCTGGTCAAGATGGCGTCAACGCCGGCGCTGGCCCGGGTCGCTGCAAGCACGGGCTCGTCCTCCAGCCGATAGCTTGATCTGGCTGACGAAACGATCTGGTTTCGCGTCTTTTCAGTTTGGCATCTCCTGGCTTTGCGCCTTCCGGCTTTGCGTTTTGGAGAAACCGCGCGTGGTGATCAACGTCACCAGCGCCAGCGAGACAAAGGCCATCGAGACGGACCCAACATCGTAAATGAGATCGCGCGCATACAGCACGCCGCCGATCGCCGAACCGAGGGCCTGCCCGATATGGAGGCGCGGGACTGCATTCCAGCGCCAATTTTCTCTCGGGTGCCGGATTGCACCGCGCGAATCCCCTGCTATACCGCTGCTTTCCGCTTACCTGCGCTCGTTCGCAGGAGTGAGCCACAGGAGACCGCCATGTCTGACGACAAGAACAAGCCCGCGCCCGGATTCGTTTTCGGCCTGACCAATCTGAAGCCGGTCGAATCCAACAAGATCGCCCTCACCTTCCCCGACGGCGCCAGGCGCGAATTCGCAAAAAACATCACCGGCCTCGATATCGCCAAGGGCATTTCGCCATCGCTGGCCAAGCGCACGGTGGCAATGGCGCTTGACGGCGCGGTCGTCGATCTCGCCGACCCGATCGAACATGACGCGAAAATCGAATTCATCGCCCGCGACGATGCCCGCGCGCTGGAACTGATCCGGCACGACGCCGCGCATGTGCTGGCGGAAGCCGTGCAGGCGCTATGGCCGGGCACGCAGGTCACCATCGGTCCGGTGATCGAGAACGGCTTCTATTACGACTTCTTCCGCAACGAGCCGTTCACGCCGGAAGATTTTGCCGCGATCGAAAAGAAGATGCGCGAGATCATCGCGCGCGACAAACCCTTCACCAAGGACGTGTGGGATCGCGAAAAGACCAAGCAGGTGTTTCGCGACAAGGGCGAGAGTTTCAAGGTCGAGCTGGTCGACGCCATTCCCGGCGACGAGCCGATCAAGATCTACTACCAGGGCGACTGGTTCGACCTGTGCCGCGGGCCGCACATGACGTCGACCGGCAAGATCGGCAACGCCTTCAGGCTGATGAAGGTCGCGGGCGCCTATTGGCGCGGCGACAGCAACAATCCGATGCTGACGCGCATCTACGGCACGGCCTTCGCGAAGCAGGAAGAGCTCGACGCCTACCTCAAGCAGATCGAGGAAGCCGAGAAGCGCGACCACCGCAAGCTCGGCCGCGAACTCGATCTGTTTCACTTCCAGGAGGAAGGTCCCGGCGTGGTGTTCTGGCACGCCAAGGGCTGGACCATCTTCCAGGCGCTGGTCGCCTATATGCGCCGGCGGCTCACCGGCGATTACAGCGAGGTCAATGCGCCGCAGATCCTCGACAAGGTGCTGTGGGAAACTTCCGGCCATTGGGACTGGTATCGCGAGAACATGTTCGCCGCGCAGTCCGCCGGTGACGAGGCCGAGGACAAGCGCTGGTTCGCGCTGAAGCCGATGAATTGTCCGGGCCACGTGCAGATCTTCAAGCATGGCCTGAAAAGCTACCGCGACCTGCCGTTGCGTTTGGCGGAATTCGGCGTGGTACATCGCTACGAGCCGTCGGGCGCGATGCACGGGCTGATGCGGGTGCGCGGCTTTACGCAGGACGACGCGCATGTGTTCTGCACGGAGGCGCAGCTTGCCGACGAATGCCTCAAGATCAACGACCTGATCCTGTCGACCTACTCGGATTTCGGCTTCGAGGGCGATCTCACGGTCAAACTCTCGACCCGGCCGGAAAAGCGCGTCGGCACCGACGAGATGTGGGATCATGCCGAGCGCGTGATGGCGACGGTGCTGGCGCAGATCGAGGCGCAAGGCCACAACCACCGCATCAAGACCGCGATCAATCCCGGCGAAGGCGCGTTCTACGGCCCGAAATTCGAATATGTGTTGCGCGACGCCATCGGCCGCGATTGGCAATGCGGTACCACGCAGGTCGACTTCAACCTGCCGGAACGCTTCGGTGCGTTCTACATCGATGCCGATGGCTCGAAGAAGACTCCCGTTATGGTGCATCGCGCGATCTGCGGCTCGATGGAGCGTTTCATCGGCATCCTGATCGAGCATTTCGCCGGCAACTTCCCGCTCTGGCTGGCGCCGGTGCAAGTGGTCGTCACCACCATCACCTCGGAAGGCGACGAATACGCCAAGGTGGTCGCGGCGGCGGCACGGCGCGCCGGCTTGCGCGTCGAGATCGATCTGCGCAACGAGAAGATCAACTACAAGGTCCGCGAACATTCGCTGGCGAAAATCCCGGCATTGCTGGTGGTCGGCAAGAAGGAAGCCGAGACGCATTCGGTTTCGATCCGGCGACTGGGAAGCGACGGGCAACAGGTGTTGCCGACGGACGAAGCGATCGCCGCATTGGTCGAGGAAGCCACGCCGCCCGACGTGAAGCGGGCGAACGCGGCTTGATCGCGTCGCTCCCGTCACGGCAGCCGGGCATAGCCGTCTGACGGCGTTGTTTAGCGATGTGATAAAGACGTGAATGCCCGGCATCGCCGACGAGTTCACGCCGTCAGCGCAAGCAGACCGCCAAGACTGGTCATCATGGCGCTTCACAATTGATCTAAATTCACTTTCATCTGCCCATTGCGCGCTTATGTCTGTGTTACCAAGCTAAATCAATCCCGTGAAGAGAGACTGTCCTTTGCCCGACGCTATCGACCTCCTGAAAATCCGCCGCTCGGTGAAACCGCGCGAGATGGGCGATCCCGGCCCCTCGCCTGCCGAGCTCGAAACCATTCTGACCATCGGCGCGCGGGTGCCCGATCATGGCAAGCTGACGCCGTGGCGCTTTATCGTGTTCGAAGGCGATGCGCGTGCG